>Ga0207952_1000874_pt1 | contig 17158 bp, 15 predicted proteins | sample SubbioR12Aug_8Ca_FD_184831 | JGI IMG/M metagenome (GOLD analysis project Ga0207952, IMG submission 184831) | Serpentinite rock and fluid subsurface biosphere microbial communities from McLaughlin Reserve, California, USA - CR12Aug_8Ca (SPAdes) | ecosystem: Environmental > Terrestrial > Deep...
CGCAGCGCAATGGCCAAGCCGATGCCGCGGCTGGCGCCGGTGATGAACAGTGTCTTGCTACCCAGGCTCATGGCGTCCCCAAGAATTCCTTGGGCTCTATAGCCGGGTGCAAGAGAGGCGACTAGTCTCGGTGCTGCGCAAGGGAGGCATGCATGGACCCGTGTTTCGAGACTGCTGGCCGCCTTGCACGCGCTATACGAAACGGCCGGCTGAGCTCGGTCGAGGCGACCCAGGCGCACCTGCAGCGGATTGCCCAACTCAACGGCCCGCTGAACGCGCTGGTGGTCGTCGACCGTGACCGCGCCTTGAAGGCGGCCCGGGCGGCGGACCGTGTCCGCGCCAAGAAGAGTGCCCAGCTGGGTCCGCTGCATGGCGTGCCGATCACCATCAAGGAGGCCTTCGACGTAGCGGGTCTGGCGACGACGTCCAGCCACCCGCCACTCAAGGACAATGTCGCCAAGTCGGACGCAAGCCTCGTGGCGCGGCTCAGGGCGGCGGGCGCGGTCATCCTGGGGAAGACGAACGTGCCCGAGCTGTGCGCGGACTTTCAGACCGACAGTCCGCTGTTCGGCACCACCAAAAACCCCTGGGATACGCGGCGGACCGCCGGCGGTTCGACGGGCGGCGGCGGCGTCGCGGTGGCGGCTCGCTTGTCGCCGCTGGAGATCGGCAGCGACATCGGTGGCTCCGTGCGCAACCCCGCCCACTACAACGGCATCTTTTCCCTGAAGCCCACGGAATGGCGCGTGCCCGGACGCGGCCACGTGCCCGACATTCCCGGCCGGACGCGGACCACGCGCTACATGGGCGTCTTCGGGCCGCTGGCGCGCTCGGTCGAAGACCTGGAGACGGCGCTCCGCGTCATCGCGGGCCCTGATGGCTACGAGGCCGAGGCGCCACCGGTACCGCTCGGCCCCGTGCCGCGGCTGGAGGCGCGAGGCCTCCGCATCGCAGTGCTCGATAGCAATCCGCTGGTCCGCGTGTCGGCCGATACCGCCGCCGTCGTGCAGGCGACGGCAAAACTGCTCGCCAAGGCCGGCGCCAAGGTGAAGCGGGCCGAGCCGGCGGGACTCGACTGGCGGCAGAGCTGGGACGACTGGATCGACCTCTTTCAATACCAGAACCGCGCCCTGCAACCGCTTGGGGAGCGCCAGCCCTTCTTCGACAGGGACGGTGGGTCCGATCCGTCGGCACGCTCGATGGTGCGCACGGCGCGGCTCGACCTTTCCGAGTTCTTCGCCGTGCTCGATCGCCGCGACCAGGCGCTGCGACAATGCGAGCAGTTCCTCGACGACTACGACGCCTGGCTGATGCCGGTGATGCCGGGCGCGGCCTTCATCCGCCAGAAGCAGAGCGAGCCGCTGCGTATCGACGGCGTCGACCATCCGTATTTCTTTGCCGGCTGTTCGTACAACTTCCTCGCCAACCTGACGGGCCAGCCGTCGATCGTGCTGCCCTGCGGCTTCTCGCAGGAAGGCCTGCCGATCGGACTGCAGCTTACCGGCAAGCGCTGGGACGATGCGAAATTGCTGGGCGTGGCCAAGGCGCTGGAAAAGCTCCTGCCGCCCTGTCCGGTGCCGCCCAACTACAGGGACTGAGCGGTCATTCGATCTTCACGCCGGCCTTCTCGATGATCGGCTTCCATTTGGCAAACTCGGCCTTCTGGAAGGCCGCGAACGCGGCCGGCTTCATCTCTTCGACCGCCGGCAGGTCCTGTCCGAGTTCTTCCATGCGCTTGCGCACTGCCGGATCTTGCATTGCGGCAACAGCAGCCGCATTGAGCTTGTCGACGATCGCCTTCGGCGTGCCCTTGGGCGCCCACAGGCCATTCCAGATCGAGACCTCCATTGGATATCCTGCCTCGGCGGCCGTCGGGATGTCGGGCATGGCCGGCGAGCGTTTGGCGGAGGTCACGGCGTAGGCGCGGATCTTGCCGCCCTGTGCCTGTGGCAGCGAATTGGATGACTGATCGACCATCACTTGGATCTGATTCGCGATCAGGTCCTGCATCGCCGGGCCGGTACCGCGATAGGGTATGAGCTGATAAGTCGCGCCCGTCGCCGCGTTGAAGGCGAGGGAGCCGATGTGCGAGCCGGAGCCCATGCCGGCGGTGCCGCCGGAGACCTGGTTGGCTTTCAGATACTCCACCAGCTCCTTCAGCGTCTTCGCCGGCACCTGATTCGAGGAAACGATCAGCATGGGATTGGCCGGCAGGCGCGCGATCGGTTCCAGGTCGCCGATGAGGTCGAACCCGAGCTTGGTGTAGATCACGCCGTTCACCACGTTGGTGCCGAGGTGGCCGATGCCGATCGTGTAGCCGTCGGGCGTGGCGCGCGCGAGCTTGGTCATGGCGATCGTGCCGGCCGCGCCGGTAACGTTCTCGACGATGATCTGCTGGCCGAGTTCCTTCGACATCCGCTCGCCGAGGATGCGCGCTAGGAGGTCCGTGGGACCGCCGGCGGCGAAGGGCACAATGAGGTTGATCGGTTTGGTGGGGTAGGCCTGGCCGAAGGCGGGGCTTACGGCCACCGTGGCGAGCAAGGCAAGGATAGTTCTGCGCAGCACGGCAATTCCTCCCTGAAAATCTTGTTGGACGGAGACTAGCCGGGCAGGGCCGTCAGCGCCATCGCAGGACGGAACGTTCCACCCGTCCCAGGCCCCAGGAAATCAGCAGGCCGAGGATCGACAGCACGACCACGCCGGCCAGGAGCTGGTCGGTCTGCATCAGGTTGCCGGCGGTCAGCACAAAGGCGCCGATGCCGTGCTGGGCGCCGATCATCTCGGCCGCGACAACCAGCAGCAGCGCCACCGACGCGGAGATGCGGAAGCCGGCGAGGATGCCCGGCATGGCGCCGGGCAGCAGGATCTTGGCCACGATGTCCCGCGCCGGCAGGCCGAAGCTCTGGGCCATGCGGATGAGGTTGCGCGGCACGGAATCGCAGGCGCTGTAGGCCGATATGACAGTGGGGAAGAAGACGCCCAAAGCGATCGTAGCGATCTTCGACGGCTCGCCAATGCCCAGCCACAGGATCAGCACTGGCAGCAGCGCGATCTTGGGGATCGGGAACAATGCCGACACGATCGGCAGGCCGGCCGCCCGCGCCGAGGAGAAAATGCCCATGGCGAGGCCCAGGGCCAGGCCTGCGGCGGTGCCGATGATCCAGCCCGGGATGATCCGTTTCAGGGACGCCGTCACATGTTCCATCAGCGTGCCGTCGAGCCACAGCTCGCCGAGCGCCCGCACGATGGCGGCGGGGCTCGGCATGAAGAGCGGCGGCAGCAGGCCGCTGCTCGAGGCTACCTGCCACAGGCCGATCAGCACGACGAACACGATCCACGGCACGACGCGACGCGGTGTCGGCGCGAAGCCGCCGCCGCGGAAGGTGATGGGCCGTCGTTCAGTCAAACTGCTTCCACTCGGTCCTTGCTTGCTTCAGCAGGTTGATCATCTTCGGGAATCTCGCGGGCGTGCCTGTGATGGTGTTTATCAGATCCGCCGCAATCTTTATTCCCGCCGCGGAGTCCGACGGGTAGTGGAGGCCCATCACCTCGCGATTGCGGGCGATGCGCTGTGCCAGCCTCGTCGTAACGCCTGCGGCGCTGCCATCGGCTGACGGCACAAGATTCGTGCCGCCGGCAACCGATCCGGCGATCCTGTCCAGACAGGCGGCAACGAGATACGCTTCGGTGCCATGGCCACTGGGATAGGCCGCGTGTCCCGGTACCTCGATCGGCGGAAGCAGCTCCGGCCAGAGTTGCGAGGGCCGCGGCCGCTGGAAATGGTCCTTGTAGTACACGGCCGCGAACTGCCCGATGCGCAGCGCCCCCATCAACAGATAGACCGTACTGGGGTGTGTAGCCTTGCTGAACCCCAGGACGCCGCGAAAGTAACCCAGGAAGCCGTCCCTCTGCGAAACGGCTTCGGCCATCACACCGGGGCGGAACTCGATCGCTTCGTTCAGGTTGGCCCTCTCGGCGATCTGGTTTGCCGCTGTCATCGCGGTGTTTAGATCGCTGGTCAGAGTGGCCATCAGGCCGGTACTGGGAGTCCACGCTGCCGCAAACTCGGTCAGAAGCACGATGGAATAATGATGGGTGCTCCATGCTCGGGGTGGCACCATCATGGAGCCGGACGAGTCGTACGGAGTGAAGTGCTTGGTGTTGTTCTGCGTCCATTGCGCAGCCAGGCTGGCGCTCGGCGGTTCGGTGTTTTCCGGCGGCCAGTGGTTGCCGCGATGCCAGGTCTCTCCGAGTGTGGTCGCCGTGCCGATCGATGGCGAAGCACCGATCGGTCGCACTACGGCCGAGCGGGCCGTGATCGTTCCGGACATGCCGGCGCCATCTGCCCCATCAGCGCCATCGGCGCCATCAGCTCCGTCGGCGCCATCGGCGCCGTCCGCCAGACCGATACCCTTGGTCATGTTTGCCTCCCCTTGGTGGTTCAACGACCCGCCATCACACCGGCAGGCCGGCCTTGAGAAGATGCTCCTTGTAAAGCGTGCGCAGCGCGGTGTCGCGGAACGGCATCCGCGTGCGTTCGTAGGCGGTCACGGTGAACGTAGGCTCGAGCGCAAGCAGGCGCTTTCCGATCTCGGCGGCTTCGTCCTGCCGGTCAAGTGCCGACAGAGCCGCGCTCAGGACGCGAAGATTCGCGGTATAGGCTGGACGCTCGCTGAGCGACCTGCGCCCCGCTTTTACCGCTTCCTCGTAGTTGCCATTGCAGTAGTGGGCCATCCCGAGGAACATGTAGAAGGCGAACAGGCTTTGATCGAATGGCGACAGCCGCAGGGCTTGCTCGGCATGACGCACCGCCTCCGCCGCGCGACCGACATAGCTCAGCGTGCCACTCGACAGGAACCAGGCGACGGGACTGTTCGGACAGGCCGACAGGGCGCGGTCGAAGTAGCCCAGTGCCACGTCGTAATCATGGAACAGGAACGACCTCACATGCCCGAAGGTCGCCAGCGCCAGAGCGTTCTGGCCGTCGAGCTCGATCGCTTTCGCCGCCAGTTCCGCCGCTGCTTCCGTGTCGCGGCGCGGATCGTCGGACCAGCTTTGGCCGATCAGCAGGCTGCGCCAGCGCGCTGCCCAGGCCACCGGCATGGCGAAATTCCTGTCCTCGGCCATCGCCCGATCCAGATGCTCCCGGGCGCGGAAGAACGTGGCCTTCTCCAGGCTGTGAATGCAGTCGAGTGCCTGCAGGGTGGAATCGTATGCGGTGAAGTTTCCAGGTCGCTTGCGCAACGCTCGTTGCAATTCAGCCGACCGTACGTGTGGCGCAATGCCAGTGACTACACGTCCGACGATACGGTCCTGCATCTCGAACAGTTCATCCGTTGCGCCTTCCGCCACATCTCCCCAAAGACTCACGCCTGATTCGGCATCGATCAGTTGCACCGCCACGCGCAGTCGCTTTGCCGTTCGCCGCACATTGCCGGTCATGACGTAGCGCACGCCGAGCATCCGGCCAACGGAGCGTAGATCGGTTTCATTCCGGCTGAGCGTCAGCGAGGAGCCGCGAGCGATAACAAGCAGCTCACGCAGACTCGCCAGGGAAACGACGATGTCTTCGACGATGCCTTCGGCGAAGTAGGCTTCCGCGGGATCGCCTCCCAGGTTCTGCAATGGCAGCACCGCGATCGACGGCAGCGTGGCTGCGTGCCGGAAATGTCGCACCAGAGGCTGCTCGATCGGATCAAGAGCGTGCGCGGCGACCGGGTCGGGAATATTTTTCAGGTAGAGCAGTCCGAGATCGCGTGTCGGGCGGTCGAGGCTGTCTCTGACCAGGCCGAAGGCCGCCTGCGACAGGACGATGCCGCCTGGTTCGGCGTACTCCTGCAGCCGCGCGGCGATGTTGACGCCAGGTCCATAGATGTCGTCTGCGGCGGCGAACACTTCGTCGATGTGAACCGCGATCCGTGCCGCGATGGGATCTACCTCGAGCCCGCCTCCGGCTTGCATCTGCAGCAGCGCATCCTGCACGGACCGGGCCCAGTCGACTGCCTCACGTGCGCTCGAGAACTCGGCCAGGACGCCGTCGCCCGTCGACTTCACGATTCGGCCGTGATGCTCTTGCGCTGCCGGGAGAATGATCTCGTGCAGAACGCGCATCCACGCCTGATGAGTCCGCGGCGCGTCCTCCGCCATCAGGGTTGCAAATCCAACGATGTCCAGAAATGAAACCGCACTCAGCCGGCGTTCGAGCGCCTCATTCGAACGAGAGCCCCCCAGACCAACAGGCTGACCACGCTCAGGCACTGGCAATTGACCTTGGCGAAGGGGTTAGTTACACGAAGGTAACATCGGCAAACCTTATCGTGTTTCTTCCCAAGCGTGCAAGTTGGCGAAGGTGGAGTTAGTTTCAGTTGAGTCGCAATCAGTGTGATGCGTTTCGCATATTGATCTAAGTCTGGATCAACGGGGGTGCCAGATGGCGACCGATCCTGGATACCGGCTCTACGCCATGCTGAAGGCGACGCCGGCCCTGAACGAGTTTTACGACGCCAAGGATTACGAGAGGCTTGCGAAGTACACGGCAGGGCTACTCGAAAGCGAGCCCTACAGCGCGGCGAGCCTCGTCGGCACCTTCGAGGTCGTTGGAGCTCCGTCGAATGATTGGCGCCCCGCCTTTGTCGGAGACGAGGATGCGAAGTCGCTGCCGACCTTTGCCGAGCTTGCCGTCGTCTACAATTTCAACGACGCGAGCAGTCAGCAGAAATTCATCGAAGTGACGCAGAGCGTGCGGACGATGCATCCCGCTGCCGACATTCGCGGAGTCGGCGTGGACATCGGGGTTGGCGCCTCGGACCATTGGTGTCCCGGCCAGACCAACGTCACCTTCGCCCACCGTGCTCATGCCAGGCGAACGGTGAATGCTGATGCACTGATTGCCCAGGGCCTCTATGGCCAGAACGTCAATGTGGTGATCATCGACCAGGGTCTCGACCGGAGTTCAATCAATTCGCGAAATTGGGGTGGCGGGCTCGACTGGAACGGAAGTCCTCCCCACACGGTCGCCGTCGGTGCGGCAGAGCGAACCTCGCACGGCATGATGATCGCCCGCAGCATCCTTGATCTCGCCCCGAGCGCGGTGCTTTACGATGTGCCGCTCATCCCGCAGCGAATTCTGGTCAACCAGTTCTTCAGCGGGGTGAGTTCGGCGCAGGCGGTCTACCAGACAATCCTCGCCAAGATTGCTTCACTGCGTGCCCAGCCGCGCTGGTCGGGTCCGTGGATTCTGGTCAATGCCTGGGCGATCTTCGACCGCGCATCGGAAAGTCCACTGGGCAACTACACCGAGAACAAGGCTCTGCTCGCTGGCAGCGACCATCCGATGATCGCCCAGGTGAAGAAAGCCATTCACCGCGATGGCCTCGATGTCGTGTTCGCGGCGGGAAACTGCGGCGAATTCTGCCCCAGCAAGCGATGCGGCGGTGTCGACCGCGGCCCCGGACACAGCATCTGGGGCGCCAACGCCCTTCCCGAGGTGATCACCACCGGCTCAGTGTTGGCTGACGGAATGTGGGCCGGCTATTCCTCGCAAGGACCGGCGCCGAACGTCAATACCCTGGCGAAATTCAAGCCGGACCTTTGCGCGCCAAGCGATTTCGTCGAAACCAACGATGCTGCGCTCCGAAATTCCGGAACGTCGGCGGCGTGCGGCATGACGGCGGGCGTTGTCGCCGCGCTGCGCAGTTCTCCGGCATGGTCTCAGGCGACCGTTGCGCCGGCGACAATGCACCAAGCCCTGACGAAGGGCGCGCGAAGGGTGCAGGGGACCGCAGGCTGGACCAACAGGTTTGGCAACGGCATCCTCGACGCCAAGGGAGCGATCGACCAGCTGCCCTGACGTCGTTCATCGGGGAACGGGCTGCATCTCGCGGTCGGCGGTGGCCGCCTCGTCGCGGATCAGCGCCCACAGCCTGCGATGCACATCGAGCAGCAGGGCGGCATGCTCAGGCTGGCCGCGCTCGGCAACCGGCACGTCGATGCGGAGGATTTCGCGCACGTGGCCGGGGCGGCGCGACAGCACCACGACGCGGTCGGCGAGCCGGGCGGCTTCCTCGAGATTGTGCGTGACGTAGATGCGCGTGCTCTTCTCGCGCGCCCAGATCGCGAGCAGGTCCTCCATCAGCAATTCGCGGGTCTGGGCGTCGAGTGCCGACAGCGGCTCGTCGAGCAGCAACACGGCCGGTCGCACGACCAGCGCGCGCGCGATGCCGACGCGCTGGCGCATGCCGCCGGAGAGCTGCTTGGGATAGGCGGCGGCAAATTCGCTGAGACCGGTGAGAGCGAGCGCCGCCGACACCCGCTCGCGGCATTCGGCGGCGCCGAGGCCGCGGTGTTCCAGGGCAAGGGCCACATTGGCCGCCACGCTGCGCCACGGCAGCAGGGCGAAATCCTGGAAGATGTAGGTGAAGGGGTTGAGCGAGTCGGCCGGGGGCGGACCCGAGAGGGTCACCCGCCCCGCGGTGGGTTCTAGCAGGCCGCCGATGATGCTGAGCAGGGTAGATTTGCCACAGCCCGACGGGCCGATCAGGGCGACGGTCTCGCCGTCGGCGATATCGAGATCGATGTCCTTCAGCGCCTCGACGGTGCCGTAGGTGTGCGAGACCTTCTCAATGTGCAGCGGCATCGGCGGCCGCAGCGTCGGATGCCATCGTCACCAGCACGGTCCGGTTGGCGACCTGCTGGCCTTCCCGCACCTGGATCGATTCGACCTTGGCGTCGAGCGCAGCCTTGAGCTGGTGCTGGATCTTCATCGCCTCGAGCACGACCAGGGTCTGGCCGCGCACGACGGTGTCGCCGGCCGCCACCCTGATGGCCACGATCCTTCCGTCCATCGACGCCCGCAGCTTGCCGTCGCTGCCGGCGGCGGCCGTGGCAGGCGGCGCATAGGTCTTGTCGGTGAAGCGCGCGGTGAGACCATCGAGGTCGACCACGATGTCGTTGCCGTCGATATGGAACGGCACAACGTCACCCACGACGTCGTCCGGCGTGACGTTGATCGTCCGTTCCTTGTCGCCAACCGCGAGCTTGATCGGCGTCGGCTCGGGATTGGAATTGCGCCAACCGCGCAGCGCCGGCCGGTAGCGTTCGGCCGACTGGCGCCACAGGAGCGACGCCGCCAGTTTCCATTGGTGCTCGCTCACTTCGGGTGCCGGGAACGCGTGCTTCGTCAGGAAGGCGGTCGTGGCCTTGCCGGCGGCGAATTCGGGGTGCTCCAGCAGGCGGATCAGGAAGTGCCGGTTGGTGATCGGCCCCAGCACGACGGTGTCGCGCAGCGCCTTGATGAGGCGGGCGCGCGCCTCCTCGCGGGTGGCGCCGCGGGCGATCACCTTGGCGATCATGGGATCGTAGAAGGGCGAGATGGCGAGGCCGTCCTTCATGCCGTGGTCGATGCGCACGCCGGGGCCCGATGCCGGCCGCCAGACGTCGATGCGGCCGGTCTGTGGCAGGAAGCCCGCGTAGGCATCCTCGGCATAGAGCCGGACTTCTATGGCGTGGCCTTCCAGGCGCACCTGCTCCTGGGTGAACGGCACGCGCTCGCCGGCCGCAACCCGGAGCTGCCAAGCCACGAGATCCTGGCCGGTGATCGCCTCGGTGACGGAATGCTCGACCTGCAGGCGGGTGTTCATCTCCAGGAAGTAGAACGCGCCGTCGCCGGCCAGCAGGAACTCGACCGTGCCGGCGCCGCGATAGCCGATGGTGCGGGCGGCGGCGACCGCGGCTGCCCCCATGCGCGCTCGCAAGTCGGCGTTGACGGCGGGCGAGGGCGCCTCCTCGATCACTTTCTGGTGGCGACGCTGCACCGAGCAGTCGCGCTCGCCCAGATGAATGACGTTGCCGTGGGCGTCGGCAAAGACCTGGATCTCGACGTGCCGCGCATCGACCACGGCTTTCTCGAGGATCAGCTCGCCCGAGCCAAAGGCGCTCTCGGCCTCGGCGCGCGCGGTGCGGATGGCTTCCAGAAGATCGCCGTCGCGTTCGACCAGGCGCATGCCGCGCCCGCCGCCGCCGGCCGCGGCCTTCACCATCACCGGCAGGCCGATCTTGCGCGCTTCCTTCTCGAGATTGGCGTCGCTCTGGTCTGCACCTTGATATCCTGGCACGCAGGGCACGCCGGCATCGATCATTCGTCGCTTGGCGGCGGCCTTGTTGCCCATGGCCGCGATGGCGGCTGGCGGCGGGCCGATGAACAACAGGCCTGCCTTCTCGCAGGCCGTGGCAAAGGCGTCGTTCTCCGAGAGAAAGCCGTAGCCCGGATGGATCGCGTCGGCGCCGGACTTGTGGGCGGCCTCCAGGATGCGGTCGATGCTGAGATAACTCTCGGCCACCGGCGGCGGCCCGATGCGCACGGCCTCGTCGGCGAAGGCGACATGCGGCGCCTCGCGATCGGCGTCGGAATAGACCGCGACGGTGCGATAGCCCATCGCCTTGGCCGTGCGCATGACGCGCCAGGCGATCTCGCCGCGGTTGGCGACCAGGATTTTGGCGAAGCTCATTTCAAGGGCCGCCCGTCCTTGGTGAAGTAGACAGAGCCGTTGGCATTGTCGCGCACCATCATGTCGATGTCGGAATAGTAGGCGACCTCTTCCGTCGTGCGCGTGCCGACCTCGAGCACGCGCGCGGTCTTGTCCGAGCGATTGACGAGATGATGGCCGTTGCCCGTGCCGGCGCGGAAGCCCGCCGTCATACCCGGCCGCAGCACCGTCTCGCCCTCGTCGGTCACCAGCACGACCTCGCCTTCGAGCACGTAGACGAACTCGTCCTGTTGTTCGTGCCAATGCCGCTGCGAGGACCATGTGCCGGGTGGCAGGTCGAGCAGGTTGACGCCGAACTGCGACAGGCCGAAAGCGTCGCCGAGCGCGCGGCGAATGCGGTCGTGGCAAGGCACGTCGTGCGGTGCGGGATAATCCGTTCCCCGGCGGGCCGGCAGGTCGAGGGCGGCGATGGCGATCATTCAGTCACCCATTTCGGCTGTCTCTTCTCGGCGAAGGCGCGCAGGCCCTCGGACGCTTCCGGCCCACGGCGTGCCTCGGCAAACTTGTCGGCGGCGAAATCGAGCACCTGCGACAGCGGCTCGGTGCCGACCTTCATCACCACCTGCTTGGTGAGCGCATTGGCGATCGGCGCGCACTTGTCGATCTGCTTCAGCAGTTCTTCCAGTTTGGCGTCGAGAGCGGGTGAATCCTTCACGAGATAGTGGGCGATGCCCAGTCGATGGGCCTCCGCCCCCTTGAAGCGCGCGGCTGTGAGCGTGAGATGACGTGTCTGCGGCACGCCGATGCGGGCGGCGACGAAGGGCGCGATCTGGGCCGGCACGATGCCGATCGCCGTCTCGCTCATGGCGAAGCCCGCATCCTCGGTGCAGATCGCCACGTCCGAGACGCAGAGGATGCCGAAGCCGCCGGCGATGGCGTAGCCTTCGACCGCCGCCACCACGACCTGCGGGCTGGTGTTGACCATCTCCAGGAAGGTGCCGAAGCCGCGGTTCCAGGTGGCGATCGGGTCCTTCTCGCCGGGCTTGGGCTTGTCGGTGAGACTCTGCTCCATGCTCTTGAGGTCGGCGCCGGCGCAGAAGGTGCCGCCGGCGCCGCGCAGGACGACGACCTTGATGTCGCGGCGATCCTGCAGGATCTCGAAGACGGCGCGCAGCTCGCCGATCAGCGTCGGGTTCAGCGCGTTCTTCACTTCGGGGCGATTGAGCGTGACATGCAGGCGCGAGCGCTCGCGATGGAGCAGCAGTGTCTGGTACTTGTCGGCGAATTCGGTCATTCGGTCCTCAGCGATTCTCGAGCCGTGGCAGCGTGCCCATCAGCTTGGAAATGATCTGCAGCATGACCTCGTCGGCGCCGCCGCCGATCGAGGCAAGGCGCGAGTCGCGATAGGCGCGCGCCACGGGATTGTCCCACAGGTAGCCGGCGCCGCCCCAGTATTGCAGGCAGCCGTCGGTCACGAGACGCGCCATGCGGCCGGCCTTGAGCTTGGCCATCGAGGCCAGCATGGTGACGTCGGTGCCCCCGAGATATTCCTCGCAGGCGCGGTAGCAGAGCGAGCGCACCAGCTCGACCTCGGTGCGGAGTTCCGCAAGCTTGAAATGGATCACCTGGTTGTCGAGCAGGGGCCGACCGAACACTTTGCGCTCACGCGTGTATTCGACCGTCTGGTCGATCAGCCGCTCCATGCCGATCACGGCCGAGATCGCACCCCACAGCCGCTCCTCCTGGAACTGCTGCATCTGGTAGACGAAGCCCATGCCTTCCTGGCCGATCAGATTGCGGATCGGCACTTTGGCCTCGTCGAAGAAGATCTGCGCCGTGTCGGAACTCCGCATGCCGAGCTTGTCGAGCTTCTTCACGATCTGCACGCCCTTGGTCTTCATCGGCAGGCAGATCAGCGACTTGTTCTTGTGTGCCGAACCTTCACCGGTCGAGGCCAAAAGGCACATCCAGTCGGCCTGGACGCCGTTGGTCGTCCACATCTTGCCGCCGTTGATCACCCAGTCGCCGCCGACCTTGTGGGCCGTGGTCTTGATCGAGGCGACGTCGGAGCCCGCGCCCACTTCGGAGACGCCGAGGCAGGCCACGTAATCGCCGCTGATCGAGGGGGCGAGGAATTCCTTGCGCAGCGCATCGCTGCCGTAGCGGGCGAGCGCCGGCGTCGCCATGTCGGTCTGCACACCAATCGCCATCGGCACCGAACCGCAATTGATGTGGCCCAGCTCCTCGGCCATCACCATGGCGTAGGAATAATCGAGCTCCATGCCGCCGTATTCGGTGGGCTTGTTGATGCCGAGTAGTCCGGCATCACCCAGTTTCTTGAACACCTCGTGGGCGGGGAAGATGCCATCTTCCTCCCACTTGTCGACATGCGGATTGATGTCCTTGTCGATGATCGAGCGCAGGGTGCGGCGGATCTCGTCGTGCTCTTGGGTAAATTGCATCTTAGCGGTTCCCGAGGCGAGGCAGTGTGCCCATCAGCTTGGAAATGATCTGCAGCATGACCTCGTCGGCGCCTCCGCCGATCGAGCCGAGGCGGCCGTCTCGGAAGCTGCGCGCGACCGGGCTGTCCCAAAGGTAACCGGCGCCGCCCCAGTATTGCAGGCAGGAGTCGGAGACCTCGCGGCGCAGGCGCCCGGCCTTGAGCTTGGCCATCGAGGCCAGCATCGTGACGTCGGTACCGGCGAGATAGTCCTCGCAGGCGCGATAGACCAGCGAGCGCAGCGCCTCGACCTCGCTCTTGAGCTCGGCCAGGCGGAAATGGATAACCTGGTTGTCGAGCAGGGGCCGGCCGAACACCTTGCGTTCGCGCGTGTAGTCGATGGTGGCGTTGATGATGCGGTCGCAGCCCATCAAGGTTCCGGCGCCGGCCCACAGCCGTTCCTCCTGGAATTGCTGCATCTGGTAGATGAAGCCCGAGCCCGGCTCGCCGATCGTGTTGCGCAACGGTACCTTCACATTGTCGAAGAAGGTCTGGACCGTGTCCGAGGCGCGCATGCCGAGCTTGTCGAGCTTCTTGGCGATGGTGATGCCCTTGGCCTTCATCGGCACGACGATCAGCGACTTGTTCTTGTGCGTCTGGCCTTCGCCGGTGTTGGCGAGCAGGCACATCCAGTCGGCCTGGGCGCCGTTGGTCGTCCACATCTTGCCGCCGTTGATCACCCAGTCGCCGCCGACGCGGATTGCCGTGGTCTTGATCGAGGCCACGTCGGAGCCGGCGCCGGTCTCCGACACGCCGAGACAGGCGACGTAATCGCCGCTGATCGCCGGGGCGAGGAATTCCTGGCGCAGCTCGTCGCTGCCGTAGCGAGCGAGCGCCGGCGTCGCCATCGAGATCTGCACGCCTGTCGCCATCGGGATCGAGCCGCCGTTCACCAGACCGAGCGATTCCGAGCAGACCATGGCGTAGGAGAAATCGAGACCCGAGCCGCCGAACTGCACCGGCTTGTCGACGCCCAGGAGACCCGCGTTGCCCATCTTCTTGAACAGCTCGTGGGCAGGAAACTGACCGGCCTTCTCCCACTCGTCGACGTTGGGATTGACCTCGCGGTCGATCAGTGTCTTCCAGGTCTGGCGCAGTGCCTCGTGCTCTGGCGTGAACTTCATCTCTACATCCTTGCGACGCCGAAAGTGATGGGATTGAGCGGCCGCACGATGGATTCGCGGGCGATCGACAGCGTGAAGGCCAGGACGCGCCGCGTGTCCCTGGGGTCGATGATGCCGTCGTCCCACAGATGCGCCGTGCCGTAGAGCGCCGTCGACTCGCGCTCGAACTGGTCGACGATGCCCTTGAACATCTTGTCGATTTGCTCCTTGGGCGGCTCCTTGCCCTCGCGCAGGAATTTCTGCTCGGTCACGGTCTTCATCACGCCCGCCGCCTGCTCGCCGCCCATCACGGCGGTGCGGCTGTTGGGCCAGGCGAAGATGAACCGGGGATCATAGGAGCGGCCGCACATGCCGTAGTTGCCGGCGCCGAAACTTCCGCCGATCACGACCGTTATCTGCGGCACCGTGGCGTTGGCCACCGCCTGGATCATCTTGGAGCCGTGCTTGACGATGCCGCCGCGCTCGGCCTCGGTGCCCACCATGTAGCCGGTGGTGTTCTGCAGATAGACGATCGGCGTTCCCTGCTGGCAGCAGAGCTGGATGAACTGGGCGGCTTTCACCGAGCCTTTGACGGTGATCGGCCCGTTGTTGCCGATGAAGGCCACCGGCTCGCCTTCGATCTCGGCCCAGCCGCAGATCGTCTGCTGATCGTAGAGGCCCTTGAATTCGAGGAAGTCCGAGCCGTCGACCAGGCGGGCGATCACCTCGCGCACGTCGTAGGGATCCTTGTGCGACGGCGGAACGACGCCGCACAGCTCCGCGATGTCGTAGAGCGGCTCCTTGAACGGCTTGTCGCGGCGCGGCGGCAGCCTGTCGTTCCAGTGCCAGCTCGCGATCACCTCGCGCGCCATGCGGATGCCGTCGGCGTCGTTCTCGGCCATCCATTCGGCCACGCCCGAGACGGTGGCGTGCATCTCGGCTCCGCCCAGGTCCTCGTCGGTCGCGATCTCGCCGGTCGCGGCTTTCAGCAGCGGCGGGCCGGCCAAAAACACCTTGGCCTGGTTGCGCACCATGATGACGTAGTCGGAGAGGCCGGGCAGGTAGGCGCCGCCCGCGGTCGAGGAGCCGTGCACGACGGTGACCTGCGGGATGCCGCGCGCCGACATGCGGGCCTGGTTGGCGAAGCCGCGGCCGCCTGGAATGAAGATCTCGGCCTGGTACATCAGGTTGGCGCCGCCCGATTCGACCAGATAGACAAGCGGCAGCTTGTTCTCCATCACGACCTGCTGCATGCGCTGGCCCTTGCGCTGGCCGGACGGCGAGATGGTGCCGCCCTTCACCGCGCTGTTGGAGGCCGACACCATGCAGCGCACGCCCTGTACGTAGCCGATGCCGGCGATCGCCCCGCCGCCTGCGCCGGTGCCGTCCTTGTCGTCGTACATGCGGTAGCCGGCCAGGCTCATCAGCTCGAGGAACGGCGCGCCGCGGTCGAGCAGCAGGGCGATGCGCTCGCGCGGCATCAGCTGCTTGCGTTTGGCGAAGCGAGCGCGGGATTTCTCGGTGGCGGCCTGGACGACACCCTCGGCGTCGCGGAACTCCTGGATCGCCGCCAGCATCTTCTCGCGATTGCGCCTGAACTCGTCGCTGTTGGTATCGATCTGGCTTTCGAGGACCGGCATGGATTACTCGCCTCCCAGCACTTTGGGCGTCGTGGCGAGATGGAAGCCGTCGAAGGGCTTTGACCGGTCGGTCGTCACCAGGTCCATCGAGCGGTTGCCCAAGGGCACGCCGCCGTCGATGCGGATCTCGGTGCCGGTGATATAGGCTGCGGCATCGCTCAAGAGGAAGCAGACCACGGCCGAGACTTCGCTCTCCGTGCCGAGGCGGCCGAGCGGGCAGTAGCCTTTCAGCTTGGGAATGCGTTCCTTGAATTCGCCCTGGTAGGTGTCCATGCCCGACGACGCAATCCAGCCCGGCGATACCGCGTTCACGCGCACGCCGGCGTAGGCCCATTCGTGGGCCAGCGTCATCGAGAGATTCACCATGCCGGCGCGGGCGGCGCCGGTGTGGGCCATGTTGGGAAAGCCGTTGCGCATGTCGGCCGCCATGTTGACGATCGAGCCGCCGTTTTTCTCCATCGACTGGGTAAAGACCTCGCGGCTGACGATGAAGCCGCCGGTGAGGTTGTTGCGCACCACGACGTCGAAGCCCTTGGCGCTCATGCTGGCGGCGGGCGAGGGGAACTGTCCGCCGGCATTGTTGAACAGGCCATGGATGCAGCCATTGGCGGCAACGATCTTCTCGACCGCCTCCTTCACCTGGGCTTCTTCGCGGATATCGAAGGCGTGCGCCTCGCAGGAGCCGCCCGCTGCCTCGATCTCGGCCTTTACCGTGGCGAGCTTCTCGGCCTTGCGGCCGGTGATCACGACGTGTGCGCCCAGCGCTGCGATCTCATGCGCCGTGCAACGTCCGATGCCGCTGCCGCCGCCCGTCACGACAACGGTCTGGCCCTCAAACAGCCCCGGTTTGAAGACCGAGCGATACGACATGTTTCCTCCACGTTTGTCCCCGGCTCTTATCGGCCGGCGGCCCGTGCATCAAAGCATGTTGTGATGTGCGGTTCGTTGGTCGGGCTGTAGTTGACGTTTACGTAAAGGTCAAGTAAGCGGGGCGGGTCCTTCGAAGCCGGGAGCAAGTCATGACGTTGCAGGAAATCACCACCAAGATGCAGGAAGGGGCGTCGAAGAAGACGGCCTTCGGCAACACCGTGAAATTCAGCACGGACCAGGGTGTCGTCTACATCGACGGCATGCAGAGCCCGCCCACCATCACCAACGACGACAAGGCCGCCGACTGCACGCTGAAGATGGACTTCAGCGATTTCGCCGACCTGATCGGCGGCAAGCTCGACGGCATGACCGCGTTCATGACCGGCAAGCTCAAGATCGAAGGCGACATGGGCGTCGCCATGAAACTGCAAACGATTTTGCGCTAGGCGCAAAATCGTGGCGGGCGGCAGCGCGTTCTGACGCGCGAGAGCCCGCACGGTACTAATGAGAAGGGGCCCTGCACGGGCCCCTTTTGATTTCCCCTAAGCCTCGCGGCTCTTG
>Ga0207952_1000875_pt1 | contig 17140 bp, 16 predicted proteins | sample SubbioR12Aug_8Ca_FD_184831 | JGI IMG/M metagenome (GOLD analysis project Ga0207952, IMG submission 184831) | Serpentinite rock and fluid subsurface biosphere microbial communities from McLaughlin Reserve, California, USA - CR12Aug_8Ca (SPAdes) | ecosystem: Environmental > Terrestrial > Deep...
TTTGCTCTACGAGACCGCCTTGCTTGCCGAAAGGCTTGGCCGCATGGATATTCTCGAAACTTACCTGCGCAAGCTGATCGCGCTGAAGCCCGATAGTGCGCAGGCCTACAACGCGCTGGGCTATTCCTACGCTGATCGTAACCTGCGCTTGCCCGAGGCGCGCGAGCTGATCGAAAAAGCGCTCAGTCTTGCGCCGGACGACCCCTTCATTCTCGATAGCATGGGCTGGGTGCTTTATCGCCAGGGCGATTTTCCGGGCGCGCTGGCGCGACTTGAGCGCGCCTATGCGCAGCGTCCGGATCCGGAGATCGCCGCGCACCTCGGTGAGGTGTTGTGGATGCTCGGACGCAAGGACGACGCGCGTAGCACCTGGCGCGAGGCCCAGAAAAAATATCCGGCCAGCGAAGAGTTGGCAGCCGCCGTCAAGAAATTTGTTCCCTGAAACGAATGCCCTTCTGCGGTAATTGCCGCCTGCACGCGATGCCGGGGCTGCGTTCGTTCGTCGCCCTGTTCGGCGCGCTGTGTCTGAGCGCCTGCGCGAGTTTGCTGCCTTCGCCCGGCGCTCCCCTGGCGACGCAGCGCAATGCCCTGCAGGACTTTTCCCTTGAAGCGCGCTTCTCGCTGCGCCATGAAGAAAAAAATCACAGCGGGCGCTTGAGCTGGCGTCATTCCGGCAGCAAGGATGATCTGCTGCTTTCTTCACCGTTTGGTCAGGGGCTGGCCGAAATTGCCAGCGACGCCAGTGGCGTTCGTCTGACCACCAGTGACGGAAAGGTGTACGCGGCGATCGATGCCGAGGCGCTGACGCAGCAGGTTCTGGGCTTCCCCTTGCCGCTGGACAAGCTGCTCGATTGGGTTCGTGGCAGGAGTTCGGGCAGCGCGTCTGATGCGCTGGATACGTTTGGACGACCGCTGCGCGTGCGTCAGGACGGCTGGCGCGTTGACTACGAGTACGACAGCGACGATCCGCAGGCGCTGCCCGGACGGCTGTTCATCGAGCGTGCGGGCGTCCTCGAACTGCGTTTGCGCATCGACGAGTGGAATCTGGTGCGCGACGAAGGTGGCCGCTGATGAAAACTCCGGATAAGGAATGGGGCTGGCAGAGCGTCTATCCGGCGCCGGCCAAGCTTAACCTCTTTCTGCATGTCGTCGGCCGGCGCGCCGACGGCTACCACTTGCTGCAAACCCTGTTTCGCCTGGTCGATCACGGCGACAGCCTGCGTTTTGCGCCGCGTGACGATGCTCTGGTGACCTTGCGCAATCCCTTGCCCGGCGTGCCGCAGGAGACTGATCTGACGGTGCGCGCCGCGCGCCTGTTGCAGGCCGAGACCGGTTGTCGGGCGGGGGTCGAGATCAGTGTCGACAAGCGCTTGCCGATGGGCGGCGGGCTCGGTGGCGGCAGTTCCGATGCGGCAACGGTGCTGCTCGCGCTCAACCATCTCTGGCAGCTTGGTGTGCCGCGTCAGCGTCTGCAGGAGATTGGACTGGCGCTGGGGGCCGACGTGCCGGTCTTTGTTTTCGGGCGCAATGCGTTCGCTGAAGGCGTTGGCGAAACGCTGACGCCGGTCGATCTGCCGCCGGCCTGGTATGTCGTCCTGGAGCCGCCGGTACAGGTGCCGACAGCGATCATCTTTACTGCACCCGAGTTGAAACGGGACAGCGTTCCGGTTGCTGTTGATGTCTGGCATCCGAACTTCGGCGTCAACGACCTGGAGGCGGTGGCGACCCGCCGTTTCCCGGCGCTGGCCGAGCATCTCAGCTGGCTTTCAGCATTCGGGACGGCGCGCATGAGCGGTTCCGGCGCCTGCGTTTTTGCCGAGTTTGCGCAGCGCGATCAGGTCGAGGCCGTCTTGAAGCAGTTGCCGCAAGGCCTGCGTGGCTGGGTGGCGGCCGGTCTTGACCGGCATCCGCTGCACGATCTGGCGTGCTGATTGTTAGCTTGCTGCATTTGAACTGTTTTTTTTTTGAATAATCCCCTGTATAATCCGCGCTCCGTTCGCTAGCCACGCTAGATGAACGGCTGTTGGGGAGTCGCCAAGTTGGTTAAGGCACCGGATTTTGATTCCGGCATTCGAAGGTTCGAATCCTTCTTCCCCAGCCATTCGAATTCTTTCAAGCCGGGCAGGTAGCCTTACCTGCCCGTATTGCTTTTATACGACGTTGGCGGTTGTTGCCGATCAGCGCCACAGGAAGCGTGACATGGCCTATGACAGCCTGATGGTATTCACCGGCAACGCCAACCCCAAGCTGGCTGCCGATGTTGTCAAACGCCTGAATATTTCGCTGGGTCGCGCCACCGTCGGCCGCTTCTCGGACGGCGAAGTCACCGTCGAGATCCAGGAGCATGTGCGCGGCAAGGATGTCTTCATCCTGCAATCGACCTGCGCGCCGACCAACGAGAACCTGATGGAGCTGCTGGTCATGGTCGACGCGCTGAAGCGCGCGTCGGCGACCCGCATTACTGCCGCCATTCCGTACTTCGGTTATGCCCGCCAGGACCGTCGCGTGCGCTCGGCGCGCGTGCCGATCGCCGCCAAGCTGGTCGCCGATCTGCTGACCGCTGCCGGCGTGCACCGCATGCTGACCATGGACCTGCACGCCGAACAGATCCAGGGATTCTTCAATATCCCGGTTGACAACATTTATTCGCTGCCGATCATGCTCGCCGACGTGTGGAAAAAGAATTACGACGATCTGATGGTCGTCTCGCCCGACGTCGGCGGTGTGGTGCGCGCGCGCGCGCTGGCCAAGCGTCTTGAGTGCGACCTGGCGATCATCGACAAGCGCCGCCCGAAAGCCAATGTCGCGGAAGTGATGAACATCATCGGCGAAGTCGAAGGCCGCACCTGCGTGCTGATGGACGACATGGTCGATACCGCCGGCACGCTGTGCAAGGCCGCCTCGGCGCTGAAAGCGCATGGCGCCAAGCAGGTGCTCGCCTACTGTACGCACCCGGTGCTGTCGGGAACGGCAATCGAGCGGATCAATGCGTCCGACCTCGATGAGCTGGTGGTCACCGATACCATTCCGCTGCGCGCCGACGCCCTGGCGTGCTCGCGTATCCGCCAGTTGTCGGTGGCCGACGTGATGGCTGAAACGATCCGCCGGATCAGCAACGAAGATTCGGTTTCGTCGCTGTTCATCGAATAGGCGCGAACAAGTTTTTCTCAACCCCTCGCCTGGTCGCGGGCGGGGTATGTTTCAACCAGGAGTAGTCCATGAAATTTGAACTGAACGCGCAAAAGCGCACTTTGCAGGGGTCCGGAGCGAGCCGCCGCCTGCGTCATGCCAACAAGGTTCCGGCCGTCGTTTACGGTGGTGCGGCAGCCCCGATGTCGATCCAGCTCGATCACAACCAGATTCTGCTCAGCCTGAAGAAGGAAGCCTTCCACGCTTCCGTGCTGACGCTGAACATCGACGGTGCAACGGAAACCGTGCTGCTGCGCGATGCGCAAGTGCACCCCTACAAGGCACTTGTCCTGCACTGTGACTTCCAGCGTGTCGATACGACGCACGCGATCCACCAGAAGGTGCCGCTGCACTTCATCAACGCCGACCAGGCGCCGGGCGTCAAGCTGACCGGCGGCAACGTTTCGCACGTCATGGGCGAAATCGAAGTAAGCTGCCTGCCGCAGGATCTGCCGGCCTTCATCGAAGTCGACCTGAAGGATCTGGCTGCCGGTCAGTCGATCCACGTTTCGCAACTGACCTTCCCGGCTGGCGTCAAGCCGGTGGTGCATGGCGACGACGGCGTCGTTGCCCTGATCCAGGTCAAGCGTGGTAGCGGCGAAGCTGCTGCTGAAGGCGAAGCGGCGACCGCTTAAGCTTTTGTGCCCGATGACAGGCCGCCGTCCGGCACTTGCTGCCCGCGGCGGCTTGTTGCTTTCCGAGGCAAGCGCGCATGGTCGAACCCCGACTGATCGTCGGCCTCGGTAACCCCGGGGGCGAATACGAAGATAACCGGCATAACGTCGGTTTCTGGTTTGTCGACCGTCTGGCACGCGATCTGAAGGTCACCCTCGCATCGCAGGGCAAGTTTTTCGGCCGCGTCGCCCGTTTTGGCGAGTTGTGGCTGTTGCAGCCGACCACTTTCATGAATCGTTCCGGTCAGGCGGTTGCCGCGCTGGCGCGCTTCTACAAGATCGCTGCCGACGAGATTCTCGTCGTGCATGACGAACTCGATCTGCCGCCGGGCAGCATCCGCCTCAAGCAGGGCGGCGGCAACGGCGGGCACAACGGCCTGAAGGATATCCAGGCGCAGCTGTCGACGCCCGATTTCTGGCGCCTGCGGCTCGGCATCGGCCATCCGGGCGAGCGCAACGCGGTGGTCGATTACGTGCTCAAGGCGCCGCGCCGCGAGGAGCAGGCGCTGATCGACGGCGCGCTCGATCGTTGCCTGCTGGCCTGGCCGAAGCTTGGCGCCGGCGATTATGCAAGCGCGCAACAGCAGTTGCACGTGAAAACCGTTTAACGAATGCTACCAACAGGAATACGCTCATGAGCCTCAAGTGCGGTATCGTCGGCCTGCCCAACGTCGGCAAATCCACCCTCTTCAACGCGCTGACCAAAGCCGGCATCGCTGCGGAAAACTACCCCTTCTGCACCATCGAGCCGAACGTCGGTATCGTCGAAGTGCCCGACCCGCGCCTCGATCAGCTGTGCGAGATCGTCAAGCCGCAACGCACGCAGCCGGCGATCGTTGAGTTTGTCGATATTGCCGGGCTGGTCGCCGGCGCTTCGAAAGGCGAAGGGCTGGGCAACCAGTTCCTCGCCAACATCCGCGAAACCGACGCCATCGTTAACGTCGTGCGCTGTTTCGACGACGAGAACGTGGTGCATGTCTCGGGACGTGTCGATCCGCTGTCCGACATCGAAACCATCGTCACCGAACTGGCGCTCGCCGACCTCGCGGTGGTCGAGCGCACGCTTAACCGTGAAGGCAAGAAAGCCAAGTCCGGCGACAAGGACGCGCAGAAACTGGTGCCGATTCTCGAACGCCTGCTGCCGCATCTGAATCAGGGCCATCTGGCGCGCACACTGGCGCTCTCCGACGACGAGAAACAGATTCTCAAGCCGCTCTGTCTGCTCACCATCAAGCCGGCGATGTACGTTGCCAACGTGCTCGAAAACGGCTTTGAAAACAACCCGCACCTCGACCGCCTGCGCGAATACGCGGCGAAGGAAGGCGCGCCGGTCGTTGCCCTGTGCGCGCAGATCGAAGCAGAACTGGCCGACCTCGACGACGAAGACAAGCAAACCTTTCTCGCCGATCTCGGGCTCGAAGAGCCGGGCCTCAATCGTCTGATTCGCGTCGGCTACAACCTGCTCGGCCTGCAGACCTATTTCACGGCCGGCGTCAAGGAAGTCCGGGCGTGGACGATCCACGTCGGCGATGCCGCGCCGCAGGCTGCCGGCGTCATCCACACCGATTTCGAAAAAGGTTTCATCCGCGCGCAGACCATCGCCTTCGCCGACTTCATCGCCTGCAAGGGCGAGCAAGGCGCCAAGGAAGCCGGCAAGATGCGCGCCGAAGGCAAGGAGTACGTGGTCAAGGATGGCGACGTGCTCAATTTCCTGTTCAACGTCTAAAGTTTCGCTTTCGCTGCGTAGTCCGGTGACGGCTGGCGTATGACCACGGTCCGCGTTGAAGCGCTGGCGCCGGCTTTTGCCGACGCGGCCGCGGCATGGGCCGAGCGCCTGCAGTTGCCGCTCGGCGGCGCAGCTGAGTTTGCCCTGCAACTTGGAGGCGCCGGCTTGCAACTGATCGAGTTGGGGCCGCACGCACCGGGGCCGGTGCGGGTGGACTTCGTCGAGGGCGCGGTCGCCCATCGTCGCCTGTTTGGTGGCGGTAGCGGCCAGATGATCGCCAAGGCCGTCGGCGTGCAGTCCGGCGTGCGCCCGGTTGTCCTTGATGCGACGGCAGGGCTGGGGCGCGATGCCTTCGTTCTGGCCAGGCTCGGTTGCGCGATGACGCTGATCGAGCGCCAGCCCCTGATTGTCGCCCTGCTCGAAGATGGTTTGCGGCGCGCGCAGGCCGATCCGGAGGTGGCGACCATTGTCGCGCAGATGCATCTGCTGCGCGGCAATGCGATCGAACTGCTGCACGACTGGCCGGGTGAGCCGCCGCAGGTGATCTACCTCGATCCGATGTTTCCGCACCGCGACAAGAGCGCTTCGGTGAAGAAGGAGATGCGCCTGTTCCGGCCGCTGGTCGGCGATGACGACGACGCGCCGGCTTTGCTTGAAGCCGCGCTTGCCCTGGCGACGCATCGAGTGGTGGTCAAACGCCCGCGCAAGGCGCCGTGCATTGCCGGCGCCCAGCCCGGCTACGTGCTTGAAGGCAACGCCAGCCGCTTCGATATTTACCCGAAAAAAACCTTGAAGGCGAAAGCCGGATAGCTCAGTTCCGCAGATGTTCGGCGTAGATCCGCGTCGCCCGACCACCGCTTTGCTTGCTCCGGTACATTGCGTGATCGGCACGCTGCAGCAGGGTGTCGGCGTTGTCTCCGTGACCCGGATAGAGACTGATGCCGATGCTGGTGGCCAGATGGTGCTGATGTTTGCTGGCGGTGATCGGTTCGGTGATACAGGCGTGAATTTTTTCGGCGACCGCCATGGCATCTTCCGCCGTTTCGATATTTGGCAGCATCACCACGAATTCATCACCGCCCAGGCGAGCGACAGTGTCGGTGTCGCGTACGCAGTTGCGCAGGCGGCCGGCAATGGCTTCGAGCACCCGGTCACCGCAGGCGTGCCCGTGTTGATCGTTGATCGGCTTGAACTTGTCGAGATCGATCAGCAGCAATGCCATTTGCTGTCCGTTGCGGTGGGCGCTGCGAATCGCGTGTTCGAGCCGGTCTTCGAGCAGGCGCCGGTTGGGTAGCTGAGTCAGCGGGTCGTGGTAGGCCAGATGGCGGAAGCGGGTTTCCGATTCGATGCGTGCGGTGATGTCGCTGGCAGTGCCGTGGTAGCCGACGAACACGCCGTCGGTGTCGAACATCGGGTTGCCGCTGACGCTGTACCAGCGGGATTCGCCTTCCGGCGTGGCCAGTTGATGGGTGAACTCGCGGAAAGACTCGTGCCGTTCCAGCGTGCCGATGTGCTCCTTCCAGCGCCATTCCGGAACGCCGAGCAGGCCGTTGATCTGCCAGCGCGTGCGGCCGATCAGGTCGTCGGCCGGGATGTTGTGCATGATGGCGTCCGGCCCGGCGAAGTGGGTGTAGCGGAAATTCCTGTCCTGCTCCCAGTAAAGATCGGAAGACAGTCGAACCAGATCGCGAAAGCGCTCTTCGCTGACACGCAGCGCCGCCTGCGCGGCCCGTTTTTCGGAGACGTCCGAAACGATCCAGACGGTGCCGGCACCCAGGTTGCCGGCATCGACCGCCATCCCGGTAATTTCTCCCCAGAAGCGGGAACCGTCAGCGCGCTGCAATGGCAGTTCTGCGTGGTAGGGGCGGCCTTCGGCAATCACCGGCCGCGAATCGGCGACGAGTTTCTTCCATTGCGCACGATCGGGGTGCCAGCGCCACGGTGCCATGCCGAGCATCGCCTCGATGGGGTAGCCAAAGAGTTCGGCGAAGCGGCGGTTGCATTCGGCAACATACTGCGGTCGGGGTTGCAGGAAGACGATGCCCTCGCCGACGGATTCAAAGATGACGCGCTGCTGTTGCAGGAGGTGCTCGCTCCGGTGCCGGCTGTTCAGCGCGCTGACCAGCGTGTCGTGGTGCATGCGGAAGGCCGCGATGACAATGGCGCTCATGGCCAGAACACCAAGACCGATCAGGAACGTCAGACGGTCATCCAGGGTGATCAGGCGGGCGATCAGCGGTAGCGAGAGCATCACCGCAAAACCGGCGAAGGCCTTGCGGCTGGCCACTAGCGTGCTGCTGCTGATCAGCAGTACGCAAAACAGGATCACGGTAAGGGCAAGTACGTTGTTGTGGTTCGCGTCGGCGATCGGCATCCAGACGGTGAGGCCCCAGGTCAGTCCGGTGATTCCGGTCAGCACGGCATAGCCTTGCTCCCAGCGGGCGAGCTGCGTTTCTCGCGTGTCGTCGAAGTGGCGGGTGAAGCTTCGGACAAAGTAAAGGCGCAACGCGGTGAGGCTGAGCATGAACAGCAGCCAGCCACCGAGCAGGGCCGGGGGCGCGAGGTCGGACAGCCAGAAGGCCAGCAACAGGGCGCCGGTTGCCACCGAAAGGCAGGCGCTGCGCGCGAGCGAAACAAGATGGCGAAGGCAGTCGACACGCGTCCGGTAACGCGCGGCGTGCAGCATCAGGGCGGGTAGTGCCGGCGCTTGCTCCGTGGGCTGTCTCATCTTGCCTTTCTTGTTGTTTCTCAATTGTTTTTTTGCAACAAACGATTATGCTCTTTGATTTGCGCTTTGAATAGGGCCAGCGGGAAAACTGCGCTTACAATGTGGCGTTGCTGAAAAAAACGGTCTGCCGTCCCCCGTCTTGAAGGAATGAATGAGCGATCCCGTGCCTGCCAATCAACCCGCTGACAGCGCTTATCGCGGCCGTTTTGCGCCTTCGCCGACCGGGCCGCTGCATTTCGGTTCGCTGGTCGCCGCGCTCGGCAGCTATCTCGACGCCCGGGCCAATGCCGGGCAGTGGCTGCTGCGCATCGAAGACGTGGACGCGCCGCGCACTGTGCCCGGTGCCGCCGACGCGATTCTGCGCACACTGGCGGCGTTCGGCTTCGAGTGGGATGGCGAAGTGCTCGCGCAGAGCCGGCGTCTCGACCGCTATCATGCGACGCTGGTGCGCCTGCAGCTCGATGGCGAGGTCTATCCCTGCGCCTGCTCGCGACGTGAAATCGCCGATGCGGCGACGCAGGCTTCGATTGATGGTGGCGTGGCCTATCCCGGCACGTGCCGCGCCGGCCTGCCCGAGGGGAGCGCGGCAAGGTCGTGGCGAATGCGCGTGTCGGATCGCGAGCTGTGCTTTTCTGATCGGGTGCAGGGAAGGCAAAGTCAGAATCTGCAGCGCGAACTGGGCGACTTCGTTCTGCTGCGTGCCGACGGACAGTACGCCTACCAGCTGGCGGTGGTGCTTGACGATGCGGCGCAGGGCGTCAATTCCGTCGTGCGCGGCGCGGATCTGCTTGACTCGACGCCGCGCCAGATATGGCTGCAGCAACGGCTAGGCGTGCCCACGCCGCACTATGCGCACCTGCCCGTGGCGACCAACGCGTACGGGGAGAAACTATCCAAGCAGACGAAGGCGGCGGCGGTTGATGCGACGCGCGGCAGTGCCGCACTGGCCGAGGCGCTGATCTTTCTCGGACACGCGGTGCCGCAGGAACTGCGCGGCGCGCCGCTGGCCGAATTCTGGCGCTGGGCGATTTCAGCCTGGTCGATCGGCAAGGTGCCGGCGGTGCGCGCCATCTTTCCCGGTTCGTTTCCGGGTCAGTGTTTGCCGCCGTAACCCGAAATGCCGATGGCCACGCGCACCAGGTAGTAGCTCGCCCAGCGCAACAGGCGCGCGTGCCAGGGGCGTTGTTGCCAGCGTTGATGCGGCAGTTCCTGCGCCCCTTCCTGCATCGCCGCACCAAGACTGGCGCGCAATTCGGCAGTGAATTTGCCGTCCAGGACGACGATGTTCGCTTCCTTCGCCAGCAGCAGGCTGAAGGGGTCGATGTTCGATGAACCGACGGTTGCCCACTGCGCGTCGATGACCGCGACCTTGGCGTGCAGGAAACTCCGGTGGTATTCGAAAATACGGATACCGGCGCTCAGCAGCTTGCCATAGAGCGCCTGTGTCGCGTAGTGAAGCAAGCGGTATTCGATGCGCCCCTGCAGCAGGATAGTGACCTGAACACCGCGCGCGACGGCATCGATCAGTGCCCGGCGGAAACGTCGTCCGGGCAGGAAATAGGCGTTGGCGATCAGGATGCTATCGCCGGCCCCGGCGATCGCATCCAGATAGGCTTCTTCAATATCCCGACGATGGCGGAAGTTGTCGCGCACGACGAAAGATGCAGTCTGCTCGCCGCGTGGCGACGGATCGGGCGTCGAGTTTTGCTTGAAGCGGTAGCGTTGTCTGAGTTTGGCCCAGGCCACGATTTCCCACATCCGGTGCATGGCGTGCTGGATCGATACGAGCAGCGGGCCTTCGACGCGCACCGCGTAGTCATAGCGCGGCGGCGTCTGGTGCGGCGTATCGCAGTCGTCGATGACGTTGATTCCGCCGACGAAAGCGACGCTGCTGTCGATGATCACCAGTTTGCGGTGCAGGCGGCGCAAACGGTGCCGGCGCAGGCGGAAGCGCGCGATGTCGGGGCGGTAGATCAGGACCATGGCGCCGACGTCGGCCAGACCGGGCATCAGCGTGTTGGCGAATGCCGATGCGCCAAAGCCATCGACCAGGATACGCACGCTGACACCGCGTCGGGCAGCAGCCATCAACGCACCGGCAACGGCCTGGCCGGTGCTGTCATTCTCAAAAATATAGCTTTCGAGGTGCACCTCGTGCCGCGCTTCGCTGATCGCCGCGATCAGCGCCGGAAAATACTCGGCGCCGCTGTTCAGCAGCGTCAGTCGATTGCCGGGCAGAAACTCAGCGGGCATCGGCAGCCGGATTGTGCAGCAGATGTGCCGAGAGTGCAGCGTGGTCGGAGATTTTTGACCACGGCGCGCCGAAATGCACTTCGGCGCGTTCGATCCTGAAGCCGCGAACGTAAATACGGTCGAGCCGGAAGATCGGCAGTCCGCAGGGGAAACTGCGTCCAGGCGCGCCGCCGGTGCCGCCGGTGCCGCCGAAGACCTCGGTCATGCCGAGGCGCTGGGAGAGCAGGTCATCGGCCCGGTTGCGCCAGTCGTTGAAGTCGCCGGCGATGATCAGCGGCGCGTCGGGTTCGGCGATTTCTTCCAGGTAGGTAGCCAGCGAGGCCATCTGCAGGCGTCGCGAACGCCCGAACAGCGAGAGGTGTACGCAGACGCAATGCACGGTTTGCGCCAGGCCGGGAATTTCAACCGCACAGTGCAGGAGTCCGCGCCGTTCGAAGCGCAGATGGGTGACGTCCTGGTTGTGCGAGTTCTGGATCGGAAAGCGAGAGAGGATGGCGTTGCCGTGATGGCCGTGGTCGTAGATCGCGTTGCGGCCGTAGGCGGTGGCTTGCCAGACGTCTTCGGCAAGGAACTCGTGCTGCGCTCCGTCGGGCCAGTTGTCGTGATTTTCTGCATGACCGAGGTGCAGCCCCTGCACTTCCTGCAGGAAGACGATGTCCGGTGCCAGCGTACGCAGGCGCTCGCGCAACTCGTGCACCATCATGTGCCGGTTGAATTGCGAGAAGCCCTTGTGAATGTTGTAGGTGGTGATGTGCAGCGTTGGCGTGGTCATGCCGTTCAGGATACAGCGAGCATCCTGTCGAGCGCCAGCTTGGCAAGCACGGCTTCGTGTTCGGGCACCTTGATCTGGTTGACGACATTGCCGTCCGCCAGATTCTCCAGCGTCCACGCCAGGTGCTGCGGGTCGATGCGCTGCATGGTCGAGCACATGCAGACGGTAGGCGCCATGAACTGGACGACCTTGCCTTCGTGCTTCACTTCTTCGGCCAGGCGATTAACCAGGTTGAGTTCGGTGCCGACCAGCCAGTGCGTGTTCGGCGCGTCTTCCTTGATCGTGCGCACGATGTATTCGGTCGAACCGACGTAGTCCGATTGCCGGCACACCTCGTAGCTGCATTCGGGGTGCGAAATGACGAGGCCGTCCGGGTGCTGGTTGCGGAATTTCAGGATGTGCGCCGGCTGGAACATCTGGTGCACCGAGCAGTGCCCCTTCCAGAGCAGCAGTTTCGCCTTGCGAATCTGTTCCGGCGTCAGGCCGCCGAGTTCGAGGTCGGGATCCCAGACCATCATTTCGTCGAGCGGGATTCCCATCTGCGCGCCGGTCCAGCGACCGAGGTGCTGGTCCGGGAAGAAGAGGATCTTCTCGCGCCGTTCAAAAGCCCATTTGGCGATCGTCCCGGCGTTCGACGAAGTGCACACGATGCCGCCGTGCTCGCCGCAGAAGGCCTTCAGGTCGGCCGCCGAGTTGATGTAGGTGACCGGCGTGACCTGCTCGTCGGCGTCCAGCACGGCGTTCAGTTCGCGCCAGCAGCGTTCGACCTTGGCCAGATTGGCCATGTCGGCCATCGAACAGCCGGCCGCGAGGTCGGGCAGGATCGCCATCTGGTGCGGCTTCGACATGATGTCGGCGACTTCGGCCATGAAATGCACGCCGCAGAAAACGATGTATTGCGCGTCGGTCTGCGAGGCGAGGCGAGACAGTTTCAGCGAGTCACCGGTCAGGTCGGCGTACTGGTAGACGTCGGCGCGCTGGTAGTGGTGGCAGAGGAGAACGGCCTTATTGCCAAGGCGTGCGCGGGCGGCGCGGATCCGTTCGTGGCAGGCGTCGTCCTGCAGTTGGTTGAATTTGTCGAAGCTGACGGTTGCGGTTTGCATTGCGGAAATCTCGAGTTGATGCGGGGAATTAGTGCTGCCGAGTGCAGCGTCGGGAAGGTCTTTCAGCTCTGCCAGGGCAGGCCGGCATGGCGCCAACCACTGATTTTGCCGCGTTGTCCGCTGGCGTCCTGGTCGCCCTCAAAGCCTTCGAGGACGTTGTAGCACTCGCTATAGCCGGCTTCGGTGGCGAGCGCCGCGCTATTGTGCGAGCGCGCCCCGCTACGGCAGATGAACATGACGAGCGCTTCGCGGTCGACCTGCTGCTTGATCTGGGCAAGAAAATCCGGATTCGGCCGGTTGCCGGGATAGCTCATCCACTCGATTTCGATGGCGCCCGGGATACGGCCGACCCAGTCCCATTCGGCGCGCGTGCGCACATCAACCAGCTTGGCGCCCGGCGCCAGTTGCCAGACTTCGCTGGCCTCCTGCGGCGTCAACGCGCCGGCATATGGAAGCCCGCGCTGACGGGCGCGCTCTGCGGCGAGATTCAAGATGTCGGTCAGTCTTCCCATGCGAATTCGAGTGCGCTTATGTGGCGGAAGTTCAAGTATAAGCCAGCGCTTGGCGTTGCGCCATTTGCACGGCCTGTGCGCGAGGCTGCCTTTCCCGTTTTGCACCATAGCGGTGCGGTTGTGCGCGCAGTTGCACTTTTTCGGTGCGTTGCAAAAACCTCGGGAAAACAAATTTTCCTTATGGCACAATGCCCAGTTCGCGGGACATGGATGGCACGTTTTCTGCTAAAAACCCACGCACCGATTTTCGATTGTCGCCGGAGTGACCGGCACCTGCTCAGGAGACTTTTCAATGGCAAGCCCGCAAGACGTTATCAAGATGGTCAAGGAAAACGACGCCAAGTTCGTCGATTTCCGTTTCACCGATACCCGTGGCAAAGAGCAGCACGTGACCGTTCCGGTCAGCGCCTTTGACGAAGACAAGTTCGAATCCGGCCACGCCTTCGACGGTTCGTCGATCGCCGGCTGGAAGGGCATCCAGGCTTCCGACATGCTGCTCATGCCGGATCCTTCGACTGCCTATGTCGACCCCTTCTTCGACGAAACGACCATCGTCATTTCCTGCGACGTCGTCGATCCGGCCGACGGCCGTGGCTACGACCGCGACCCGCGCTCGATCGCCAAGCGCGCCGAAGCCTACCTGAAGTCCTCGGGTATCGGCGACACCGCCTACTTCGGCCCGGAACCCGAATTCTTCATCTTCGACTCGGTCGAGTGGAGCGTCGACATGTCCGGCTGCAACGTCAAGATCTACTCGCAGGAAGCCGCATGGACGTCCGGTGAGAAGGTCGACGGCGGCGGCGGAACGGGTCACCGTCCGACCGTCAAGGGCGGCTACTTCCCGGTTCCCCCGGTCGACAGCCTGCACGACATCCGTTCGGCGATGGTCCTGACGCTCGAAGCGATCGGCGTGCCGGTCGAAGTGCATCACCACGAAGTGGCGACTGCCGGTCAGTGCGAAATCGGTACCGTCTTCAGCACGCTGGTCAAGCGCGCCGACTGGACGCAGATGCTCAAGTACGTGGTGCATAACGTTGCCCACCAGTACGGCAAGACCGCGACCTTCATGCCGAAGCCGATCGTTGGCGACAACGGTTCGGGCATGCACGTGCACCAGTCGATCTGGAAAGACGGCAAGAACCTGTTCGCCGGCAACGGCTACGCCGGCCTGTCAGAACTCGCGCTCTTCTACATCGGCGGCATCATCAAGCATGCCAAGGCGCTGAACGCGATCACCAACCCCGGCACCAACTCGTACAAGCGTCTGGTTCCGCACTACGAAGCACCGGTCAAGCTGGCTTACTCGGCGAAGAACCGTTCGGCTTCGATCCGCGTGCCGCACGTCGCTTCCGACAAGGCGCGCCGTATCGAAACCCGCTTCCCCGATCCGATCGCCAACCCGTACCTGTGTTTCGCCGCGCTGCTGATGGCCGGCCTCGACGGTATCCAGAACAAGATTCATCCCGGCGATCCGGCTGACAAGAACCTCTACGATCTGCCGCCTGAAGAAGATGCCAAGATCCCGACCGTTTGCGCCTCGCTCGACGAAGCACTGGCTGCCCTCGACGCGGATCGCGAGTTCCTGACGCGTGGCGGTGTTTTCTCCAGCGACTGGATCGATGCCTACATCGACCTGAAGATGGAAGAAGTGAACAAGGTTCGCATGACGACCCATCCGGTCGAGTTCGATCTCTACTACAGCTGCTGATCAGTTTGCCGATAGAAAAGGACGGGCTTGCCCGTCCTTTTTTTGTCCACCGTTGAGCCCGTGCGTGCGTTTGTAATACATTGGGCCATCCCATACACTGTGCTTTCGCCTGGATTCAGTTCGCGGCTGGTGGCCAACCAATAGGACAACGATGAAAACCCAAGGTCTGCATTTTTCGATCGCCCTGTTGGCGCTGGCCGCCTTGCCTGCACACGCCGATATCTACAAATGTGCCGATGCCGACGGGCACGTGACCTATTCCAATGTGGCGACGAAGAACTGCAGGAAACTCAATCTTGATCCCGTGAATGCCACGCCGGCCGCCAAGGCGGTACCGCGAACGCCGACGCCGGCGACTTTTCCTCGGGTCGATGACAGCACGCAGAAGTCCCGCGACACCGATCGTCGGCGCATTCTCGAAAGCGAGCTTGCCGCCGAGCAGAAAAACCTTGAGCAGGCGAAGAAGGATCTTGCCGAGCAGGAAGCGCTTGTGCTGCCCAATGAGCGCATACAGGGCGGGGCAATCAGCGGCGGCAAAATACAGGAACGCCTGCAGCCGTTCAGGGACAAAGCGGCACTGCACGAACGCAATCTGGAGGCGATCCGCAAGGAGATCGCCAATCTTCGCTGATTAGCCAAGCAGCCTTCTGCCGACCGACGGGCATGACCAAGACCGCCAGTACCATAGCGCCAGAGGCTGGCACCAGTACCACAGCATCTGGGGCTGGCACCAGCACCACAACCCCTGGAGCTGGCGCCAGTCATCCGTTCAACGGACTCGATCTTCTCTCCTCGTCGGTTCTCCTGCTCGACGAGCACTTCGCCATCCGTTACATGAACCCTGCGGCGGAGAACCTGCTGGCGGCCAGCAGCAAGGTTCTGGTCGGCAAGCCGCTTTCCTCACTCGTAGCGTATTCGCATATCCTGCAAACGGCGCTCGATAACGCACTCGGCCATGACTGGAGCTACACCGGGCAGGGAATCGAGCTGCGCGGCAGCGATGGCGAGTTGCTGCACGTCAATTGCACGGTGAGCCCGGTCGATATACCGGGTGCCCGACTGCTCATCGAATTGTGGCCGATCGACCAGCAGTTGAAAGCGACGCGCGAAGAGCGGCTGATCGAGCAGCAGCAGGCCAATCGCGAGCTGATCCGCAACCTCGCGCACGAGATCAAGAATCCGCTCGGCGGCATTCGCGGTGCGGCGCAGCTGCTTGAGCACGAGCTCAACAACCCCGGTCTGCGCGAGTACACGCAGGTCATCATCAAGGAAGCCGATCGCCTGCAGGATCTGATGCAACGCCTGCTCTCGCCGCATCGGCTGATGCAGCCGGCGCCGGTGAATATCCACGAAATTCTCGAACGCGTGCGCAGCCTGCTGACGGCCGAGTTTCCGCAGACGCTGAGGGTGCAGCGCGACTACGACACCAGCCTGCCCGATCTGGTCGGTGACCGCGAGCAACTGATCCAGGCCATTCTCAATATCGCGCGCAATGCCGCGCAGGCGATCATCGACCAGCCGGGCAGCGGTGCCGACAATCCCGGCCAGATCACCCTGCGCACGCGCGCCGTCCGGCAGGTCACGCTGGCCAAGCGGCGTTATCGTTTGGCGCTTGAGTTGCAGGTCATCGACAACGGGCCAGGCATTCCCGACGATATCCGTGAGCGCATGTTCTATCCCCTGGTTTCGGGGCGCGAAGGCGGCAGCGGCCTTGGCCTGACGCTGGCGCAGAGTTTCGTGCAGCAGCATCAGGGAACGATCGAGTGCGAGAGCCGGCCGGGCTATACCTGCTTCACGATCCGACTGCCGCTCGGCAAAGCCTGATGGCAAGCTCCTTGCTAGTCATGGTGCATATCAATCACGATGTCTGAGAAATCAATGAAACCCGTCTGGATCGTCGACGACGATAAATCAATCCGCTGGGTGCTGGAAAAAACCCTGTCGCGCGAGCAAATCCCTTTCAAGAGCTTCGCTTCGGCCAGCGAAGCGCTGTCGCAACTCGATACCGGCGCCGCGCCGCCGCAGGTGCTGATCTCGGATATCCGCATGCCCGGCCAGTCAGGGCTCGATCTTCTGCAGCAGGTCAAGGAGCGCTTCCCGTCGCTGCCGGTGATCATCATGACCGCCTACTCCGATCTGGAAAGCGCGGTGGCGGCGTTTCAGGGCGGCGCTTTCGAATACCTGCCGAAGCCCTTCGACGTCGACCAGGCGCTCGAACTGATTCGCCGGGCGATCGATCAGGGCTCGCACCAAAGCGGTGCGAAAGAAACCGTCGGGCTGACGCCTGAGATCCTCGGTCAGGCGCCGGCCATGCAGGAAGTCTTTCGGGCGATCGGCCGGCTCAGCCAGTCGCATGCGACGGTGATGATCACCGGCGAATCCGGCTCCGGCAAGGAGCTGGTGGCGCGCGCCGTGCACCGGCACAGCCCGCGTGCCGACAAGCCGTTCATCGCCATCAACACGGCGGCGATTCCG
>Ga0207952_1000876_pt1 | contig 17113 bp, 19 predicted proteins | sample SubbioR12Aug_8Ca_FD_184831 | JGI IMG/M metagenome (GOLD analysis project Ga0207952, IMG submission 184831) | Serpentinite rock and fluid subsurface biosphere microbial communities from McLaughlin Reserve, California, USA - CR12Aug_8Ca (SPAdes) | ecosystem: Environmental > Terrestrial > Deep...
GTATTCCTGCACGTGTTTCCCACCATCGCGATGCACTTCTGCCCGCATGTGCACCGAAAGTGCGTTTACAACCGCCGCACCAACACCGTGGAGACCGCCAGAAACTTTGTAGCCCTCACCGCCGAACTTACCCCCTGCATGGAGGATGGTGAGTACCGTTTCAAGCGCCGAGACTTTCGTCTTCGAGTGAATATCGACAGGAATACCGCGACCGTTGTCGGCAACACGTACGCGATTTCCCGGAAGGAGCGCAACTTCAATGTCGTTGGCATGGCCACCCATCGCTTCGTCGCGAGAGTTATCAAAAATTTCCCAGACGAGGTGGTGCAAACCGGCCGGCCCCGTCGTACCGATGTACATGCCAGGACGACGACGAACGGCCTCGAGCCCCTCGAGGACAGTAATATCAGAGGCTCCATAGGAGCTTTTTTTGGTCTCTTTTTCCGCCATAGTCTTACCCCAAAAGTATACCAAATTTGAGGTGTTTTTCCTAGTGATTTATCCCCACTTTCGTGGCTCTATAGAGCCAAAAATTACCTGACTTCCCACCCTTTTGCTTTGACAGCTGCGTACACAGAATTCATCGCACTATTTGCCTCGTCGTCGGTGAGGGTTTTCTCACTGGATTGGAAAACGAGACGGAACGCATACGATTGTTTATCTCCCTTTTTGAATTCATCGAATTGGTCGATGCGGGTCAGTAGAGTGTCGGCGGCCTGTGCAATGGTCTTTTTCACATCTTCGGCCGATGTATCGGACGGCACCCAAAGTGCGATATCACGCGTAATCGATGGATAGCGGGAGAAGGACTGATACCGTTCAGTTGTCGACGTCGGAAAGAGTATAGTATCTTCGGGCTTGATATCAGTAAGTGTTCCTTCTTCCCCTTTCGACTTTTCCCCGACTGATGCGACATGCACCTCCTCTTTTCCATTTTTCCATACGGTGCCGATCTCAAACAGCTTTACTTCTTTCAAACCAAGTAAATCTTTGTTCGGAATATTCTTCTTGAGAGCCTCTTTGAGACCATCGAGAATGTTTGTACGCATATACGGACGGACGCTGTCCACTTTGTTGAGAACCATCACTTCACCGTTGTCGGCAAAAACAGATGTATACACTTCTGAATACTCCTTATCGAGGAGGTGTTCACGAATCGTCTCGGCCTTTGCAAAGTTCTCATTCCTTTCCACTGGTTTTTCAAACGGCGGCAACTCTGTTGCCGGAATTTTCTCGTAGCCGATAATGCGCCCTACTTCCTCGATCATGTCTTCGGGATTCTGCAGATCAAGCCGCTCAAACGGTATATCACATATCAAGATGTCACCTTGATATATATGGGTGATGCCGAGACGTGTGAGCGCATCTTGCGCATCGTCGACTGAGACCGGAATGCCAAGTAACTTTGATGCATGGTCGACGGTAAACGATACGTTCCACGGCTGCACGGGCTTCGGATACACATCGACAAAGCCAACCAACTCCCCGCCTGCGATTTTGAGTATCAGATCGACGATTGCCCGTTGTCCGTAGGCGGCAAGTTCAGAAGAAATAACTTGTTGAAAACGCTGCGATGCGTCCGTTGCAAGGTTAAGAGCGCGGGCCGTCTTGCGGACGCTGACGCCGTTGAAGTTTGCGCATTCGACAATAATGTCCTTTGTCGTTTCGGAAATGCCTGCAGGCTTCCCTCCTTTGACGCCCGCAATGCCGACGGCATTTCCAGAATGCTTGTCAGCGACCACCAGATTCGATTCCGAAAGTTTGTACTCTTTGTCATCGAGAGCGACGAGCACTTCGCCAGCCGTTGCTTTGCGCACTTCAAACGCATACTTCCCATCCCTTTCTTCCAAGTGCCCTGCATCAAACGCATGCACCGGCTGCCCGATGTTGAACATGACAAAGTTTGTTGCATCGACAATGTTATTGATACTACGCTGGCCGATAGCTTCCAGGCGCTCTTTGAGCCAGTCAGGTGATGGACCGACTTTCACGCCCTTGATATAGCCGGCCGTAAACCGATAGCAGAGGTCGGGCTCTTGAATCGCAACAGAAACGGCGTCTGTCGCAGGAGAAAGGTTTGGCGTTTCTTTCAATGGATCGCTCGAGAGTGGAACGTTCAAAATCGCTGACAGTTCTTTCGCGATACCGCGGTGCGAAAGTGCATCATGCCCACGATTCGGCGTCACTTTTACATCCAGGACGTCATCGTCCCCCACTTTTTCCGTTCCTTCAATTTCAAACGCATGGAACGTCAGCGCCTCAACAAGCTTCCCCGCCGACGGAAGTTCGGCGTCAAAATACTTCTGTAACCAAGTGCGTGATATTTTCATGGTTCTAGAATTGATTCACAAACCGCAGGTCGGCCGAATGCATGAGCCGGATGTCATCAATGCCCCAGCGGAGCATTGCGAGCCTGTCGAGCCCCATGCCAAACGCAAATCCCTGGTACTTGGTTGGATCGACGCCCGCGTTCTTGAGGACATTTTTGTGCACCATCCCGGCTCCCATCATTTCAATCCACTTGCCGCGGAGTTTTTCAGGCACGTTGTCACCGTTAATCCGAGCATCGACTTCGACGCCTGGCTCGACGAACGGAAAGAACGACGGGCGGAATCGCACCTCGACGTCCGCACCTTTGAACAGCTCAGTATAAAAACGGTCAATCGTACCTTTGAGATTCGCGAGGGAAATAGTTTCCCCGACCGCAAGCCCTTCGAGTTGGAAAAACTCCGCTTCGTGCGTCATGTCGGTTGCTTCGTTGCGGAAAACTTTGCCGGGAACAATGATGCGGTACGGGGGCGGATTTCCAGCTTTTATTTGCGCTTCCATATAACGCACCTGGACGGGAGATGTTTGCGTACGGAGCACATGTTCCGGGAGGTCTTTGATAAAAAACGTATCCTGCATGTCACGCGCCGGGTGGTCTTTGGGCACGTTCAGAGAATCGAAGTTGTACCATTCGCTCTCCAAAAGAGGACCCTCGGCGAAGGTAAACCCCATCTTGGCAAATATCTGATTGGCCTCGCGAATGAGGCTCGAAATAGGATGCAGGTGGCCACGCGGCATAGGAACGAGTATACCCCGTGAGATAGCCTGCGTCATCTCACGGGACAGGACCGACCCTAGAGCCCCACAACTTGAAGAATTTTTGTCCCGTCTTTAACAAGGAGTGCATCTCCGAGTATCCGGAACTCAATGTCTGGCTTTTCGTACAGCGTAACCTGCAGCGCCGTTGGTCGAATGTCAACTTCCGAGAAGTACAGTCCGGCGTCGGTTAGATACACGACGCCGCCGCTGTAAAATTGTGCACTAGATGTCGTCGGTGCTCCGCGCTCAATTGGTATTTCAGTGACGCAAAACGAGGGGCGACCACAAAAGTACGACGGCGGCAGCGCATCTGCTGACATGAGCTTTACCGACACGTCGCCACGATCAAGAAAAAGACCCGCACCGTCCGATTCATCAATAGGCAACGTGGAAGACGCAACTATCGGCGTTGATGTTGCAAATGCGGCCGCGTAGGTAACAAAGGTCTCCGCAGAAACCTGTACCTGGTCAAGTACCGGCGGCCGCGTGGTAACTTCGGCGAGGTGAATATCGGTTGCAATGAGTAGTGCTCGCGCGTCAGTCACTAACTGCGGCTCAACAACTAAGATACGATTCCACGTTATAAACTCATCGGCCTCAACGCGCACACTGTAGGCTGATGGGGCGAGATTATCTATGTAAAAACTACGATCAAGGAAGCCGCTCTCACCCACCCGCTCGCCGTCGACGAACACTTCGGCATTCGGGTACGGCACAGAAATGAAAATACCGCCGGTCTTTACGAATCCGAACCCCTCACGAAATCGCCAGCCATCAGCGTACAGGATTACCAGCGGCAGAATCGCGAGAAAGAGCAGCACGAACAGGTAGAGATACAGGCGTCGTATGCGGGGAGAAAGCGGTTCCATGTAGATAGGGTATAGGGTTTAGGGTATAGCGTCTAGAGCAGAGGTGCAGAAACGCCGGATTGAATTTTCTGTACTCTACTGGCTATACCCTATGCTTCGGCGTAACCCAAAAACCCAAATACCGGCCGAACGCGAGACGCAGCTGCGACTCCATACCCGGCACAGAACTGAAAATGACCATCGTGAATGGAACCAAAATCCACTGCGCCAACATAAAAAGACTGCGGTGCCGCGGAACGTGTGCCGGTCGCTCGGGCATGAGGTACATGCAAATTGCAGCGGAAATCACGAGACCAAACATCGCGAGCGTAAGAAAGGTGCGCGCCACGAGCGGCAGATTGTACGAAAGTACAGTTGCGTTAAACGCGCTGCCACCAATAAGAAGCGGGAGCCAACCGATAGCGAAGAGAATTAACGGGTGTGTCGCAAGCGACCAAAACCCTTCGATCTGGAAAAAGACTGCTCGCACCTTCTTTGAAAATGGAATCTTCGCGTTTTTGATACACGCAAACAAAATATACGGTACATTTTCGACACCGTAGGTCCAGCGCCGATGCTGTTTATAGATGTTTTTTGCCGTTTTCAAAAATGTCGGTGCAACGTTAGCATCCATTGAAACAGGATACGCCATGGGAACAACGTGGTAGTCTCCGTCATATCGTACGAACAAGTTCCAAAAAATACGCGAATCTTCGGAGACCATGTTGCGCTGCCAGTAATTCGCTTCGTAAAGTGGCTTAAATAACACTGCGTGGGACGAAAACGTCGCAAGTTTTTCCGGTCGTTCTTGCTGAATCATTTGCCAGAATGACGACGAATACGCGATCACGCGACTGAGCATCGGCGCTTCCCAGATGTTGTTGTTAAAGAGTGGAACCGGTTGGAACGAAGCCCTCTCCGGCTGCGGCGTCGTGAGTACGTACCATGTGAGGCACGCAAAATACTGCGGATAGACAACGGTATCGGAATCAAATGCTGAGACGATAACATGCGCGTAGTCGAGCCCACGCGGATCGAGTAGCTGTAGCCGTGCCTGTTCTGCAGCGTACGCGATGTTAGAACCCTTGCCCGGCATGTCTCCGGGAACATCTGTTGGATGTACGGTTACGAGAACCTCGAGAAATTGATCCCGGAATTCATCGCGCAAACGTTCCGCCATTTCCTGCTGCGCCTTACCCGCGCGCGCTTCGGCTGCGAGGACAATAGCGATCGTGTGCGTATCCCAGTCGGAGAGCGCAATCGACGTAATACTTTCTTTTAACACCTCATATGGTTCGTCGTAAAACGGCAACATAACAAGGTGAATGAAGCGTCCGTACGGTAGGTCATGCACTTTTTCGCGCCACGGCACCTGCAGATTGTGCCGGATGCGTTTGAAGTTGTAGCGGAGATGCACTGACAGATATGCGGTCTTAAAGAGCCAGTACGCAGCAAAAATAATAGTGAGGTACGCTGCCCACACCGGTTTATAAAACGAGAGCGCAACAAATCCAACAAGCGTGACGATTGAAAGCACTGCTGGCAGCATCTCAAACGCGCGATACAGTACGCGATTCCAACCGATAAGATCGTTTGCGCGCGCCACGTGGAGATACCAGTATTCTGGCGGAAGATTCATGGAGCCGCTTCGCGGGTTCGAACCGCGGACATCCATTTTACAAAAATGGCGCTCTACCAACTGAGCTAAAGCGGCGCAAAGCTACTATACCGAACTTGTTGTTTCCTCGCTACTTGCACCATTTTGTTTTACTTCACTGACTTCCTTCAAGAACTGTGAGCGTGTTTCCTTCCGCTCGAATCGGTGCCGATGCGATACGCGATCCGCCAGTCGATGTGCGCCGGCTTCTAGCTCGCGCGAGAGTCGCGCTGCCCCGAGCGCTGCTTGATGAACACCAAATCGCGCCAGTACCACCGTCATGGGAGGAATCATCGCGATGCAATCACCAAGATAAAACATAAACGCGCGCAGTTTGAGTGCCTGTGTATCTGCGGTAATACGCATATACGGAAAGAAGATATGTCCTTGTCGCTGTTCCCATGCGCGCAGCACAAAGAGAAACCCGATGACGAGAAGTGACACTCCAAGTACGATCACTGCTATTAGTGTTGACATCGTAAACATGTTTACTTAACCGCGAGGCGTTCCACGCGCACTACCTCGATCTTCTCACCAAACTTTTGGATACCGCTCTCGATGTACTGACGAATTGTGATGTCTCCATTCTTCACAAATGGCTGATCAAGCAAGACTTTTTCATTCAAGAATGCCTGGAGTTTCCCTTCGACCGCCTTTGCGCGCATTTCCTCCTTCACATTTGCAGCCTCTTGTTCGAACACTTCACGTGCTTTCGCAACGTCTTCTTCCTTCACCTGCTCTTTAGAAATGAATTCGGGGCGCATTGCAGCAACATGCATCGCGATATCGTACGCAATCTGCTGAAATTCAGGGTTACGTGAGACAAAGTCTGTCTCACATGCGAGCACTACCGCGCCAACAACTTGTCCGCCCGCATGCGTGTATGCAGCGGCGATACCGGCACCGAGTACGCGATCACCTTTTTTAGATGCGCCCGCAGCGGCGATCTTGCGGAGAATAACAATTGCCTTCTCCATGTCTCCCCCTGCCTCTTCAAGCGCCTTCTTACACTGCATGACGGACACGCCGGTTGCGTCGCGCAGCTGTTTAATCTCATCTGTTGTGGCCATGGTCAAAAAATAATCAATAATCAAAATACAATATCCAAACAATAATTAATATCAAATAGTTAATATTAATTATTGAATATTTGTTTGATTATTGAGTATTGGATATTGATTATTATAACTTACTTTGCAACTGTTACCTTCTTCCCCTTCAAGTATGCCTCCGCGATTTCGTTTACGATCATGCGAACAGCTTTTACCGACGTGTCGTTGGCTGGAATCGGGTACTGGTTAAGGGAGAAGTCGCCGTCTGACGAGGAGAGGCCAATGACGGGGATCTTCATCTGGTTTGCTTCCTGCACTGCAGTCTTTTCGTGACGTGTGTCGACGACAAAGAGTGCAGCTGGCAAATCTTTGACTGCCACGATGCCGCCAAAACGACCGAGCAATTCGTCGATCTCGCGATCGATCATGAGGCGTTCCTTCTTAGTGTACTTTTCAAGTTCGCCTGATTCGCGGTCTTTCATCAATTTTTCCAAGCGATCAATACGCTTGCGAATGATCTTAAAATTGGTGAGCGTGCCCCCGATCCAGCGACCAGCAACGTACGGAAGCCCTGCAGAAAGCGCTGCGGCTTTGACTGCCTCCTGTGCTTCGTGCTTGCCGCCTACAAAAACAACCTGCTTGCCGCTTTGTGCGAGTGACGTGACAAAGTCGGTTGCTTTCGTAAGGCGCTTCGCGGTTTCTTCAAGATTGAAAATATCAGTACGATCTTTGGTGCTATAGAGAAACGGAGCCGAGGTTGGATGGCGACGCGTACGGGGGTAGCCGACGTGTGCGCCCGCGTCAAAAAGGGTCTTAATATCAGCCGCTGATGTGGTCATAGGTGTCGCGAGATAGTAACAGATAAGCCATTCTTTGGCAAGAAACAAGCCCCACCGGCGTCGGCGAGGCTTGTTGAGGAATTCCCTGGGCGGATGCCGATGTTCCGGGCTGCTTCATAAGATGCCGACGATCTCGCGAAGACGCGCAATACCTTCCTTGAAGCCCTCAAGAAAGAGGCTCTGAGAAATATACTTCTTCGGACCGAACGAGTACTTGAATTCGAGACGTTTCTTCGTCTCCAACGAAGATACCAACGAAGCTGGCAAGCGAAATTCGTCGATCGCACAATATCGGTGCTCCGGAACACATGCGAGCATGAGATGCCATATACCACTATCATCGACTCTCACCTCTGCATTTGCTTTAGATGGCACTCCCTCGAACAGTCGAGGAACACTTGACCAATATGCTAGCAATAGATTGCCTTCGCGATCGAACGAAAAGCGAAAGATTGATGAAGGCGCTTCTGCAAAACCGCCCATCACGTGTTTGAGATAGCAGTATTCAGATTTCTCTCCGCTCCCTCTCGGAGCACCGCACTCGACGGTCCACGGCCCAAAGTTGCCGAGTACCACGATCTTTGCTTGCGCCGACAAAGAGGCCGCGCAGAGCACAAAAAGAAAGGTGATCAGTTTAAGCCTCATGGGGAACTCCCTGGTTCAGCCTCTGTCCTACCTGGACACTTACGCTACATTAGCAAATTATTCTTCATCGACAACCGCTTCCCCGCCCCCTGCTTTTTCGAGTGCCCCCAAGATTGGACCAACAGAACCGGACATGATTTTCTCGACATTAGACCAACTCTCCTTGATGCGATGGTCCGTGATGCGATCTTGCGGGAAGTTGTAGGTGCGGATCTTTTCGGACCGGTCGCCGGTTCCCACTTGTGACTTGCGATCAGCCGCACGCTCACGATCGTCTTCTTCGTCTTTCTTTTGCTGCAGTTTTGAGAGCAGCAATTTCATTGCACGTTCTTTGTTTGCCTGCTGACTGCGCTCTGAGGTACAGCGCACGTCGATGCCCGTTGCCTTGTGGATGATACGAACCGCGGTCTCCACCTTGTTCACATTTTGCCCGCCGGCGCCGCCCGAGCGACTGGTCTCTATTTCAATATCCGATGGATTGATCTCTATTTTCGTGCGCTTGTAGATCGGCATGATGGCAACGGAAGCCGTAGATGTGTGAATGCGGCCCTGCTTTTCCGTTGCAGGGATGCGCTGCACGCGATGCACGCCAGTTTCGAAACGCATCGAACGGTATACATCTTCACCCTTCACTTCAATTTGCACTTCTTTGATACCGCCTAGCTCAGACCGACTCTCGTCGATAGTTTTAGTTTTCCATCCCTTGATCTGTGCATATTTCACATACATTTGTGCAAGTTCTTCTGCAAAGAGCGACGCCTCTTCGCCGCCGACACCAGCACGTACTTCCAGGACGATTTCATTTGGCCACTCTCGTTCATTCGGATCCCCGACAATCTTTACAAACTGCTCAAGCAGTTGGTCTTTTTGTTTCTCAATATCTTCGACTTCTTTTTCTGCAAGTTCCTTCATACTCGGATCAACCTCACTGAGTTCCTGTGCGTCCTTTTCAGCCTGGAGGAGACGCTTCCATTCGACAACCAAAAACGAGACGCGATGATCGTCTGCGTAGTCTTCTGGATTGAGTTGAACATCAGCCATACGAGATAAGTATATGTCACAAAGCCCCGCGCTGCGGGGCCTCGTTGACCAGGGTCGTTATTTCTTCTTAGAAGCGCGCGCTTTGAACTTCTCCACGCGGCCGGCGGTGTCGATGGTCTTCGACTGGCCAGTGTAGAACGGATGCGATGCGGATGAGATTTCAACGGTGTAGACCGGGTACTCTTTGCCGTCCTCCCACTTGTCGGTTTTGTCGGTTGAAACCGTCGAACCAATCAAAAAGCGCGTCCCCGAGGAGGTGTCCTCGAAGATGACCATACGATAGTCGTCCGGGTGGATATCCTTTTTCATGTCGCGGTACTATACAAAAAAAGCAGGCGCCCCGCAAGTCATCGACTTGCGGGGCTGCCTTTTTACGGCGCGCCACTACTTTGCGGCACGAGTCCGCGGTTTCTTGCGGAGGCGCCTCTGTGGCTGAAGATGCTTGAGGCCCAGTGTCTCTCTCAGATGCTCAAGACTTTCGAATGCGTCTCGACGCGCATCTTCAACGACCTCTTGTATCGAATCGCGACTCATCGCTCCCTTTCCTTCAATGACAAAGTCCATTCAAGATCAAACCCTTTTAACTCATCCCAGTTGACCTCATCGGTGTCGCCATTCGGGAAGATAATGCGAGCCCTTCCGTGAATACACCGAATGATGACGCTTTGCAGTGAATGGGCTTCGTCTCTTGCTTCGTCAAGACTTCCATCCTTGAGATGCCCGTCTGACGTCATTGACGGGATGGCGTAGTGTTCTGGCTGGAGCATGACATTCCTCACTAAGTAGCCAAACTTCAAACTACCACAAGCAACAGACGCGAGCGAGGCGAGGTGGGTGTGCTTCCGAGAGACATCGCGCAGCGAATATTAGTACGTGAGCCCCCATTGCAGTAGCCCTATTTAAAAATGCGTGCGCATTGGTAGTGTCGGGTCGGAAGCACACCCACCTCGCTGGGCTCAACGTCCCTCCAAAACGTCAATTTCCTTTTGGAATTTGTCGGTAAGACGCATCACGTCGTCGCCATAGAAGGCGTAGGCCGGTTTGTTCCAGTTGCCGCCGGCAAGATACTTGAGCGCGGCCTTTCGCTCCGCTGCCCGCGTTTGCGCATCGGCGCCATTATCCATCATCAACAATGCAGTCGCGAAAATGGCAGTCCGCGGATCCCATGGATTCGGCGGATTCTGCCCCGTGGCGTTTCCAATACGTTTTTTATACAAAACCCACGTCGACGGAATGAACTGCGCCGGGCCCATCGCTCCACCCCAGCCATACCACGGCTTTTTCGAGACTTTTACGGTGTCAGGATTCAAGCCAAGCTCGGCTGTGATTTCTTCAAAGATCGGTACATCACGCGTTGGATGCATGTCGGTTCTCCAATTGCCAGTCCCGACATTCTCACCGAGATTCGACTCTTCCGCCAAGATGCCCAGGATGAGGGCCGGACGAACATTGGTCTTCGCTGACGCTTCCTTCGCATACTCATATGCTTTACCAAACGGAATAGCCCCCGAATCACGCAGCTCAAAAAGTCGTGCACGGACTTCGTTCGCACTCTTTTGTTGCGTGGCAATCACCTGCTCGTACAATTTTTCTTGCCCCTTTGCAGCATCAACAAGATTTTGCTTCTCTTTCTCAGACTGTTCAAGCGATTTGCGCTGCAACTCCTGAAGCTGTCGTAAATCTTCTTCTTCTACCTGTTGATCAAGCAACGCTTCTTTGCGCGCGCCCAAGTCTTGGCGTGCAACAGCCATCCGATCAAACGCCTCGTCGAGCGAACGCTGTACAGCTTCAAATTCGTCGACTTCCGTAAAGATTTCAGAAAGCGAACCACCAAGGGCAATTTCTACGAGCGAAATATCGTCGATCTCACGCGTGCGCCGAATCATTTGTGCAACCGACGCTTGCCCCGCAGCCACTTTTACATCGAGTTCCTTGATTGCAGACTCTTTGTCCTTAATGCCGTCGTTGAGCTTTCGGATGATCAGGTCACGTTGACGTATCGCAAGCTTTGAGTCTTGAATCTCTGCGTCAAGAATCGCAACGTCGCGTTCGAGCGTGGTACGCTCACGTTGCTTCTGTTCGAGCTCTCGCTTGTTTGATGAAATCTGACCTTCAATGTCGGCAAGTTGACGTTCAAGTTCCGCGCGCTCCTCAGGCGTGAGCGCAGCGTGCGCTGCAAGCGGTATCATCAAAAGGATAAACGCTCCGAGACAAAGCGTTACTGAAAACCGTAATGCCATCAGCACTAGTATACCACTGGCGCTGGTGAATTTTCGAGCCCGAAAATGAAGGCTTTCGCTACTCCTTCTTTTCCTCTGCGGCAGCACCCTCTGGAGCATCGCCTTCTGCAGGTGCGGCACCGTCGGCTGGCGCACCTTCGGCCGGAGCCGGTGCCTCAATCTTTTCTTCAACGAATGCAGTGACGGAAACGACAATTTCATCTGCTCCGGTCTTCAACTCGGCACTTGATGGGAGTGGAATTTGCGACGCAAGGATGTGATCGCCGACGTTCGCGAGTGTAGAAATATCGACTTCAAGGTGGTGGGGAAGTTCAGCCGGCGTAACTTCAATCTCAACTTCGTGGAGCGCTTTTACAACGATGTGACCCGCCTTCTCAGCTGGGGCCTCACCAACGAATTCGAGCGGTACATTAATCTCGATCTTCTTACCTTTCTCGAGAACGTAGAAATCGGCATGGAGCGGCGCGTCCGTCACCGGATGAAACTGCACATCGCGGACCAGCGTCTCTTTGTCGCCATTAACACCTTTGAGTGTAATGATGGTCGTCTCGCCAGCTTGTTTGAAAATACGTTCAAATTCGCGGGTATTGATAGAAATCGGAGTTGATTCTTCTTTCGGTCCGTAAAAAACGGCAGGGGTAAAGCCCTTCTTGCGAAGATCGTCAGAGGACTGCTGTGCGTCCCGTGCCTGTACATCAAGCGTTAACATCGGACGGATTATACGTATTTAGCCGTTTTTTGCAAATAACTGCAGCTTTTTGCGTACCACCTCTTTCATCTCCTCCGCACCAACCGATAGATACTTATACGGCGCAACGTCATCGTTCTTTTTGAGACCTTCTTCAATGCCATGGCGATAGGCGACACGAATTTCAGTATTGATGTGCACCACAGAAATGCCCGCTTGAATTGCCGCGGCAACATCCTCGTCGGAATTGCCAGAAGCCCCATGGAGTACGAGTGGAACACTGACGGCGGTGCTAATTGCCAAAATGCGCTCAATATCAATTCGTGGATCTGGTACATCTTTGAGCATGCCGTGAATGTTGCCAACCGATGGTGCGAGCATGTCGATGCCAGTTTCTTGCACAAAGCGTGCTGCAACTTCCGGGTCGGTCTTGTCGAGTCCCGCACCTTCTGGAATTTCTGTGAGTACAGCGCTCGACTTACCAATGTAGCCAAGTTCACCTTCTACGATCACATCTCTGCTTGAGGCACGCGCATACGCGACAGCTTCTTTCGCTTTTGGAATGTTTTCGTCGACTTTCAATTCCGTTCCGTCGAACAATACTTCATCAAACCCGGCATCAATCGCTTCTTTTATTCCGTCGATTGTCTTGGTGTGATCCGCGTTCAAATATATTTCTTGCCCAACGGCACGAAGTGCCTGCACCAATGCCACAGCTTGCTGAACACCGATGAACTTCCGCTCGCCTTCAGAGACGCCGATCATTACTGGCACCTGCAGCTCGCGTGCAACCTCTGCTATAGCGTCAAATTGTGTCGAATCTGAGATATTAAAATGTCCCACTGCTACCTTCCGCTCCTTCGCATCTGCAATTACCTCTCGTAGAGTCCGCATGCCAAAAGTATACCGCATCGGTGCGGTATACTGGTCCCTATGAAATATGACTTTGTTGGTATTGGAGACGTGACAACAGATTGTTTTATCAAACTGCACGAGGCAGAAGTACACTGCAAAGTTGACAACACTGCCTGTGAAATTTGCATGCCATTCGGGACCAAGATCCCCTTCGAATCGGCAACGGAGGTGTGGGCAACAGGTAATGCCTCAAACGCTGCACTCTGTGTTGCAAAACTCGGACTCTCAGCCGCACTCGTTACATCGGTCGGCGATGACGATAATGGAAAGAAGACTCTGGAATCGCTTCAGACGCGCAACGTGTCGACCGAATATGTAGCAGTCCACAACGGCATGAAAACAAACTACTACTACATTTTGCAATACGGCGCCGAGCGAACAATACTTGTTAAACACCAGCCGTATGAAAAGCGTATTCCACCATTTACCGAAGCACCGAAATGGCTGTATTTCTCCTCCGCGGGAGAAAAAGAGTTTCAAAATTCAGTTGGTCGCTACTGTGCAGAGAACAATATCAATCTCGCCTTCCAACCAAACACTGAACAAATAAACTTTGGGTATGAGGCACTGAAAGATGTGTACGCTGCATCCGCCATTTTCATCTGCAACAAAGAGGAGGCACAGAAGATTCTCGGAACACCCGAGGCAGACGTTAAAAAGTTGATGACGAGTATTCGTGCACTCGGTCCAAAAATTGCAGTTGTGACAGATGGGCGGAACGGCGCCAATGTCATGGACGATTCTGGCGCGTTCTTTATTCCTATGTACCCTGATCCAGCCCCACCGATCTCACGCACCGGTGCGGGAGATGTCACCGCCTCCACAACAGTTGCCTATCTCTTCAAGGGATCTTCGGCCGTTGAAGCATTGCAACATGGGATGATTAATTCGGCATACGGCGTTCAAGCGATACACGCTCAACTTGGAACACTCGCGAGTGACAAACTCGACGAATTGTTTGCAAACCGTCCTGCCGAATTTGCACCCAAACAACTTTGAAACAAAACGCCCCTGTGCCACCGTCCGCCAACCGGCGGAGACGGACACAGGGTGCGTTTAAAGCTTAGCAGAGCACGATGAACGTACCGATGTTGCCTGCTTCGCTGAGCGACCGATCGGGTCGCAGAAGTACCGGTGGTCTTAGCGCGGTCGCTTTGTAATCGCGAGCGCACTCCCACGCTTTTGGCCACTCGTATTTGTAGCGATACACGCCGGCGAGCCCGAGCGGGCCCGATGCCATGTATGCGTTGAATACGATCGGGTAGATGAACTTCCACCGTGCGGAATTCTCATTGGATGCCCACACAGCGGAAAGAATATTGTCGCGGACTTCCTTCCACCGCTTGGTTGCACACAGTCGCTGATTCATCTTCGCCGCTTCGGCGATATGAATCCGAGCGGCGGCTTCCGTTTGCCGTTCCGCAAGCACGCGGGCTGCGCCGACTTTGTCGTGTGCCGTAAACGACAAATAGAAGTCGACAGTTTCGGCGAGGCACTTCACTTCGTTAGTTCGGCGATCGTCCCACATGACATAGCCGACAACGCTCCCCATGAGCCCGGTAAGGCCGAGGAGGAGAAGCAGCGGGATGAAGAACATTTTGCCCTGCCGCCATAACAGTCTCAGTCGCGATGCTGTACGCATTGGTTTTGTTCCCATGCGGTTGGTACTGATAGCATTATACCTCGACTGCATACTCTAGTCAAAACATTTCTGACCTGCTAGGATACCCCTTACATGTCTTCCCGCTCGCAGTCATTCACCGCCGGGTCACCGGAGAGCCCCCGGCGTGTCCTTATCCTCCACGGCTACACTGGAGGTCCTGACGAATTCCGCGACCTTGCCGATACGTTGCTACACAGACTCGATGCATACGTTTCAGTTCCGCTCCTCCCCGGACACGGGACAAGCGAAGAAGACTTGGAACGCTACTCATTTACTGATTTTTTAAGTGCCTGCACGAACTATGTTCGTGAAATGGAACAATCAGGAAAACCATTTGTGGTCATCGGGCATAGTTTTGGCGGAAGCCTTGCGCCTCTTGCAGTTGCACATGCATCTCCCGCTGCACTAGTCCTTACCGTAACGCCATTTTCGCTCCGGTTTCCATTTTCGCTCCCAGCATCATCACTCATCGCGCGAACGAAGCGATTTTGGAGCAAAAAGTTGCCGCCGCAAGAAGTCCGCGAGCGAAGCGGCAGGTTTTACTACACCCGCATGCCCGGCATCGGCATGTATTTTATTAACCGTTCAAATCGGCTGTTGCGGAAAGTACTTCCCACTATTTCGTGCCCAATCCTCACAATCAATAACCGATTGGATCCACTCTGCTTCCCTGAAAGCGGCGCCGCAATGCTCGCGCTCAGTGGAAAAAATTCCGCAAACAAAGCGGTCATCCTTGAGAATCGCAAGCACGGCCTTTTTTATGGAGAGGGTACCGAAGAAGTAATTGAAGAAATTGTCTCGTTTTTGGAAAACGTATTTAAAAAGTAGAAGCCGCCATCGCTGGCGGCTTCTGTGTGCGGGAGTTCGCAGAATACTCGATCTAAGACTTCGGTCGCGTATTGCAGAAGAACTTGGTCCCCGCAGGGCTCACGAAGCGAATCGTTTGATCAGTCTCACGAGACATCGCTTCAACACTCGTCCGTGCCGAGTTGGTAGGCCATACCCGGTCATACTTGATTTCCGGGCACTGCAACATCGCTCGGCGTTTCTCGACGACCAATGGATTCTCGTTCTTCGCGACGAACGAGAAATCGCCCTTGAGCGCCTTATCGGCAACTCTTCGAGCTGAGGCAACACGTTTGCCCCACACATCACGAGTCTGACCCTTACCTTCAAGGACAAAACCCGGATCACGAAGCCACGACCACCCGTCCTCTTGAGACGGAGCACGCATTTGCGTGTACTTGAGGAAGATATGACATGGGTCGCGTCCGCGATCCATGAGCTTGATCATGCCGTAGGCAATGATCATTTGATCGTCCTCATCTGCGGCACCTTCGGCTACTTCTGCCTCAATGCACCTGCGTGTCGTGTCGCTTACTTGTCGAACGGCCTGCTCGACTTTCTGCTGTGGCGTAAGCGGTGCCTGCTTGTAGTACCAATCGCTCCACATCACATACGTGCCGTACGAAACCGGCAGCATGAACATGACAACGACGGTGACAACGGCTGCTCGTAGAAGGCTCATGGCCTTTCTCCCTAGCTATTGTGCCGAGAGCAATTATACCACTCTTTACCATCAGTGTCCAGTCTCTTTTACGGCTCTAGCTATAGCTTTTTTGGCTGCCTCGACAATATGTGAGACGCCCATTCCATAGTGTTCAATTAACTGTTTTGGTTCACCCGATTGGCCAAATTCGTTTTGCATGCCAATCATTTCGATCGGAACCGGCGCATTTTTTGAAAGCAGCTCTGCAATTGCGCTTCCGAGTCCCCCATTCACTTGATGCTCTTCAACGGTAACGACAGCACCAGCTTGCTTCGCGATCTCGACAATCTGCTGATCAAGCGGCTTGATCGTCGCGACATTTACAACCGTGATAGTAATGTTTTCTTTTTCAAGCTGCTGCGCTGCAAGAAGCGCGTTATGTGTGAGCGGCCCCGTACTAAATAGCGCAACTTTGGCCAAGGCGTCGCCTTGGCCACTTTCCCAAAAGACTTGCGTTTTACCGATTTCGAATGGTGTATCAGCTGTTGTCATGACTGGCGTCTTTTCGCGACCAAAACGCATATAGACGGGCTTGCCGCATTTCGCGGCTGCGACTGTCGCTTTTCGCGCTTCTTCTGCATCGCACGGAGAGAGCACTATCATGTTCGGCATCGCGCGCATGAGCGCCATGTCTTCGAGCATCTGATGCGTCGCCCCGTCGGGACCGACGCTTACTCCCGCGTGCATTCCGCAGATGATGACGGGGACGTTATTGAGTGCAATCGTCGTGCGGATCTGCTCCCAATTCCTTCCTGGAGAAAATGCCGCATACGAGGTGATGAATGGAATCTTTCCATAGTTGGCCATGCCGGCGGCAACCGTCGCCATGTTTTGCTCCGCGACACCAACTTCGATGAACCGATCAGGAAATTCTTTCTCAAATCCTTCT
>Ga0207952_1000877_pt1 | contig 17056 bp, 17 predicted proteins | sample SubbioR12Aug_8Ca_FD_184831 | JGI IMG/M metagenome (GOLD analysis project Ga0207952, IMG submission 184831) | Serpentinite rock and fluid subsurface biosphere microbial communities from McLaughlin Reserve, California, USA - CR12Aug_8Ca (SPAdes) | ecosystem: Environmental > Terrestrial > Deep...
CGGCCGCAAACACGACGGCCCTCCGGGTGCCAAGGCCATGTGGATCGGCTTACAGCGCTTGCGCGATTTTGTCATCGCTTTAGAGGCGCAACAAGATGTCGCGATGAGATGTGTATAACGATGAGCGCAGCGCATGGGAACCCTAAGCGGACGTTATTTTTTGCGGAATCCTTAACTTGTAGCCTTGATGTAATCGAGCGAAATCTAGCTATTTTGACTTTCCTCGGTTTCACTGCGTTGAATCGAGGCTACAGACTAGGAACTACGTTCAACCGGCGCCAATTTCTCAAGCCGTTCGGCAATCCATACTTTAATGATGGACTGCCTTGTAACGCCAACCTTTCCAGCTTCTCGGTCGAGGGGCTCTACCATCCAGATTGGAAAGTCGACATTTACGCGTTTTTGTTCCTGTAGAACGCGTTTTGCCTTTGATAAGTCAAGCGATTTGGTAATATCAATACCTTCGTCAAAGGGAAGGAGCAATGTTTTAAATCTGCTTAACGCTAATATTCAAAGTCTGAATCCGATAGGCGATTTGCCGCGGCGTCATATCCAGCAAGCGGGCCGCCTTGGCCTGCACCCAACCGCATTGTTCCAGCGCGGCTATCACCCGTTCGCGCTCATCCAGTTCTTCATCGTGCAGATCCATCATCCGGATCGGCGCGGACTGCTGCGGACGGTTGAAGCTGATTTCGTCTTCCAGGCCGGTGCTGATGATGACGTCCCGGTCGATAATGCCGCCCTGGCTCATGATGGCGGCGCGTTCCAGGCGGTTTTCCAGTTCCCGCACGTTGCCCGACCAGTTGTGTTTCATCAAAATCCGTAGCGCGCTTTCCTTCAGTTCCAGCGGCCGGCCGCCTTGCTGCTTGGAAATCCGCTTCAATAAAAACGCCGCCAATTCCGGAATGTCTTCGATGCGGTCGCGCAAGGGCGGCATGTTGATCGGCATGACGTTCAGACGATAATACAAATCCTCCCGAAACAGGCCGTCCGCCACGTCTTTTTCCAGGTTACGGTTGGTGGCGGCGATGATGCGCACATTGACTTTCAAAGTCCTGACCCCGCCTACCCGCTCGAATTCGCCTTCCTGCAGCACCCGCAGCAATTTGGCTTGAAACGAGGCGGAAATCTCCCCCACTTCATCCAGAAACAGAGTGCCGTTGTCGGCCAGTTCAAAGCGGCCCTTGCGTTGACCGATGGCGCCGCTGAAGGCGCCTTTTTCGTGGCCGAACAATTCCGACTCCAGCAAGGTGTCCGGCAAGGCCGCGCAATTGAGCTTCAAAAACGGCCCGCTGGCGCAGTTGGAATTAAAATGGATGGCGTTGGCCACCACTTCCTTGCCGGTGCCGGATTCGCCGCGAATCAACACCGTGGTATGCCATTTGGCGACCTGGCGGATGATGTCGAACACTTTCAGCATCGGCTCGGAATGGCCGATGATGTTTTCGAAACGGTAGTTCTTGACCAGGGTTTGTTTCAGAAAATCCCGCTCGTTGACCAGTTCGGTTTGCTTGCGCTCCATGGCCCGCACCGAATTGACGCTGTGGGCGATCAGATTGGCCACCATTTCCAGAAACCGGGCCCGTTCGCCCAGAAAGCTCGCATCGCAGGGTTGCGCCGCCAAAATGCCCACCACTTCGCCTTGTTCGACCGCCAGCGGCGAGCCGATAAAGGGCAAGTCCGGGTTATAAACGCCCAGGCGGCTCAAAAAACGCGGCTCGTCGGCGATGCGTTCCACCACAATGGTGCAGCCCTCGTCCAGAATGGCGCCCACCAAGCCCTCGCCGGGCTGGTAACGCACACTGCGGTCTATGCCGTCGCCGTAAATCTCGCAGATGCTCATGCTGTCGTCGTCGATGTCGCGTAGCGTGATCATGCCGAAGTGCAGGCCGGAGCGTTTGTGCAAAATCTCCAGAATACCCTTGAGTTTGTTACGCATATCATGGGTGCTGTTGAGCAACTGACTCACCAGAAACAGCGTGTCCAGTTCCGACTCGACCAGTGTGGCGCGATCATTCATGAATGCTTACTCCCAGCGAATGTTGTTGGCAGGGAAAGCTGATATTGAAACGGCAACCGCCGGTATAATCCGGATCGATCTCGATAATGCCGCCATGTTGGCTGACGATTTCTCTGACCATCACCAGGCCCATCCCGGCCTGCGCGCCGCCCAGGTTTTGGTGGGTACTGAAAAACGGTTCGAAAACTTTTTGCCGCTGATTGGCCGGAATGCCGGGGCCGCTGTCGGCTATGGCCACCCGCACCCAGTCGTGCTCCACGCCGGTGCTGATATTGATCAGCCGTTCATTGCAACCCGCCCGGTTCATCGCATTGACCGCGTTATCGATCAGCTGTTTGAACAGCATGCGCAATTTGTTGGCCGAACCGAGCACGGACGGCAACACCGGATTGGGCAGCCAATCCACCACCACCCCGTTGGCCAGAAATTTTTGACTGTGCAGCAGCATCGTTTCATGCAGCAGTTGGTTGATGTTGACCGAGGTCACGGCGGCTTCCGGAATTTCGGGCACGCAGCGCCGCAAGGTTTCCAAGGTTTCCTCGCCCCTGGCTTGTACCTGATTCAACAAGTCCTTCAAGGACTGATTTTGGCTGTCGTTGCGCTGGCTCATGATCTGAATGGCGGCGCCGATTTGGTTCAAGGGTTGGCGAATCTGGTGCATGGCGCCCAGCAGGGTTTCGCGGATGCTGCGCATATGCTCTTCTTCGGCCATCAATTGCCGCAGGGTATGCATTTGCAGTTTCTCTTGCTGGCTGCGCTGCAGGCTGATGTCGTTAATCGTCAATAGCAGGTAATTACTGGACTGGCGGGAGAAAAAGTTATCGGCCTCGGTGCCGTTTTCGCAAAACCAGTTGCCGGAGCAGGAAAACCAGCGGGTACCCCGGCGGCCTATACCCTCGACCCTGATCTCGCGGTTGGTAAAACCTTGCGGCTGACTGGCCAGCGTCGCCCATAAATCGCCCATGTCCTGTTGCAGGGCATCCAAAAAAAACAAGGCCGGCTCGGCATAGCCCAGTTCGCTGATCAGCATTTTATACATCTGGTTATCCAGCACGATGCGGTTATCGCTGTCCAGCACCACCATGGCCACCGGCGAGGCGTTCAAAACCGACTCGATCAATTGCTTCTGGTTGTTGACCTGTTGCTCCGCGTAATGCGCCTGGGTGACATCGCGATGCATGCCGATGTAATGGCTGATGGCGCCGTGCTCGTCCAGCATCGGCGCGATAGTCAGATCGGCCAGATAGCGCTGCCCCTGCTTGCGCCGGTTAACCAGTTGACCATGCCAGACTTGCTTGCGGGAAATGGTGTGCCAGAGGTCGTAATACACCTGCCGGGGCGTGCATTTATCGGACAGTTTGGATTCGTTCTGCCCCAGAATTTCGGCGGCCGGATAGCCGGTGACCTGGGTAAAGGCGTTATTGATATAAAGGATGTTGGCTTTTTTGTCGGTAATGGAAATCGCGATGGGGGCTTGCTCAACCGAAGCCACGAACAGCGACAGGGGTACGGTTTGCGGTTTTTTCCTCCCCGCCTTATCGGAATTGAGCGAACCGGCGCCCGGTGCGATCAAGTCGGCCACTTCGGCCGCGATCTGGTCTGGTAGAAAATCCGGTGTTGTTTTGCTCATTGCTGACTCTGATTGATTGAACCGACTATACATTTATTAGCAAATTAAACGCCAATATTTTTTATTTGGGGCTTTGTAACAAATCCGCGCAGCCAAAACCCTTATTTATCTCGGGATTTTGTAGCCTTTACGACAATTCTCAAGCCCCCTCTTCGGCATGTGTGTTGTTTGGTACAGCTCATCCGCACCGCGGCAGACCGCAAATGCACTAAATCTGCCCATTTAACCTTACAGAGATTGTTGGCATAGATGATGCTGAATCGTTTACAAACAACTGGGTGTAAAGGCAATGGGCGAATACTTCCTGCTGATTCTTGGGACAGCGTTAGTCAACAATGTAGTGTTGGTAAAGTTTTTGGGTTTATGTCCTTTTATGGGCGTTTCCAACAAACTCGATTCCGCCTTGGGCATGGGGCTGGCTACTACATTCGTGCTGACCCTGGCCTCGGCCGCCAGCTGGGTATTGGAACATCGCCTGCTGATACCCTTCGATATCGGATTTTTACGGGTACTGGGTTTTATTTTGGTGATTGCCGCGGTGGTGCAGTTCACCGAAATGGTGATACACAAAACCAGCCCGGTTCTGTATCAGGTCTTGGGCATCTTTTTGCCCTTGATTACCACCAATTGCGCGGTTCTGGGCGTGGCGCTGCTTAACATCCAGGAACGCTATAACTTCGTGCAAAGCCTGATGTTCGGCTTTGGCGCGGCAATGGGTTTTACCCTGGTGATGGTGCTATTTGCCGGTCTCCGTGAACGCCTGGCGTTGATGGCTGTACCGGCTCTTTTTTCGGGCACGCCGATCGCATTCATCACCGCCGGCATATTGTCCCTGGCGTTTATGGGTTTTGCCGGACTTTATACCAAATGAAACGGGCAGTCTTGAATCGTAAGGTTCGCGACAACTTTACCGCCGCCGGCATATTCTGAACCACAGAGACGGACTATGTACATTCTATCAGCCATCGTCATCCTGACCGCATTGGGTTTGTTCCTGGGCTTGAGCCTGGGCATCGCCGCCAAATACCTGCGGGTGGAATCCGACCCCTTGATCGAAAAGGTGGAAGCCCTGATGCCGGGTTCGCAATGCGGCCAATGCGGATTCCCCGGTTGCCGGCCCGCCGCCGAAGCGGTGGTGTCGGGATCGGCGCCGGTTACGCTGTGCCCGCCCGGCGGCACATCGCTGGTGGAACAGTTGGCGAAACTGCTGGGCGTGGATGTCGATTTGAGCCAAGCCAAGGATGCCGAACCCATGGTGGCCCGCGTCAGCGAAGACACCTGCACCGGCTGCACCCGCTGCTTTAAAGTCTGCCCCACCGACGCCATCGTCGGCGCGGCCAAACAAATTCACGCCGTGGTGGCCGACGCCTGCATAGGCTGCGAAAAATGCGTCAACGTCTGCCCAACCGAATGTCTGCAAATGCATCCGATCGAGGTGACCCTGCGCGATTGGCGCTGGCCGAAACCCATGGCGGCGGCTTAACCGGAGAACCTGCATGCTGGCTTTATTCGAAAATCCCAGGCTGCGCGGCGGCATCCATGCCGAAGAGCACAAGGCCGAAACCTCCGGCGTACCGATCGCATTGGATATGCCGCTGCCGAAAAAGCTGTATATCCCGGTACAGCAACACGTCGGCAAACCGGCCGAGCCCTTGGTCAAAGTCGGCGAAAAAGTATTGAAAGGCCAGTTGCTGGCTTATAGCCAGGGCACCATTTCCGCGCCGGTACATGCCCCCAGTTCCGGCGAGATTGCCGACGTCATGGATTTTCCGGCCCCGCACCCGTCCGCCCTGCCGATCCGCACCATCATCATAGAGACCGATGGCCTGGACCAATGGCAGCCCCTTAAGGCGCCCGACGATCCGTTCGCGCTGCCGGCCGAAGAAATCTGCGCCCTGGTCGGCGCGGCCGGCGTGGTCGGCTTGGGCGGCGCGGTATTTCCCTCGGCGGTGAAACTGGATTTGGGCCGCAAGAATAAAATTCATACCCTGTTGATCAATGCCGGCGAATGCGAACCCTATCTGACTTGCGACGACAGGTTGATGCAGGAACGGGCCGGCGAAATCGTCACCGGCATCCGCTTGATGCTGCGCGGCATGAATGCGCCGGAAGCCACCGTCGGTATCGAAGACAACAAACCGGAAGCCTTTATCGCCATGCGCGAGGCTTGCGCCGAATTCGCCAATATCAACGTAGTGCAGGTTCCCACCCGTTATCCGATGGGTTGGGACAGGCAGATGCTGCGCTACCTGACCGGCCGGGAAATTCCCGCCGACGGCCGCGCCACCGATATCGGCGTGGTGATACACAACGTTGCCACCGCGCATGCCGTCTATCGCGCGGTATGCCTGAACCAGCCGCTGATTACCCGGGTAGTCACGGTCTCCGGCAGCGCGGTGGCCAAACCGCAAAACGTGGAAGTTTTGATCGGCACCCTGATGTCGGAAGTGCTGGATTTTTGCGCGGCCGATAAAAGCCGGGTTGCCCGCTTGATCATGGGCGGGCCGATGATGGGCGATGCACTGCCTATCAGCGAAGTGCCGGTGGTCAAGGCCTGCAACGGCATTCTGGCACTCTCCGAACAGGATATCGAAATACCGGAAGTCAAACCCTGCATCCGCTGTTCCACTTGCGTGACGGCTTGCCCGGTCGGTTTATTGCCGCTGGAAATGGCCAGCCGTATCCGCGCCAACCAGTTGGATGCCGCCGTGGATTTGGGCTTGAAGGACTGCATTAATTGCGGCAGCTGTTCTTACGTGTGCCCCTCGAACATACCCTTGGTACATTACTTCAAATTCGCCTCGGGCGAATTGTATAAGCGCCAACAAATGGACCATAAATCCGAACAAACCAAACGCCTGATAGACGACCGCAACCAACGCATGGAGCGTATCCGCCTGGAACAGGAAGCCGAAGCCCGCCGGGTGATGGAAGCCCGCGCCGCCCGCGCCAAGGAACAGGAGCTGGCCAAGCAAAAGGCCCAGCAGGCGCAACAGGCCCAGCAAAGTATCAGCGAAGCCGACAATAAGGCTGCTGTGGAGGAAGTGCGATGAGTATCAAACCCGTCAGCGGCCCTCATGTGGTCGCGGTCCGTAGCGTAGACAGCATTATGCGGAAAGTGATCATCGCGCTGCTGCCGGCCACGGCGTGGGGCATCTTCATCTTCGGCTGGCCGGCTTTGTATCTGTGCGCCGTGACGATTTTTGCCGCGTTGCTGTTCGAAGCGTTTTGCCTGAAATTAAAAGGCGTAGCCGCCGCGCCCTATTTACGGGACGGCTCCGCTATTCTCACCGGCCTGTTGGTGGCCATGACCCTGCCGCCGTGGGCGCCTTGGTGGATAGGCGTGGTGGGCGCGGCCATCGCCATCATCCTGGGCAAACAGGTATACGGCGGCTTGGGACAAAATCTGTTCAATCCGGCCATGCTGGCACGGGTAGCCCTGCTGATTTCGTTTCCGATCGAGATGACCACCTGGGTCAACGTGAAACCGATCTTGTTAGGCCCCGGCATGATGGAAAGCCTGTCGATCACCTTTTCCGGCCTGACCGATTTGGACGGCGTGACGGGCGCCACCACTTTAGGCGCCGTGAAAACCGGCTTCTCCCTGCGGCAAACCCTGCCCGGCCTGTTACACGATTACTCCGGCATTCTGGCCTTCATCGGTTGGGAGCGCGGCAGCCTGGGCGAAACCTCCACGCTGCTGATTTTACTGGGCGGGCTGTGGCTGATGCGGGAAGGCATCATCCAATGGCGGATTCCGCTGTCGCTGTTACTCAGCATCGCCCTGCTGTCCAGCCTGTTCCACCTGATCGACAGCCAACATTACCTGGGCCCGTGGGTACATTTGAATTCCGGCGCGGTGATGCTGGTGGCGTTTTTTATCGCCACCGATTATGTCACCTCGCCCAATACACCGCTGGGACAAGTGATTTTCGGCGCCGGTTGCGGGGCGCTTATTTTTATCATCCGCAGCTGGGGCGGTTATCCGGAAGGCACCGGGTTTGCCATTTTGTTGATGAACGCGGTCACCCCGTTAATCGACCATTACATTCGTCCCCGCATTTACGGGCGCTACCGTAACGGCAAACCCATAGACGTCAGCTAGCCGAGAGAATCGCCATGAGTTCCGATCCCGTACACGAACAACCTACCGACGAACCGCCCGAGTCTGAAAACCCGTCCGGTACCAAGCAAAAACTGCTGGCTTTCCTGGCGCCGGAAAATCTGGCGTTGTGGCGGCCAAGATTGAGCTATCAGGCCGGCGTGCTGGCCGTATTTGCCTTGCTGGCCAGCGTTTTGCTGGGTTTTGCCGACTTGGCGACCCGCGATGCGATTCAACAACGTCTGGATGAAGATTTGAAAGCCAGCCTGGAAGCCGTGGTACCGGCCGATTTATACGACAACAATCTGCTGGAGGACACCATGAGCCTACCCTCGGCCGAGCACAATATCGGCGCGGCGGAGACCAAGGTTTATCTGGCCAAAAAAGCCGGCAGCGTGTCGGCGGTCTGTTTCAAATTCATCGCCCCGGACGGCTACGCCGGCCCCATCAGCTTGGTTATGGGCGTCAACACTCAAGGCGAAATTCTGGGGGTGCGGGTTATCGCCCATGTCGAAACGCCCGGCCTGGGCGACAAGATAGAACTCGCCAAATCCAAATGGGCGCTGGGTTTTAACGGCAAATCGCTGGATAACCCGACTGCGTCGCAGTGGGCGGTGAAAAAAGACGGCGGGGTGTTCGATCAATTTGCCGGCGCCACTATTACTCCGCGCAAAGTGGTACAGGCTGTAAAACGCGGCCTGGATTTTTTTCGAGCCAACCGGGCGGCATTGTTAGGTTTGCACGACGTATCAAAAGACTAGATTGTAGCGTTGCAAAAACTTTGCGCCGCTCCCCGAGGAGACTACGAAATGAAATTATCCGGCTTATTTTCCGAACCTTACCGAAAAATCGCCAAAGACGGCCTGTGGGACAACAACGTAGTGCTGACCCAAAACCTGGCCTTGTGCCCTTTGTTGGCCGTGACCGGCACCGCCACCAACGGCTTGGGCATGGGACTGGCGACCATGGTGGTCATGGTCGCCTCCAACGCGGCGGTGTCTTTTAACCGCCACTTGATCCCGGCGGAAATCCGCATTCCGATTTTCGTGCTGTTGATCGCCGCTCTGGTGACCTTGGTGGATCTGTTTTTAAACGCCTGGATGCACGAATTGCACAAAGTGCTGGGCCTGTTCATCCCCTTGATCGTCACCAACTGCGTCATCCTGGGCCGCGCCGAGGCCTTCGCCTCCAAACAACCTTTGCTGCCGTCCATGTGGGACGGTTTCATGATGAGCGTCGGCTTTACCCTGGCCATGGTGGTATTGGGCGCGGCGCGGGAAATCAGCGGCGCCGGCACCCTGTTTGCCAACGCCTCCGTGTTGCTGGGCGAAAGCTTCAAATTTATGGAATTGACCATCATCCCCGAATACAAGGGCTTTCTGTTAATGGCCCTGCCGCCGGGCGGCTTCATCATGCTGGGCTTCATGGTCGCCGCCAAACGCCTGCTGGATAGAAAAGCCGCCCAAAAACAAACACCGGGCGCGGAAGCGGTAATTGACAATCTGCAATTAGCCGAACAAGACAGTTAAGGGAGACCAGCTATGAACGTAGGGGTGTGTTACGCGGAAGCCGACCGGCAACTGTGGCTGCGGCTGGAAGTGCCCGAAGGCAGCAGCGTACAACAGGCGATCGAGTTATCGGGGGTGCTTAAACAATATCCGCATATCGATTTAACCAGCCAAAAAGTCGGCATCTTCGGCAAGCTGGCCAAGCTTGATGCCCCGCTCAAAGATGGCGACCGGGTGGAAATTTACCGCAAAATCACCGCCGATCCGCAACAAGTCCAACGCCGCCGCATCGATGTGGATGCGGATGCGGATTAACCGAATTTTTTAAACAGGAGACACTTCATGCTACTCGAAAACTTGGATAAACAAGGTTTGACTTTCATTACCAACGTACTGGGCGCCACCAGCGAAACCGGCGTCTGGGCATATCGCGGCGACCTGGTGTTGATCCAGGGCTCACTGCGCGATGGTTCCGCCACCGACCGTAAACCGCCCGAATTGTTGTTACACCAAACCGCTATTCTGGCCAGCAGCGACAAATTCATTTTCGTGAATGGCTTATTCGATGAATTGCAACACATCCCCGTGTTCATCGAAAAATACAAAGAATTCCTGACACCTGACACCCTGACCCTGTTTTACGTGGAAAACATCGACAGCGCCATGCTGATCGAATTGGAGGGCATCACCTTCAGACTATTGCCTTACAAAGAAGGCATGGTGTGGAACGAGACCATGGAATTGGTGTACATCGAAAAAGCCGATTTGAAAGGCCAATCCGCCGAAGACAAAGTGGTTACAGTCTACGAGGCCGCCAAAAGCTACAAAGCCAAAGGCGAAACGCTGCGCTTCGATGACGCCTTAAGCAAAACCATAGTAGTCAAAAAATCCGCCGCCGTGGGTCCGGTTTAAACCCAAAAAGGTAAGCCATTATGAAGCCGTTCAAAACAGTCACCGCCGATGCGGCGGAAAAGCTCATCGCCGACGCCAACCCGTTAATCCTGGATTGCCGGGAGTTAAAGGACTACCGCGCCGGCCACATCGACAACGCCATGCACGTGCATGAACAACTGCGCGACAGCTTGATCAAGAAAGGCGACAAGGCCAGGGATATGCTGATTTACTGCTATTTCGGCCACGCCAGCGAGCATCTGGCGGAGATGTTTTGCGATTTCGGCTTCAAACAAGTCTACAGTCTGGCGGGCGGTTATGCCGGCTGGAAGGAACATCACAAACCTACAGGTGATTTATGAATCAATTATCGCGAGAACTGGCCTTACGTATCGCGCTGGCGACGCGCGTCCTGCCCGGCGTAGACGTCCCGCAACTGATCGGCATTCTGCACGAAAAAGTCGGCTCGCCGCTGGACGATGAAAAGCTGAAAGCCATCACCGTCACCAACCTGAAAACCGGCATCGGCAGTTTGGACGGCGAAGAAGACGGCGAAGACATCGGCATCGGTTTGGAAAACATCAAACTGGCCGTACGTTATTTATGGGGCGAGGAAGAGGAAGACGAAGGCCTGCCGGAAATTCAAACTTATAAGGAAGGCGACATTCCGGAATCGATACGGGTAGCCGTGGCCTCCAATAGCGGCGCCTTGCTGAACGGCCATTTCGGTTCCTGCATCCGCTTTTTGGTTTACCAATTGTCTCGCGCGGAATGCCGGCTGATCGACATTCGCTCCACCCTGGAAGCGGACAATGCCGACGACCGCAACCTGTTCCGCGCCACCATGATAGAGGATTGCCATGTGCTGTTCGTGCAATCCATCGGCGGCCCGGCGGCGGCAAAAGTGATCCGCGCCGACATTTACCCGATCAAGGTGCCGGACGTAATCGATGCGGTGGACAAACTGACCGAATTCCAAAGCGTCTTCGACGCCGCCCCGCCCTGGATGGCCAAAGCCCTGGGCCGCGGCGCCGAAGAAAGAAAACGCTTCGTGGCGCACGAATAAAGCCTGATTTCATCAAGCCGGGTTTGTGCATTCGCAAACCCGGCCCGAAACTCTCCGCATCGGCCGGACCTTTTTTAGCTTTCAAGCTCCGCCCATGCTGATCGCATATTTGCTGATTCCGCAGCCTACTCTCCATTTAGCTCGAAAGATTGGCAGTTCATTGCTTTGAAATATATGTCCATAGCAAGGTTAAAGTTTTGTCATCGAATTGCAATATATCTCTCCTAGAATCCTAATAAGTAGGATTACCGTTAGTGACTAAACGTCATTGCATCCAAATAAAAACACAATTTTCGACGTTTTATCCCACATTTAAGCATGAAATTTTTCTTACAATACGGAACCATTCCTTTTCTCTGTCTGGCTTTGGTCCGTTGTACGTTGGCTGGCGATTTCGAAGAAGGCGCAAAAGCCGCTGCCAGGAACGATTTTATTACCGCAGTTGGTTTATGGCGTCCGCTGGCCGAAAGTGGCGACAAAAAAGCGCAACATAACCTCGGCGTCATGAATCAAAACGGTTTGGGTGTTATTCAGGACTACCAGAAAGCCTTGCAATGGTACCAACTGGCCGCAACGCAAAACTATCCAGAATCGCAAAATAATATTGGCGTTATATACGAGAAAGGTTTGGGTGTGACGGCCGACCTCGCTGAAGCGATAAAATGGTATCAACTGGCGGCGGAACAAGGATATGCAGAAGCACAAATGACACTGGGTGCCATTCATGGCGAAGGGCGCGGTGTTGAGCAGGATTACACCCAAGCGCGCAGATGGTATCTTGCCGCAGCCGATCAAGGCCATGCCGGGGCTTTGGCGAATTTAGGCGTTATGTACCAATTGGGGCATGGTGTGAAATCCGACAGTAAGGAAGCTATCCGCTTATACCGCATCGCGGCCGGGCAAGGCCATAAGGAAGCGCAATACAATTTGGGGATGATCTACCGCGACAATCAGCAAATTGCCGAAGCCTTACGCTGGCTGAGTTTATCGGCTAACCAAGGTTTGGCTCAGGCCCAGACAGATTTGGGCACCTTGTACTATCTGGGTAATGGCGTCCGGCAAAGTTACGCCGAGGCCGAAAAGCTATTCCGATTAGCGGCGAACCAAGGTTATGTCTCCGCGCAACAAAACTTGGGAGCCATGTATTTTGAGGGTCATGGCGTAGAACGGGATTATACGGAAGCCCGAAAATGGTATGCCAAGGCGGCAGCGCAAGGGCAAAGAGATGCGCAGGCGGCGCTGGGCGTCATGTTCGAACAAGGCAAAGGTGTGGAAACCGACCACCGGCAAGCCGCCAAATGGTATCGTTTGGCGGCCGAACAAGGCTTGTCCAAGGCACAAAATAACCTCGGCAACTTTTATCGTTTGGGCCTTGGCGTAACCCAAGACCAGACCGAAGCCGTCAAGTGGTACCGATTGGCAGCAGAACAAAGCCACAAAATGGCTCAAGCCAGTTTAGGCTTAAGCTACTTAAACGGCGACGGCGTACCACAAAGCGAAAAAAAGGCCGAGCAATGGTTTACCTTGTCCGCTAAGCAGGGTTTTGCCGATGCTCAATACCAATTGGGGTTACTGTACAGAGACGGCCTGGAGATCAAGCAAGACCTGCCGCAGGCGGTCAAATGGCTGAAAGAGGCGGCGGAACAAGACCATGCCGAGGCACAGATGAATTTGGGATGGATGCATCGTGTTGGTTTCGGCGTTACCAAAAACGTTAAGGAAGCCAATAAATGGTTCGACATGGCCAAAAATCAGGGTGTATCAGCCGTTGAAGTTGCTCATCCCGATATAAGAATTTTAAGTAACCCCAACAGCAGCAGTATCGTCAAAGAGGATTCGCATCACTTTAAAAAAGTTATCCTTGCTTTGAGGCCACTTGGCGACCGCGAGGACTACTTCAAATTGTCCACCCAAGAAGAATTAATTGCAGAAGCGGAAAAAGGCAATGCCGATGCTCAATTTAAACTTTCCCGCAGCTATTATCTTGAGAGATCGGCGCCCAAGAATTACGAATCCGCATTTAAATGGGCTAAAGCAGCGGCCGAGCAAAGTAACACCGATGCTTTGACTCTTTTGGGTGTTATGTATGCAGAAGGACACGGCACAGCTAAAGACGAAACCGCGGCGGCGAAAGCTTTTAAAGCGGCTGCCGAACAAGGCAATGCCGTGGCTCAGTTCAATCTGGGCAAAATGTACGCGCACGGTATCGGTGTTGAATCCATGGATGTCGCACTAGCCATTCAATGGACCGAAAAAGCTGCACGCAAAGGTTACCGGCCAGCCGCCGAACAATTGTTGTTGCTGGAAAACGGTAAATTCGTCGACAAGCCGAATAACTTTACTATAGAGCCTTCGGATTCCGGCGACGCCAACAGTTTCAAAATCAAGAGGCGTGACGGCTATTTCCTGGATACGCAGCCAAGCATCCAGCAACGCCAGCAACCGATATAACTTTCCCCACCCTGGAACCAATTCTATGCAACAAAATACGACGATACTTTTTTTGCTAGCAACCGCTGCGTTATCCGCCTGCCAGACTCTGCCCTCCAAACAATCATCCGCTGCGGCACAAGTTCCCGACCCGGACATCGTTACAATGCCTAGTTTGGGTAAAAATGCCGCATCCGGCAGCGGGCTGCTGGGCGTAAAACCTATGACCCAGGAAGAGTTGACTGCCTGCGCGCATCACATTGTGAACATACGCCAACAGTCGGCGGATCTGCATACGGAAAGTAATCGGTTGGCGGGCGCGAGTAAGGAATTGGAGACGCAAAACCAAGCCCTGGAAAATGAACGTAACAGCGTTAAATTCAATAACAGCAAGCAAGTCAATGAGTTTAATAAGCGCGTAACTCGAAACCGCAGCGAGATCAATGCACATAACGCCGCAGTAACCAGTTATAACGATAAGGCAAATGCACTTAACCTGCTGCAGAACCAATACAACACCGTTTGTAGCAGCCGGGCCTACCGGCGTTCCGATTATGCCAGCCTGACGCCAGCTCTAAAAACCGCGATAGAATCCAAATCGGAATTCTCGGACATCCCGCTCATAGACGGCACCAACAGCGATTCAGCGCAAAGTTCCAGTCAATTTCACATCCCCGCCGGAACGTTAAAGCAACCTTCAAAAAAATAATGAAGAATTCGACTTGTCGACTTGTCATATTGTTGCTGTTATCGGGTTGTGCCAACTTGCCTTCGGAGCAAATAAGTGACCGCTTAGGTATCATTAGCGTAAGGCTACCAAGTCACTGGTATGACGATACTGATCATTACCTTGCCGAAATGGAAAAAATTCACCTGAAACGTACCCCAGATAGCGGGATCGAATCATTGTTGATGCTAAAAAGGCACGACAATATGGCGGATTGTAAATTTCGGGAGTTACGTTATACGCCCGATGAAGTTGGCTATCGGTGGGATTTGGAAAAATTGGCCGCCGAAGTGGCTTACGTTAGAAACCGCATGATGATGAACTACGATATCGGCAATTATCTGCAACACGGTGTCGACCTACCATGCTGCAAACAGGAACGCTCTTATCGCACAATACGAATATCCTCGGAATCCGTCAGACTGAACAATATCTATACCGCTTGGCAAATCAGGTACAAACATTGGTTTGGGCCAAAAGGTAATAACGATACTCTGGCTTTTACCCTGACAACCACCTTAAATGGCAAAGAAAAGATTGCCGGTGTTCCAGCAAAATATTATGTTGTCGCCGAATGTGCGGTCGACGGCAAAGACAAGGCTGTTATTGATAGTGTCGAAAAAGACATAAAGGGGTTGCTAAATACTATAAACTTGAATCATTTACAGGTTGATGAAAAAGCGCCCCGATATTTCCCCTTGCCCAGCCGTACCTGAATTTTTCAAAGTCGAAATGTCGTTTGACCGGTTTTTAAGCACGTGTAGCGCTAGCCCGATGGGAACTCTTTTTGTGCCCGCGAGGTATTTAATATATGTGTAAATAACGCTTCGCTATCGCGAAAATCGATTAAATGCCGGATGCTGCGTTGACCCTGCGATTATCAGGGCGTGCTTGAAGGGGCGTCCTTACCCTTGCAATGCCGCATTCCTGACAAAACTTCCTACATCGAAAAAATTGACAGCAGGCAATTACCGGTTATAGTCGGTTGCTATTGATCCGGCGGGGAAGGAAATAGTGTGGCATTGGATTTATCCGATACGTTAGTCATAGGCGTTACCTCTACAGCTCTGTTTGATTTGAGCGAAGCGGATGCCGTGTTCCGCTCGAAATACGCCGAAGACAAAGACACCGCGATTCAGCACTATCGCGAATACATGCTTGCCAAGGAAAACCTGCCATTATCCGATGGAACCGGGATGCCGCTGGTCAAAACGCTACTGGATTTGAACAGATATCAAACGCCGGGAGAGCCGCCGCTCATCGAGGTTGTGGTCATGTCGCGCAATAGCCCGGAAACCGGTGTCAGAGTATTTAATAACATCAGGGATAGAAAAATGTCGATTTCTCGCCATGCGTTTACCGGCGGCGAATCGGTCGTCGATTACCTGGATGCCTACGATGTCGACTTATTCCTGACCACCAATATTGCGGATGCCCAAAAAGTGATCGACGGCAAAACCTGCGCCGCGGCCATCGTCAAAAATCCGCCTATCGATCTTGGCGAAATTCCCGAGGGGCAGGTGCGCATCGCTTTCGACGGCGATGCCGTTCTGTTCGACGATAGCAGCGAGATCGTCTACAAAGCGGAAGGACTCGGCAGCTTTCAGACCAACGAAGATAAAAACCAGGATGTCCCCATGCCGGAAGGGCCCTATGCCGCCTTGCTGAAAAAACTGTCGCGCCTGCAAGATCGATTACCGTTTAGCGTGGAGTTTTCTCCCGTTCGGATTGCCATTGTCACGGCGAGAAATGCGCCGGCGGAGATGCGGGTCATTAAAACCTTGCGCCATTGGGGTGTCTATGTGGATGAAGTATTTTTTCTTGGCGGTCTCGAGAAGTCGAAGGTGCTACGGGCTTTCAGGCCGCATATTTTCTTTGACGATCAAGACCTGCATCTCGAAGAGGCATCAAAATATGTGCCGTCGGGAAAAGTCCCCCATGCCAGCGATTCGCCGCTCAATAAAAAATGACGGCGCCAAGCCGGCTTCAACATATCGATGGGTAGTCGTCGTGCTCTTATGTCCCCGCCGGTCGGCGGCGTAATGGCGATTCCGGTCGGCAGGGCAGGCCGGCAAGACCTGCACCGAAAACGGCTTTGAAGACGAAATCCTCGAGTCGGTTACCTTCGCGCCGTTTTTATCCGGCGTCAGCCAGTAGCGGTTTTATATTGTCAGCGGCCGCTACGGGCGATCAAGCGCGACAACAGTTCCGGGTAGGCGTGCAACGATTGTTTGATGGCGGTAATATCGAAACAATCGATTTCGGTGCGTAACTGGGTGGCAAATTCCACGACGGCGGTAATCGCGTGTTGCCGGCCAATCGCCAGCAGGTCGGCGGCGAAAGCTTCAATTTCGGTCATGTTGTTGTTTTTGGCGATCCGTCGGCAACGGTCCTCCAGCTTTTCCAGCGCGGCCAGCGCCAACGGCAAGGCCTGCAATTCGGCCGGCGACAGCTTTAAAGCGTCGTCCGCCTCTACTGTTTCCTCGATCAAGTCATACGGCAGGAAGCGTTTCAGTTCGGCGATTAAATCGGCTTTTAACACCGGTTTTCTTAAATAGTGCCTGAAAGAAAACTCGATTTTTTCATAATTCTGCCGGCTCACTGATCATAATTCCAACAGTTTTTCTGTATCGGTGAGTCCGTTTTTTCTTTTGAGTAGACTCAATGATGAAAATCAGCTAT
>Ga0207952_1000879_pt1 | contig 17000 bp, 16 predicted proteins | sample SubbioR12Aug_8Ca_FD_184831 | JGI IMG/M metagenome (GOLD analysis project Ga0207952, IMG submission 184831) | Serpentinite rock and fluid subsurface biosphere microbial communities from McLaughlin Reserve, California, USA - CR12Aug_8Ca (SPAdes) | ecosystem: Environmental > Terrestrial > Deep...
TCCGGTCAAGCACCGGATGCCGCGTCTGCTACCCCACTCGCACAAACTCAGGGCGCGACGACCGGCGCCATGAGCGCGTCCGTGAACGTGAAGAACTTCAGCTTGCCCGTGCCGGTGATGACCACAGTGGTCGCCGTGCTGCGCCGCAGGTCCAGATTCGCAATACGCAGCAGTACGGTCGGAGTGTCCTTGCCGCGCACTTCCAGCGAAACCTTGCCGGGGACCACATCAGCATAACCGGCTTCATTCTTGAAGCTGACATCGCTGAAGAGCTTGTCCTTCGAGCCGGCGATGGAGAAATCAAGTCCCGATGCGTTCGGCGCAGCATGCAGCACGCGGAGCCGCGCCTTGCCGCTGTCCGGAATCACATGATCGCGGACAATGCGCAGTGAGCGCTTGGTCGAGTCGTCGGCAACAAGGAACACGGTGTAGCGCGAGCCATCCAGCAACATGCGATCCTTCTCGGCGAGCATCATGCCGTCTGGAACGCCCTGCACGTGGACAGCAAACTGCGCGAGGTTCAGCGCAACTTCCTGGTAATCGGTGACTGCGCTCTGCATCACCTGACCGAAGAGCGTCTGCCCACCGAGCTGCACGCTGACGTCCGGCCCTTCGCTGACGGCATTGACCACGCGCACCATTGACGTGCCGCGCGCATCTGCGGCGCTGGCCGAGGGCGACGTGTTCACGCCGTCCATGCTGCTGGTCTTGATCGGCATGTCGGACTTCTCGCAGGCTCCTGCGAGTCCTGCGGTGGCAACGGCGAGAAGTACCCGGATCGATCGGTTCATTTGAATGCTCGGAGATAGGTGGTGCAGCGGTCTGACTGCGGAGGATAGGCCGCCCGGCCCGCGGCGGCTATCGCCCAGACGGGGGATGCTCCGTTTGAGCGATAACGGCGTGCCCCACTTTCCTCTGTCGACGCAAAACGGGCCACCCTCGCGGGTGGCCCGTTGTCAAATGCGCGCGTGCCAGATCTTACGCGTGAATCACCCGTCCCATCGCATCCAGCGTCGCCTCGGCGATGGCCTCGCTGAGCGTCGGATGCGCGTGGATCGCCAGCTCGATCTCCTCGACCGTGTACTCGTTCTCGCGCGCCACGGCGAGCTCGTGGATCAGTTCGGTGGCGTGTGCGCCAACGATGTGGGCTCCGAGAATTTCACCGTACTTGGAGTCGCGGATGATCTTCACGAAGCCCTCGGTCTCGCCTGACGTACGCGCCCGGCCGTTCGCGCTGAACGGGAACTTGCCGACCTTGTAGTCGAGCTTCTTTTCTTTCACCTGCGCCTCGGTCATCCCGATGGACGCCACCTCGGGATGGCAGTAGGTCGCGTTCGGGATGTTGCCATAGCTCAGCGGGTGGAACTTGTGGCCCGCAATCACCTCGGCCACGATCATGCCCTCGCGCTCACCCTTGTGCGCGAGCATCGGCGGGCCGGCGGCACGCCCGGGTGGCGTTCGCAATGGCTGGCCTGCGGCGTTCTATAAGTGGTGGGAATCCTGACACAAGTCAGGTAGAATCGCCGGTGCTTTCACCACCCCGGTTCGCCCTAGCTTTGGCATACCCCCGGGAGCCAGGGTGATGAATTCAGTGGTTCCTTGATCACCAACGTGGCGGCTCCGCCAATGTGGGAGGCCGCGGCGACATCACCCCACCGTCGGCGAGTGCAGTCGTTCGGGTTTCCGATCACAGTTCCGTTGCACCAGAACAGCTTCCAGGAGACAGCACCATGACGAAGCGCCCTGCACTCGCGCGCCCGAATAGGCGGCGTCGCCGCACCCCAGCCCTCGCCAAAGCGCCAACAGGCATTCAGGGGCTCGATGAACTGACAAGCGGCGGCCTGCCGCGAGGGCGGCCCACCTTGCTGTGTGGCAGCGCCGGCTGCGGCAAGACTCTCCTGGCGATGGAGTTTCTCGTGCGCGGCGCCGTGGACCATGACGAACCAGGCGTGTTCATGGCTTTCGAGGAAAATGGTGCCGAGCTGGCCACCAACTTCGCGTCGCTCGGGACCGACCTCGCCACGCTCGTTGCAAACAGAAAACTCGTGCTTGAATCAGTTCACATTGAGCGCAGTGAGATCGAAGAGACCGGCGAATACGACCTTGAGGGGCTTTTCATTCGCCTCGGTCACGCCATCGACAGCGTCGGCGCAAAGCGTGTGGTGCTCGACACCATCGAGGCGCTCTTCTCCGGCCTCTCGAACACCGCCATCCTGCGGGCCGAACTTCGCCGACTCTTTCGCTGGCTCAAGGACCGGGGCGTTACCGCCATCATCACCGGCGAGCGCGGCGAGACGAGCCTCACCCGGTACGGCCTGGAGGAATACGTTGCAGACTGCGTGATCCTGCTCGACCACCGCATCGAGGGTCAGATGGCGACGCGGCGGTTGCGCGTGGTGAAGTACCGGGGGTCCACGCATGGCACCGGCGAGTACCCGTTCCTCATCGATGCGGGCGGCATATCCATTTTGCCGGTAACGTCGATCGGGCTGAACCACGAGGCCGGCGTTGAGCGGGTGTCCACGGGAGTTCCCCGTCTCGATGCGATGATGGGTGGCAAGGGATACTTCCGTGGCAGCAGCGTGCTCATGTCCGGCACTGCGGGCTCCGGCAAGACCAGCCTCGCGGCGAGCTTCGCGCATGCCGCGGCGGCGCGCGGCGAACGCTGCCTCTGGCTTGCGTTCGAGGAATCGGCGAGTCAGATCACCCGGAACATGCGCTCGATCGGCATCGACCTGGAGCCGCCGCGGCGCAAGGGAATGCTTCGCATTGAGGCGACTCGACCCACCGTGGCCGGGCTCGAGATGCACCTCGTCACCATCCACAAGCTGGTCACACAGTTTGAGCCGCGTGTCGTCATCATCGACCCCGTGAGCAACTTTGCCTCGCTGGGCAACGAGGTGGAGATCAAGGCCTTCCTGATGCGGTTGATTGACTTCTTCAAGATGCGCCAGATCACCGCCCTGTTTACCAGTCTCACCACGGGCGGCGAAGAGCTCGAATCCACGGTCATTGGCGTGTCGTCGCTGATGGACAGCTGGCTCCTGCTGCGCGACTCAGCGAACGGCGCGGAGCGCAACCGCCTGCTTCACCTGCTCAAGTCGCGCGGAATGGCCCACTCCAACCAGGTGCGCGAATTTCTGATCACCGATCACGGCGTGGAGCTGCGCGACATCTATACGGGTCCGTCGGGCGTGTTGCTCACGGGGAGTGCGCGTGAAACGTTGCAAGCGGCGGAATTGGCCCAGACCCTCGTGCGCCGGCAGGAGACCGAGCGCAAGAAACGAGAACTGGCGCGCAAGAGTGACGCCGTGGACGCGGAAATTGCAGTGCTCCGCGCACAATTCGCTGTCGAGCAGGCGGAAGCCGCCAGGACGATCGACCAGGACGAAGCCAGCGCCGCGGTGCTGACTGCCGATCGTGTTCGCATGGCGCGGCTGCGGCAAGGCGACTCCGAGTCTCGCAGGGCCACCAGAAACCAGAGGAGCAACTGATCATGGCCGCAAGGCGGAAGGCAGCTGGGCGCCGTGCCTCGATCCCGGGAAACCGCAGGGCCGAATGGAACTTGCGGCTCTACGTGGCAGGGCAGACAGCGAAGTCGCTCAAGGCGTTTGCCAACCTGAAGCAGATCTGCGACGACCATTTGCGTGGGCGTTATGCCATCGAGGTGATCGACCTGGTGGAAACGCCACAGCTGGCCAGGGACGACCAGATCCTCGCCCTTCCCACACTGGTGCGCCGGCTGCCATCTCCCATACGCAAGGTCGTCGGCGACCTATCCAACACGGAGCGAGTGCTCGTCGGGCTCGACCTGATTCCCGCGACGCCGGCCACCCCGGACGCGCCCTTGCGGCGCGCCCTGCCATGAAGCCCCGACGACGCCCGAACGCCACGGCGGCCTTCGAAAAATCGCACGCGGAGGAGCGGGCGCAGATCTACGAACTGCGCCTCTATGTGGCGGGCATGACAGCGCGCTCCGTCCGGGCTATCGCCAGTGCCAAGGCGATCTGTGAGGAACACCTTCATGGCCGCTATCACCTGCAGGTAATCGACATCTACCAGAGTCCCAGGCTGCTGGTGGGGCAACAGATCATTGCCGTGCCCACGCTGATCAAGGAACTGCCGGGGCCTCTGCGGCGCATCATCGGGGACCTGTCGAATCGTGAGAGCGTGCTGATCGGCCTCGATTTGAAACCGAGGACCTGACGGGGGATCGATGGTCACGCAAAAGTCCCGCTCGACACCTGAATCGATGGAGTTGGAGAAGCTGCGCGCGCGCCTTGCTGAAGCTGAGGAGGTGCTGCATGCCATCCGTAGCGGTGGCGTCGACGCTGTGGTGGTCACAGGCGTGCAGGGCGACCAGGTGTTCACGCTCGACAGCGCCGACCGCCCCTACCGCCACCTCATCGAGACGATGAGCGAGGCTGCGCTCACGCTGTCAGCGGACGGAACCATCCTCTTCGCCAACCGGCGCTTCGCAGAACTGGTGGCGCAGCCGCTCGATCAACTCGTGGGCAGCAAACTCCGCACCCACTTGCTGCCGAGCGGCGTCACCGCGCTGGCGGCACTGCTGGAGCAGGTCCAGGCGACGACGCCCACGCGCATTGAGAGCAGCGTGCGCGCGGGCGGCGGTCGCGTGGTGCCGGTGCTCCTCTCGGCGGCGCGCCTTGACGGCGACAGCCCCGTGGCGACGATCTCGGTCGTCCTTACAGACCTCCGGGACCGGAAGCAGCATGAACAAGCAGCTGCCGACGAACGCCTGTCCCGGCTGATCCTCGACCAGTCCACGGAGGCGCTCGTGGTGTGCGACGAGCGCGGCATGGTCATTCGCGCGAATGAGGCGGCAGTACCGTTCGGCGACGGGAACTCGATCGGGCGGCTGTTCAGCGACGCATTCCCGCTGCGGGCAATGGGCGGTGACTCGTTCGACCTCACGCCCGTGTTGCGTGGCGAGCGGCTCGTAAACGTTGAAACAGTCCTCGATCGCGGCGGGATGGTGCTGGAACTCACCGTGAACGCCGGCCCGCTCCGCCTCGGGGACCAGATTCTCGGCTGCGTTGTCTCGCTCACCGACATCAGCGAGCGCAGGCGCAGAGAGGCTGCCGTTCGCCTGCAGGCGGCGGCGCTCAATGCCGCCGCCGAGGCGATCGTGATCACGGATATGTCTGGCGTGATCGAGTGGGCCAACGCGGGATGCACCCGAGTGACCGGCTACAGTGCCGATGAGGCCATCGGCCAGCGACCGACGCTCTTCAAGTCCGGGATTCACGATCGCGCCTTCTACGAAAAGATGTGGAAGACGATCCTCGGCGGTGACGTCTGGCGAGGCGAGCTCACGAATCGGCGCAAGGATGGTTCCCTGTATGCCGAGGAGATGTCCATCACGCCCCTGCGGAATGATGGCGGAGCAATCGAGCATTTCATCGCCATCAAGCGTGACCTCACCGAGCAACACAAACTCTCCGCGCAGTTGCTGCAGTCCCAGAAGATGGAAACGGTGGGGCAGCTTGCCGGTGGCATTGCGCATGACTTCAACAACCTTCTGCTGGTCATCAGCGCGACCGCCGATCTCGCCGTTCCGGGCCTGAACGAGAACGATCCGCTGCGAAGTGACCTGCTTGAGATTTGCAGTGCCGGCGAGCGCGCGGCGGCGCTTACCCGGCAGCTGTTGGCGTTCAGTCGCACACAGATCCAGCGCCTCGAGGCGATGGACCTGAATGCGCTCGTCGTGCGCCTGCAAAGTGTGCTCGCGCGCGTCATCGGCCGCCACATCGTGCTCTCCGTGATACCAGCTGGCTCCGCAAGCTCCATCCATGCGGACCCAGTGCAGATCGAGCAAGTCCTGATGAACCTGGCGGTGAACGCGCGAGACGCCATGGAGGATGGTGGATCGCTCACGATGACGGTTCGCAACGTGGCCACCCCGCCGGAGCTGGCGCCTGCATCGGAATCCGGGCGGTGGGTGACCCTGACTGTCAGCGATACCGGGGTCGGCATGCTCGAAGAGACGCTGGCGCGCATCTTCGACCCGTTCTTCACCACGAAAGACCCCGGCAAGGGCACGGGACTCGGCTTGTCGACCGTGTATGGGATCGTCAAGCAATGCGGCGGTGACATCCGGGTCTCGAGCGTTGTCGGGACTGGAACGACTTTCGTGATCTCGCTCCCGGCCATCAGCGGAACGGCCGTCGAGAGCGCGCCGGTGCCGAAAAGCGCTGGCCTCGCGACTGGTGTCGAGACTGTACTGCTGGTCGACGACGAACCGGCAGTTCGCGCGATTGCACAGCGCATGCTCGAACGCGCCGGCTACACAGTGCTCTCGGCGGCCACGGGTCCGGAGGCACGCACCGTGCTAGAGCAACATGGAGGACTGGTGTCACTGTTGCTCACCGACCTCATCATGCCCCGCATGAGCGGGTGGCAACTGGCCGAGCAACTGTTGAGCATCCGTCCGGCGCTGAAGGTCCTCTTCATGTCCGGGTACACAGGCGACGCAGTCTTGCCGAGTCAGAAGTTCCCGGGAGCCATCAATTTCATTGCCAAGCCGTTCGTTGGCCCGACGCTCGCACGCAAGGTCCGGGACGTACTCGACGCCTAGCAGCCGTTGCACAGCCGCTCACCGCGTGACCGGGTGGGCGGGTCCGTTCGCGGCCGTCCGGCGCCGCTACGCGTGAATCACGCGCCCCATCGCGTCCAGCGTCGCCTCGGCGATCGCCTCGGAAAGCGTCGGATGCGCGTGGATCGCCAGCTCGATCTCCTCGACCGTGTATTCGTTCTCGCGCGCGACGGCGAGTTCGTGGATCAGTTCGGTGGCGTGTGCGCCAACGATGTGCGCGCCAAGGATCTCACCGTATTTGGCGTCGCGAATGATTTTCACGAATCCTTCGGTCTCACCTGATGTGCGCGCTCGGCCGTTCGCGCTGAACGGGAACTTGCCGACCTTGTAGTCGATCTTCTTTTCCTTGGCCTGTGCCTCGGTCATCCCGATCGACGCGACCTCGGGATGGCAATACGTCGCGTTCGGGATGTTGCCATAGCTCAGCGGGTGGAACTTGTGCCCCGCGATCACCTCGGCCACGATCATCCCCTCGCGCTCGCCCTTGTGCGCGAGCATCGGCGGGCCGGCCACGTCGCCAATGGCATAAATGCCCTTGGCACTTGTCTCCATCCGTTCATTGATCTTGATGAAGCCGCGATCCGTGAGCGCGACGCCGGCCTCCTTGAGGCCGATCCCGTCAATGTTCGCCGCGCGCCCGGTGGCCACGAGCACCATATCCACGTCGAGTTCGTTCTTTGCGCCGCCAGACTCCACGGTCAGCTTCACCGACGTCTTGCCCACCTTAGCGGCCGTCAGCTTGGCGCCGACCATCACGTCAATGCCGCGCTTCTTGAAGCTTCGGGCGACTTCCACCCCCGAATCGGCGTCCTCAAGCGGCAGGATCTGCGGCATCACTTCGATCAGCGAGACCTTGCTGCCGAAGGCATTGAAGACGTCGGCAAACTCGCATCCCACCGCGCCGGCGCCAACGATGGCGATTGTCTTGGGCGCCTTCTCCAGGATCAAGGCTTCATCGGATGAGATCACCGCCGTCTTGTTGAGCTCAAGCCCCGCCTGCGGCAGCCCCTTCACCCGTGACCCGGTCGAGATCACCACACCCTTCGTGGCCGTGTGCGTTTCGCTCTTGCCATCGGCGGTCGTGACCTTCACCGACTTGTTTGGTCCCAGTGTTCCGGTTCCCTTGACCCAGGTGATCTTGTTCTTCTTGAAGAGGAACTCCACGCCCTTGGAGTTCTTGGTGCTCACATCGCGCGAGCGCTTCATCGCGACGCCGTAATCGGTCTTTACTTCGCCCACCGTCACGCCGAACTCGGCCGCGTGCTTCACGCGGTTGGCGAGACTGGCCGCCTCGAGCAGCGCCTTCGCTGGGATGCAGCCCCAGAGCACGCAGGTGCCGCCGAGTCCTTCTCGCTCGACCACGGCCACGTTGAGGCCGAGCTGCGAGGCGCGAATGGCGCCCACGTATCCCGCAGGGCCGCCGCCCAGAAAAATCACATCGAAGTTTGCCATAGTCGTCTCAAGTGTTGAGGGTCTCGGCTCTATCGGTTGAATCATCCAACAAGAATTGGAGCATCCATGCAAATGAATCAGGCAATTGCGCCAGATTATTGCGATTGATGCTCATGTTCTTGTCCGATGATAAATCCATGAAGCCGAGACCCCTGCCGTGTCGAAGTTAGTAGACCAACATCAGAGGGTTCTCGATCATCTTGCGCAGCGTCTGCAGGAACCGCGCGCCCACGGCGCCGTCCACGGCCCGGTGGTCGCAACTCATCGTCACGCGCAACTTCTTGCGGAACGATACCGAACCATCCTCGCCGCGCACCGGCTTGTCCTCGATGGCACCAATCGCGAGGATGCCGCACTCGGGAGGGTTGATGATCGCCGTGAACTGCTCGATCTGCATCATGCCGAGATTGCTGACCGAGAACGTGCTGCCGGTGAACTCTTCCGGCTTGAGCTTGCGTTCGCGCGCTCGCTTGGCGAGCACCTTCGATTCGGCACTGATCTCCGAGAGCCGCTTCTGCTCGGCATTGAAGATCACCGGGACGATGAGCCCGTCATCGGTAGCCACTGCCATCCCCAGATGGACCGCGTTCCAGTAGCGAATGCGGTCACCGAGCCAGTGCGCGTTGACTTCAGGGTGCTGTGCGAGCGCTGTAGCGGTGGCCTTCAGGATGATGTCGTTGAACGAGACCTTGTACTCGTCGCCCATCGCTGCCATCGCGGAACGCATCTCGGCAGCACGCTCAAGGTCGAACTCGGCCGTGAGGTAGAACGTCGGGATCGGTCCGATTGATTCGCCAAGCCGCTTGGCGATGGTCTTGCGGATCTGCGTGAGCGCAACGTCGCTGTATTCAGCACCGGCAACAGCGAGTGCACGGCTCACGGTTGACGGTTGACGGCTCACGGACGCCGCCGCCTCGATATCGCGCTTGATGATGCGGCCGTTCGGACCGCTCCCCTGCACGCCAGCAAGGTCGAGACCTTGCTCGCCGGCAATGCGGCGAGCGAGGGGCGAGGCGAGAGAGCGGCCACCGGTTGCAGCCGGGGTAACGACGGGGGACGACGGGACGTGGGGGGAGGCGGGGGGAAGAGAAACTGCGCTTGGCACGTGAGCCGCAGCGGCGGGAACCGCGACGACTTGGGCCGCTCCACCTGCACCTGCAACCAACGCGGAGATGTCCTCGTCCTTGGTGCCAATCACGCCAATGAGTGAGCTGACCGGCGCCGTTGCACCTTCGGGAATCAGTCGCTTTCGAAGAAGCCCGTCGCCGCGCGCCACGAGCTCCATGATCGCCTTATCCGTCTCCACCTCGGCGAGCACATCGCCCGCCTTCACGGCGTCGCCTTCATTCTTCAGCCACTTGGCCAGACGACCTTCCTCCATCGTCGGGCTCAGAGCCTCCATGAACACTTTGGTCGCCATTGATCAGGCCTCGATATACATGACTTTCTTCACGGCCGCGATCGTCTTGGCCGCGTCAGGCTTTGCCGCCTTTTCGATCGCCTTGGCGTAGGGCATCGGCACATCGGCCTGATGCACGCGCAGCACCGGGGCATCGAGGTGATCGAAGCAGTCGCGCTGGATGTAGTCCACAACCTGCGCCCCGATGCCGCACACTTCCCATCCTTCCTCGAGCACCACGGCGCGGTTCGTCTTCCGCACGCTCGCCGTGATCGCCTCCACATCCATGGGGCGGATCGTGCGCAGGTCGACGACGTCAATACGAATCCCTTCCTTCGCGAGTGTGTCGGCCACCTGCATCGCCACGAGCACCATCTTGCCGCTGGTGATGATCGAGCAGTGGTCGCCTTCACGCTTCAGCTCGGCCTTGCCGAGTGGAATCGTATAGTCCTCGTCCGGCACTTCACCCTTGATGTTGTAGAGCATCTCGCCCTCCAGCACCATCACGGGGTTGTCGTCGCGAATGGCGCTCTTGAGCAGTCCCTTCGCGTCATATGGTGTGCCGGGGGTGATCACCTTGAGACCCGGGATGTGGGCGAGCCACGATTCCCAGGCCTGTGAGTGTTGAGCCGAAAGCTGCAGGGCGGCGCCGTTCGGGCCGCGGAAGACAATCGGCATCGGGAACTGGCCGCCCGACATGTAGAGCATCTTCGCAGCGGCGTTCACGACCTGATCCAGCGCGAGGAGCGCGAAATTCCAGGTCATGAACTCCACCACCGGGCGCAGGCCGACCATCGCGGCGCCAACGCCAACGCCCGCAAATCCCAGCTCTGTGATCGGCGTGTCCACCACGCGCATCTCGCCGAACTCTTCGAGCAGCCCCTTGGAGACCTTGTAGGCACCGTTGTAGACGCCGACTTCTTCACCCATCAGGAAGACGCGGTCGTCGCGGTGCATCTCTTCGCGGAGCGCCTGGTTCAGCGCGTCTCGGTATGTGATCAGCGGCATACGCCACCGCCTACGCCGTACTGCGTACGGTCTACCGTGTACTTGCTCTTGTCGTTCATGTCGTCGTCTCCACGAGGACGTCCTCGTAAAGGGCTTCGATCGGCGGCTCCGGACTCGCGTCGGCGAAGTCCCAGGAATCCTGCACTGTCGCGGCGATCTCCTTCTCCATCGCCTCGACGTCGGCGTCCTTGATCACCTTCTCGGCCATGAGCTGCGCCTTGAGCAGGTTGATGGGGTCGCGCTTGCGGTAGGTCTCGAGTTCTTCCTTGGTTCGGTAGGTGCCGCTGACGGCGTCCGACATCGAGTGGCCCATGTACCGGTAGGTGCGCACTTCGAGGAGAGTCGGCGAGTAGTCCTTGCGTGCGCGATCGATGGCGTCCTGCATCGCATCGCGCACGGCCCAGACATCCTGCCCGTCCACATCGGTACTGGCGATGGAGTAGGTCTCGCCGCGCTTGTACATGTCCTTGATGCTCGACGCGCGCGAGACGGCCGTACCCATGCCGTACCCGTTGTTCTCGATCACATAGACCACCGGGAGGCGCCAGAGGCCGGCCATGTTCAGTGATTCGTGGAAGGCGCCGTTATTCACCGCCGCCTCGCCCATGAAGCAGACCACCACCTGGTCGCCACCGCGGTACTTGATGGCAAAACCCACGCCCGTCGCGAGCGGAATATGCCCGCCAACGATCCCGTGCCCGCCCAGGAAATTCACGTGGCGGTCGAACAGGTGCATCGAGCCGCCCTTTCCACGCGAGCAACCGTCAATGCGACCAAACAGTTCGGCCATCACGCTGCGCGGCGTCATGCCGCGGACGATCGCCTGGCCGTGGTCTCGGTACGTGGTGAGCACGTAGTCATCGTCGCGCAGCAGCGAGATGATTCCAGTACTCACCGCCTCTTGCCCGATATAGAGGTGGCAGAAGCCGCCGATCTTCCCGAGCGCGTAGGCCTCGGCAACCTTCTCTTCGAAGCGGCGCTGCAGGATCATCGAATGCAACAATGATTTGCCCAGTGCTGGGTCGGTGTCGGTTTTTTTCTTGGGGGACATGGATTGAACAGTTGAGAGTTTGGAGTTCAGGGTTCAGAGTTTCTGTTCAGAGTTGGAAGCCGGGAGTTGCAGTCTGACTCTGAACACTGAACGCTGAACTCTGAGCCGCCGCTACCACCTGCTCCCACGCGTGGTAGCTCGACCGTACGAGCGGTCCACTCTCCACGTGCTTGAATCCCATTTCCATGCCCCGCTCGCGGAGCATCTTGAACTCGTCCGGAGTGACGTAGCGATCGAGCTCGATATGGTCGTTCGACGGGCGGAGGTACTGGCCGAGCGTGAGGATGTCCACATCCACGGTCCGCAACTCGCTCATGGTCTTCAGGACTTCTTCATTGGTCTCGCCCAAGCCAAGGATGATCCCGGTCTTGGTGGGAATCTGCGGCGCATAGCTCTTGGCGAACCGGAAGATCTGCAGCACGCGCTCATACCGACCACCCGGCCGGGCCTTCCTATACAGCCGCGGCACCGTTTCCGTGTTGTGGTTGTAGATCTCGGGTCCGGCATCGAGCACCGTGCGGATGGCGTCCTCGTCGCCCTGAAAATCCGGAACGAGCACCTCCACCGAGCAACCCGGCACCTGGGCGTGGATCTGCCGAATCGTCTCCGCAAATATCCCGGCGCCAAAGTCCGGCAGGTCGTCGCGATCAACCGACGTGATGACGGCATGCCGCAGCGCCATCTTCGCCGCGGCATCGGCGACCTTCGCCGGCTCGCTGGGGTCAAATACGGGCGGCCGGCCGTGGGCGACCGCGCAGTAAGCGCAGTTCCTGGTGCAGACGTTCCCCAGGATCATGAACGTGGCGGCGCCGTGCTCCCAGCACTCGCCAACGTTTGGGCAGTGGGCTTCCTCGCAGACCGTGTGGAGGCCCATCTCTCGCATCATGGACTTGAGCTTGAGATAGTTGCTCCCGCCCGGGGCTTTGACCTTCAGCCACTCGGGTTTCCGCGCCGGAAGCGGCTCTCGCCGGTGGCGTCCCATGATCTGGTAAAGCGGTTCTGACATGGCGTGCCAGGGCAGAGGAAGAGCGGGGAATCTACGACCCGAGAAATGGGCTCGCCACCAAAAGTAACCTGTATTATTCAAGTTATAGGTTACTATAAAACCTGGGAACTACGGGACGTTGGGGACCTGGGGGGACGGGAAGTCTCGAGATGAGTGGCCCGTCCCCCCGGTTCCCTCACGTCCCGTCTTTGCCCGAGGTTCCCCGGCGCTGAAACCGTTTTGCCGAGTCGCGCGTAAAGAGATGCAGCTCCAACAACGGATCACGATATGCTGAAAACTCTATTCTCAATCGGCCTGATGACGATGGTGGGCATCTTTGCCCTCAAACTCGTCTTTGGGCTCTTTGGCGCCTTCGTTGGACTGATGTTCGTGCTCCTCGGGTGGGCGCTGAAGATCCTGATCATCGGCGCGCTGATCTACTTCGTCATTCGGCTCGTCAGCCCGTCGACGGCCCGGCGAATGACGGACTCGTTCTCGGATACGCCGTCAGGTAGCTGAACGCGCGGCGACCGGCCCGGACCGGTCGCGCGGCGCGTGCCTTTTCAGGGGCGAGCCATCCGGTCGGCCACAGCCCAGGCCAGAAGCGGAATCATCAGCTCGTGATGGCCGGTAATCTCGTAACCAGTTCCGTTGTCCTTGGTGGGACGCTGCACGACGTTGACGCGCGGCCGGTAGTGCCGCTGCATGTCCAGATCGCAGGTCACGAACCCGCGCGGCCGTCCGCCGTTCACATTCCGCGCCACGGTCAGTGCCTTGAGGAACACCTCAGGCATGATGACCGCACTGCCGACATTGAGCACCACGCCGCCCTCGTCCAGCCGCTCGAGGCCGGCCGCCAGGCGTCGAAAGTCGCGGTGACTCGTGTCGCCGATTGCAGCCCCGCTCGCCGCCGGATGTTGATGAATGATCTCCGCTCCGAGTGCCGCGTGCACCGTGGCACTCACCCCGAGGCGGTGCGCAGCCATGAGGATCGAGAGTTCCGGGTGAGCCAGGGACTGCTCGCCGCTGAGGGCGCGCGCCAGCGCTTCGCCCATTCCCCATTGCTCCGTCTGTCCACGGACAAACGCCTCGTTCATCCCGCGCCCGGTCTCTTCGGCCATCCCGAACGAGCCGTCGCGTAGTCCGGCCGCAACGTCTTCTGACGTGGACCCAAAGCGCGCGACTTCGTAGTCGTGGATGGCTGCCGAGCCGTTCATCGCCAGGTGTGTGATGACCCGCCGCTCCATCAAGTCGATCAGGAGCCGCGAAAGTCCCGTTTTCACGACATGCCCACCAAGCATCACGACCACGCCCTTCTCTGCCTTCGCAGCCGTAGCAATGGCGTCCACCACTTTGAGGAAGTCGCGAGCCACGAGGATGTCCGGGAGCGACGCCAGAAATGCGCCAAACGAATGATCCGCACCCGGTGGCGCCGCGAATTCCTCGGCCCGGACCTTGCTCGCGCGGCCAGCGATGGGCACGGTGCGCACGGTGCTGAGGTCAGTCTCGCGCGGTCGGTCGGTCATCGCGAGTAGCTCCGTTCTGGTGTGCGCGCCGAGTCGGGCACGAGTGCGGGCAGCGTGAACTTGCGCAGGTACAGGTTCAACGAACCGAACTTGAGCTTCGACTTCATCTGCAGGAGGATTCGCCGGTCATCGTCGGACAGCCAGAGCTCGGCGTGGCCGCCTTCGGAGAATATGCCGCTTGTCTTGATCATCGGCTGGATCACGATGGCGTTGAACTTGCCCGCCGGCACCTCGACCGATTCGCGACGAAGCACGCGAATAGTGACTGGATTGGCCTTGGGATCGAAATACCGCTGGAAGTCGTACGACTTGCCGACCTCGAGTGGAATGGTGCGTATGAAGAAGAAGAACGCCGCATCGTCCAGGGGATTCGGTACGGAGGCGAGTTCCTGCTGTTCGTCAAGCCGGAATACGCTCCGCTCGGGATAGATCCGATACGTGCGCAGCCGCTTGTACCCAGGTTCCGAGATGCGCTGCACAAACTGCAGGGAGTTGTGCGTCTCCACATCGACCCAGCTCTCGAACACATCCTGCACCCGGAGAAATCCGACGCCGCCCGAAAAGTCGAATTTCAGCCGCCAGACCGGGCGCCCGCGAAGCGTGTCGCGGCCGGTGACCTGCATGCGTCCGGATCCAGCCGAGATGACACCGAACTTGAGGGTGTACTCGAGGAACTCGCCGGTGGCCCACGGCGTGCGTAGCACGGCACTGTCTTGCGCGGCGGACGGGACGGGAACCGCGCCGACGGCGAGTAGGGCAGCCGCCAGCAGCATCGCGACGGCCGTCGCGGCGCGTCGCACTCCCATCGTCATGTCGCTTTGGCGCGGATTGCAGGATGACGTCGCCGCACAGCCCACGCGCGCTTGGTCACGTCAATCGCATCGCGCCACGGTTCCGCGCGCGTGCTGCGCGGCCGGAGATCCCAGCGCGGTGCAACGGGCAGCGTCTCCACGCGACGCGACTCCGCGGCAATCTCGCGCGTCAGTTCTGCGTTCACCGACGAAACCGGAAGGTCCGGCATCGCGCCGCCACCCTCTCGCGCCTTGAGCACGTCGCGCACCACACTGAGCCGCGCGAGGCGAAAGCTGCCAAACGGATCGGCGATGCCGGGAATGGCGACGAACGACTTGAACGGCCAGGTCGTGCACAGGCGCTTCAGCAGCGAGAGTCGCTTCTGGACGGCGTCCGGGGCCGCTGTTTCCACGGTGCGCTCCGCAACGACGAGGTCCGCACCTCCCTCGAACCGCTTGACCATCTCCGGCAGGTGCTCGGGCTGGTCGGTGAAATCGGCCTGCATCAGCACGACGGCATCGCGGCGCGGATAGCGAGTGCGCTGATTCGCTGCGCGCAGCAACGCATCTACGGCGCCTGCATATCCCACGCGGGTCTTGGTGCCAAACACGTGAAGCGGCATGACCTTGGCGTACGGCTCAAGCGTCTCGCGCGTGGCGTCCGTGCTCGCGTCATCATAGACGAGCACTTCATACTCCCGCGAGTATTCCTGGAACACCTTTCGGATCCTCCACAGGAGGACCCCAACGGTGTCGGATTCGTTGTGTGATGGCAGGCAGATGTAGAGCACGCGCGTTCCGGCGGAAAGTCTCTGGAAAGCTAACCCGCGTGCCCTACTACCCGGGCGAAGGTCGCAAAGAGCCCCCGGTCCCACGGGCGGCCGTCGGTGGTGAGGTCCTCCGGGTGCCATTGGGCGGCAACCATCCACCAGTCGCGGTCCGCCGCTTCAACCCCCTCGATCAGTCCGTCCGGTGCCGTGGCGGTGGCCACGAGGCCGGGAGCCAGCCGGTCGATCGCCTGATGGTGATACGAATTGACCTCCAGTTGTGTCGCCCCAAGGGCGTCAGAAAGCCGCGTGCCGCCGACGACGCGAAGCCCATGCGTGCGAACGTGCTGATCGGCTTTTTGGTCGTGGACGATTTCGGACGGCCTTTCGGTCGGAATGTCCTGCACCAGAGTGCCTCCCATCGCGACGTTTACCAACTGGATGCCCCGGCAGATCGCGAGTACCGGCAGCTTTCTTTCCCGCGCGGCCGCGAACAACGCCAGTTCGGTTTCGTCGCGCATCACGCTTGGCGCGCCGGTCGCTGGATGTGGCGTGGCGCCGTAGCGCGCCGGGTCCACGTCCTCGCCGCCGGTGAGCAGCAGGCCGCCGCAGGCGTCGAGAATCTCGGCCGCCGCCTCCTGCGTAGTCAGGGGAGGAACGACCACAGGCACGAGCCCGGCGCCCTCGAGACTCCGGACGTAATTCACATGCAATCGGACGCGATCCTCGCCCTCCCAGGGGAGGGTGGTGGCCGAAACGGCGATGAGGCGTGAGGCAGGCATGATGGAGTTCGGGCTCCCGGTTCGGTAAGCTACAGCGCCAATGTTCGAAAACCTCAAAAGCGCCATTCAGGACATCCTGCAGGGACGTGTGGCGCCGGTGGATCGGCGCGCCGCGATCGCCGACATGAAGCGCGCGCTCGTCAGCGCGAAGCTCGGCGTCAGCGACCTGCGCGAGGGTGTCGAAATCACCAAACAGCGCCTCGACGCCGAGCGAACGAGCCTCGAGACCGTAGCGCGGCGCAAAGCGCTGGCCGCAAGCGTTCCCGACCCGGAAACGGTGGCCATCGCCGAGAAGTTCGAGGCGCAGCATACGCAACGAATCGCCGTGCTGGAGCAAAAGCTCGCCGCGCAGGAGGCCGAGCTTGGAATGGTCGAGACTGACTACGACGAGATGTTGAAGGCACTCAAGGCGGCCGACCGCGGCGCGGGCAGTGGGCTGAACGCCGAGTCCATGGGCCCAACCGATGCCGACCTGGGTCTTCCCGACGATGCCGGGCTGAACTCGCAGCTCGATGCGCTGAAGCGCCAGAGCCGGCGCAGTGACGCCGACGCCGCAGCCGAGGCCAGACTTGAGGAGCTGAAGCGGCGAATGGGGCAGCAGCCGCCCGAATGAACTCGCGGGG
>Ga0207952_1000880_pt1 | contig 16997 bp, 15 predicted proteins | sample SubbioR12Aug_8Ca_FD_184831 | JGI IMG/M metagenome (GOLD analysis project Ga0207952, IMG submission 184831) | Serpentinite rock and fluid subsurface biosphere microbial communities from McLaughlin Reserve, California, USA - CR12Aug_8Ca (SPAdes) | ecosystem: Environmental > Terrestrial > Deep...
AAAACCTTCATCCTCTGGTAAATTTGCAGACCGAAGCGGACACCATGGAATATCTCGATAGTGTGCGTGAGGTAGTGCAGAAATGCGTGGCCATCATGCCAGGACATGCTGCCTATATTGCCCAGCATTGCAAGGCCAGAAGCTGAGTCAATAATGAGTGGGGGGTGCCACTGTTAGGTTCCAACAGCAGTGGCGCATAAAAAATAAGCTCAAAAAAATATAAATTATGCATACTGGTATGAGCACTACCGAGATTTTCCTGATCGCGATGTTTGTGATTTTTACGCTACCTTACCTGATCTGGCGGGTAGGTAAAACCGACTATTATGCACCACTGGTAGTAGTGCAAATTATCACTGGTATTTTGTTGGGGCCTGGTGTCCTTGGCGCGATTTATCCTGACTACTATAAATTTGTCTTTAATCCCCAGGTGATACAGTCATTGAACGGCATCGCCTGGTGGGCCGTCATGATTTTTGTCATGATTGCCGGAATAGAACTGGACTTGAAGAAGGCCTGGGAATACCGTCGCGAAAGTACCATCACCGCTGGCCTCGCTTTAGGTATGCCTTTGTTGTTTGGTTGCGTAGCTGGTATGGGGCTGCTTAGTATGGATGGCTGGATGGGACCCAGGGCCCTGAGCTGGCAATTTGTGCTTGGCGTGGGGATGGCTTGCGCCGTCACAGCCTTGCCCATCCTGATCCTGTTGATGGAAAAACTCGATATCCTGCGCCAACCCATAGGCCAGCGCATATTGCGTTATGCCAGTCTTGACGACATTGCCATCTGGGGTGTGCTGGCGGTGATCTTGCTGGACTGGACAAGGGTAGGGCGACAAGTTGGTTTCCTGCTACTGTTTGCTGTCACGACCTGGTTATTCCGCAAACTCATGGTCTGGCTGGAAGAGCGCGACCGCTGGTATGTAGGCCTGATCTGGCTGGCAGCCTGTGCTTTCGCGGCTGACTGGGCGGGCTTGCATTATATGGTAGGGGCTTTCCTGGCAGGTGCCGTCATGGATGCGCACTGGTTCAACCAGGAAAAAATGGATCTCATGCGCCATCATGTCTTGCTGGCCATCATGCCCGTGTTTTTCCTGAGCACGGGTTTGCGTACCAACTGGGCCATGGGTGGTGTCGCAGTCTTTGTCGTCGCTGCCGTACTGTTGTTTGCTTCCGTGACCGGCAAACTCATAGGCATACAAGTAGCAGGCAAGATATTGAAATGGGAAAAAGGCGAGGCATCCATCATAGGCTGGCTATTGCAAACCAAGGCGCTGATCATGATTATCTTCGTCAATATCCTGCTGGATAAAAGCATCATCACCAGTGAAACCTTTACAGCGATGTTGCTGATGGCCGTTGCCAGCACCATGCTGACTGTGCCTGTGGTGTATCCGAAATTACAAAAAATGAAGGAGTTGATCTTCAGGAGTAAATAAGATTTCGTGTGTTTTCGTCTAATCATTGGAATGCCCGCTACTTTATGGAAAGTGGTGGGCATTTTCTTTTGGGCTAGTATGCGTGCCAAGGTCTGGATAATTGCTAAAATGCATATGAAATAAAGGGTAGTATTGCTACAGTTATTTATTGTTCAAGTAGATTCCTTCGCTTAATTTCCAATTAAAAATCGGATCGTAAATTTCTGTAGTCGTCATAAAAAATTTATGTAGTTTGATTACATTTTGCTGTGGTAGTATTTCAAAATGCGGGCATTCTTAGTATGGTGACTTCGTTGGGAAGTCGTTTTCTGCCGATAAGTAGTACCGCAACAAGTAGTTCATAATAAATTTGGGGACAAAACACCATGCAAGTATCTGCATACAAACCGCGTCTGTCGTTCTGGCAGTTGTGGAATATGAGTTTCGGTTTCTTTGGCATACAGTTTGGCTTCGCGCTGCAAAATACCAATACCAGCCGCATCTTTTCTACCCTGGGTGCCAACCCAGATGAGCTGGCCCTGTTCTGGCTGGCTGCGCCTATTACAGGCTTGCTGGTGCAACCTGTGATTGGCTACCTGAGTGACAATACCTGGCATCCTTACTGGGGGCGTCGCCGTCCTTTCTTTTTTATTGGTGCAGTGCTGGCATCGATTGCCATGTTCCTTATGCCTAATTCCAGCGTCTTGTGGATGGCAATAGCGGTGTTGTGGATGATGGACAGCGCCATCAATATTTCCATGGAGCCTTTTCGCGCCTTTGTCGGTGACAAGCTTGATGTTTCGCAACAAACTGCGGGTTTTGCCATGCAGACATTCTTCATCGGTTGCGGTGGCGTGATTGCCTCTTTGTTGCCGACCATATTTACTGATTACCTGGGAGTCAGCAATGTGCCAGTGAATGGCGCGATCCCTGACACAGTGCGTTACTCTTTTTATTTTGGCGGTGCGATATTTGCCTTGTCTGTCATGTGGACAGTTTTCACCAGCAAGGAAATTCCGCCAGCCAATCTGGAAAAATTCAAACAGGAACGCAAAAATAACCAGGGCATAGGCAAGGCTGTTGGCGAAATCCTCGGTGGCTTTGTCAGGATGCCCAAGACCATGGTGCAACTGGCGCTGGTGCAATTCTTTACCTGGGTAGCCTTGTTTGCCATGTGGGTGTACACCACACCATCGATAGCACAAACTGTTTTTCATAGCAGTGATGCGCAGTCAGCCGCTTTCCAGGAAGGCGGTAACTGGGTAGGTATCATGTTTGCCGTGTATGGCGGTGTCTCTGCACTCGCGGCTTTTTTGTTGCCCGTGCTGGCGAGGATGACCAGCCGCAAATTTGTACACATGCTGTGCCTGATCATAGGCGGTGTCAGCCTGATGAGTATCTTCCTGATCTCATCCAAACAAATGCTGCTCTTGCCCATGGTGGGTGTGGGCATAGCATGGGCCAGTGTGCTGACCATGCCATATGCAATTCTGGCAGGAGCATTGCCAGCGAACCGCATGGGGTATTACATGGGCTTGTTCAATTTCTTCGTGGTGATACCGCAGATTATTGCCGGTGTCGTACTCGGTGCGATATTGAAGCATTTCTTTGATAACCAGTCCGTCAAGGTGTTGATGCTGGGCGGGGCTTGTATGATACTGGCGGGCCTGCTGACCTTGCTGGTCAAGGATGAAGCTGCTGAAGGAGCATCTGACATGGGAAAGGCCGCAGCTAATGCTGCCACCGTTTAAGCAACCAGCATCAGCCGGAGTCTCATCATGCAAGCAAAAGCAATCAGACTGGGGCTGGCAGTACTGCTGGCCGCGTCTTGTAGTTCCATGTCGCTGGCTGCACCCAAGCTAAAAACAGCACAGTCATTTTTATGGGAAAACGCCACCGTTTATTTTTTACTGACAGACCGCTTCTATAACGCCAACAATAAAAATGATCTCGCCTATGGCCGCAAAAATGACGCATCTCCCCAACGTGGTTATGCTGGTGGTGACCTGGCTGGCATTACGGCGAAAATCAAGTCAGGTTATTTCAAAGACCTGGGTGTCGATGTCATCTGGCTGACGCCACCTGTCGAGCAAATCCATGCGGGTACTGACGAAGGTACAGGCAAGTCCTATGGCTTTCATGGATACTGGGCCAAGGACTTCACCAGTGTCGATGCCAATCTGGGTACGGAAGCCGACATGCGTGAGTTTGTCGATACCGCGCATGCACATGGCATGCGTGTCTTGCTCGACGTGGTCATGAACCACCTGGGGCCAGTGACTGAGCAAGACCCGGTCTGGCCAGATGAGTGGGTAAGGACTTCGCCCACCTGTACTTATAAAGATGCTGAAACCACGGTCAGTTGCACCCTGGTGAAAAACCTGCCCGATATTCGTACAGACAGTAAAGCAACAGTCAGCTTGCCGCCAGTGCTGGTAGAAAAGTGGAAGGCAGAAGGACGTTACGACAAAGAAGTCAAAGAGCTGGATGATTTTTTCCAGCGAACAGGCTTGCCGCGTGCCCCACGCTATTACCTCATGAAATGGCATGTAGACTGGGTAAAAAAATACGGTGTCGATGGTTTTCGCGCCGATACAGCCAAACATACAGAGCCAGAAATCTGGAAAGAATTGCACGGCCTTGCCAGCGCAGCTTATGAAGACTGGAAACAGGCCAACCCAAAAAAGAAACTGGGCAAGCAGGCTTTCTTCATGACGGGTGAAGTGTATAACTACGTGCTGGCCCACGGTCAGGAATTTGATATGGGTGGCGGTAAGACGGTCAATTTCTACCAGAACGGTTTTGACAGTCTCATTAATTTTGGTTTCAAGTCAGATGCCAACAAGACTTATGAAGCTTTGTTCAGTGATTATGCTACGCGTTTGCAGGGGCCTTTGGCTACTTACTCCGTACTCAATTACATCAGCTCACATGATGATGGTGGGCCATTTGATCTCTTGCGCCAGAAGCCATTTGAATCTGCCAATAAACTTTTGCTGAGCCCCGGTTCGGCGCAAATTTATTATGGCGATGAAACTGCACGTCCATTGAATGCCGCTGGTGCGCAAGGCGATGCGACTTTGCGTTCGTTCATGAACTGGGATGAGCTGGCAAAGAATATCAGCCGTGATGGCTACCGCATTGCCGATGTTCGCCAGCATTGGAGTCGTCTCGGTTGGTTCCGGCGTGCCCATCCTGCCATAGGCGCAGGTGTGCATGAAAAACTGGTGGCTCAGCCTTATACTTTCAAGCGTACTTATGACAAGAACGGTATCAGCGATAAAGTAGTGATTGCACTGGATATCCCGGCAAACAGTAATCCTGCCATCAGCGTCGCAGGCGTGTTTGCTGATGGGCAAAAACTGCGTGACTATTACTCTGGAAAGACGGCCACAGTCGTCAATGGCAAGGTGCAATTCAATAGCGGCTTGAGCACGATATTGATCGCGCCTTAGTATGCTCAAAAATTAATTAGAGACACATGAAAAAAATATCCATAGTCAAACTGAATATCTGTGCAGCTGCAGTCTTGTCACTGGCGACTACCGTGCATGCACAAAATTCTGCACGCACTATTGTGTCAGTAGCCCAGCAGGCCGATCATCTGGAAATCAAGACCAATGATGGTCGCTATATCCTGAAGCCGTACAGCGACAAGATCTTGGAAACCAGTTTTATTCCTGTTGCTGAAAAATTAAACCTAGCTTCGCATGCAGTCGTCCTGTCACCAGCCCGCGTCAAGACGAGTTTCAAGGAGGCAGCTAGCAATATTCAGTACCTTGCCGGTGACATCAGTGTCAACATCAGTAAATCACCGTTTCAAATTGCCTATGCTTACAAGGGCAAGCCTTTGCTGTCGGAGAAAAATGGTTATAGCAAAACCAGAGATGCAGACGTGCTGGATTTTAATCTGGATGCAGATGAAGCCTTGTATGGTGGCGGTGCCCGTGCACTGGGTATGAACCGTCGTGGCAATCGCCTGCCTTTGTATAACAAGGCACACTATGGCTATGAAGAGCGTTCGGAACAAATGAACTTTGCCATGCCGCTGGTATTTTCATCGAAGATGTATGGCTTGCATTTTGATAATGCCGCGATAGGCCAGCTTGATCTCGACAGCAAGAAAAACAATGTGCTGGCATATGAAACCATCAGCGGGCGCAAGACTTACCAGGTCATCGCTGGTGACAGCTGGGCCGACATCGTCAGCAATTACACCAGCCTGACCGGGCGCCAGCCTTTGCCACCGCGCTGGACTTTTGGTAATTTCGCCAGCCGCTTCGGTTATCACAATGAGGCAGAAGCGCGCAGCATACTCGATAAATTCCGCGCTGAAAAAATTCCTGTCGATGCCATCATCTTTGACCTCTATTGGTTTGGCAAAGATATCAAGGGAACCATGGGTAATCTGGAATTTGATAAAGACAGTTTCCCCAACCCAAAAGGCATGATTGCTGATTTTGCGCAGCAAGGTATCAAGACTATCCTGATCACTGAGCCTTTTATTTTGACGACTTCAAAAAAATGGCAAGAGGCAGTTGATAAAAATATACTGGCGACCGACAAACAGGGAAAACCGTTTACCTATGATTTTTATTTTGGAAATACCGGTCTCATCGATATCTTCAACCCACCTGCACAAGACTGGTTCTGGGCTATTTATAAAGACTTGAAGAATATGGGCGTTGCTGGCTGGTGGGGTGATCTGGGGGAGCCGGAAGTTCATCCACCTGCCTTGCAGCACAAGACCGGTAGTGCCAATGAATTGCATAATATTTATGGCCATCAATGGGCCAGGCTGCTTGCTGATGGCTACAAGAAGGATTATCCCAATCAGCGACCTTTCATCCTCATGCGCTCTGGTTATTCCGGTTCGCAAAGACTGGGCATGATACCGTGGTCGGGTGATGTCAATCGCACCTGGGGAGGATTGCGTTCGCAACCTGAGATCGCCTTGCAGATGGGCATGCAGGGCATGGCCTATATGCATTCCGACCTCGGTGGTTTTGCCGGTGCCAATCTGGATGATGAGTTGTATACGCGCTGGTTGCAGTATGGCGTGTTCCAGCCAGTGTTCCGCCCGCATGCGCAAGAGGAAGTGGCATCTGAACCGGTCTTGCGTGAAGCTAAGACCAAAGCTCTGGCAAAGGCAGCAATAGAATTGCGTTATCGCATGCTGCCGTATAACTATACCCTGGCATTCGATAATAACCAGCATGGCCTGCCTTTCATGCGACCGCTGTTTTATGCTGAACCGCTGAACCAGAAACTGCAAACTGTGGCTGACACTTATCTGTGGGGCGATAGTTTCCTCGTTCATCCTGTTATGAAAGCAGGAGAAAAAGAAGCCAGCGTGTATTTTCCTGCAGGTAGTACATGGTTTGATTTTTATACTGGTCAGCAACATCAAGGTGGTGCGACTGACACAGTAAGCGTGGAGCAAGACCATATCCCGGTGTTTGTGCGTGGAGGCGCTTTTATACCTATGAGCCCATTGGTCCAGAATACCCGCGACTACTCAGCAAAAAAACTGGAGCTGCATTACTACCATGATGCCACCGTCAAGAAGTCAGCGGGCAAGCTGTATGACGATGATGGCGAGACTGCGAATGCCTATGAGAAGGGTGCTTATACCCTGATGCATTTCAATAGCCAGGCAAATGCCACTGCATTGAAAATCAGTCTGCGAACAGAAACCGGCAAGAGTGCTGAGGTGGTGGGCAGGGACATCGCAGTGCATATTCATCATATTGCCAGCAAGCCAGTATCAGTAAGCCTGCAGGGGAAAGCAATCGCGTTTAACTGGGATGAGGCAAAAAAGCAGTTGAATATTGATGTGCACTGGCTCAAAAACAGCAAGGCAGAGCTATCAATAAAGTTAGGTAAATGATATTGTCTTGTGCTTTGGAGAATACCCGCAACATACTGGTCCCAGGCTTTGCCGCGACAGCCCCTGATTTGGGGCATGAAGACAAAGCCGTTTGTGGTAAATTGCGGGATTGTATTCTCTGTAGGAACCTGTTTACGATCTGTAGCGAGCGGGCGTCAGCGGGGTTAGGGTAACAAAAGCGCAGCGCAAAAAGCGGAATGTACTTTAGTACATGAGCATTTTGAGCAGCACATGAGCCCCGCATTAATTACTATTGCGCCAGCGCAGTAAGATCATAATCAGGTTCTAAGAAAATAGGCAGCAAACCGTATATATGAAGACAGTATGACGACAGAACACGCACTGGTAGAACATGGTAACGCGGCAGGCTTTTCCAGCGGCCCGCGATTGTTGGCGGACATAGGCGCAACCCATGCGCGTTTTACACTTGAGTCTTCACCGGGTGTGTTTGAATCCGTCAAGGTCTTGAAGTGCGATGAATACACAGACATCATCGCCTTGCTGCGCGCTTATCTGTCTACTGTGCCAGCCAGCAAAGTCCATCATGCAGCGTTTGCACTCGCCAATCCTATTGATGGCGATCAGGTCAGGATGACCAACCGTGACTGGGCATTTTCCATCGAAGATGTGCGCCGTGAATTTGGTCTCTACACGCTGCTCATCGTCAATGATTTTACTGCTCTGGCCATGTCCTTGCCGGGTTTGCAGGCCAAAGACCTGATGCAGGTGGGTGGTGGTACACCAGTGCCTAAATCCGTTATCGGTGTCTTGGGGCCAGGTACAGGTCTGGGCGTGTCGGGTCTTATCCCAACCTCTGATGGCTTTGTCACTCTTGGCAGTGAGGGCGGCCACGTCAATTTTGCGCCGGTGGATGAGCGAGAATATGCGATTCTGCAATTCGCCTGGAAAGAATGGCCGCATGTCTCTACCGAGCGTCTGATTTCCGGCCCCGGTATGGAATTGATTTACCGCGCCCTGGCCGACAGGAATAACAAAAAAGTCAAAGCCCTGCCGGCACAAGACATCATGCGTGGCGCACTGAAAACTGAAGCTGAGGCTGACGCACTATGCCTGGAAACCCTGGAATGCTTTTGCGGCATGCTCGGCAGTTTCAGTGCCAACCTGGCAGTGACCCTGGGTGCTTTTGGTGGTATCTATATAGGCGGTGGCATCGTCCCGTTGATGGGCGATTATTTCGCCACTTCAGCCTTCCGCACGCGCTTTGAAGCCAAAGGGCGTTTCACCAGCTATCTGGCGCAAATCCCTACCTTTGTGATTACGACGCCCAATCCGGCGTTTTATGGCGTGTCGGCGATTTTGTCTGAGCACTTGCGTGGCCGTAGCGGTGACAGTTCATTGATGGACCGCATACAGCAAATCCAGGCTGAGCTGACACCGGCAGAGCGCCGTGTCGCTACGCTGGTGCTGGAAAACCCGCGCACGGTATTGAATGAAGCCATTGCTGAAATTGCCCGTCTGGCTGATGTCAGCCAGCCTACCGTCATCCGCTTTTGCCGTTCACTAGGCTTCCTTGGTTTGGCTGATTTCAAACTCAAGTTCGCCAGCAGCCTCACCGGCACCATCCCCGTGCGCCATAGCCAGGTACGCATGAGTGATAGCACGCATGACCTGAGTGCCAAGGTGATCGACAATACTGTGTCGGCTATCCTGAATTTCCGTGACCAGCTGGATGTACGCTCACTCGACCAGGCAATCGCGCTGTTACGCAAGGCGAACAAGGTTGAGTTTTATGCCATGGGCAATTCAAGGGCGGTGGCGCTGGATGGTCAGCATAAGTTCTTCCGTTTTCGTATTCCTACCGCATCTTATGGCGATGCGCATTTATTCTCCATGGCAGCAGAGTTGCTGAACCCTGGGGATGTGGTTATCGTCGTCTCCAATTCCGGCAAGCTGCCGGAATTGTTAAAGGCGGTGGATGCGGCCCGTCTGGCCGGAGCAGATGTGATTGCGATTACGCCCAATCAATCTCCATTGGCGAAGAAGGCCACGGTGTGTCTTGCAGTCAATCACACCGAAGACAATGCGACCTTCCTGTCCATGATTTCACGCATCCTACAATTACTGCTGATCGATATCATTGCGGTAGGCTTGTCAGTCGATGCGCCTGATGCAGCTGTGCAGGGTGATGATATCAAGCGCAAGGAATTATCGCGTTTCAGTAACTTGCTGATTTCGCATCTGGATAGCTGATACATCTTAATTGCCTCAGCGCTGCTTGCCTGAGCAGTCTTACTGCTGTTATTGTTTTGGCTTTCATCTTCATGGACAGGCATGTTGGCTGTTGATCCCTTCATCTTGCTTGATGCGGGCTTGCGCGGCACGCTGCTGGCTTTGCTCTTGCTGCTGTCCGCCATACTGGGCCGTGACAGCCCACAATTGCTGGTGGTGCGTGCTGGCATTGCACTTTGCCTGGGTCTGGCGGTGCAGGTGATCAGCGCCACCCCGTGGTTTGAAGCCATGGTGCCGCGCCTTTGGCAAGCGCCGCTGGTTGCCATCTCGGTTGCGAATGCCGTGCTGTTCTGGGTATTTGTGCAGGCGCTGTTCGATGATGATCATGTCTTGCAAGCCTGGCAGGTGCTGGCCTGGTTTGCTGTTGCTGCCCTGAGTGCGCTGAATTGCGCTGTGCTGGCGGGCAGTGCTTCCATTTTTGCTCCTGTGACAATGGCTATGCAACGTGCCATACCACTGGTTTTTGCCATTCTGGCTGCGCTGGCAGCAGCGAAAAACTGGCGTACAGATCTGGTTGAGCAACGCCGCCGCTTGCGTGCTTTTATTGTCATCGCAGGCATTATCTATACCGTTTTATTATTGCTTGCCCGATTAAGCTCGCCACAGGGTAGGCTAGCAGGCGGTACTGCCATGGCCGATGTGCTGGTTTTGTTGCTGATCATCGTTATCGTGACGTTCAGGATGTTGACGCTAGCGCATCAGGATTTATTTCCACTTCCTGTAGCTACCCCCCCAAAACAGCCAGTTCCACAAGCTGAACCCTTGCCCGCTTCTGGGGTAAATGCAGCAGAAGCAAAATTGCTGACTGCCTTGCAAACGCTCATGCAGGATGAACATCTGTACCGCAGTGAAGACCTGACACTGGCCAGTCTGGCTGAGAAGATGCAAATACCTGAATACCGTTTGCGCAAACTCATCAATCAGCAAATGGGCTACCGCAACTTCAATGCCTACATCAACTCCTTTCGCCTGGATGAAGCACGCATTGCCCTGGCTGATCCGGCGCGGCGTGATTGGCCGGTACTCACCATTGCGCTGAGTTCCGGCTTCCAGTCGATAGGACCATTCAACCGTGCCTTCAAGGCCGCAACTGGCCTGACGCCTACCGAATACCGCAAAGAAAATATGGCCAATTCCTGAAACCGGCTAGCCGAAATCTGTAATTTACAGTCTGCGGCGAGACATCATTCGATTTTTTGCGCATAGTCAGTTTCATCCGGAGCATTGCCTCCGCATTAACTGACTGGAATCTGAATGATGAAATCTAAACGCATATCTGGTTTTAAACGAGCACTGAACTGGTCCGTTTCCATTTTGTTGAGCCTGCTGCTTTTTGCATCTGCGATGGCAAAAGCATCGCTAGGTTTGACAGAAATTGCCGCGACCGCCACAGACGGCACCATCACCTTGTATTACCCCAGCAATGCGCCAGAACAGCAAATACGTCGTGGCCCCTTTCAATTCCATTTGGCTGAACACGCAGAGCCTGCTCGTGGCAATGGCCATCTGATCATCATTTCCCATGGTTCAGGCGGTTCACCCTGGGTGCATGCAGACCTGGCACGTAGCCTGGTCGAAGCAGGCTTTATTGTCGCCATGCCTGAGCACCATGCAGATAACTACAGGGACGACAGTCATCCAGGGCCAGACAGCTGGAGCTTGCGGCCTGCTGAAGTGTCACGGGCGATAGATGCCGTTAGCCGTGACCCGCGCTTCGCAACTTTGTTGACCTTGGACAAGGTTGGCATGTATGGCATGTCGGCAGGTGGCCACACTGCACTCAGCATGGCGGGTGGGCGCTGGTCATCAGCGGGCTTCAAACAGCATTGTGAAGAAGACCTGGTCAATGATTTTCATTCATGTGTGGGTTTGAATACCAGGCTCACTGGTGGTTTCTTTGATGGCCTGAAGAAATGGCTGGCTTTGGCTATCATCCGTAGCCGCTTCAGTGATACCACCATGTGGGAACACCATGATCCACGCATTGCAGCAGTTGTGGCTGGCGTGCCTGCCGCCGCAGACTTTGATATGTCATCCTTGCAAAGCCCGAAAGTGCCGCTGGGTCTGGTCACCTCCGGACAAGACCGCTGGCTGGTGCCGCGTTTTCATAGTGAGAGGGTGCTGGCGGTCTGCCAGACTTGTGAACTGGTAGCACATATGCCGGAAGCTGGACATGGCGCCTTGTTATCGCCCTTGCCACCACATCTGACCGGCCTGGTGGGGGATATGCTGAATGACCCATCTGGTTTTGACCGCAAGCAGATGGGGGAGGTGGACAAGAAAATTACGGCCTTTTTTGAAAAACACCTGTTGCATTGACGCAATGGCGTATCGGCATTTTAATGTGCAATTTGTTTGTCGCAAATAACTTCCAGCTCAGGATACTCAACAAGTAATTGCGCCAGCATGGCTTTGGCTATGCCAAGTTCGCGATAGCTGGGTTTGACATACAGGACATGAACGCAAACCTGCCCGGCGAGTATGCTGCAATCGAGCGCACCCACTTGCTGCTGATCCAGAAATGCCGATAGCAGGACATGCCTGCAATTAGTCTGCTCATCTTGCTTGCAGATGCGCAGTGCCGTTTTCACGGCTTCGCCAGTAGTGATCTCTGTCATGATTTCACTGCTCCCCATAAGTAGTAGACGCCCAAGGCAAGCAGGCCGATGAAGAAGCAGCGCCTGAACAGCATGGGCTGCATTTGATTGCGCAAAATTTGTCCCAATTGCATACCTGCCAGCGCGGGCAGCAAGGCCAGCATGGAATCGCCGGCAGTATTCCATTGCAAGGTGCCGTTGCCATACAGATTGATGCTCAGTGCCAATGTCGATACCGTGAAGGACAAGCCCATGGCTTGTATGAGTTTGTCCTTGTCCAGACTTAGTGCCTGCAGATAGGGGACGGATGGCAAAACAAATACGCCGGTAGCGGCAGTGACCATGCCTGTTGCAATACCTATGACAGGGGCAAGTTTGCGCTCCACCTGGCTGGATACCTGCCAATTTACCGATGCCAGCCCCATGGCGCCATATAGCAGCAGGGCCACACCCAGGCCTGCCCCTGACCACACAGTATCAAGTTTGCTGAACAAAAGCCCGGACACAAAAGTGCCAAGGCAGATGCCTGTTAGCATGGGGCCAAGGCGACGCAACAAGGGCAGTAGCCTGTAGATGCTGCCGAGTTGCCATATATTCGTTAAAAGCGAAGGTAAAAATAATAAGGCAGCGGCTTGCATGGTCGTCATGGACAGACTCAACAAGGCTATCGCCACGGTAGGCAAGCCCAGGCCTATGACGCCTTTTACCATTCCCGCCAGTAGAAAGATAAACGCTATCGCCAGCCACTGCGTGCTGTTGCCATGAGGGGTAAATAGGGTGGTCAGCGTTTCCATATAGACAGTTTGCCATTACGGGCATGAACTGAAAATGTGGAATATACTCAGTCAGGCTTCGTATTTTACGTAGTCTGAAATTATCTGACTCATTTTCATGCGCTTTGATCTGGTTGATCTTCAATTATTTGTCCACGTAGTGGAGGCGGGCAGTATTTCTGCTGGGGCCGAACGTTCCCATCTGGCGCTGGCGTCGGCCAGTGCGCGCCTGCGTGGCATGGAAGATTTGCTGGGTGTGCCCTTGCTGTTGCGTCAAAGACGTGGCGTGGAAGTGACTGATGCGGGCCGCACCCTGCTGCATCATGCCCGCATGCTGATGCAGCAAATGGAGAGAATGCGCGGTGACCTGGGGGATTATGCCAAAGGTCTCAAGGGGCATATACGCATGCTGTGCAACACCTCGGCACTGACCGAATTCTTGCCCCAGGCTTTGGCCATTTACATGCAAGAGCATCCGCATATCAATATTGAAGTTGAAGAAAGGCTGAGCAATGACATCGTGCAAGCCATCATTGCTGAGCAGGCCGATATAGGCATCATTGCCGATACGGTAGACAGTGCAGACTTGCAAACCTTTTCATTTCGCCAGGATCAACTGGTGCTGGTAACGGCTGCCCAGCATCCCCTGCAAAACATCGCGGCAGTCAATGGCAGCCTGGCATTTGCTGACGCCCTGACTTATGACTTCGTGGGCCTGGCTGGTGACAGCGCCCTGCAGCAATACCTGAATGAACATGCACTGCGGCTTGGACAGCGCCTGCATTACCGCCTGCGTTTGCGCAGCTTTGATGGCATCTGCCGCATGGTGGAGAGTGGTGCTGGCATTGCCATCATCCCCGAGACTGCCGCCTTGCGTTATGAGCAGTTGATGAAAATACACAGGCTGTATCTGACAGACACCTGGGCAGTCAGGAACCTGTTGATCTGCGTACGGCAATATGATGAATTGCCAACTTATGCACGTGAACTCATCAATGCCATCAAGGCCTGATTTTTTCGCCCAGCCTACAAATAGCGTGTCCTCTCGGTCTTCTTGTTACAATGCAGGTCTGTTTTCACCTTCACATTCAGTTTCCATGTCCGTTACTACCTCCCTAGGCAATGCTTTCAAAAGCTTCAAAGCTAAATTTGCCCCCAGCACAGCCTTAGCCGTAACGATGCCGGTGTTTGCCAATTTGAATATCGATGCCGGATTGACACTGACCTTGTCCGAGATATTGACCGCTGAGGCCATCAAGCTGACATGGCAAGACAATTACCTCGCATTGGAAGACGGTTTGATGCTGGCAGTTGAGCGCGTGGAAACGGTCGCGCTTGCGGAAGATAAATTCCGTACCTGCACGCGCATTTATGCCAGTCATGCCAGCTACATCCCGCAGGGTTTGAGTGAATACCAGCATGCCATGGGAGCGACTGAATCCGAGGCAGTGCATGAGGGCTTGCGTACCTGGGCAAAAATGGATTTACTGGTTTTGCAAGATGCTATCCGCGAGCAGCCGCTGAATTGCACTGTCATAGAAATGAATACCAGTGCAGAGTCGGAAGAAGACAAGAACTTCCGTCAGGTGATACTGGGGCCGGTCGCCCATCTGGCCAGCATGCCCGCGCCAAAGAAAAAAGAAGAACATCCATTTTGCCCCTGCTGCCTGTTCACAGAAAGCATGCCGGCTTTTCATGATTTGTTGCAGACCAGTGATTTCATCGGCATACGCCTGTTTGCCTCCCGTGATAATGAGGGCAAGCTGGCTGCTGATTGCCGCGTCAATGGCGAAGATTTTTTACCGGCAGTTGAGCACTTGAAACAATATGCAGAAAAATGGCCTGAACGCGGGCTGGAATTCCGCAAGCAATATGTGGTCATCAAAACCAGCAAGCATAGTGTCAATCAGCCGCAAGCTTGATCTGGCTGTGTTTGCTTGAATCCTGGATGTGATACATTTGAAATTATCATTTGCGATGCGTCGCCAATTTATTATCAATGAGTGAGGAATATTATGTACCGTAGCTACTTCAAGGGACAATGGAGTGAAGGCAATACGCCACTGTTTGGCGCCATGGATAATGCTGTCTGGCTAGGTTCTTCAGTGTTTGATGGTGCGCGCTCCATACGCGGCCTGACGCCGGATCTGCGCCTGCATCTGGCCCGTGTCATACAGTCAGCCCAGCGCCTGGGTTTGCAATGCCCTTACAATGTCGATGAACTGGAAGCTCTGTGCCGCGAAGGCATCGCCCTGTTCCCGGCTGATGCTGAGCTGTATATACGCCCGCTGGTGTTTGGCACTGATGGTTTGCTGATCCCCGAACCATCAACTACCGGCTTTGCGCTGACTTTGTTTGATGCGGCCATGCCAGCATTTACCGGCTTCTCTGCCTGCCTGTCCAGCTTGCGTCGTCCTGATCCTTCCATGGCACCGACTGATGCCAAGGCTTCCTGCCTGTATCCAAATTCCACCAGGGCGTTGCGCGAAGCCAAAGAGCGTGGTTTTGACAATGGTGTGGTCTGTGACATGCATGGCAACGTGGCAGAATTTGCCACTGCCAATCTCTTTTTTGTGACTGCAGATGATGAAATCGTCACGCCGGTGGCGAACGGCAGTTTCTTGTCCGGCATTACCCGCGCACGCGTGATTGGTTTGCTCAAGGACGATGGCAGGCAAGTGTCTGAGCGCACTGTAAAACCTGAAGAATTGCTGGCTGCCAAAGAGATTTTCAATACCGGTAATTTTGCCAAGGTAACGCCTTGTACCAGATACGAAAGCCGTGAATTGCCTATAGGCCAAGTGGCGACCCGCGCCCGTGATTTGTATTTGCAATTCATGCAAAATACCTGAGCTTCACAGGCTTCTGGATTCATGCTCAAGCGCATACATCATGCAGCAATAATCTGCTCTGATTACCAGGTATCCAGGGATTTCTATACCCGGATTCTGGGGCTAAGTATCATTGCTGAAACCTACAGGGCAGAAAGAGCTTCATACAAGCTCGATCTGGCCTTGCCAGATGGGTCGCAAATAGAATTGTTTTCATTTCCCGATGCCCCACCCAGGGTATCGCGGCCTGAAGCACAGGGTTTGCGCCATCTGGCATTTGAAGTCGATGATGTGTCAACATGCAAAGCGATGCTGGAAGCCCAGGGGCTGGCAGTGGAAGATATCAGACTGGATGAATTGACAGGGCGACGCTTTGTCTTTTTCGCGGATCCTGATGACCTGCCTCTGGAATTGTATGAGGCATTACCGCAATAGATTGCCACTATAAATTGCCAGATCGCGAGATGAAAAAAAGCCGGGGAATTCATTCCCCGGCTTTTTTTACATGCACTTATTTAGTTTGAAATTAATTCAAAATTACTTCAAGAACTGTTCGTTGCCGACCATACCAATCTTGGTGACATTGAGACGCTGTGCTGCCGCCATCACTGCCGCTACCGATTTGTAAGGTACAACTGCAACTGGACGCAGATGTATCTCTGGCTGATCAGGCTGTGCCGCAGCGGCTGCCAGCTTGGCATCCAGTTCCTGCGGGTTGACTGCCACGCCATTCCAGGACACTGTACCGTCAAAGTCCACATCAATATTGACAACCACTGGTTCAGTGAGCGGTGGGTTCGACGGCCCTTGCGGCATATTCAGATTCACGGCGTGATTCTGAATAGGAATCGTGATAATCAACATAATGATCAACACCAGCATGACGTCAATCAGCGGCGTCATGTTCATTTCTATCATTACTTCTGGATCAGCAGACGCGCTGCCGGAACCAATTTGCATACCCATAATGCTTCCTTTTTAGGGGCTGGCGAGAAAATCGCCCTGACTGCGTTGCAGCTTCTCGCCGTGCTATTCGCACTGTCTTCGTCGCTACGCCTTGTCAGGACAATTTTTCGCCAGCCCTGTTTAGTCATTCAAAACATTAATTCCGTGGTGGCGGTTCGATGACGAAACCGACCTTGGCGATGCCAGCACGCTGTGCTGTCAAAATGCTCTTGCCGACAAACTCATAACGGGTATTCTGATCGCCACGGATATGCAACTCCGGTTGCGGGACCT
>Ga0207952_1000881_pt1 | contig 16986 bp, 15 predicted proteins | sample SubbioR12Aug_8Ca_FD_184831 | JGI IMG/M metagenome (GOLD analysis project Ga0207952, IMG submission 184831) | Serpentinite rock and fluid subsurface biosphere microbial communities from McLaughlin Reserve, California, USA - CR12Aug_8Ca (SPAdes) | ecosystem: Environmental > Terrestrial > Deep...
CTAGGCGGGTATGTTCTGCACAAATGTGATCACTGCGGCACACGTGCGTTTGCCAAATCCTCCACCAACTTTCTCAATGTGCACGGGTGTCGTGTGGTGGGCTGCACGACAATGATCTGTGAGAGTTGTGCCGACACAGAGTGGACCCGATGTTGCATTTGCAAAACCTATGGCATTTGTCATCAGTGCAAACTCAATGGAAAACATTGCGATTATCTTCCAGTTCCGACTGATACTGTAACTCTGAACTGCGCTATTTGTCGTACTAGCAAGACTCTCGACCGCACTGCAGCATGCAAAATGTGTATATCGTTGGACAAGTGGTATTGCGATGAGTGCAATGAGAAACCCGACACACACAAAGGCTGTCACCACGTTCACTATCAACCCGAACATTGTAAGAAATGTCTAAGACGTGCAAAAGAACCACTGCGACTTTGCACTGCTTGCAAAACCCCTCTGTGTCGAAGGCACAGTTATGGCAAAGCCGACAGGATTTACTGTCTTTAAGTAAAAAGAGTAGTCTTTTTACTGTAGCGTGACATCCCACAGTATCGGCTCAACCAACGGAAGCGGAGTATCGATCCCAGTGCAGAGCATGATGTTGTCAAAGTGGTCCCAGTTCTTCTCTCGGTCAGTACAGTTCTTCCGCACATTCCAGTTGGTCCAGCCACGCGGGTGCACTGCAAAGGAGAATTCGGGCCACGCAAAGCGATCGGTGAATTCAGTCAGCGTGTCAGTGCACGCGCCATCTTCCAGAACACCCAGACTCAGCAGCTGTGTTTGGATGTTGAAATCACCCACAATGTAGTGCCAAGTTGCCTGTGTCTTCAAGCAGTGCTTCACTATCTCATGGTTGTCTTCGGTGTTGAAGCCCATGTGCACATTGTCCACAATGATGATGTCGTTGATACGAATCGACACATCTCCGAGATACTGCACTTTCATGTCACCGCGCACGAGTGTCAAAGGGTAGCTCTTGGCCACCAGTGGCTGCTTGATGACCTCGAAGCCGAGTGTGGTCGCTGAGTTCCACAGCTGCTTCTCCAGTGCTGGCCAGCACTCTTGCAGGCAGAGCACAACACGCTCGTGACTTGTGAGGAACTTCAGAATCGAGGCGAAAATGACACTTTCGCGTTCAACTTGGCGCAGTGGATCTGATGCAGGGCAGTGCTCAAGGCCAGCCTGGTCTTCCATCTTTAACCAACTCGGCAGCGGCTTGTCATCCTGCGACAGGCCATTCTGGTAGAACAGGTAGGCTGGATTCAGCACATTGAATGTGGCAATCACTACGCTAAAGCCATCGGCAAAGGTGAAGCGCTGTGCGTTTGGTGTGTGATCAGAGACACCGCGATACGCCGCGCGATCGGCCTTGGAGGCCGCAACAATAGCAGCCAGTTCCCGTGCATTGCGCATGTTGTTGAGTGACCAAACAAATGCAATTACGCAGTATACAGCAAACTCAGTTTATTATTGAATGCGCTGCGCACTGTGCATGATGTCCGGCGAGCCAGTCGCGGCGCTGGCACACCTCTGAGCAGTAGGGCCTTTCACAGCGGGCGCACTGGTGAAGCGAAACTTCTTGGCACTGACTGCAGCGGGCTGCGACCACAGCAGGTCCCGTGGTTTCGGCATTGGCCAGCACCTCCTGCTTGGCATAGCCCCAACTTCGCGCCCGGAGTTCAGGAAAGTTGAAGCGGACTTGCTGTTGAATAAACAACTCAGCGAGCGCTTGTCTTGTATCTATGTCATTTGGGACGCGCTGGAACAAGAGAAGAAGGTACTGTGTTGGCACCGCATTGGGTTTGTGCCTTTTGGGTTCAATCTGCGGCTCATCTGCCGGGCGTTTCCAGGGTGCGATGTGTGGAAGTTGTTTTTCTAGCATTGTAGCATCGACTGGAATGGGCTGCAATCTGATTTCAAGTTGTCCTTCTCCGTCCACATTATCATTGTCTAGGGTGAATGGAAACACAACTTTCCCACGCGATGACACTGTGCCCTCTTCAGCCAATCGCGAGCGATCAACAAACGGAATGTCAGCTTTGGCAGTGAGAAAGAAGGTCACGTAGCCCGGCTCAATGATAAAAGAAACCAGAGTGGGTTCTTGTAATGGCCTTGAAAATGTATGAAATCCAAGAGAGTGCAACTGCGCTGTAACCCAAGGAACGACGGCAGAGAGAGTGTTGCTAATTTCCAGGCCAGGAATTGTCGAGTCGACCACTTGCCGCTGTCGTTCATCATCCCCAAGCAAAGTGTCCCAAAGACGCAAGAGGCGGCGCACTTCACGGCCTCTCATTTCTCGGTCTTGAATAGGAGATCCTGACACGACTGGCAAAGTAGGGAAATCTGGTATTCCAAGTGAGACTGTTCATCGGTAAAGCGCGTGGCTGGCTTCTTGCAGCTGATGCAGATGCTGCGCTCGCGTGCTTCAGCTGGTGTGAGATTGAACAGGCGCTGGGCGATGCTGGTCTGCACTTCACTGGGTTTCATGACTTCTTCTTATGGACAGCTCTTCACTTGCTTGTGTTTTCAATTCAATGAGCGGGGAGCTGGCTATCTATTGGAGCTTTGAGGTGGCGCGGTGGCTCTGGAATTTGGCATTGCTGCGGCTGCACCCGTTCCTCGTTGCCATCGGTGGTGAGGTGCTCGATCAGCTAGATGATGATATGTGGCGCGTGGCCAGCGGCGATATTCATCAGTACAAGCGCTATGACAAGCTGGCTGATGTTACTTTCTACATCTCGGCTTTCATTTACACAGTGTACTTCATGAATAACCTGCGGTGGCCACACGGGGTGCTCTGGCTGATCGTGGGCTTCCTGGCCTATCGAATAGTTGGCAACTTCTTGATGATTGGCATGCCATCGGCAGCCTGGCTCACGCTGGTGTTCCCCAACATCGGCGGTTTGCTATTCACAGTGTATTCTGGGCTGGATTTCTTCCGTTTGAATCGGCATCTCGAAGGGAAGACTGGCTGGCATGCATTCATTGTGATTGTGGTGATCATTCTCAAGTATGCCGAGGAGGCGTTGCTCTATTCTCACGCAGACGGCTATGCAATGGCGCAGCACTGCACAACCATGACCGGCTGCTTTGGTATTTGGACTTCACCGGCTGTTGGTTTCTTCTTTCTTGCTATCTGGGCTGGCTACATGCGCTGGCCTGACTGGTACAAGGGCACAGTAGCGAGTCGGCATGGGGTCTATGTGAAAATTTAAAAAAACATGCAAAATTTAGCATTTTTTGACTCGCTTCCTCAGTTCGAAAAAATGAGCAACCCCAACAATGGTTATGAGATCGCACTTCACATTACTCAAATTGAGTCCCAACGCACAGTGATATTGAAAACAGAGAAGCTCTACTCACTGCTGGCCAATCTCTTTGACAATGCTATTGCACCCGAGACCGCCAGCGAGCCGGAAGCAGTCACGCCAGTGGAGCCTAGCACTGTCGAAGAGAGTACTGTGCTGGCACTGCATGGCGATGACAACAAAGTTTGGTACTATCGACTGGAAAGCCGAGAGCCACTTACTGCAGTCTTTTTGGAAAAGTGTGCAACCAATCAATGGACGGCAGGGAATCACAGACTGCGACCTCTTGACCCTGAGACTGTATTGTACAACAATGTGCAACACACTTTGCACGAGGGCTGTATTATTATCTCCAAGAACGAACAAACTAAGATGCGAAAACTGCTCAAGAAGCGCTTTGCTACTACCCGTGAAGCACCCGACGCGTTGGCCACGCCTTATGTCTGGGCCACCAAACAGAACAACGAGCTCGCCTTTGGTGAGCTCTGGGTCAGAAAACTCGAACTTGATGTGGACTCCGATGAAACTCTCTACCGCTGCTCAACAGAGCCGGCCGTGCCCTTGCTCCGCAGTGACATCGTGCGCAATTGGGACATCTGGATGGTGTACACAAGCAAGCTGCGTTTCAAGCGCCACCCAATCAAACCAAAGAAAATCACCACCTTCATGCCGTTTGCTATTCAGCGAGAGCGCGGCTTCTATGAGGTTTTCATGAAGAGACTGCGCCCTTCCGGTGAAAATCGCTACACTCCCGGCGATGGCCTCGATCCCATCAATGAGGAGGACTGTGTTGGCTGTGTTGAGGTCAAGCGGCTTGAATCTGGAGAATATGTTATCTCTGAGAGCGAGCGACAGTACTACCAGCGCCACATTGATAAGTTCCTTGGAAAGTAAAGAAAACTTCAGCTGTTTTACTGTGTGTATCCATGCAATTTCTTCACAAAGCCTTCGTTCGGGTGCACAGAAGGTCGCAGCTTGTGAATGTAAGAGAGTGCATCATCCACAGTCGGATAGAGCTCTGCCATGCGCGTTGTCAGATAGTAGGCTGCCAGCGCCACTGAGCGACTGCGACCCTTGAAGCAGTGTAGTAGGACATTATAACCGCGATTGATCTGTTTTTCAATCCAACGAGCCGTGCTCTCGAAATAGAGTTCAATCGGTGCATTTGGATCATCCATGATGGGAACACGGAGACGCCTTTTTCCTTCTAGTTTAGCAGATAATTCTTGCTCATCCACATCGTAGTGATTCAAAGGAAAAGCCGTGACTACGGCATTGATGCCGCGCATGAATCGTTCATCGTCCAGTGCAAGAACCCCGCTAATCCAGAGTCCAGGCGCCACTCGCGTTGCCACGGGGTCCTCTACTGCAGCACAGGCGCAGAGAAGAGGCGCTTGTAAACAAACAACGCATGATTTCATACTCAGTGCGGTATTAGTGCACGACCCTCGTGACAGTAATAGATAGAAGCCGAGATGGAGTGCACATGCTGTGGCAAAGAGGCCAGTGCATTTTGCAGCAGCTGCAAGGTGCCCTATTGCAGTACTGCCTGCCAGCGCCAAGATTGGTCAATTCACAAATTGGACTGTCTGATTGGCGCTAACTTCGAAACTGCGCCCTACACCGAAGCCCTTGCACTGCCGAACAATGTGCGCATTATTTGGGACAAAAAGCAGCCACTTGGCAGTGCCAAACGAGAGATCGAAAAGGACAAGGGTCCACTTCCCGGCCAACGCCGCATCTTTTTCACTGTGAATCCAGGCGAAACATTCAAGTACATTGTCAGGCGCATGGCCGACACTGAGAAAGATCGTGCTCGAGATGGAGAGGCCTTTTGGCAGAAGAAGTCACGCACACCTCGTACCAAAACTGGACCAGCGCAAAGAGACGAGTCACCGCCGCGCAGAGGCGAGAAAAAGCCAGCGCTTCCACCTGGGTTCTCGAAAAAGAGCTTCAAATCACTTGCAAAGAAAGTAGCAAAACAACTGAAGAAGCTCAGCAAAAACAAGAAAAGTGTGACCAAGAAGTTCGCTGATGTCAAGACTCTACTCGACCCCTACATCGAGTGGTCGGTTCTCCCACCCAACAAGCAGAACGACACCCACTTTCTCCACTATGTCTTGCGCCGTGTTATTCGCCAGAAGCAACCAGAGCTTTTTTCATGGCCCGCGATTGCGTTCATTTCCTGGCTGTATGACCACCTGTTTCCAGCCCTCAATGTCATTGTGACCACGCAAGACGATCTCAACACAATACGTAATGAGGCAACTGGCAATGTCACCTTTACCTTGGATCCCAATATGCGCAATGACGAGGGCAACAGAGCAGCGGTGCACATTGAGAGCGTCTTGGAGCCGCAGTTCAAGCCAGTGGTTACTGGTATTTTCGCCAACTGGAAAAGCTACGTGCTAGAGGGGAGATGGACTGAATTCCTGGATCAAGAAGTGGCACAGTGGTTTAACCAGCGCACTGGTCATGCATTTGAAACAGAGCATGGAAGTGAGGTTATTGGAAGAATCACACCTCCGGCTTGGAGTGGCACCGAGCGGCTAGTATTCGATTATCCGCGCATCACAACCCCACACGCCGCTCCGGTGCCAGTGCCTGCGGCAGTGACAGCAGGCAGTCTGGTGGATGCACTCACAAAACTCCGCAGCAAGTTCGCAGACAACAAGGCAGTTTTGCGGCAGAAAGTAGTGGAGCTGCTCGCTCCACACAAAGACAACGAAGAGCTCATGATGGAGCTCGTTGAAGAACTGGAGACTAGGGCCAGTCAGCCTCGACAACAAGTTGCCAAAGAGGTGCAGCTACACTTCATTACATGGCTCTGTAACCAGCTCTTTTCGGTGCAAATCTTGGTGAAAAACGAAGAAGAGCATCAGAAAGCCCACCCGGCCGAAACAACTGGGACTCAGGTCATTCTCGATCCTGCACTGCGCACGTCCAGCTTTCTCAACTATGCCATTCGCATAATTGCCACACCAAACCAAAAGTTGGCCAAATATCTTGACCGTGCGGCAGAGATTTCCGAAGGCGGGTTGACAGTAGTGTTGGCCAAGTGGATGCAAGAGAGAGTTGGCACAGTTCGTGATTTTACCAGCGATCCTTTTGATGAAGATCTGCTGGACAAGCTCTGGAAATACAATGGACTCGTGCCAGAAACATTTGAAGAGCCCAAAGTGCTTCCGCCACTCAAACCGGTGGCAGTGAAAGAGCCTTTTGCCGATGTCCAACCAAACACGGCGATAATGAAAGATCCCGCTTTTGAAAAAGACCCCGACTACCTCTTTTATGATGGCGACACTGATGCCTTGCAAGAGCTCCGCGAGAAGATCACAACAGTGTTTCTTGGTCACTTTCAAGAGTGGTTCTTTCATCCCGACCGTCTGGATGTTGTGGGTACTTCTGACAACGTGGGTCACTCCGACAACCCGGGCCCGCTCTATCAAAATTACCACCTCTTTCTCAAGAAACGATTTCCAATTTTGGAACAATGGTCTGAGAAATTGACTGGTTACGAATATGGCGATGCCATTGGACTGACCCTGGCGCAGAATTTCCACTTGGACACCACACCGCATGAACAACCAGCCTCAGCGTCAGAATCTGTGTAAATGTGTCTTGGTTTATGTGTTAGCTCTCTTCTTCTGGCGGATTGGACTCGGCAGGAATGAGATGACTGTAGCCCCTTGCAATTGAGTACGCGTCAATGTGTTGCATTGTCAGCATTATGCGATGTAGCCGCTTATCCAGCGGGCCAAGGATCTCCCGATTGAACTGTTCCCACTTTTCATAGTCCGCAACGAGCTTTCCGCTTTCCCGTGACAACTTGGCAATCTTTTCTTTCAGTGGGCCAATCTCAACAAGAAGCCGGGCATAGGAGGCCGCATCAACTGGACCCAATTCACTGGTGATTTGTTGCCAGCGGGACCACAGAAGAAGTTCAGCGGTACCACCGTGTTTTGTGATAGCGTCATAGAAAATGTGTAACGGAGAGTTCAGTTTCAACATCGCATCGAGTGCCGCGCGGTGGAGTTGAGCCTTCTCACTGTTTTTCTGTGCGAGTGCCTTTTGCCACTTATCCCAGTGCTTGGCCCATTCAGTGCTCAATCCTTTCAATTGCTCGTGTTGTAACTTCTGTAGTTTGACAGTCCGCAGTTTGTTCTCCGGAACTTTGACAGTGTCGGGTAGGGTTTCGTGAGTGACAATCGCATCGGCCACGTAGTAGCGCAGCGCCGGCATGTCGCTTTGTTGGAAGTCGAATGGGACACCCGCGGCTAGACAATCCTCAAACTGCAGCACAAAAAGCCCGCTATCTTCTGGAACTGTCTGCTCTGGAACAGCTGGTTGATAATTAGTCCACGTTGTGAGGTCAAGCACGCGATCTCGTTTGTCTTGGTGCTCGGCCTGCAACCAGAGTCGTAGATTGTGCAAGTGCACGCTGCCATCTACGCCGAGCGAGTCATAGTATTCAAAGCGTTGGTCAGCAAAATTGATGACAACCAGGGTTCTGTGACGAGAGCCCGCAATGTAAATGGGAATCAAGGCCTTTTTCAGCAGAAATACATCGAGGGCGCGTTCTGATGTCCAATCCCGGGCGCGCTCGTAGGCATAGTGCCGGTCTTTCGCGTAGAGCTCTTTGTAAAAGGACACTTCAAATACATAGACAGTGTGTTCAAAGTACATGTTGCGGACCCAATCCCGATCGTTGATCAGCGTGGCATATGCATCCATCACGGTATCATTAGGTTCCTGCTGATTTAGCAACGTTTTCAAGTCGGCCACACGAAAGGGAGTCCGCCGGGCCAGCAGCACGTTGGAGTGTTTCTTAAGTCGATCATCGAGTGCTCGCTTTGTTGTGGCGGGGATACCGAATCGACGTGGAGCTGGCTGTTGTTCCTCTTCTTCACTAGAAACAATTTCAATCGGCTTCGGGGGCGGAAGTTCATCAGATTCACTCGACTCGGATGATGATTGACTCGCCCGAAAGCGTTGGCTGCTTTCAAGTTCTCTATACTTTGCTTTCCAGTATTTCATCAGCGCCTTAATCTCTGGCCATTGTTTGGTGCCCTTGAGGTCGTTCTTGAGAGATTCAAAAAACATATCTACATCCCAGAACAGCGCAGCCAGAGAAGAGTACTGTTTCTTGTGCACTTTTCGTGCAATCTTTCGCCACTCGGGTGTGTCAATAAGCGTGTAGCCAGGTTTGGTCTTGAGGTGGTCGAACAACTGCACCAAGTGGGGTTGTCTCTGAAATATGTCAACATCTTGGTGCACTTCTTCTTCTGATTCAGACGGAATTGAATAATGACTCGGAGGCAGTGGACTTTCTTCAGAAGACTTGGCCGGTCGTGGGGAATCACTTCGAGACCAACGATAGGGTGATATCTCTGAAGATTCTTCTTCGAGGGCCCTAAAGTAGGGCACCAACGCCTTGTTTCGCTGGATTTGTCGCTCAAGCTCTGCGGTCACACCATCACGGTCAATGTCATCCTCAACCTCAGTAAAACTGTCGATAAGCTCCAGACGCCATTGTTCCGGGGCTTCACTGTAGCGCGAAGGTATTGGGTCGTTTCTCAGTGCTTTTATCAAGCGCAAGAAAGATCTCGAATTCCAAAGACCCAACTCTTGATTTTTCAATTGTTCCATGATCTTGATCATGGCACTCACCCACTTTTCTTGCTCCTGTAAGCCGGGTAAGAAACCGCGGGGTCCAATGAAGCAGGTGTTGCTAAGATGGGCATTGAAGCAGCGCACACAGACGGCCTCCATCTTTCCTGCTTTTTTACTGACTGCCCGTAGGGCGTACATACTTGCAAATTTTCGCAGACAATGCCTTGCCAATACTGCCCTTCTCATCCACCTTAAGACCGTGCAATAAATTAGGTTTGCCCTCAAAGGCTTTGCTCAGGGCGCTCTGTGTTGGCCATTTGGCCGTGATTGCTTTGGCAATGCGACCCGTTACATTGGGAATCATCTTCAAAGATTCAAGAAAGTAGTTTTCCGGTGTCACGGCCTTCTTCTTGCCTGCATACGCACGCATGCTCATCATGGCGGCCTCTTGTGCGGCCTCAAGACTCGGCTCCTGTGCGTAGGACCATCGCATGTGCACCAGGTAGTCACAGGTCTCTTCCACAGTGTTTGTGTAGACAACTGTCAAGTCGTACTTGCTCCATTCCCAGATTACATTGCGAATATGCGTCTCATTGTGTGCACCCAAGTGTGTGGCACTGAGAGTACCCTCAATCACCAAACCAAACATGGTTTCTGGGTGGTCGATGCGGCTCTTGATAAGGCGGGCCTTCTGCTCTGCAAGATGGGTACTATTCAACGAGTCAATAAAATCCGCACAGGTCTTGCGCTCCCAGACCGCTCGAACCACATCTCCTTGCTTGATGGCTGCATCACCAAGAGGAAGCTGTGCAATGCCTAATTGGCCAGCAGTAAAACGGTGTCGTTGTTTGACTGCAGTCACAAGACGCATTGTTCTGCTTAGATCGGTACCAATGCGTTCTCTATTATCAATCAACAACATGGTTTCCCCAGTCACAGCTTTGGCCGGTGGCTCTTCGCCATTCTCCAGTGTTCGTTTCATCGGGCACTGCGATCGGTCGATCAAAAGCGAAAATATCGAAGACGCTCGGCGTATATGGTTTAAAGGACGAAATTTTGGGAGGTTTGCACCAGACCTAAGTCACGCTTAAATATACAAGCGAAGAAAAAGTTGTGAGGGCACGAATAAAAGATAATAGATGGGCGACCAAACTATCACACAACTGAAACCGTTAGATTTTCCATAAAACGGCTTTTCACTTTCTTGTTCAGAAAAGGACAGATGGCTTATCTGTTACTTGGGTGTGATTCTCAATTGCAACGTTTGCATTTTGGAGAGCCTGTATTACACAGCTCTGGCTTTTGTTGTGTTGAAACAAGGCATTCCAGAAGAACGTTTTACTTTAGCTGTCGTAAAATATTTGGGCCATATGATTTGGAAACAACTCGGGCGTGCAAGATTCAACCCTAGTTATCTTGCGCGTTGGGGTCAACCGGGAAATGAAATCTCATTGTGCAGAACTACTGAAAACGTGTTTCTGCGATGGCCATACAATAATATTCCATTGGTTCAATTCCGCATTTCTGTTGAAAACCGTGTCTTGTACTTTTCAATGCAACCAAACAACCTAAGGCAGACTTTGAATGCAGGCGCCTTTCCTTGGTTGTTGAACACTTGTGTCGAAGCAATGCTAACTCTTTATCGACCATAACTAAACTCTCATTTGCATTGATTTTACCATTCCATGTTGTCGCGTTCGTCTTCTTCACCATTGGCCAGTATCACGAAGTAGCCATTGGCGAAGGCATCCTCATCCGCCGGAACATCTTGTTTGATGATGGTTCGCTCAGAGACACAGAGCTCATCAAAGAGTCGCCGATACTCAGTCGCTTTGTTTGCCATTGCCGCCGCACTGCATTCAATGGCCAGTGCAAACGTCTTTTTGTTGTAGTTGTTTTGCATCAACTGCTCCTGGCGCAGCCAAGTGAAGAGCACTTCGCAGTCGCCTTCGAAGCGGTGCTCAGTCAGCAATGCCTGCAGCACTTCGGCTGCAAAGAACTCCGCACACACAAAAAAGCGCTGATAAGTGATGCGGAACTCTCCACCCCCGTTGTACTGGGTCCACAGTGTTCGCATGGCACCATTCTCCAGCACTTCGCGGCACACTTCAAGCTCCGACTGCATCGGTGTCCAGCTTTCGTGGCGATCCGTTTCGTGGAAGTCAGCCAGTGTCAGGTTGGTGCGGTCCGTGATGATATCCAAAGTAGTCTCATAGTAGTTGCGGCAGGCGTTGACCATGCGCCGCTGCTTCTCCGGTCTCAGCAACACCTCAGTGATAAAGTGCTCTTCAGCACTCTCCGGCTCGAAGAAGCCGTGCACCAGCCACGAGTCCAGCATGTGGTAAAGCGGGAAGGGAAAGCTCGGTGTTTTGTTCGGGATGATATCCACCTGGGCAAAGTATGCTTCCACCTGTTCGGCCATGCCCTGGGCAAGCTGTTCTCGCCACTCCCGGCGAAAGATGAAAGCCCCATCTTCTGGTTGGGGTGGCACATGCGGTAGCAATTGGGTCAACAAATCGCTGCGCTGCTCTTCAGTCATTGCGAGAGCGGTGCCGGGTGGTGAGGCGTTCACAGTGCTGATGAAGTTGGCCCACTCACTCAATGCCCGCTCCTGCTCGCACTTGACCGCACGCCACTGCAGACGACTAAAGTGCCGTGCAACCAGTTCAGTCCACTCGTAGCGTCCACTCAATATCTCCTGAATGGTTTGTCGATCATCCAGTGCATGCAGTAGGTGCACTGCAAAGAGCTGTGAAATGCTGACGCCCGCGTAGAGATCGGCACAATAAAATGGCGCAAAGTAGCGAGTGATCACCCCATCCAGCAGACTCTCGGTATCGGTGAATTTGCAGCACGCACAGAAGTAGTCCGCACTGCCGAGGCGTTGTTGAGTGCACTGGCCAGCAGTGTTGCGGGCAAATGTCAACTCTGGTGCCGGTGTGCTATGGGCATATGTTTTGTAGGCCTCACATTGTCGCAAATCCGAGCGAACCTGTCGCAAAATGGGCTCTGCAAATGTCACTTCTGAATTCAGTGCGTAGTGCACTCCACCAAGTGGCACCGCGATGGCGGGAACAAACTGATGCAGCCGTGATTGGAAGACCTGCTGTAGCTTGGTACCGATTCGCATTTTCTGTAATCTGTCACATTACCAGTCTACGATATTTTCGTGGTCTCGTCTCTGACATCGATAAAATGTCTGAGAAGCGAAGTCTCTCCGATGAGGAGCCGGGCAAGCGACAGAAGCTTGAAGATGAGAACACCCGAGTCGGAGAATTGCATCTCACCGCCATTGAGACACTCTTTACTACGTTCGGACACAAGTCGTTTCGTGTTCCGCAAGAACAAGTGGTGCTTTCCGTGTTGCAAAAGAAAGACACTATCGTAGTGTTGCCCACTGGGCGGGGCAAGTCGTTGTGCTTCCAGTTGTCCGCAGTGATTCTACCCGGCACCGCATTCGTGGTTTCACCACTGATCTCGCTGATGCAAGACCAAACACAAGCTCTGCACGCCAAGGGCATCTCCTGTGCAATGATCTCATCGGCACAGAAGAACAGCGAAATCGATCAGATCTGGCTTGAATTGCGCAAGCCGGCACCGGAATACAAACTCGTCTACATTACACCAGAGCGCGTGGCCACTGATGCATTTCAGAAGTTGCTGCTGCAGATGGCCTCACAACAACTCATCTCCTTCTTTGCCGTTGATGAGGCGCATTGCATCAGCCAGTGGGGTCACGACTTCCGCCCGGACTTTCGCATGCTTGGCTTCTTCAAGTTTGCAATGCCTCACATTCCTGTGCTCGCACTCACTGCCACCGCAACAGCCAAAGTGCGGATGGACATTGTTGAACAGCTGCGCATTGGTGAGCATGCCTACTTCTTTGGCACATTCAATCGACCGGAGATCACCTACGAGGTGCGGCCGAAGACCACAGTGTGGGGCGTGAACTACGACATTGTGCGGCTGGTTCAGAGTCAGCCCAAGGGCACCTGCATCATTGTCTACTGCTTCTCGCGCAACTCCTGTGAAGACTACGCTACCGCACTGGTGGAAGACGGTGTCCAGGCTGCTGCCTATCACGCGGGACTAGACACCAAAACCCGCACCAAAGTGCAGGAAGACTGGACAGCGGGTGTTACCACTGTGATCTGCGCCACTATTGCCTTTGGAATGGGCATTGACAAGTCCAGTGTGCGCCTTGTGGTGCATGCCACGCTGCCGCAGACCATTGAAGGCTTCTATCAAGAGAGCGGGCGTGCTGCCCGTGATGGACTGCCCTCGAAGAGTGTTGTCTTCTTCGCACCCCAGGATGCCAGCTATCTCAAGGGTTTCATTGCCAAGAAGACTGCCGAGTATCCCGAAACACTGAAGCGCAAACTCGATGCCTTTGAGTGCGTTGTCAAGTTCTGCAAGTTGTCGACGTGTAGGCGCAAGTTCTTACTTGCCTACTTTGGAGAGGAACCCATTCGCGATGTTTGCAATGGCACCTGTGACAACTGTGGTGCTGGCGCCTACACTGTACCGCAATACAATCCCCGCCAGCGGAAGATTGATAAGTTCGTTGTAAAGAAGAAAAACTGAGCATGTTTACTCGAAATCTGGGCTGAGTGGGACCGGCACGGGCGAGAAGGTGGGAAGATGGTACTTCTCCTCCATGAACTCGCGGAGTTGGCGAAACGCTCGCAGAGTGGCAATGCGAGCATTCTTCTTGTCCTCCGGGGTAAAGCCAATCTCCTCGAGCATCATGCCAATCTCCTGAATGGCCAGCTGGCCCTGCGTGAAGTTGGGCTTGTCCTGCGCACGAAGTGTGTCAAGGATCTTGTTGAAGGCGTCCATTTGCGAAATGTTAGAACTGAGCTGTAGTCAAGACTTTTCATTTTATCATTAAACACGGACCGATCTTTGAAGCATGAATTTAACAAAGCGCCAGAAAACCGAACAGTCTTTGCCCGACACTCTGCTCTGTGCCAAGTTTGCCACCAAGAGCCGCTGGATTGTTCTCTACCTTGCCGTGGTTCTTGGGTGTGATACACCAATTTTGGAAGCACTGCTTTACTCAACCTACGCCTATACCGCAGTGAAGACACAACCCAACGCCAGACAAACCGCCAACTACGCCTTTGTTTCAGCTTTGGTGACACATTTGCAAGACTATGTGTGTTCTTTGAGGCCCGCATTGTCTATTTCAACAAATTCTTTGACTACTAAGGTTAATTTTCCCAATGAAAAGTGGATTCAATTTCACCAACCGTTGCTCACAAGCACATTTAAATTCCATACATTAAGAGTGGTTTGTGGCAGTGATCATTGTCAAAAGGCAGTGTTTGCAGTGTTTATCTCATACGAGTCCTCCCGTCTATTTGATGTGCCATTCCAGCCCATCCGTTATGGCGGTTTTCCTCTTGTACTCGAGCAACTGCAAAATGATCTCAAGAGATTTCTTGAGAAGAAAAATAAAACGACGCTTTATTGTTCGACCTCACGGGCAATCAGTTTCTTCGGTTGCAGTCGCACAATATTCCCGTTGGGAAAGAGCACGCTGAACATGGCAAATGTGCCAGCTGTGTACTCTTGATTGTGGCGCCAGGTGCCTTCTTTGGCCAGCTCTTTGTACTTGCGCTCGAAGAGCACATGTCGCTCACCAAACAAACAGAGTCGCACACTGGCATCCGGGGAAACCACTAGCACATAGTCTGCGACCATCGCAAGCGCCACAGCTGGCAGGCTCTCCAATATGCGGAGGCGTTTCATCTGTGGGTGCTTTTCCTCCATGAACACCTGGCGACCCATCGCAAAGCAGATCTTGCTGTTCTGCGCGATCAACTGCACAATGGGCTTCGACTCAATTGTCAATTTGTTTCCGCTTTTCGTTTGCATCTCACCGCCATACTGAAAATGCCCCAGTTGGCTGAACGTCTTCTCTGCCTCTTTCTCTCGACCGTATGCCAACACAATGCCGGAGTCGCAGCCAATCAGCAACAGCTCATGACTGCAGGCAATTGAGATGGTGGTCAGTTGCGGCAGAATGGTCTGCAGGTGTTCGCCCGTCTCAGCATCAAACAATTGCACACCCTGGTCAAATGTCTCCAAAAAGACGCGACCAAAGCCACCGCGAATGCCGCACACATAGTCGGCGGCCAATGTGGGATCACCGGCTTCAATCTTGTCGCTGCACCACACTTGAAACGGCTCGGGACCAGAAACACAGTCAATGCAGCGCAGGGTCTGCTTGCAGAAGATAAACAACTTGTAGCCGCCATTCAGCAGGCCGCTGCCGTTGTGTGAGGGAAAGCACAGTGTGTCCGGTGCCTCTTTCCATGTGTTCTCCTTTGCCAGTAGAATCCACAGGCGATACGAACTCGCAGTGTTCTCCTTGCCGGAGAACATGAGACCCGCTGCAAAGTACTGGTTCACTCCGAGTCCAATGAATGCGGCCCGCTTGCGTGGGCTTGTTACTTCCGGCGCCTTGATGATAATCTCAGCAATGTTGTCCGCACTCCAGGAGTTGAGGTAGAGTGCGCTTTGCTGTTTGATTCGCTCGAACGCCTCTGCAGCCGGCAGCGCTTTTAAATCATCAAAGGCGCCGATTGCATCGTAGACAAGATGCGGCCAGCGCATCAGGTAGCCAGTCATGCCGGCCACTCCGGCTGGCAACTCAATTGGAGATTCATCCTCATCACCCAGCACTGCAACCTCCTTTGCTTTGGGCCGCTCTTTCATCAAGATCGTGTTTGCAAAGCTGAAGATCGGCGCATCATCAGCGGCCCGGAGTGGAATGTTCTTGTAGAACAGCGATCCGCTCATTTTGTGCTTTTCACTCAATGCTACTTGCGGTTGGCTTTACTTTTTAAAGACCAGTATGCCGGGAATTTTCGACGCCTACTTTGAGGCGTTACACTTGCGCAGTACAGTCAAGCCTGATCAAGCAAAGCAGAAGCTCGGCTTTCTTTGGAGTGGACTCGAACACGATGAAGCTATCAATGATCAAGTGGCACGCGAGCAGGTCGGCTCGAGGTTTGAGCGTTCGATAGCTATCAGAGAAGAGATCATGCACACGCTTCGTGATGAATTAGAATTCTTGACCATGTCTCAACAGTGTGCCTATTGTAATATCACCTACACCCAAAATCAGAACTTTGGCTTTCATCGGTGTACCTGGCACCCACAATCTGGTGCTCATCCGCGCTTCTACGATTGCTGTGGCCAGGTGAAAGAGGCATCGGGCCACTCTGGCTGCACTCCCTGTGATCACTCGGTAAAATACAATCCTGCTGAGCGTTGGCACTTTGAAAACCGCACCATCGCCGTTCCGCTGCTCATTGCAATGCAATACAACATTCCATCCAGCAGCTACACTGTGGAAAATCAGGCCGATCTTCGCCTTGCTAAAGCTGTGGTTCGGCGGTGCAAGTAAAGACTTTACTCTGTTCACATGTCGTCGCCAATCGCGACATTGATATCAAGTGTGGGTACGCTCTCGGCCTCGTGCTTGATCGCCTCCAGCGTGGTGTTGGCGCCAATGCCCAGCACAATGAGCCGCCGCTTCTCCGATGCGGTCAAATGGTTGCCCCGGGTCACCTGGCCAACGCGGTACTTGCCACCAATCCGCAGCTTGCCGCTCACATCGGTGTAGCACAGTGTATCCGACTTCGGTGAGCCGCGGCCACACCACGGAATGAACTGATAGGGCCCGTTGTCCTCTTTGCGCAGCACAACCCACAGGTCATCGCCAACATTGGCATCTTTCCAGTAGTTCACCACAATGCCGCGGCCATTGTGCACCACTGTGCAGGAGCGATCCGGCATGAGGCCGCCCGTTGCTGAGGCTGAGGTCTTCTTGACTCCCCACAGCCGATACTGTGACATGATGGCCATGCGGCCGAGATTGCAGAAGCGCTTCATCTTTTCGTCTTGTCGGTACTTGCTGCCGTACAGCGCAGCATCTGACTCCTCAAACACATCTTCCCCCTCCTTTGTGTAGTCATTTGCCAAGATGTACTCGGCTCCGTTTCTCTTTGCTTGCGGGGTGCGCTGTAAGTCGTTGTATTTGTTCCAGGAA
>Ga0207952_1000882_pt1 | contig 16985 bp, 12 predicted proteins | sample SubbioR12Aug_8Ca_FD_184831 | JGI IMG/M metagenome (GOLD analysis project Ga0207952, IMG submission 184831) | Serpentinite rock and fluid subsurface biosphere microbial communities from McLaughlin Reserve, California, USA - CR12Aug_8Ca (SPAdes) | ecosystem: Environmental > Terrestrial > Deep...
GGGGGGGGGGGTTCCACGCCAATGTCGAGCCCCCACCCCCAACCCCTCCCCGACGGGGAGGGGAGCAAAGCGGAACTGTTCTTGAACCTTGCGTCACAGCGCAGTCCTCAAACTCCACAGCTCCGGAAAAGCCCGCTTGCCCAGCGTCGATTGCAGATAGGCCACTCCTGCCGTGCCGCCGGTACCCATCTTGGCGCCGATCACGCGTTCCACCGTCTGGACATGGCGGTGCCGCCAGGCGGCCATGGCATCGTCGATATCGACCAGCTTTTCGGCCAGCTGGTACAGTTCCCAATAGCGTTCGGGTTGCTGGTAGACGGTCAGGAATGCCGCCTCGACGCCCGCATTCGCCTTGTAGGGCTGGGTCACATCGCGTTCGAGCACTTCAGCCGGGATCGCAAGGCCGGCCCGCGCGGCGGCGCGGATCGTTTCGTCCCACATGCTGGGGGCATCCAGCGCCGCCTGCATCGCTGCGCGGGCGTGGGGGCGGTCGTTCTGATAGGCCAGAAAGCGCGGGTCCTTGAGGCCCAGCATGTACTCGATCGTGCGGAACTGGTCCGACTGGAACCCGCTCGACGGGCCCAGCACATCGCGGAAGCGGGTGTAGTCGCTCGGCGTCATGGTGGTCAGCACGTCCCAGCTCAGCGTCAGCACCGCCTGGATCCGGCTGACCCGCGCCAAGGCCTTGTAGGCATGGATCAGCGCATCGGACTGGATCTGGCTGACCGCCAGCTTGAGCTCGCGGATCGCCTGCTTGAGCCACAATTCCTTGGACTGGTGGATCACGATGAACAGCATCTCGTCATCGCAATCCGATTGCGGCTGCTGGCAGGCGAGGAGGTCATCAAGCGCAAGGTAGCGCGCATAGGTCATGGTCGCATCGGTCATGCGCCGACCATCGACTCAACTGGTTTCATTTGCAAGCAGTTTGGCGCTTGGGTCAGCGGCCCAATGCCTGACACGACTTCTGGTCGCCCAGCTCGCAGGCGCGGTGGCGATAGGCTGCAGCGAGCGATGGGCTGGCCACCGTGGCCTTGCCGCCCGCATGCATCCGCGCCATCGCCGCGCAGGCGCTGGCCAGCCGCATTTCGCAGGCCTTGTCATAACTGGCGAGGGCACCGGCCAGATCGGCCGGGCCGCCGTTACCCCATTCCTGCAGGATGCCAAGGTTCCCGCCAAGAACCTGCTGGGGGCCGAAGGCGACGGCTGGAACCAGGTGATGAGCGAGCTGGCCTTCGAGCGCTCTGGCCCCGAACGGTTCCTCTCTTCGATCGAGCTGATGTACCAGCTGATCGCGATGCTGCAGGGCAAGGACAGCGATGCCGCGCAGATCACGCTGGGGCGCCTGACCGCGCAATTGGCGGTGCTGCGCCGCCTCTCGCGCTCGGTCGCGGCGATGCTACAGGACAAGCAGGATGCCGGACTGCAGGCCGCGATCGTCAAGGATGTCGGCGCAGTCTGGGAACAGGTCCTGCCCGATGTCGCGCGGTTCCTGATCTACTTCCATGTGATGAACGGCGATCTCAAGTCCGCGGCAGCAATGGGCGAGCGGGTCTCGCTGGTCGATCCGCAGATGCGCGGCGGGTGGAGCCTGGGGGGCGCGCGCAGTGCGGAAGAATCGGTCCGCGACCGGGTGCGGATGGACTGCACCAAGGCCTATGTCGCCGCCGCGCTGGGTAACAAGGCGGCGGCGCAGGCCCAGTTAGCCGGGGTCGGGCAGTATCTCGACAATTACCTCGGCACCGATCCGCGCCTTAGTGGGGAGAAGAACAAGCCCAGCAAGGGCAAGATCCGCGAATACGAAGAACGCCTGGCCATCGTCACCAAGCAGCGCGAACTGCTGGGCGAATGGCAGGATGTCGCCGCCAAGCGCGAGAACCTGCCCGAGCGCACTTCCGAAGCCTTGATGGCCCGGTTCAGGACTTACAAGCATACCGTCGATGTGCTGCCCGCGCTGGTCGAGCAGATCCGCCATATGGCGACGCTGGTCCCGGCGGCGGAAGGCGCGAAGCTGCGCGCCGAGGCTGATGGGCTGGTGCGTGTGCTGACCGGGCGGATGAGCCGGCTCGCGCCCGAAAGCCTGGGCTCGTTCATGCCCAAGCCCGAACGGCTGGAACAGGTCCCCAAGCTCGCCTCAAGCGCCAGCAAGTGGCTGTTCTCTGACGGTTCGGGCTATTCGCAGGCCAAGGAGTTCAATTCCGACGTGCGCACCGTCCGCTATGAAACGCTGGTCGGCAGCAAGGCGATGGTCGAGGAAATGCTGCTGCTCGCCGCGGCCAACTATGCCCGGCAGGAAGGCAAGGATGGCTTCGTGATCCTCTCCAACCGCACTTTGGGGCGGGTGACGAACTATTCCGGCTACGGCGGCAACTACACGGTCGATTCGGGCGTCGAATCGCAGGCGCGGATCATGCTGGTCAATGTCGGCGCGCTGCCGGCCGATTTCGCCAGCTCGGCCGACCGGGTGATCACGGTCGCCGAGATCGAGCGCGACATCAAGCCGCGCTACGACGGCTACATGGCCCGCAAGGCGGCGATTGCCGAGGCGAAGAAGAAGAAGAAGGGTTGAGGGTTAAAGATCCTCCCCCACCGGGGGAGGGGAACCGCTTGCGGTGGAGGGGGGCGGATCAAATTGCGCGCGGCAGCGCGCAAGCCGCTGCCGCGGCTTTTTTGGTTGAGCCCCCCTCCGTCTCGCTGCGCGAGCCACCTCCCCCATTGGGGGAGATTTTCCAAAAAGGGCTAAGCGTACTCAGCGCGTCCCCAGCCCCCGGGCAATAATCCCGCGCAGGATTTCGCGCGTACCGCCGCGCAAGGACCAGCTCGGCGCGTTGTGGACGATGTTGGCCAGCACCCCGGCATAGGCCTTCTGCGTGAGCGGATCGGCTTCGGCATCGACCAAAGTCCGCGCGACATCGGGCAGGACCTGTTCCCAGACTGCGCCGACATCCTTGACGATCGCGGCCTGCAGTCCGGCATCCTGCTTGTCCTGCAGCATCGCCGCGACCGAGCGCGAGAGGCGGCGCAGCACCGCCAATTGCGCGGTCAGGCGCCCCAGCGTGATCTGCGCGGCATCGCTGTCCTTGCCCTGCAGCATCGCGATCAGCTGGTACATCAGCTCGATCGAAGAGAGGAACCGTTCGGGGCCAGAGCGCTCGAAGGCCAGCTCGCTCATCACCTGGTTCCAGCCGTCGCCTTCGGCCCCCAGCAGGTTCTTGGCGGGAACGGCGGCATCCTCGAAATGCATTTCGTTGAAGTGGTGCTGCCCGGCCAGATCGATGATCGGCTTGATCGTCAGGCCCGGTGTGTTCTTGAGGTCAACCAGCAGCTGGCTGGTGCCCTGGTGGCGGTCCGCCGGCGTGCCGCTGGTCCGGCAGAACAGGATCACATAGTCCGCCTCGTGCGCGAAGCTGGTCCAGACCTTGGTGCCGGTCACGCGGTAGAGATCGCCATCGCGCACCGCCTTGGTGCGGGTTGCGGCCAGATCGCTGCCAGAGTCCGGTTCGCTCATCCCGATCCCGAAGGCCAGCTCGCCTTTGGCGATGCGCGGCAGGATCGTTTCGCGCTGTTCTTCGGTCCCGAACTTGATGATCGAGGGGCCAGACTGGCGATCGGCAATCCAGTGCGCGCCGACCGGGGCGCCATAGGCCAGCGATTCCTCGACCACGACATAGCGTTCGAATGCCGTGCGTTCATGCCCGCCGTATTGCTTGGGCCAGGTCATGCCGAGGTATCCGGCCTGGCCCATCGCCAGCGAAAACTCACGGCTGAAGCCGTACCAGTTGTCGCTGCGCTGGCGCGGGGTGCGGTGGCCCAGCTGCTGGTCAAGGAACGCGCGGAACTCGGCTCGCAGCGCGATCACTTCAGCGCTGTCGGCGGGCGGAGAAGGAAATGGAATATTGGTCATCTAAGCCCCCTCCGTTCGTGTCGAGCGAAGTCGAGACACCGCGCGGGGCATCTCGACTTCGCTCGATGCGAACGGATTTTTGGTTGAAATCAAAGGGAAGTCACCATCGGCCAGTATCCAGCCTCTCCAGCTTCAAGCGCGGCCTGGCCCAGCAGCTTGGCCCACATCACCTGCCCGCCAAATTCGTCGCGCCAGGTCCACAGCGACGTGGTGAAGAGGTGCAGGCGGTGCTCGCGGGTAAAGCCGATCGCGCCGTGCATCTGCGTGGCGATGGCGGCGCCGTTGCCGGCCGCCTCGCGCGCCCGCAGCGATCCGGCGGCCACCCCGCGCAGGTCGCGGCGCGCCAGAGCTTCCCCGGCAAGGTCTGCAGCGGCAGTGGTGCAGGCCAGTTCGCCAGCCAGCTTGGCCAGTTCGTGCTGGACCACCTGGTTCTTCTGCAGCGGCTTGCCGAACTGGACGCGGGTGGCGGTGTGCTCCAGCGTCAGGTCAAGGCAGGCCTCGAGCGCACCGGCGATTTGGAACGCACGCACGGTCGCACCGGCCGCCAGCGGGCAATAGGGCAGCGGGGCGCTCGCATTGATGGTCCAGTCGATCGCCAAGGCGGGACGGGGGTGAAAATTGAGCGCGGTGCCCGCTTCGGCCAGGCTCCAGCCGCTGCGGGGAACCCGGTAGAGCGTGTCGCCGACCGCGAGTGCGAGGCAATCGAGGTTCTCACCCCATGCAACACGCTCCAGGGTACCTTTGAGTGTGCCTTGAGTGACTGTCAGGTGATCGCCGCGTGCCAGCCCGGCAGCGCCTTCGGCCAGCGCCAGCCCGGCATTGGCCAGCAGCTGGTTCGCCGCCATGGTCTCGGCCACCGGCAGCGGCATGGCATGCCGCCCCAACAGCCGCAGCGCTTCGCCCGCCTCGGCGAAGGACAGGCCGAACCCGCCTTGCTCTTCGCTCAGCAGCGCCAGCGGCAGGCCCATTTCCTCGACCTCGGCCCACAGCTCGGGCAGCCATTCGCCATTCCGGGCCCTGGCCTGAGCCGCCTCGTCCAGATGACGATCGAGCAAACGTTCGATCATTTCGGCAAGCATGGGCGCTCGCTCCCTTTGGAAATATGGTGCCGGCTAGAGGATTCGAACCCCTGGCCCCCTGATTACAAATCAGGTGCTCTACCAACTGAGCTAAGCCGGCGTTAGCTGGCCTTTAGACCTAGCGGGCGCCAAAGGTCCACCCCTCGGTTGCGGCAATTTCGGGGGTGAGGAGCGACGGCTTCCACAGCGCGGCATCGTTCGCTGCGATCCGCAGCCAGGCGGCAGTGAGCAGGGCATCGCTGGCATGGTCGGCAATCGGTCCCTCGCCAGGCACCGGACCGCTGCCCAGCGCGGCCAGTGCGGCATTGAGTTCCTCGAAAGAGCGCATCTTCGATTTGCCCGCACTGCGCCCGGCGGCCAGCGCGGCCAGAGTGGTGTAGATTTCGACGACCGCCGAACCAGAATCGGGCAAGGGATCGATCGGCCAGACCGGCAAGCGGCCCTCCAGCCGGTGCAGCAACCGCATGCCCGTCAGGCTCGACTTGCCGACTTGTGCCGCGCCGACCAGGTTGAAGTTCGAATAAGGCTTGCAGCCCATCGCCTCCTGTGCGCGCTCGGTCACCCGAAAGCGCCCGCGCCCGCCGCCAAACCGGTCGCCTTCGCGCCCGCCGTGGCGGCGGAAATGGCGCGCGGCTTCGGGGTGATCGACAAAGCTCGAGGCGGCAAGGTGCGGATCATCGGTGCAGAGCTGGTCGATCATGCCCCATAGGGTGCGGGCATTGAGCGGGCTTGCGTCCCAGTTCGGAAAATAGGCCCCCATATCGGCAAAGGCGAGCGATATCCCCATGTCGAAGCCGACCAGCGTTTCGGCGGGCAGTTCCTCCACCAGCCAGTCCAGCACCTCGCAGCGCGACCAGCGATGGCCGGGACGGACCAGAACGGGCGCACCCTCGCTGCACAGCGCCACAGCAATCCCCCGGTGCCGCTCCCCCGCCGCGCCCGACCAGTCGATTGCGGCGAAATGGCGGAAGCGGGGTTGGTTCACCCTAAGCACCTAAGATATCTGGGTTGGACCAGAACGTCCGTAGTTACTGCGGCTGTCGATGATTCGCCTTACCCCCTCTTTGAACAAGGGAGCGCCGAAGTTGATCAGCAGGCCCACCGGCAAGTTCATCAGCCGCAAGTAGGTCAAAACCTGCTTGCCATGAACTGGTGCGAGGCGTTCGAGTGATTTGATTTCGACTACCAATTGGCGTTCAACAAGAAGGTCAATTCGAAAAGCGTTCTCTACCAAAATGTTACCGTATCGAGCATGGACGGAAACCTGCTGCTCGACAGCAATTCCCGCTTCGCGGAGCGACCCGGCAAGGAAGTCTTCATAGGCGCTCTCGAGCAGACCGGGGCCAATCGTGGAGTGCAATCGAAAGCCGTGATCAATGACATGCGAAATCAGTTGTTCGATGCCCTGTTGGCCCGAATCTGAACCAACATCTTCGGTGCTTCGGGTGAACCCCACTTATCCCTCCCCGCGCAGGTCCTTGCGCCGCTTGTCCCACCATTCGAGCCGTTTCAGCACCTCGCGCTCAAACCCGCGTTCGACCGGGCGGTAATAGGCTTGGGGCTGCATCTCGTCGGGCCAATAGTTCGCGCCGGAAAAGCCGTCCTCGGCCTCGTGGTCATAGGCATAGTCCTTGCCATAACCGATGTCCTTCATCAGCTTGGTCGGCGCGTTGAGGATGTTTGCGGGCGGGGAAAGGCTGCCGGTTTCCTTCGCGCTTCTCCAGGCTTCCTTCTGCGCCACATAGGCCGCGTTCGATTTGGGGGCGGTGGCGAGGTAGAGGCAGGCCTGGACGATCGCCAGTTCGCCCTCGGGACTGCCCAGGAACTGGTAGGCATCCTTGGCCGCGAGGCACTGGACCAGCGCCTGCGGGTCGGCCAGGCCAATGTCCTCGCTGGCAAAACGCACCAGGCGGCGCAGCACGTAGAGCGGCTCCTCCCCGGCGGTGAGCATCCGCGCCATGTAATAGAGCGCAGCCTGCGGGTCGGACCCGCGCAAGGCTTTGTGCAGCGCCGAGATCAGGTTGTAGTGCCCGTCGCGGTCCTTGTCATAGACCGCCACCCGGCGCTGCAGGAACTTGCCCAGACCTGCCGGGTCGAGTGGTTCAGGGATTTGCGCGTTGTAGAGCGTTTCGGCCTGGTTGAGCAGGAACCGCCCGTCGCCATCGGCACTGGCCACAAGTGCCTCGCGGGCATCGTCGGTCAGCGGCAGCGGCCCCGCCAGCTCCTCGGCACGCGACAGCAGTGTGCCCAGCGCCGCCGCATCAAGCCGGTGCAGGATCAGCACCGCCGCGCGGCTGAGCAAGGCGGCGTTTAGCGCGAAGCTGGGGTTCTCGGTCGTCGCGCCGACCAGCGTGACCGTGCCCCTTTCGACGAAGGGCAGGAAGCCGTCCTGTTGGGCGCGGTTGAAGCGGTGGATTTCATCCACGAACAGCAAGGTGCGCTGCCCGGCCTTGGCGGCGGTTTCGGCTTCGGCAAAGGCCTTCTTGAGGTCGGCAACGCCCGAAAAGACCGCGCTTACCGAAATGAACCGCATCCCCACGGCATCGGCCAAGAGCCGCGCGATGCTGGTCTTGCCGGTGCCGGGTGGCCCCCACAGGATCATGCTGGAGAGCTTGCCCGCCGCAACCATCCGCCCGATCGCGCCTTCCGGCCCGGTCAGGTGCTCCTGCCCGATCACTTCGCTCAGCGCGCGCGGACGAAGCCGGTCGGCGAGCGGTGCGTCCTCGCGCGGCTCATCGGTGGCAGGCGGGGGCAGGTCATCGGGGAACAGGTCGGACATTGCGGCCACGATAGGCGGCCAAGACGAAATTTGCACGGGGGCCTTGTCAGTTCCTTTATAAGATATATCGTAGACGCATCATGAAAGGATAATTACACATGAAAATGCACGGATGCGGCCCACGCGGCCGCGCAGCCTGGCCGATGGCCATGATGATGACCGGCTGGGGCCGCCGCTGGGGCTCTGACTTCGGCAGCGATTTCGGCTCCGACTGGGGCGGCAAAGGCGGACGCGGTCCGCGCGGCCGTTCGCGGATGTTTGGATCGGGCGAATTGCGGCTGACGCTGCTGGGCCTGGTCGCCGAAGCGCCGCGCCACGGCTATGAGCTGATCAAGGCGATCGAGGAGCTTTCGGGCGGCAACTATGCCCCCAGCCCGGGCGTGATCTATCCCACGCTCAACCTGCTGCTCGATGAGGAAAAGATCGAGGAGTGGAACGACGGTAAGGCGAGCGTCCGACGCCAGCTATTAGCGACCGAAGCCGGCCGCGCCGAACTGGCCGACCGGGCCGAAGAACATGCCGCAATCGTCGAGCGGCTCAAGGCGCTGGCCGAAGAGCGCGAGAAGCACAACGCCCCGCCGCTCAAGCGGGCGATGGGCAACCTGTTCATGGCGGTCAAGAACCGCGCAATGGCCGAAGGCTTTGACCGCGACACGCTCCACCAGATCGCCGACGTGCTCGACGAAGCGGCCCGCAAGATCGAGCGAATGTAGCCCTAACCAACGGAACCGGCACGGGTTTGGGCCTGTGCCGATCTCGTGTTAGCCTCTCCCCTTCCTCAGGCAACAGGGGAGGGGGAGAATGAATACTGAAACGTACGGCACCAAGGTGCCGCCGAGCTTCTGGATCGTGACCGGGCTGGGCCTGCTGTGGAACGCTTTTGGCGCTTACCTTTACTTGCTCAGCAAGCTCGATCCGGAAACGGCGCTGGCTGGTGCCACCCCGGCCATGCGCGACTATGTCGCCACGATGCCGCTGTGGGCGCACATTGGCTGGTCGCTGGGGGTCTGGGGTTCGGCACTAGGTTCGGTCTTGATGCTGGTGCGTTCGCGCCATGCGGTCACGGCATTTCTGGTCTCGCTGCTTGGAGCTCTGGTCAGCTTCGGAGCCCAGGCCCGCGCCGGGGTGTTCGATGCCAAGATCGGCGTGACGGTGCTGGTCGTGATCGCGTTCCTGTGGTGGTACTGCCGCAACGAGACCGCCAAAGGTATCTTGCGCTAAACCTGCCTGGCCGATGCCTGCTTCTGGCGGATTAGCCGAAGGTAGGTATCGGCCACCACCTGGTTGATCTGATCCCACGAAAAGGCCTCGGCGCGCTTGGCCCCGGCCTTGCCATGGGCTTTGCGCAGCTTGGCATCCTCGACATAGAGGCGCAGCGCCTCGGCGAACTGGTGGACCGCGCCGGGCCGGATCAGGCGGCCCGACTTGCCGGACAAGACCAGGTTCTGGCTGCCAGTCGCCGCCGCTGCCACCACCGGCAGCCCGCAAGCCATCGCCTCCAGGCTGACATTGCCGAAAGTCTCGGTGGTCGAGGGGAAGAACAGCACGTCCATCGAGGCGACCGCCATGCCCAGATCGGTGCCGCCCATGAAGCCCGCGAACACCGCATCGGGCAGCCGCGCCTCAAGCCAGCCGCGCGCCGGGCCATCGCCGACGATCAGCGTGCGGTGTTTCACCCCGCTGCGACGCAAATCGTCGATCGTGTCGGAGAACACGTCGAGCCCCTTTTCCATCACCAGCCGGCTGTGGAAACCGATCACGACCTCGTCATCACCGATCCCCAGGCTGCGGCGCCATTCCTGCGAGCGCAGCCCGGGGTTGAAGATTTCGCGGTCGACTCCGCGCGACCAGATGTCGATATCGTAATTCATCCGCTGGTCGCGCAGCACCTGGGCAAAGCTTTCGGACGGGGCGACCAGCGCATCGCAGCGGCGATAGAGCCGCCGCAGCACCGCCACCGCGACCGGCTCGAACCAGGCCATGTTGTAATAGCGGAAATAGGTCTCAAACCGGGTATGGACCGAAGCGAGCACCGGCAGGCCGCGCCGCCGCGCCCATGTCACCGCGCGGTGGCACCCGGCATCGGGGGCCGAGACATGGACGACATTGGGATTGAAAGCCGCCAGATCGCGCCGCACCCGGCGGTTCACGCCCGAGGCCAGCCGATACTCCGCGCGGCCCGGGATCGGCAGCGAGGGCAGCGAAACCAGATCGCCCACCGGCTCCATCTCAGGATTATCAACCGTCGGCGAATAGACCCGCACCTGCGCGCCCTGGCGCAGCAGATACTCCACCAACCGGTTCAGCGCCTTGTTCGCGCCATCGACGGTGATGTTGTAATTGCCCGAAAACAGGGCAATGCGGAGGTCGCTGGTCTGCATTGGGGCCATGATAGGGTGTGGCGGCCTTGTAGGAAAGGGGGGCTTGCAACGCCCCCGGGGCCAATCGGGCGCAGGGACCCCTCGGTGTTAGGTCCCTGCGCCCGGGCAGGTCAGGGAGCCTTGGGCTTGCCCCCGGCTCGTCTGTCGATGAGTGGTCTAGACCAGCGAAACTGAACAGAATCAATGCACTGTGTGCAGACCCCGTTCAGATTCACACCGACTCCCATTTGGGCTTCGAAAGCCCTTCCCCGTTGGGGAAGGGTTGGGATTGGGGGTACAACGCTGGCGTGGAACCCCCACCCCAACCCCTCCCCAGCGGGGAGGGGAGATCTGTCAGGCCAGTTCCTTCTTGCGTCCGGCCTTCTTGCGCTCGTGCGGGCAGAGCAGGGCCTTGCGCAGGCGGATGCTCTTCGGCGTGACTTCGACCATTTCGTCGTCGTCGATATAGGCGATGGCCTGTTCCAGCGTCATGATCCTGGGCGGGGTCAGGCGGATTGCGTCGTCCTTGCCGGTCGAGCGGAAGTTGGTCAGCTGCTTTGACTTCGCCGGATTGACTTCCAGATCGTCGGGCTTGGCGTTTTCGCCGATAATCATGCCTTCATAGATCTTGTCCTGCGGCCGCACGAACAGGCTGCCGCGCTCTTCCAGCATGTTGAGCGCATAGCCCACCGCTTCGCCGTCACAGTTGGAGATCAGCACGCCGTTCGCCCGGCCTTCGATCCGGCCTTTGTAGGGGCCGTACTTTTCGAACAGCCGGTTCATGATCCCGGTGCCGCGCGTGTCGGACAGGAATTCGCCGTGATAGCCGATCAGGCCGCGGCTGGGGGCCGAAAAAGTGATCCGGGTCTTGCCGCCGCCGCTGGGGCGCATGTCGGTCATTTCGGCCTTGCGCAGCGCCATCTTGTCGATGACGGTGCCCGAATATTCGTCGTCAACGTCGATCACCACGGTTTCGTACGGCTCGGTGCGGTTGCCGCTATCGTCCTGGCGGTAGAGCACGCGCGGGCGGCTGATGCCCAGTTCAAAGCCCTCGCGGCGCATCGTTTCGATCAGCACGCCCAGCTGCAATTCGCCGCGCCCGGCCACTTCGAAGCTGTCCTTGTCGGCGCTTTCGGTGACCTTGATCGCGACGTTCGATTCGGCTTCGCGCTCCAGCCGGTCGCGGATCATCCGGCTGGTGACCTTGCTGCCCTCGCGCCCGGCCATCGGGCTGTCGTTCACCGCAAAGCGCATCGACAGCGTCGGCGGGTCGATCGGCTGGGCGTGGAGCGGTTCGGTGACCGAAGGGTCGCAGATCGTGTTCGACACGGTCGCGTCGGTCAGGCCGGCGATCGAGATGATGTCACCGGCGCGGGCTTCATCGACCGGCACACGCTCAAGGCCGCGGAAGGCCATCAGCTTCGAGGCGCGGCCGGTTTCCACCAGCTTGCCATCGTTGTCGAGCGCGTGGATCGGCGAATTGACCTTGACCGTGCCCGACTGGACCTTGCCGGTCAGGATCCGGCCGAGGAAGTTGTCGCGATCGAGCAGGGTGACGAGGAACTTGAAATCGCCATCGACATCGGCGGCCGGCGGCGGCACGTGGCGGACGATCGTTTCGAACATCGGCTTGAGCGTGCCTTCGCGAAGGCTCGGGTCTTCGTTGGCATAGCCATTGCGGCCCGAGGCGTAGAGCACCGGGAAATCGCACTGTTCATCCGTGGCATCGAGGCTGACGAACAGGTCGAACACTTCGTCGAGCACTTCCTGGATGCGCTCGTCGGGGCGGTCGACCTTGTTGACCACCACGATCGGACGCAGGCCCAGCGCCAGCGCCTTGCCGGTAACGAACTTGGTCTGCGGCATCGCACCTTCGCTCGAATCGACCAGCAGGATCACGCCATCGACCATCGAGAGGATCCGCTCCACCTCGCCGCCGAAGTCGGCGTGGCCCGGGGTATCGACGATGTTGATCCGGGTTCCTTCCCATTCGACCGAGGTGCACTTGGCCAGAATGGTGATCCCGCGTTCCTTTTCGAGGTCGTTCGAATCCATCGCGCGCTCTTCCACGCGCTGGTTGTCGCGGAAAGTGCCGGACTGGCGGAACAGCTGATCGACCAGAGTGGTCTTGCCGTGGTCAACGTGCGCAATGATCGCGATATTGCGCAGGGGCAGGGGGGCGGACATCGGTGTTTCTTTCAAAGTCAGGGAAGGGCGGCACGTGCTGCGCCGCAACATTGGCCGCGCCCCTAGCGGAAAGGGGGCCCCGGGGCAAGGCTGGTGATATGCGGCCTCCGTTCGGCCGTGGACCGCTTGGACCACTGTTCAGGGGTAAAAAATGTCTGTTTTGGTTCCAAGCAAATTCAAGGACTTGGGAATTGCCCTGCGGCTGCCCTCGCGAGATCGGGGCAAGCGCATATGCGGTTGTCTGGATGCAGTCTTGGTGGGGGTAGTGCATCTAAACTCGATAGCAGGCGCGGCAAATGTAGGAAAATTGTCGATGCCATCGGACGCGGGAGTGGGTGTGGCGGTGCGGGCCTTTTGCGATGCTGGGGCAGCTTTGTGTGACATCAAACTTGAAGCGGACTGTCTGAACACGACAGCATTGCGGACGTTGAATTAGGAAGTAGATTCCAATCCGGCTGTGGTAAGAAGGTTCATGGCAACGGGAGGAGGCATTTGAGATTACTCAAGGCACTGCTACTTAGTCTTGTCGCAGGTCTGGCCGCGCTCTTCGTGCTCAGTGCCTTTGTCGAGTCGGGAGGCGTTCTCCGCGCTATGGTTCAAGCGCCAGAGCTCGATCCGGTCACCCTAAGTCTTCTTGTTTCTGTCTACTTAGGCCTCGGTGCAGTGGTCGTGCTCATTGCGACCGTCTCGCTTTGGGTCCTTCGTATAAGACGACTGTGGGCGTTCGTCGCCCTGCCAATTGCCCTTACTTTTGGCGCTGTGCTTTTCTTTCGGCCCGAAGCTGACGTAATCATTTTTTCGATTAGCGGAAGCTGCATAGCTATCCTTGCCGTTTGGGGAATGGCTTGGGGTGATCCCAATCTGGCTAATTCACAGCGGGCGGGTAGCGTAGCTCGAATAGCGACGCTGCTTATGGTGTGTGCTGCGTTGGGGCTGGCCATCAATGTATATGTAGCTGCTTCACATGAAGACGAGGAAGTTCCGGCTTCCGGCTATTCAGCCGTCAATCGCGTCATGGGCGCAGTTGCCTCACCCGCCGAATTGTTGATCGTGACAGCAGCTGGGACCATTGTTCCATACAAAATGCCGGATTGGCAGCCTGGCCCAAGCCAAGGCAAAGATGTAGTGAAGGCTGTCCATGATCCTTCTGGAATCTGGACACTTTCGATTACTCCGCTGCCGGACAATCGCCAATATGGCGATCCCTTGCCGGAGGGGAAGTTCATCGTGAGCCGCTACGAGGGCGGCAAATTGCGCCCGATAAGCACCGGAATCTTTGGGCAGGATGACCGGCCAGTTGCGCTGCTTATCAAAGAAGGTCAGCCCATCGTGGTGGGACGAAGGAGCGTTTATGCCTTCGATCCAGCGCAGCGGACGTGGAATCAAAAGCCGCTCACACGCCCCTTGCAGATCCAGGGCGGAAGCATAATTGCCAATGCTGCCTCGCCATTGGGAGCCCCCGACGATGCCTATCTCGGTTTCAATGCTGGAGAGTGGGGTGGAGGGACTTGGCGGGTCAATCTCAACTCAGGACAGAGCGACAAGATTGAAAGGCGAGACAATGAAGAGTTGTGCTCTGGACCGCTGAACGCGGACTGCGACCCAGTGACCGGAATTGTGCCGGACCCCGCACGGCCAGCGTGTGTGATTGCTGCCATCGGCCTCAGGCACATGCTTGAACACGGTGGGCTGGTGCGGATATGCGGCAACGAAGTAACAATTCTAGTTCAGCGGTCCACCGCAGGCACTGCTTTGGGTCGCACTATCCGTCGCGCGGTAGGCCAGAAAGAGCAGAGCTTAGACTTCTCAACTGAACCTTTCTTTGACACGACGCTAGATGCATCTGGCCGAGTATGGACCGTCAGCCCTTATGGTGTCTATCGCGTCGATGGGACCCGGTTGGTCAAGATGGCGTGGCCCAACCTAGAGCAACATGGTCGTTTGCGCGGAACGACGGAAATTCCGGGGCTGATAGTACTGGAGACGGATATGAACGGACGACATTCCTTGAGCGGTGACACACCATTGATCGTCGCGATTCATGGCAGGTAACCCCAACAAAGCCGCCACTTGTGCTGCTTCTCTTTACACTAGAAAGCCGCAGCCTTGTTTGGCCTAAACCTCGCGCCGCGTTGAGGCCTAAAGCTCCCGCAGCGCCTGCGCCGGTTTCGCTCTCAGCAAGGGGAGCGAGGCTGCCAGCGCAAAGGTGATCACCAGGGCCAGGCCCAGGCCCAGCGTGCCCAGCACCATGGTCCAGTCGGGCAGCCAGTCGAATTCGAACAGCTTGACCACCACCAGCCAGGCGGTTCCGGTGCCCAGCGCCAGCGCGACTCCGGCCAGGACCAGCGAGAGCAGGGCATATTCCGCGACTTGCAGCAGCAGCAATTGCCGCCGGCTGGCCCCCAACACCCGCAGGATCACGTTGTCATAGAGCCGCGCCGCGCGGGCTGCGGCGATTGCGCCAAGCAGCACGGCGATCCCGGCCAGCACTGCGACCGAGGCCGCCGCCAGCACCGCCGTGCTGACCTGGCGCAGCAAGTCGCGCGCCTGGGTCAGGACGCCGCCAACCTCGATCACCGATGTGGTCGGGAAATCGCGCACCAGCGCGCGTAGCAAGGTGCCGCGCTCGGCGCCCTTGGGCAGATCGACCGTCGCGGCGAAATTGTGCGGGGCGTCGGAAATCGCGTTGGGGCTGAACACCAGGACATAGTTGAAACCCATCGAGTCCCAGTCGATCCGCCGGAACGAGGCGATGCGGGCGGTGCGTTCGACCCCCAGCAGGCCGATCGTCAGCTTGTCGCCCAGCTTGAGGCCAAGCACTTCGGACAGCCGCTCGTCGATCGAGACCAATGGCTCTCCGGCGTAGTTCCTGGGCCACCACTGGCCTTTTGTGATGACATTGCCTTCGGGAATGTCCTCGGAATAGGTCAGCCCGCGTTCGCCGCGCAGTGGCCAGGCTTCGTCGGGGATCGCCTTGAGCGATGAAACGCGGATCATCTGGTCCTGCGGGCCATAGGCCAGGATCGCGCCGCGCATGGTCGGCACGGTGCGAACCTGAGCGCCACCCACCTCTGCCTTGACCGCCTTGACGAAATCGTCCGCCCGCTCACGCGGCACGTCGAGCACGAAATAGTCCGGCGCGCGCTGCGGCACGCGGGCCTGGATATTGGCATCGAGGCTGGTCTGGATCGCGGCGAGCAGCACGAAAGCAGCGAGGCCAAAGCCAAGTGCGGTCACCAGCGCGCCGGTCTGCGCGCCGGGGCGGTGCAGGTTGGCGAGCGCGATCCGCAGCAGCGGGCGCTTGGGGCGAGGCAAGCGTGCGGCCAGCGTGCGGATCGCCCAGCCGAGCGCGCCCAGCAGCAGCAGGATCGTGGCGGCTCCGCCGAGGAACCCGGCCACCATCATGGGCTGGCGGCTGCCGATCAGCGCCAGCGCGGCGATCCCGGCAATGCCCAGCCCCACCGGCAGCGCGGCATCGCGCCAGTTTCGCACCAGCGGGGTGACCCGTGCTCGGAACAGCGCCATCGCCGGAAAGCGCCGCGCGGCGAGCAGCGGCGGCGCTGCAAAGACCAGCGCGACCAGCAGGCCAAACAGAGCGGCGCGGACCAGCGCCCAGGCATCGAATGTAAAGCCGCTCGCCACCGGCAGCAGGGCGCCTAGCGCCGTCGCCAGCAAGGGCGTAACCAGCACGCCAGCGGCCAGACCCAGACCGGAGCCGACCAATGCCGCAATCGCGATCTGCAGCAAGTAGATCTGCGCAATATCGCCGCTGGTCGCGCCCAGCACTTTCAAGGTCGCGATACTGGTGCGCCGCGCCTCTAGGTAAGAAGACACCCCGCCGCCGATCCCGATCCCGGCGATCACCAGTGCGGCGAGGCCGACCAGGATCAGGAAATCGCCCATCCGGGTTACGAACCGTTCGGCTCCTGGCGCAGCACGGTCACGGGTGCGGGCTTCGAGGCCGGACGAGGGGAAGCTGGCCTTCAGCTGCTTGGCCACGGCATCGGGGTCTTTGCCGGGGGGCAGCGCGATGCGGTATTTGGCGCGGTACATGGCTCCAGGCGCGGTCAGCCCGGCGCGGGCGGGGACGTCCTCTGCCACCAGCACCACCGGGCCCAGCGCAAAGCCTTCGCCCAGTCGGTCCGGCTCGTCGGCGATGATCCCGCCCACGGTCAGGGTCAGCGATCCCACGGCAAATGGCTGGCCCAAGCCGATCCCCAGCCGGTCGGCCGCGCCTTGGGCGATCCAGGCCTGCCCGGCGGGAGGGGCACCGGCCTTGCGGCCGTCTTTCAGTTTCAGTTCGCCCACCAGCGGCCAGGCAGTGTCCACGGCCTTGAGCTCAATCGGCGCGGCCAGTTCTCCGGCGCGGGCCATGGCTTGCATCCGGTATCCGCCAGAAAGCTTGCCTTCGCGGGCAAAGGCCGCTTGCTCTTGCGCGGTAGCAGAACGTTGCCAGACAGCGACTTCGATATCGCCGCCCAGAATGGCGCGGCCGCGGCTCGACAGTTCCTTGCCGATCGCGCCGGTCAGGGTGCCGATTGCCGATAGCGCACCGACCCCCAGGAACAGGCAGACTAGCAGCAGCCGCAGGCCCCGGAACCGGGCCGACAGGTCGCGCCGGGCGATGGTCCAGGCCGTGCGCCAATCCTCCCCGAAACGGGGAGGGGGACCATCCG
>Ga0207952_1000883_pt1 | contig 16977 bp, 18 predicted proteins | sample SubbioR12Aug_8Ca_FD_184831 | JGI IMG/M metagenome (GOLD analysis project Ga0207952, IMG submission 184831) | Serpentinite rock and fluid subsurface biosphere microbial communities from McLaughlin Reserve, California, USA - CR12Aug_8Ca (SPAdes) | ecosystem: Environmental > Terrestrial > Deep...
TCTCGAAGCACGCCCCAAGCGACAGGCCATCGGCACCAAAGCTGACCCGGTCATGCTGGAAGTATTCAACAACCTGTTCATGAGCATTGCCGAGCAAATGGGCTTGCGCCTGCAAAACACTGCCTTCTCGGTCAACATCAAAGAGCGTCTGGATTTCTCTTGCGCCCTGTTTGATGCAGAAGGCAATTTGATTGCTAATGCGCCGCATATCCCTGTGCATCTGGGCTCCATGGGTGACAGTATCAAGACCATCATCCGCGCCAATGCAGGCAGCATGCAGCCGGGTGATGTGTATATGCTCAATGACCCCTACAACGGTGGTACACATTTGCCTGACGTGACGGTGATCACACCTGCCTTTAATGCAGAAGGAACCGAGGTGTTGTTCTATGTAGGTTCACGCGGTCACCATGCTGACATAGGCGGCATCACACCTGGTTCCATGCCAGCAGACAGCACAGTTGTCGAAGAAGAAGGTGTGCTGATCAATAATTTCAAACTGGTCAGTGCAGGCAAGTTGATGGAAAAAGAAACCATAGCCCTGCTCTCTTCAGGCAAATACCCTTGCCGCAATATCCATCAAAACCTGGCTGACTTCCAGGCACAGATTGCCGCCAACCAGAAAGGCGTGGATGAATTGCTGAAGATGGTGCAACACTATGGCCTGGATGTAGTCCAAGCCTATATGGGTCATGTGCAAGACAATGCAGAAGAAGCAGTAAGGCGTGTCATCACCGCACTGCAAGACAGCAGCTATGAATACAAGCTCGACAATGGTGCCATCATCAAGGTTGCCATACGTGTAGATCATGCATCGCGTTCTGCTGAAGTCGATTTCACCGGCACATCGCCGCAACTGAACAACAATTTTAATGCGCCGAGCGCGATTTGCATGGCGGCTGTGTTGTATGTATTCAGGACCCTGATTGATGATGACATCCCGCTCAACGCCGGTTGCCTTAAGCCGCTGAAAGTAATTATCCCTGAAGGTTCGATGCTCAATCCGCGCTACCCGGCGGCAGTAGTGTCCGGTAATGTGGAAACCTCAAGTTGCATCACCAATGCACTCTACGGTGCGCTGGGTGTGGTGGCATCTTCACCAGGCACAATGAATAACTTCACCTTTGGCAATGATGATTACCAATACTATGAAACCATCTCTGGTGGCTCTGGTGCAGGTGAAGGTTTCAATGGTACGGACGTGGTGCAAACGCATATGACCAATTCACGCCTGACTGATCCCGAGATACTGGAATGGCGTTATCCCGTAAGGCTGGAGAGTTATGAAATCAAGCAAGATTCTGGCGGCGCAGGTCGCTGGCATGGTGGTAATGGCGGCGTGCGCAAGATACGCTTCCTGGAAAACATGACGGCTTCGATACTCTCGAATAACCGTGTGTATGCGCCCTTTGGTGCCGCTGGTGGTGCCGCTGGTGCCTGCGGTAAAAACTATGTCATCAGGAATGATGGCAAGACCGAGGAATTGGGTTTTGTGGCCAGCACCGATATGCAGGCAGGCGATATCTTCGTGATTGAGACGCCGGGTGGTGGTGGTTACGGGAAAGCACAAACAGTTTTATCTTCAAACTTACAGCTTACGTAATGATAGCGAGAAAGGCTGGTGATGAGATATCACCAGCCTTTTTTCATTCCGCGCCAGGCAGCAGAAAACACGCAAACCCATAAGAGCAAATATTTCCTCTATCCAGTTTCAACTTTTAAACAACGCATCATTAATTTTTTATCGACGTTTTATTAATAATTTATATGTAAACTAATTATTTTTCATCGATAATAAATTCCCGACTGTGTTCACAGGAAAACCGGTCGGTAATCGCCTCTGCAAATCACGCTGCTTTTCCAGCACATCAGGCAAAGGCGTTTTTTCTGCACATCATTTCCTTATCTATTTTTGAGACTATCAAATGAAAAAGACTTTCCTTGCCTTGAGCATGATTAGTGCCATTGGCTTCATGAGCACTATCGCCGGTTCTGCTGCAGCACAATCTACTGTCACCATTTACGGTATCGCTGATACTGGTATCGCCATAGAAAAAGGCGGCAGTGCTGGCTCTGTCAGCAAGTTGACCAGCGGTATAGGTTCAGGTTCGCGCCTGGGCTTCAAGGGAACAGAAGATCTGGGTGGTGGCCTGTCTGCCTTTTTCCTGCTGGAGAGCGGCATCAATATTGATGCAGGTTCTTCAGGCCAGGGTGGCCTGATGTTTGGACGCCAGGCCTATGTCGGCGTCAAAGGTGACTTCGGTACTTTGACTGCAGGTCGCCAGTACACGCCAGAATACCTGACCCTGGCCTTTGCCGATCCTTTTGGTACAGGCTTCGCGGGTGATGCGGCCAATATCATGCCCAACTCTGGCACGGGTGCCAGCCGCATGGACAACACCTTGAAGTACGTCACGCCATCTTTTGATGGATTTACTGGCGAACTGGCATATGGCTTTGGTGAGACTGCGGGTGACACTTCAACTGGCCGTCAAATTGGTGCTGCGATTGGCTACACCTCTGGCCCGTTTGCAGTACGCCTGGGTTACCACAAGCGTAACAATGACACCACAACATTAAAAAATACTGAGGATGGTAAAACCACTTTGCTGGCTGCAACCTATGATTTTGGCGTAGCCAAAGCCCATCTTGCATATGGCATCAACAAGGGCCTGAACAGCTCACCGTTGCGCAATACTGCCAACCCTTACGGTAGCCTGATCGCACCAACAGCATCGACAGATTCCACCGACTTTTTGCTGGGTGTTACCATGCCTTTTGGCAGCAACAAGATACTGGCTTCCTACATCCGCAAAGACGACAAGACAACAAAGAACCAGGATGCCAGCCAGCTGGCTGTGGCTTATATCTATTCCTTATCCAAACGTACGGACCTGTATGCAGCATATGCCAGGATAGATAACAAGAATGGCGCTGGCTACACAGTAGGCAGCGCCATCGAGGCGGGTTCTGGTGACAGCGCACTGCACCTGGGTATACGCCACAGCTTTTAAGTAAAGTGTAGGATGCGTTTTATGCCGGAATAATTCAGGACTATTCCGGCACTACTGCTAGATTAACGATGCAGATTAATCGCCTCACGCGTTTCCAGAGCCACACGGCGGATAGCCTCTGCCGTGCTTTCTCCCGCTACTGGCGTGGCATATAAAATGGCGCGGGAAGAATTAATCATCATACCCTTACCTGCGGCAGTTTTACCAGCCTGCACGGTCGCTGCAATATCACCGCCCTGCGCACCTATGCCGGGCACCAGCAAAGGCATATCACCTGTCACAGCACGCACCTGCGCCAGCTCTTTTGGGAAAGTCGCACCGACCACCAATGCGCATTGACCATTGGTATTCCATTTATCGGCCACAAGTTGTGCAACGTGCTGATACAGCGGCTTGCCGCCGACATCAAGAAATTGCAAGTCAGAGCCACCCGCATTGGAAGTACGGCACAGCACGATGGCACCGCGGTCTTTCCATTCCAGATAAGGGGCGACTGAATCAAAACCCATGTAAGGATTGACGGTCACTGCATCAGCGTCATAGCGCTCGAAAGCTTCGCGCGCATATTGTTCTGCTGTCGCACCGATGTCGCCACGCTTGGCATCAAGTATCACCGGGATATGCGGATAAGCAGACTTGATATAGCGGCAGATTTCTTCCAGCTGGTCTTCAGCACGCAGGGCGGCAAAATAAGCAATTTGCGGTTTGAAGGAGCAAGCCAGGTCTGCAGTCGCATCCACTACGGTTTTGCAAAATGCATAAATGGCATCTGACTTGCCCGCAAGTTCAGCCGGAAAGCGGCTGACATCAGGGTCCAGGCCCACGCACAGCAGGGAATTATTGGCTGTCCAGACAGCGGAAAGTTTTTCTATGAAAGTCACGATTTACCTCTTACAGTGGGGCGTGGCAGTGCACGCGCAATGGGCGACATTATACCTTGCGTCAATAGCGGCGTTAGTCTCCAGGTCAGCAAGTTCAGCACAGCAGATGCAAAAACTGTTTATCATGCCTGCATATCCCCCACACAATTTTGCCAGAGTGCCAAAATGAAAACACCCGCAGAAACGCCCATCAATATGCTGGCACTGGAAAATCAATTCTGCTTTGCGCTTTATTCCTCTTCCCTGGCGCTGACCAAGGCTTACAAGCCTATGCTCGATGCCCTCGGCCTGACTTACCCGCAATACCTGGTCATGCTGGTCTTGTGGGAGCAGGATAATGTGCTAGTCAAAGACATAGGCCATGCCCTGTTCCTGGATTCTGGCACCCTGACGCCTTTGTTGAAACGCTTGGAAGCCAATGGGCTGCTGGAGCGCCATCGCGACGAAAGCGATGAGCGCCAGGTCAGGATCACACTGACCCCGGCAGGCAAGGATTTGCGCAATGCAGCCCTCGACATCCCGCAAAAAATCCTCTGTGCCAGCGGGCAAAGCAAGGAAACCCTGATGCAATTGCGCAGCCAGCTCAGTGATTTGCGCAATGAATTATCAACTCCTTGAGTTAACAAAGCCTTAACATTTTCTCTCGTTTGAACTAATGTGGCTTACTGATGCTATCGCGATGATAGAAAAAGACAATCACGATTTAGATTGCGCACAATTAAATTGTTCGCTATAGTTCATCCATCGACTCAGCAGTCGAACTTAATAAACCTAGTAAATTCATATCAGGAGTTCATCATGCAAGTACTTTACACAGCAAATGCAACAGCAACTGGCGGTCGCGATGGCCGTGCCGTTTCCAGCGACAATCAACTTTCCGTCAAATTGACGACACCAAAAGAACTTGGTGGCGCGGGCGGCGAAGGCACTAATCCTGAGCAATTGTTTGCGGCTGGTTACTCTGCCTGCTTTATCGGCGCGATGAAATTTGTTGCTGCCGCTGGCAAAATCGCCCTGCCCGCTGACGTATCCATCAATGGCCTGGTAGGTATAGGCCCAAATGGCAAAGGTGGCTTTGGTCTGGCAGTAACACTGAACGTCAGCCTGCCTGGCATGGACCGAGCAGAAGCAGAAGCGCTGGTACACAAAGCACACGAAGTTTGCCCATATTCCAATGCAACTCGTGGCAATATCGAAGTAACTTTGAATATCTTGTAATTTCGGGGCTGTTGAGCCCGACGAAACAAGCAGCAAGGCTTGCAGAATAATTGTTCTGCAAGCCTTTTTAATTTTGCCCTTCTCAATTCTGCTAAAAGCCATTTCAGCTAAAAACCGTTCTTAATGTAAAGCATACTTGACATGTTTATTTTTTGATATATGATGACAAGCATGCTTTACACACCTTGAGATAAACTCCAGTTCTGCAGGAGAACTCTGCCCTGCATGAACTTGCCCAGCTTCCGGGCATTTTTTATGCCTTGATATGTAAAGCAAACTTTACTTATTCAATTTACCTGTCTGGAGAAAATCATGCGTGAGAAACAAGCCAAGGCCCTTTATTTTCGCGAACTGTTTGCCACACTGGGCGTGTATTGTCTGTTTGTACTGGCCAGCAGTATCTATGCAGACTCAGTTCCTGCCGGGTCGCTGCGCAGCCTGCTGATAGCCAGCCCCATACTGCCAGCCTTGCTGATGGTCTGGACTATCATCCGGCAATTCCAACGCATGGATGAATATGTACGCATCTGGTCACTGGAAAACCTCGGCATGGCCGCAGCATTCACAGCCGCCTTTTCCCTCAGCTATGGCTTCATGGAAATCACCGGCTTCCCAAGGCTTAGCATGTTTGCAACCTGGTCTCTGATCATGGGCTCCTGGGGTGTCATCACCTGTCTGCGCAGCTGGAAAGAAAAGTCGCAATGAAAAACATCGTCAGGGAATTGCGCACCCAGCGCGAATGGAGCCAGGCCCAGTTGGCCGACCTGTTGGAAGTATCACGCCAGACCGTCAATGCGATAGAAACCGGTCGCTACGACCCCAGCCTGCCATTGGCTTTCAGCATTGCCAAACTGTTCCAGCTACCGATAGAAAAAATATTCGAGGCGGAATGAAGCACCACACATAAAGCAGTCAGTTTCCCCCCGAAAAATTCAAGAGACCATCTTCCATGCACATCAAGAACATCATTCGTATATTTGCTTTCAGCGCTGCCTGTTTATTTTGCTCCATGTCATATGCAGTTGAAGCTGTGAGTCATTTTCAAACAGGCAGCATGCATGTAGAACGCCACGGCAAGCAGGGCACGCCCATGATACTGATACCCGGTCTTGCCAGTGGTGCCTGGGTATGGGAAGACACCGTCCGGCAACTGGAAAAAAATCATGTCCTGTATGTAATCACTCTGGCCGGATTTGACGGCAAACCCGCAACGGAAGGCCCTTTGCTGGAAAAAGCCAAAGCATCCCTGCTTGAACTGATACAGACGAAAAAACTCGATAAACCAGTCTTGCTGGGTCATAGCATAGGTGCCACACTGGCGATCTGGTTTGCGCAAGAGCATAGCGAATTAATACGTGGCGTCATTGCAGTCGATGGCTTGCCTGTTTTCCCAGGCACAGAAAACACGCCTGCCGAACAACGCCCTGCCCTGGCTGCTCGCTTCAAAACACAAATGACAGCACCAACGCCGGAAATTTTCGCAGCCCAGCAGTTGCAATACATGCGCGGCATGGGTGTCATCGATGAAAATCTCGCACTAAGCGCAGCCAGCCATACCAGCAAGAGTGACCCTGCCGCCGCAGCAAACTATGCCAGTGAAATCGTCAGCATGGATTTGCGCAAGGACATGAACAAAGTTCTGGTGCCGCTACTGGAAATTTCACCATACTACGCAGCTGATTTTGCCTCGCGCAATATCAGCATGGAAGCAAAGAATGCTTACTACCTGTCCCTGCTGCAAGGTGCGCCCAAAGTACAAGTCGTCGCCATCAATCATGCCCGCCACTTTCCCATGCTGGATCAGCCACAGGCGTTTGCAGAAGCAATCAGCACTTTCCTGAAAACCGTCGAATGAACAGGCTATCCAACAAATACTGCTTAAGTTGACCGTCGCAGGAAGAGCAGAATTTAATCCAGGTTTCACTACCTCGTAGGAGCGGCTTCAGCCGCGAACAATTTGCCGTGTCGGACGTCGCTGGCAATATTAGCTATTCGCGGCTCAAGCCGCGCCTACAAAGCCCAGACAGCATACAAAATAAACCCCTTGCACAAGAATTTGCGCAAGGGGTTTATTTTGACAGATCAAAACATTAATGCTGATGCGCAGCTTCTGCCTTTTCCATTACTTCCAGCACCGGAGCAGGTGCTTTCAAGCCTTTGGCAGTCTGGCCATCTGCCGGGATTTCCACCCAGTCCAGGCGACCTTTTTCACACAACTGCGTCACCTTGAAATACACCTTGCCCGCCTTCTCCGGCAACTTCACCTGTATGGCAAACTCGTCGTAATAGGCGTCAGGCAAAGGGCCACCAGTCCAGCTTACTTCGCGTACATCCTGGGTAACGGTTTTACCATGAGATTTATGCGGCACCTTCAAAGGCTGTATGCTGGTTTCAATTACCCAGCCAGCTTTAGGCATGGGCTTGGCACCACTGACGTTGTCAGGGATGCTGACCTTCACTGCACTAGTCGCACTACCCTCACAACCATGGCCAATTTTAAACGTCAGCTTATGGTAGGCACCGGCATTGGCAATTGGCTGCTCCAGTGTGACATGAGCATGCGCGCCAGATGCCAGCATATTGCCTGCGACGACGAGGCTGATGAATAATCGTTTGTTCATGCGATTATCCCCCGCGCATTTTGCTGTTGTACTGGCACAGGCTGGAATTCATACACTGGCGCAGCAGGATGAGCCGCTTGCACAGTCAGGCGATGTACATAAAATGCATAGGAATGCCACACCGCCAGAGCACAAATTGCCGCAATATTAAAGCACTGCATCAGCTTCGTGAAACTACCAAAATTAGTTCCCCTGGCTTTATTCATAGTGCCTCCATCAGTGCTGCGTTGCCTGGTTCAAGGGTTTCGCGATAGCCTTGACTTCTATGGTTTCGCGCTTCTTGTCCTTGCCTTCAACAACCAGGGTAACCGGCACTACATCGCCGTCCTTGACCTGGGCTTTCAAGTCCATCAGCATGATGTGATAAGCACCCGGCTTGAGCTCCACCACCTTGCCAGCTGGCAGGTCTATGCTGTCAACGGCACGCATTTTCATCATGTTGTCAGCCATTTCCATTTTATGGATTTCGGCAACACCTGCTACTGGCGAACGCACTTCCAGCAAGCGCACATCTTTAGCAGATTTGAGTTGCATGAAAGCACCCGTTGCTTTTTGCTGTGCCACAGTAGCGCGCACCCAGGCGTCACTGACTGTCACTTGCGCCTGAGCAGAAATAGCCAACACGGAAGCGGCAACTGCCATCATGATTTTATTGATCTTGTTCATATTGTTCCTTTAGATAATTGATAGATTAACATTTCAGGCAGCCATCAGTGCACGCAAATCTGCTGCACATTGCTCTGCTGTCTGTTCATGTTTCAAAGCCAGACGGATTTTTCCTTGTGCATCAAACACATAAGTGATCGCAGTATGGTCCATGGTATAGGAACTGCCACTGGGTACTTTCTGGTAAAACACCTTGAAGTCAGCTGCCACTTCCTGCGTTTGCTTCATATCACCATACAAGCCCAGGAACCCTGGGTCAAATGCTTTCATATATTGTGCCAGCAATTCCGGCGTATCTCTTTCCGGGTCTATGGTAATGAAAATCACCTGTAATTGCTCAGCCTTGTCAGCCAATAATTTGCGTATATGCACAGCACGGCTCAAGGCCGTAGGGCAAACATCAGGGCATTGGGTAAAGCCAAAGAATATCAGCAGATACTTGCCCTTGAAACTGGCGAGGCTGTATTCCTTGCCATCATGCCCGCGCAAGTGAAAATCACTGGCATAGGTAGCACCGGTAATGTCAATGCCTTTAAAAGCCACAGGCGTGCGGCTACACGCCAGCAATGACATGCTGCCAAGCAGCGTCAATACGGAACGACGTTTCATTTCGGTTTCTTTTTTTCACTCACCATCAGGGATGGTGATGGATTAATGTCGCTTTACCCGCACTCAACAATGGACGCAGGTAAAACCGGAAGAGATTCAGGCGAAATAAGGGGGCGGGCCGCGCGGCTGCGCAGCGATCCAGATAAAAAGAGTATGTGACGAAAGATAAAACAGTGGCGGTATCACCTCTGCCACATTGCCCGGCGCGACATCAGCTAGCAGCCCCGGCAATACAAAATCATGTCCCGCATGTGGCAGGCAATAAGCACAATGCGCCGCCATATGCCGCTGCTCTTGCCCAGGCTTGCCAGCCACCAGCTTGATGAGCTTGCCTGTCACAGCATCAATCAGCTTGACACCCTCGACACTGCAAACCTCAACCACGCCAGGCTTGTTACCTGCAAGCGCTCCTGACGCCATCCCCCCAGCCATGACTGGCAATAAGCCATTGAACAACAGGGCAAGACAGGCAAGCCATATCGTTAATTGTTTGATTCGGAGAGAAATACGCATGGGCAGATTATAACCAATGCAAGCCTGATTAACCATCTGCCAAGGATATTGCTTTTATGTCAGTAAAAAAAATAATTTCACTCTGGCTGTAAATTTCCATCCTCCCTTGCGAATAACAGAATAAGAGTTTGGCGATGCGAGATGAATGCACGAATGATGCAAGACTTAAGGCATGCCAAACATGAACTCAATATTTCAGGGAGATACCATGTTTGTTTTAATACGCGCTTTCATTTATAGTTTTTTTCTTGTCTGCTGGTGTGGGGCTGCAATTGCGCAGCCGGCCAAAAGCAGCCCTGCTGCTTCTATCCCTACCCCCGCCAACTTGACGCTGGAGACTGTCATGCAACGCCATCTGGCGGCGCTGGGGGATTTCAGCAAAGTGCAGTCGCGCCGGGCCAGGCTGCGTATTATAGGGCTGGCACCGTTTGAGATACCGACAACGGTGGAAGCAAAGCGGCCGAATTTATTGCGCCGGGATGTGTCGGTGCAGGGGCAATTGCAGGTGTCTGGTTATGACGGCAAGGATGCGTGGAAGATAGACCCCTTCCTGCCGAGTGGCAAACGGGCTATTGATATGCCTGCGGAAGAATTGCCTGCCATGCTGGAAGAAAGTTATTTTGACGGTATTTTGGTGGCGGCGCAAAAGCAGGGCTTCCCTTTGCAATATGCCGGGCTGGATACTCAGGATGGGCGACGTGTGCATGTATTGAAAGTCAGTGTACCAGCCACGGGTGAATCAATTATTTATCTGGATGCGGACAATTTTCTGGAAATCAAGCGCCTGCAAAAACGCCCAGTCATGGGGCGCATGACTGAGCTGGAAGTCTATACGAGTGACTATCGCATGCAGGATGGCATGATGATGGCTTATCGCTTTGAGATAGGCACAAAAGGTGCAACTCAGCGCATGAGCATGGTGGTGGATGCGGTGGAAAATAATCCTGCGATTGCTCTTAGCCGTTTTCAACGCACCGGGAATTGAGCCGTCATGCAAAGCAATGTAATGATGGATGCGGCCATGACAGAAGTAAGGCCCGCAACGCCAAAGTCGGCGACAGCTGCAACCCTTTCTGAACGCCTGCATGGCCTGGATGCCTTGCGTGCCGGGGCATTGATGCTGGGTGTGCTGCTGCATGCCAGCTTGTCTTTTTTACCTGGCGCAAAGTTCTTTTGGCTTGTTAGCGACAATCAAAAAACTGAATTGCTTGGGCCGGTGTTTTTTGTTATCCATCTTTTCAGGATGCCGCTGTTTTTTATGCTGGCCGGTTATTTTGCGCATATGGCTTTGCAAAAGAAGGGCTTGCTGGATTTCATCAAAGACAGGTTGAAACGCATAGCACTACCCTTGCTGCTTGGCTGGCCTGTGATATTTACCGCCATCGTTGCTGCCATCGTGCTGGCAGCCTGGGTGCACAATGGCGGCAGCCTGGCAAGCAAGTCGCCACCGTCGGCTGGGTTTACAGCTGACAGTTTTCCACTCGCGCACTTGTGGTTCTTGTATATGCTGGCCTTGCTGTACACGGTGTACCTCAGTCTATGGGCATGCTGCAGGCAATTGGGTGCGCTGCCACGTCTGCAGCGTTTTGCAGATGTGCTGATGCCAGCACTGGCAGGCTGGCTTGGCCCTTTCTTGCTGGCGCTGCCAGTGGCACTGGCCCTGTTTTATACATCTTACTGGGTGAGCTGGTTTGGTGTGCCTACGCCTGACCAGTCACTCTACCCTGGCCGTGCTGCCTGGGTCAGTTTTGGGATGGCGTTTGGTTTTGGCTGGATGTTGCAGCAGTCACCAGTCAGCCTGATGCAGTGGCAAAAACGCTGGGCCTGGCATTTGTGCCTGGCTGTACTGCTGGCGGGGATCTGTTTATATTTGACGGGTCTGGCACCGCAATTGATGCCGGCGGTGCATGATGAAAACAAATTGATCTATGCTTGCCTGTATGCGGCAGCTGCCTGGAATTTTTGTTTTGGCCTGACAGGTATGGCATTAAAATTCATGCATCATGCCAGCCTGGGCATACGTTATCTGGCAGACGCCTCTTACTGGGTTTATCTGGTGCATCTGCCGCTGGTAATGGCTTTGCAGGCACTGGTGTCGCGCAGTGAATGGCACTGGGTGTTCAAACTGGCGGCAGTCTTGCTGGGGACACTGACGGTGGCTTTGCTGAGTTATCACTATCTGGTGAGGTTTACTTTTATCGGCAAGGTATTGAATGGCCAGCGCCGGTCAAAGTCTGCGCGAGCAACAGATACACAAACGAGCTGATGAGCGGGCATATGGACGAAGAACTCTTCTTGCAGCAACTCGCTTCACATAAACGCCTGTTATACAAGGTGGCTTATAGCTATTGCCGTCATGCTGAAGACAGGCGTGACCTGGTGCAGGACATGGTGACGCAGTTGTGGCGCTCGTTTCGCAGCTTTGACCAGCGGGTACAGTTTTCTACCTGGATGTACCGCATTGCCATGAACGTGGCCATCTCACACTACCGCAGTGAAACACGACAAGTGCGCGACACTTTGCCGCTGGAAGAGTTTGGCCTGGATATCGCCGAGGCTGACCAGCTCTATAGCGCCCAGAGCGACAATATGCGCACGCTGGACAAGCTCATCAGCGAGCTTGATGAACTCAATCGCGCATTGATCCTGTTGTTCATGGATGGTTATAGCAACGATGAAATCGCCAGCATCATGGGCTTGAACGCCGGCAATGTTGCCACGCGCATGACGCGCATCAAACAAAAATTGCAAACCCGCTTTGCAGAAGGAAACTAAGATGAATCTCGATCTCTTGAAAGCCGAATGGGACGCCAGGGACCAGCGCCTGGAACAGGCAGTGAGAATGAATACCCAGATGCTGCGCCTGTCTTTGCTGGAGCAGCATCGCCGCGACATCGCCAAATGGGGCTGGACCGATAAATATGAAATCATTACCGGCATACCTGTCATTGTTTACCTGATCTGGTTCCTGGGCAAGCATATCAGCGAATGGCAATTTGCCCTGCCCGCCCTGGCCCTGCTGGCCTGGACGATTCCCATGCCCATACTTAATCACAGGCTGCGCCATGCCTTGCAAGACATGGATTTTGGACAGCCCATCACGGTAGTGCAAAAACGCCTGGCCGAGCATAAGGCCAGGCGGCTGAATTTGTTCAAGTGGGCATTTTTGTTGGGGCAGGTAGTGTGGTTCATACCCTTTATCATTGTGCTTTTTAAAGGAGTGTTCGGGGTGGATTTGTATTTAAAAACCGAGAACTTCATCCTGCCCAGCCTGATGGGCGGCATATTGTTTATACCATTTGCGATCGGTGTTTCCAGGCTGTTGTCAGGCAAGCTGACTCACTCTGCCCGCTTCCAGGCTTTTACTGATGCGCTGGCAGGCAAGGACATTATTCAGAGCCGCCAGTTCATCACCAGGATTGCCCAGTTTGAAGAAACGCCAGGTGAATGCGGTAACGGCGACAAGTATCAAGATAGCTGATTTTTTGATTGGAAGCGCATAAATTATGTTATCTTTAAGGCCATTTTTTATGCTGTTTTTTCTCATTATCAGCCTTGAGGTCAACCATGCGTTTCTACGTACATCTTGCCGCTGCTGTTTTCTTATTGAACCTGCAAAATGCAGTTGTAGCCCAGACGAATGATGAGCCGGTCGCGATTGCTGGACCTGACCTGATGCAGGCATCCACGATGGATAAGAGCATGGCTGCAATGGCAAAGTCTCTGCTTGACCGTGGTGGCATGGAAGGAAAAAAATGGGATGCCAATCAATTGTTTCGCTTGCAGTTACTCACGTCCCAGCCTGAGGCTGCACGCCAGGCCATACGGGAATGGCGAACGCAAGCAAAGCAGCGCGGACAGAATAATACGGATACCCTGTTTGTCATCTATGAGATATATGCCAGAACACTGGAATTGCAAACGCTACACAAGTTGAATTTTGAAGAGGCACACAAGATGGCTTTTCAGGAGGTATTTTCTAGCCTGGGTGATGAGCCAGCACAAGACGCCAGTTTTGCATTAGGCACGTCAGTTGAACGACTGGAAACGGAGTTGCAGAAACAAGTAAAAGAGCATGCAGGTAAAACTAGCCTGCCATTGAAGGATGCATTGAACCTGAGCCGCCAGTATCTGGCATGGCTGGCGTATTCAAAAGTTATCCAGCTCAGCCCAGCCTTGTTAAAGGAAGATGATCAGCGCCGATATGTCACTGAAGAATTGCTGATACCAACTACGGATGGAGCACGCATCTCAACTTTAATGATACGCCCCAAAGAGAAAGGCACAGAAAAATATCCCACATTAATGACATTTACCATTTATGCCGACGAAAACTGGAGTCGTGCAGACGCAAAAAAAATGGCTGCTCATGGTTATGCCAGCGTTGTCAGTTTTACCCGTGGCAAAGGCCGCAGCCCTGATGCCATCGTCCCTTATGAACATGATGGTGACGATGCCCGTGCTGTCATTGCCTGGATAGAAAAACAGAACTGGAGTGATGGCAGGGTCGGCATGTATGGCGGCAGTTACAGCGCCTTCACACAATGGTCAGTCGCAAAGAAAATACCGAAGGCGCTGAAAGCGATGGCCGTATCTGCCAGTGCTGCGCCTGGCGTTGACATACCGGCCGAGGGCAATGTCTTCATGAATTTTCTGTATCCATGGGTACCCTATGTGACGAACAACAAGACCCTGGACAATGAGGCCTATGGCGATGAAAAGCGCTGGCAGAATCTCGACAAAACCTGGTACCAGAAAGGCATGGCTTACCGCGAACTTGACAGCATAGACGGGGTAGCCAATCCTCTGCACAGGCGCTGGCTGGAGCATCCTGCTTATGACCGGTACTGGCAAGCCATGATCCCGTACCAGCAAGAATTCTCGGTGGTGAATATCCCCATCCTGAGTACCACGGGTTATTTCGACGGCGCGCAGGTCGGTGCCCTGTATTATTTCCAGCAGCACACCCACTATCTACCAAATGCTGACCACACTTTGCTGATAGGCCCTTACAACCATTTCGCCATGCAAGCTGGTGTTCCCGCCAATGAATCTGGCTACACCGTAGAAGAAGTCGCCAAACTGGATTTAGCAGCATTGCGCTTGCAATGGCTGGACCATCAATTCAAAGGCGCACCTAAACCGGCTATCCTGAAAGACAAGGTCAACTACCAGGTGATGGGGGCGAATATCTGGAAGCATGCCCCTAGCCTGGCTGCCATGCAAAGCGCACATGCTGACTATTATCTCGGCAAACCCGTTCAGCAAAATACAAGCTACAGCTTGCTGCAAAAACCTGATGTGAAACAGCCTCCACTAAAGCTGACTGTGGATATGAGCAAGCGCGATGATGTCAATCAACAGGAAAGCCTGCCACGCGTCAGCAAGACTTTGAACAGCCGCAACGCCCTGGTCTTTGTCTCTGATGTATTGCCACAGGCGGCAGAAATCAGTGGCTTATTTGCAGGTCGCCTGGATTTCATCGTCAACAAGAAAGATGTGGACCTGAATGTAATGCTGTTTGAGCAAATGCCGACTGGCGATTATTTTGAACTGTCTTCCTACCTGGGCCGGGCCAGCTATGCCAAAGACCGTAGCAAGCGCCAATTGCTGCAAGCTGGCAAACGTCAGACTGTCAACTTCACCGCCAAACGCATCACCAGCAGGCAAATGCAGAGTGGCAGCAAAATCGTGATTGTCGTCGGCATACCGAAACAGGCTGATTTGCAGATCAACTACGGTACAGGCAAGGATGTCAGTGATGAAACCATCGCCGATGCCGGTGCACCAATTCAACTGCAACTATTGAATACCAGTTATATTCGGATACCGCTGGGACAATCCGGCAAATAAATCAGCTAAACCAATTCAATTTTTTCTGCCCATGATTCCTTATTTCAGCAAAGAACAAGTCAGCGCCGCCCTGCCCTATGCCACACTGATACCTGCCTTGCGGCAGGCTTTTACGGAAGACATGATAGCCCCAAAGCGGCATGCACATACCTTGTCAGAAGCCGATAGTTCCAGCCTGTTATTGATGCCTGTGTGGCAGCCGCAAGGGCATCTGGGCGTGAAGCTGGTGACGGTGGCACCATACAATACAGACATGCCAACTGTGCATGCAGTCTTTATCTTGTTTGATACCAAATCAGGTGCGCCGCTGGCGCTGATGGATGGTGAAGAACTGACTTTGCGACGTACTGCTGCCGCATCAGCTTTAGCATCGTCCTATGCTTCACGCAACGATGCTCAGCATTTGCTGCTGGTGGGGAATGGCAGCCTGGCACCGCATATCGCCGTTGCGCATTGCCAGACCAGGGCGATTACCGATATCAGTATCTGGGGCAGATCCGTCGAGAAGTCAGCAAAAACTGCGCAAGTAATACGCGAGCATACAGAATTGCCCGCGCATATCAGATTGCATATTGTTGAAGACCTGGCCAGCGCCTGCCATGCCGCCGACATCATTTGCTGCGCAACGACCAGCAAGACACCCATCGTATTGAGTAACTATGTCAGAGCAGGCACACACCTGGATCTGGTTGGTGGTTTCAAGCCGGACATGCGTGAAGTGGATGATGTATTAATGAGTCGCGCAACCGTGTTCGTTGATACCTATGCGGGCGCCCTGGCGGAAGCCGGGGATATTACGCAGACGCTGGCGAATGGCAGTTTATTGAAATCCGCAATTGTTGCCGAACTGGCTGAGCTATGTTCTGGTCAACATGCCGGACGCAAGAATGATGCAGAGATCACCGTGTTTAAATCAGTGGGGACGGCGCTGGAGGATTTGTGTGCGGCAAATTTGGTGTGGTCGGGGCAATGATTGCTTAGGTTGTGCCGGCCCTGGTACTTACGTAGGTTGGGCAACGCTTCATCTGCCCAACACTAGGCCTCAACAAACGTATACGTTATTTAAATGCCGAGTGTTGGGCTGGTAAACCGTAGCCCGGCTTACAACATGATTACAACTACGGCAAAGTCATCGACCTTGCCACGTTCAAATCAGTTCTTAGGAAACCCACCCAACAAAGCCGCCCTTTTTTGTGGTTTGGCTGCGGTGCTGCTATTCGATGGTGACGCCATTGACGTTGTCGTATTGTTGCTGGCAGAACTCGCACCAGAACTAGGCTCATAAGGCTTGAGGAACCAGGGATCAACTTTCTCTTTTGGTGGCTGATAGCTGCGTGCCGGGCGTTCGCTTCTTTCACCACGGTCAGCACGATCACGGACAGGACGCTCGCCTTGTTCGCTACGTTCACGCGGTGCACGGTGTTCAGACTGATGCACGGATGTTGCAACAAAACCGGCCAGATTCAGGCGCACGATTTTTTGCTTGATCATTTTTTCTATGTCGATCAGCAAACGTTCATCCTGGTCTGTATGCAAGGAGATAGCATCACCCTTGGCACCGGCACGGCCAGTACGGCCTATGCGGTGAACATAGTCTTCGGC
>Ga0207952_1000884_pt1:0-7500 | contig 16976 bp, 9 predicted proteins | sample SubbioR12Aug_8Ca_FD_184831 | JGI IMG/M metagenome (GOLD analysis project Ga0207952, IMG submission 184831) | Serpentinite rock and fluid subsurface biosphere microbial communities from McLaughlin Reserve, California, USA - CR12Aug_8Ca (SPAdes) | ecosystem: Environmental > Terrestrial >...
GCACCGAGGCTTCCAGGCATGCGCCGGGCGCGCTGTGCTGGAAGGTGTCGAGGCAGAGCTTGTGCAGCAGCGCAGTCAGGGCGACGCGCGGGTTGTTCGCCACCGCATCGCGCAGGGCCAGCGTGCGGTGGGCCGTCAGTTCACCCACGAGCCGCTCGGGCAGCGGCCTGATGGCGTCGTCGCTGCCGTCGTCGTCATCACCCGGTTCGCCACCGCCGATGGTGATGATGGTGCGCTGCACATCGGAAGCGGCCGGTGCCGCCCCCTCGGATTCATTGGCGTCCGCTTCCGCCGGTCTTTCGCCGTCGACTGGTACTGCCGGCTCGTCCTCCGGCCGAACATACCCTCGATCCACAGCGAGCTTTCCGTCGACATCGATGCAGACGAACACACCGGCGCGCGCGATCCCGGCAGGCTCATAGCACACCGGCCGGTTCTCGAAGGCGGCAAGCGCCGTCTCGATCTCGCCGAGCCGGGCATCGACTTGGTCCGGCAGCTCGTCGGCGCCTTCGTATTCGCTCTGGAGCTTGGCGTACTCGGCGTTCAGGGCGTCGAACGTCGTCTGCTCTTCCGGCGTGAGCGCGAGCGTAACGCCGTCGAGTCGCCGAAGATGATGCGTATGGCCATAGCGGAAATCGACAGCCACCTCGATCCACTTCCAGCCTTCGGCGGCGATCTTCTGGGCTTCCGCCGCGAGCTTCTCGGTCGCCAACCGGTCGAGCAAGGCGACGTCCTCGAGCCAGCCGCCGCTGTCGTCCTCGAACAGGTCGCGCAGGATCACACCGCCAGCAGCTTCGTAGGCCTCGGCACCGACGAACCGCGCCCGCCGATCCGAGCCGCGGACGGTGCTCTCGGTGAGCTGGCGCCGAATCAGGTACGGCTCTTTGTCGTAGGATTGCTGAAGCGCCTCCCAGACCTGCTCCTGCCGCGCATGGTCGCTGGTAACGGTGAAGGCCATGAGCTGCTCCAGGGTCATGCCGTCTTCGGCATAGACATCCAGAAGCTTCTCGGACACGGCTGCCAAGCGCAGCCGCTGCTTGACCACGGCGGGCGCGACGAAGAACCGGGCGGCGATTTCCTCCTCGCCGGCGCCCTGGTCGCGCAACGCCTTGAAGGCACGAAATTGATCCAGCGGATGCAGGGCGACACGCTGGACATTCTCCGCCAGCGAATCCTCCTCCGCCGAGATCTCGCCTTTTGGATCGCGCACGATGCAGGGGATGAGCGCCGTCTTCGACAGGCGCTTCTGCTTCACCAGACGCTCGAGCGCCCGGTAACGGCGGCCGCCGGCCGGGATCTCGAATTGGCCGGTCTCGGCGCCATCGGCGTCGAGGACCGGCCGGACGTTGAGGCTCTGCAGGAGCCCGCGCCGGGCGATGTCCTCGGCCAGATCCTCGATCGAGACGCCGACTTTCAGACGCCGGACGTTGGCCTGGCTGAGCACGAGCTTATTGAAGGGGATGTCGCGCGAGGCGCTGAGGGTGATCTTCTGAACGGCTTTTGCCATGTCGGTACACTCCGCGACGGACGGCCGGGAGACTCTCTCGCGACCTGAAAATCCGTCACGGAAACCGGCGCAGCCCTCTCGCTCTTCTCCTGATAGGCGTGAACCCGGCGGGCTCCTCTGATGATCAGGCGTCTACTTCCAAGGCCCTCCTGGCGTCCAGCTCTTGGTGAACGTGTCGCCTTCTCGCAAAGCCTCCAGCGGAGGCATCACAAAATCTCCGACGCGATTAAGGAGATCCGGCAAGGGAGCTGGCGCAAGAGCAATGGCTGTCCGCCGCAGGAAACCGCGCCATTGGGCTTGCTTCGTGGGATCGTTGGAGAAAGCCGCTGTCAGGGCAGTAGGCGTTTGTGGCGGAATGGCTGTTGAACGTCGCTCGAACGTCGCCTGAATGGCAGGGGCCAGGGTCGATCCGGCAAAGGCGAAGGTTTCCGAGATGGCCCATAGATCGAAGAAGTCCTTCATCCGGCTGTTGAGTAACCCAAGGGCCACCAGCGCTTGGAGCTTCTCCGCGACCACGGTTTCCGGCGGGTATGCCCGCAGGTGCGGCAAAGGCATGTCGAGCAGCGATGGGTAGTCGATGTCTTGTACGCCAGGGGTGACGACGTCGCCGAAGCCGATATCGATCTGAAGCGGCAAGCGTGCCCCGGCGATTTCCGCGTCCAGCGTCAAACGGATGCCGCTGTATTCTTCCTCGAGGCGTGCCGCTTGCGCCCGGATCGTCTCTGGCTTGAAGGCAACGCCATCATCGCTGGCGGCGAGCGAGCAGATTTCGCGGAATACCGCTTCGATGCGCTGGGGCGCCGGATCGCCGAATCCGAGAAGATCAAGATCGCCGGTCGAGCGATAGGGGGTAGGCGCCCAGAGACTGAAGAGCATCGCCCCCTTGAGGACGAACTCTTCACGATGGGAGGAAAGACCGAGTCGATACAGCAGCCGCTCGATCGCGTAGCGGATCAGCGCCAACTGGACGTTCTCTTGCCTGTCGCGGGCGCGCTGCGTCAGCCGCGCCCTCACCGATGCGGCAATATTCCGGGGGAGCCCCCTTCGGTTCACAGGAGGGCCTCGAGATACGGTCGCATCACGTTCTGCACACGATCAATGGTGGCATACTTCCACAGTTCGTCAGCGGTGGCTCGGCGATTGCGAAGACAGTTGCGCAGGGCTTCGACAGCGACGTCCAGTCCAATCTTGTTCCGGTATTTGAAGCAATCGGCGACCGTCTTCGCCGGGACGGTGATCGGAACCGGGACCTGCTCGATCTTGTGAAGCTCAATGCCGGCGGTGAGGGACTTGCCGGTGGCCCGAATGATCCGGAGCGAGACAGGTGGCCGCGTCGGAGCCCATTTCTTCCATCCGATGAGCATCCAGACTTCGTGAGGTGTTTGGGTCGTCAGCTCATGGAACTGCAGGGCCGAAAGAAGACATATGACGCCGTGGGGGACGATCCGGGCAGCCTCGGCAAGGCTGTGCGCTGGCGAGAGTTTGACGTCAGCGAGTTGGTAGAGGCCTCGACCCCGCTGAACCAGGAGCCCCTCTTCCTGCATCCGCTTCAGATAGACCCGGGGGACCCCAACGGCGTTGAAATCGCGGGCACGGGCGATCCCCCTCTTCCGGACGAGGGCAAGGGCGCGAGTCTTCAGCTTCGAAGGGCTAGTCGGCATGTTACCTATACTAGGCGTATATTGACATTAGCCCTGTAAAGGTATCATCATTCCTTTCATGGGAACACTTGGATCCTGCTTAGGGAGCGTTCGCCAGACCGAAGCGCACAGGTCTTTGTGCGACGCTGCTTCGCGAAAGGCTTGGCGTTCCTGCGAAAGCCTGCGCGATCACCTGCCGCGCACCGCCGATCTTACGCCTCACAACCGAATTGTCTGCGGCCGCATCGCCTCCGATCTTAGCGCCGAAACTAGTGCTTTTCGCCACGGACGGCGCCATGCTGCAAAGACCACCCAACGGAGACCGCACGGTCGTGCCGGTCACGGAACCGGACACGAAAGCCGTGTCGGGCGTCGACCCCGATCCGCGGTTGGTCGAGTTGGTGCGACTGCTCGCGCGCCGCGCGGCGCGGCAATGGTACGAGAAGATGATGAAGGAGCGGCGCGCGGGTCGCTCTTGATCCTCGCAAGGAGTGCCGTCTGATGAAGGTCGCCCTCTACGCCCGTTATTCCTCCGACAATCAGCGGGACGCATCGATCGTCGACCAGTTTCGGATTTGCCGGGTCCATGCCGAAAAGCAAGGCTGGCACATCGTCGAGGAATACTCCGACCAGGCGATCTCCGGCGCCTCCCTGCTGCGACCCGGCATCCAATCGCTGATTGCAGACGCGCTTCGTGGACGCTTCAACGTCGTTCTCGCGGAAGCGATGGATCGGCTATCGCGCGATCAGGAAGACATTGCCGGCCTCTTCAAGCGCCTTGGCTTCGCCAATGTGCGGATGGTCACCCTGTCCGAAGGAGACGTGACCCATCTGCATGTCGGGCTGAAAGGCACAATGAATGCCCTCTTTCTCAAGGATCTCGCCGACAAGGTCCGCCGCGGGCTGCGTGGCAGGGTAGAGGACGGCAAATCCGGCGGCGGCAACTCTTACGGATATGACGTGGTGAAGAGATTCGACGCGAAGGGCGAGCCGATCCGTGGCGACCGCTCCGTCAACCAAGCAGAGGCGGAGGTGGTCCGCCGCATCTTTCGCGAATATGTGTCCGGGGTTTCGCCGAAGCAGATGGCGGTGGGGCTGAATCGCGATGGTATCGCCGGGCCAGCAGCCCGCGACTGGGGCTTCACCACGATCTACGGCAGCCCGAAACGCGGCAACGGCATCCTGAACAACGAAATGTACATCGGCCGAATTGTCTGGAATCGGCAGCGCTTCATCAAGGATCCAGATAGCGGCAAGCGCGTGTCACGCCTCAATCCGCGTGAGGAATGGATAATCCAGGAAGCCCCGGATCTGCGCATCATCGAGCAGGAACTTTGGGATGCGGCGAAGGTGCGCCAACAGACCATCAAGCAGAACACCGAAACCGGCGAGGCAAATGGTATCTGGGAGCGCCGACGCGCACGCTATCTGCTGTCGGGCCTGACACGCTGCGGCGGATGCGGCGGCGGCTACTCAATGATCTCTGCAACCCACGTCGGCTGCTCGACCGCCCGGAACAAGGGCACCTGCGACAATCGGCTGGCGATCAAGCGGACGGAGCTCGAGGAGAGGGTTGTCGGCGCGCTCAAGTGCAAGCTCATGGACCCGGTCCTGTTTCGGGAATTCTGCGACGAGTTCACGCGGGAAATGAACCGGCTGCGAATGGAGGGAGGCGCCTCACTGGAGGCAGCCAGGATGGAGCTCGGCCGCATCGACAAGCAGATCAAATCCACGGTCGACGCCATTGCAGACGGCATGTACCACCCGTCGATGAAGGCGAAGATGGACGGGCTCGAACGTCGCAAGGCGCAGCTCGAGGCCGAGCTTGCGCACGCGGCAGAGCCGCCGCCGCTTCTTCATCCCAAGATGGCGGACTTCTATCGGGAACAGGTGACAGGCTTGGCCGTCGCGCTTCACGGCGACGAAGACGGGTCGCGCACTGAAGCGGCCGAGCGCCTGCGATCGCTGGTCAGCAAAATCGTGCTGACGCCGGCGGACGGAAAGCTAACGATCGACGTCCACGGCGACTTGGCCGGTATCCTGGCGATCGCCCAAGCGAATGCCCTGTCGAGCGAGATCAGCGAAGGCACAGATACCAGGGATCAGCTTCGCGCGCGCCACAACAACAAAGGCCGCCCCCGTGAGGGAGCGGCCTTTGTCGCGGATCTTGCTAAGCAAGTAAAGCTGGTTGCGGGGGCAGGATTTGAACCTACGACCTTCAGGTTATGAGCCTGACGAGCTACCGGGCTGCTCCACCCCGCGTCAAATCCGTGCTGTCGTGTTGATCGTCGTATCCGAAGAGGTCTCTTCGCGCTTGGAAGACCTGGCAGCGACCTACTCTCCCGTGCCTTGAGACACAGTACCATTGGCGCTGAAAGTTTTCACGTCCGAGTTCGGAATGGGATCGGGTGTACACCCCTCGCTAGTGCCACCAGGTCGCCGAAGCGCGAAGAGGATCTGAAAGCCCGTGCGGGTTTACAAAGCCGTCAGCGGATGTCGACCGCTGCACGGAACGAATGAGAATCAAGCCGATCGAGCTATTAGTACCGCTAAGCTGAATGCATCACTGCACTTGCACACGCGGCCTATCAACGTGGTGGTCTACCACGACTCTCAGCGAGACCTAGTTTCGAGGCGGGTTTCACGCTTAGATGCTTTCAGCGTTTATCCCTCCAGTACATAGCTACCCGGCGCTGCGACTGGCGTCACAACCGGTACACCAGAGGTACGTCCATCCCGGTCCTCTCGTACTAAGGACGGCTCCTCTCAAGTCTCGAACACCCACAGCAGATAGGGACCGAACTGTCTCACGACGTTCTGAACCCAACTCACGTACCACTTTAATCGGCGAACAGCCGAACCCTTGGGACCTGCTCCAGCCCCAGGATGTGATGAGTCGACATCGAGGTGCCAAACACCACCGTCGCTGTGGACGCTTGGGTGGTATCAGCCTGTTATCCCCGGCGTACCTTTTATCCGTTGAGCGATGGCCCACTCACATGGAACCACCGGATCACTATGGCCGACTTTCGTCCCTGCTCGACTTGTCAGTCTCGCAGTCAGGCGGGCTTGTGCCATTGCACTCAGCAGCTGATTTCCGACCAGCTTGAGCCCACCATCGCGCGCCTCCGTTACTCTTTGGGAGGCGACCGCCCCAGTCAAACTACCCACCATGCAGGGTCCCGGATCTGGATTACAGACCGCGGTTAGACATCAAAAAACAAAAGGGCGGTATTTCAAGGTTGCCTCCACACTAGCTAGCGCCAATGCTTCAAAGGCTCCCGCCTATCCTACACATCCATTTTCTAATGCCACTGCAAAGTTGTAGTAAAGGTGCACGGGGTCTTTCCGTCTAACTGCGGGTACCCCGCATCTTCACGGGGAATTCAATTTCGCCGAGCCGGTGTTGGAGACAGCGGGGAAGTCGTTACGCCATTCGTGCAGGTCGGAACTTACCCGACAAGGAATTTCGCTACCTTAGGACCGTTATAGTTACGGCCGCCGTTTACCGGGGCTTCAATTCAAGGCGTGAACCTCTCCTTTTAACCTTCCGGCACCGGGCAGGCGTCAGACCCTATACTTCGCCTCACGGCTTAGCAGAGCCCTGTGTTTTTGTTAAACAGTCGCCACCCCCTAGTTTGTGCCCCTCTATCGAGACCGATAGAGGCCCCCTTATCCCGAAGTTACGGGGGAAATTTGCCTAGTTCCTTCAACACCGTTCCCTCAAGCGCCTTGGTATATTCTACCAGTCCACCTGTGTCGGTTTAGGGTACGGTCTATATGCTGAGGCTATTTCCTGGAACCCCTCCATCGTCCTAGCATTCGCCAACGAGCTAGAACCACTTATGGGATCCGTCACCTTCAGCAGGCCCAGGAATATTGACCTGGTTCCCATCGTCTACGGCTGTCGCCCTCGACTTAGGGGCCGGCTAACCCTGCGCGGATTGACCTTGCGCAGGAACCCTTGGACTTACGGCGGAAGCGTCTCTCACGCTTCTTATCGCTACTCATGTCAGCATTCTCACTTCCGATACCTCCAGGAGCCCTCACGGGTCTCCCTTCACAGGCTTACGGAACGCTCCGCTACCACTCTTTCGAGTCCGCAGCTTCGGTGCATGGCTTGAGCCCCGGTACATCTTCGGCGCAGGCTGGCTTATTTAGACCAGTGAGCTATTACGCTTTCTTTAAAGGATGGCTGCTTCTAAGCCAACCTCCTGGTTGTTTTGGCCTTCCCACATCCTTTCCCACTTAGCCATGACTTAGGGACCTTAGCTGGCGGTCTGGGCTGTTTCCCTCTCGACGACGGACCTTAGCACCCGCCGTCTGTCTGCCGAACTGTACTCGCCGGTATTC
>Ga0207952_1000884_pt1:12500-16976 | contig 16976 bp, 9 predicted proteins | sample SubbioR12Aug_8Ca_FD_184831 | JGI IMG/M metagenome (GOLD analysis project Ga0207952, IMG submission 184831) | Serpentinite rock and fluid subsurface biosphere microbial communities from McLaughlin Reserve, California, USA - CR12Aug_8Ca (SPAdes) | ecosystem: Environmental > Terrestrial...
GCCAAGCCGCCGCAGCCAAAGACGTCACAGGCCCCCAAGGAACCTGCGACGCCCCAGGTCGCCAAAGGCGACTAGAGTTTAGGATCGCCAAAGGCGACTAGCATTTAGTCGGCGGCCTCGCCCAGAATGCGCTGGCCGGCGATCGTAAGCTCACCGTTCTCGACACCGACCTCGACGGTCTCGCCGTCCTTGATGCGGCCCTCGAGCAGCAGCGTCGCCAGCGGATTCTGCAGGCTGCGCTGGATCACCCGCTTCAGCGGCCGGGCGCCGTAGACCGGGTCGTAGCCGCGGTTGGCCAGCCACTGCAGCGCCTTCTTGTCCAACTCGAGGCTGATCTTGCGGTCCGCCAGAAGCTTGCGCAGCTGGCCGAGCTGGATGTCGACGATATCCGTCATGTGCGCGCGGCTCAGCCGGTTGAACAGCAGGATCTCGTCGAGGCGGTTCAGGAACTCCGGACGGAAGGCGCGGCGCACCTCTTCCATCACCTGCTCGCGCACGGTCTCGGTCGACTGGCCTTCGGCAAGTGCTGCCAGATGCGCGCTGCCGAGGTTGGACGTGAGCACGATCAACGTGTTGTTGAAATGCACCGTGCGGCCCTGGCCGTCGGTCAGGCGGCCGTCGTCCAGCACCTGCAGCAGCACGTTGAAGACGTCGGGATGGGCCTTCTCGACTTCGTCGAACAGGATCACCTGATACGGCCGGCGACGCACCGCTTCGGTGAGCACACCACCCTCGTCGTAGCCGACATAGCCCGGCGGCGCGCCGATCAGGCGGCTGACGGCATGCTTCTCCATGAATTCGCTCATGTCGATGCGCACCATCGCGTGATCGTCGTCGAACAGATAGTTCGCCAGCGCCTTGGTGAGTTCGGTCTTGCCGACGCCGGTCGGCCCCAGGAACAGGAACGAACCCATCGGCCGGTTGGGATCCTGCAGACCCGCCCGCGCACGACGCACGGCATTGGACACCGCGTTGATGGCCTCGTCCTGGCCGATCACCCGCTTGTGCAGCTCTTTTTCCATGCGCAGCAGCTTGGCCCGGTCGCCTTCGAGCATCTTGTCGACGGGGATGCCGGTCCAGCGCGAGACCACCGCGGCAATATCCTCGGGCATGACTTCTTCCTTCACGCCGCGGCTGCCGCTGAGCTCGACATTCTCCGCCGCCTTGAGCTTCTTCTCGAGGTCGGGGATGACGCCGTAGGACAACTCGCCGGCACGGGCGAGTTCGCCCTTGCGCTGCGCGATCTCGAGCTCATGACGCGCCTTGTCGAGCTGCTCCTTGACCTTCTGGGCATCGGCCAGCTTGTCCTTGGCCGACTTCCACTGCGCCGTCATCCCGGCCGACCTCTGCTCGAGCTCGCTCAGCTCCTTTTCGAGCTTCTGCAGGCGCTCGCGCGATGCCGGATCGCTTTCCTTCTTCAGCGCTTCGCGCTCGATCTTGAGCTGGATGATGCGTCGGTCGAGCTCGTCGAGATCCTCCGGCTTGCTGTCGACCTGCATACGGATGCGGCTGGCCGCCTCGTCCATCAAGTCGATCGCCTTGTCGGGCAGGAAGCGGTCGGTGATGTAGCGGTTGGAGAGCGTTGCCGCGGCCACGATGGCGGCATCGGCGATGCGCACGCCGTGGTGCAGCTCGTACTTCTCCTTGAGGCCACGCAGGATCGAGACCGTGTCCTCGACCGTCGGTTCGGCCACGAACACCGGCTGGAAGCGACGCGCAAGGGCTGCGTCCTTCTCGATGTGCTTGCGATATTCGTCGAGCGTCGTGGCGCCGACGCAATGCAGCTCGCCGCGCGCCAGCGCGGGCTTCAGCATGTTGGAGGCATCCATCGCGCCGTCGGCCTTGCCCGCGCCGATCAGGGTGTGCAGCTCGTCGATGAAGACGACGATGTCGCCCTCGGCCGCGGCGATCTCCGAAAGCACCGCCTTGAGGCGCTCCTCGAACTCGCCGCGGTACTTGGCGCCCGCCACCATGGCGCCGAGGTCGAGCGACATCAGCTTCTTGCCTTTCAGCGATTCCGGCACGTCGTCGTTGACGATGCGCAGCGCCAGGCCTTCGGCGATCGCGGTCTTGCCGACGCCAGGCTCGCCGATCAGCACGGGGTTGTTCTTGGTGCGGCGGCTCAGCACCTGGATGGCGCGGCGGATCTCCTCGTCGCGGCCGATCACGGGATCGAGCTTGCCTTCGCGCGCCATCTGCGTGAGATCGCGGGCATATTTCTTGAGCGCGTCGTAGCCGCTCTCGGCCGACGCTGAGTCGGCGGTCCGGCCCTTGCGCAGCTCCTGGATGGCCTTTTCGAGCGCCGGCGCCTTCACGCCGCCCTTGGCCAGCGCATTGGCTGCCTCGGTGCCCTTGGCGAGCAGCAGCGCCAGCAACATCCGCTCGACGGTGACGAACGAATCGCCGGCCTTCTCGGAGATCGCCTCGGCCTGCTCGAACAGGCGCGCCGTTTCCGGCGCCAGATAGATCTGGCCCGCGCCCTGGCCCTCGACCTTGGGCTGCTTGGCGAGATTGGTTTCGACCTCGCGGTGCACAACGCGTGAATCGCCGCCCGCTGACGTGATCAGGTTGGCCGCGAGGCCTTCCGGATCGTCGAGCAGGACTTTCAGAAGATGGTCGGGAACGAAGCGTTGATGACCGTCACGCAGCGCCAGCATCTGGGCGCTCTGCAGGAAGCCCCGCATGCGTTCGGTGTATTTCTCTTGGTTCATTGCTCTACCCTTTCATTCACGCCCCCGACATGCGGCAGGCGAAAGAGCGGACCCCTATCCGGGCATCCTGCAATCGATATGGGAAGGGATCGCGCAGGCGCAAGACCGGATCGGAAGTGCGGCTTTCCGGGGTAACCATGCCGGTCTAAGAAGGCGGCCGACACGATCTGGATCAAGCGAGCGGGGAGAAAAGCAATGTCTGGCGGACACGGTCACGTCGACACATCGAACAAGAAAATCGCCCTGCTGGTCGCTGTCCTGGCCGCCCTGCTGGCGATCTCGGAGATGTCCGGCAAGAGTGCGCAGACCAACGGTCTCTCCAGCCACATCGACGCGTCCAATCTGTGGTCTTTCTTCCAGGCCAAGACGATCCGCCAGACCACGATGCGCACGGCCGCCGAGGGCGCCGACGCCCAGTTCAAGGACAATCCCGCGAGCATGCCGGCGGCCCTGAAGATCCAGTCGGAGCAATGGCGGCGCACCGCCCAGCGCTACGAGTCGGAGCCCGACACCAACGAAGGCCGCAAGGAATTGATGGCCCGGGCCAAGGCAAAAGAGGCGTTCCGCGACCGCTCGCTGGCGGCCTACCACATGTTCGAGTACGCCTCGGCCTGCTTCCAGCTGGCCATCGTGCTGGCCGGCGCCGCGGCGCTGACCGCGGTGGCCTGGCTCACCTTCGTCTCATTCGGCCTGGGGGCGGTGGGCATCGGCTTCACGATTCTGGGCTTCGTGGCACCCAACCTGCTCCACATCTAGAAACAACGAAAAACACCCAATGGCCGGGCCATCGGGTGTTCTCGAAGCTTTCGTTCGGACCGGCTAAGAGCCGCGCCGGCCTGCCGGCGGTGTGAACGCTGGGACGTCGGGCTGTTCTTCGGCCGCCGGATCGTCGTCGGTCGAGGCGCTGCGGCCGTTTTGCAGGAACGCAACACCGCCAAGACCGGGCTCGGCCTCGTTGGCGTCGTCTCCCCGGCCGCCCATCCGCTCGCCCGGCGCATGACCGTTGGCATTGCTGGGCGGCGGGCCGGCCTGTTGGCCGCCCTGCTGGCCTTGCTGGCCTTGCTGGCCTTGCGGACCCTGCTGAGGGTTCGCCTGGCCGCCCTCTTCGTCGCCATAGCCGATGTTGTTGCGCTGGCCGAAGCCGCCCATGGTCTGGATCATGCGGAAGTAATGATCGGCGTACTGCCAGTAAGCCTCGGCCTGGATGCGATCGCCTGACGCGGCCGCCTCCCGCGCAAGAGCCTGGTACTTATCGAATACCTGGTGCGCATTGCCGCGAACCCGAACGTCGGGGCCGCTGCTGTCGAACATCTGGTTTCGATTGGGAGGACGATTGGGATTGTGATGCTGCTTGTGGTGGCTGTGACCGCCTCCACCGCCGCCGCCGCCGCCGCCACCATTGCGACCGCCGCGCGATCGCTGACGATTGTTTGGTCTCATTAACCTAGGGCCAGTTACACGCCGGACGGGGTTGTTGTTGTTTGCGACCCTCTGCCCTTCATGGGCGCCGTCACGGCCAAATTTCAGAGGGATATATTTGCCCGCTGCCACCAGTCGGCTCGGGCGAAGCCCCCTAAGGGACGACTGGCAAGCTAGTCCTATTCGGCTCCCTTGCCAACTCCTTAATGAGTGGCCGTGACGACCCGGTCGATTCCCCCCAGGTCTTTCCAGGGGCTGCCCACGGAAAAACCCGCCGCCACCAAAAGAGTCGATATTTCAGGGGCTTGACCCTCCCCTGCCTCGATCAGGACCCGGCCGCCTGTCA
>Ga0207952_1000885_pt1 | contig 16975 bp, 11 predicted proteins | sample SubbioR12Aug_8Ca_FD_184831 | JGI IMG/M metagenome (GOLD analysis project Ga0207952, IMG submission 184831) | Serpentinite rock and fluid subsurface biosphere microbial communities from McLaughlin Reserve, California, USA - CR12Aug_8Ca (SPAdes) | ecosystem: Environmental > Terrestrial > Deep...
CGGGCGACAACATCCAGATGACGGTCAAGCTGATCGCCCCGATCGCCATGGAAGAAGGTCTGCGTTTCGCCATTCGCGAGGGTGGCCGTACCGTCGGCGCCGGCGTCGTTGCGAAAATCATCGAGTAAGACTTAACAAAGACGTTAGGAGGGCATTCCGGCAACGGAATGCCCTTTGGTCTCTGCCGCAGGGGTGTAGCTCAATTGGTAGAGCAACGGTTTCCAAAACCGTAGGTCGGGGGTTCGATTCCCTCCGCCCCTGCCATCAATAACTAAAGCTGAAGAAATGGCCGATAAAATCAAGTTTGCGCTGGCGCTGGTACTGCTTGCTGCTGGTGTGGCCGGCTTCTACCTGCTTGCCGAACAGGCGATGATCCTGCGCATTCTCGCAGTGCTCGCGGGTATGGGCGTGGCAGCGGCTGTAGCTTGGCGGACTGAGCCTGGCCAGCGCTTTTTCGGATTTGCGAAAGAGGCGACCAACGAAGCCAAGAAGGTCGTCTGGCCGTCGCGCAAGGAAACCTTGCAGACGACCGGCGCGGTATTTGCCTTTGTTGTGGTCATGGCGCTTTTTCTCTGGCTGACCGACAAGAGCCTCGAGTGGGTTTTGTACGACCTGGTTCTTGGATGGAAAAAATCATGAGCATGCGCTGGTACGTGGTTCACGCCTATTCGGGCTTCGAGAAAAGTGTGATGCGCGCGCTCACCGAGCGCATTCAGCGGCAGGGCATGCAGGATGTGTTTGGCCGCATCCTCGTCCCCGTGGAAGAGGTCGTAGAGTTGAAGCTCGGCCAGAAGAGCATCTCGGAGCGCAAGTTTTTTCCGGGCTACGTGCTGGTCGAAATGGAGATGAACGACGACTCCTGGCACCTTGTAAAAAGTACGCCGAAAGTCACCGGTTTTGTCGGCGGCACCGCCAACAAGCCGACGCCGATTTCCGAGAAGGAAGTCGAAAAAATCATGCAGCAGATGCAGGAGGGCGTTGAGAAGCCGCGTCCGAAAGTGCTGTTCGAGCCAGGCGAGATCGTCCGCGTCAAGGACGGCCCATTCACCGATTTTCACGGTTCGGTCGAACAGGTCAATTACGAAAAAAACCGCTTGCGCGTCTCGGTCACTATTTTTGGCCGTGCCACGCCGGTGGAATTGGAATTTGGTCAGGTCGAAAAAGCTTGATTTATTGATTTGGTCGCAGCGCGCAGGGTTTTTCTGCGCGCTGCAGTAGTGCGGCTCCCGGGCCGCGTTTGTCGTTTGGGGAGCGCCATGAAAAGCGCGTTTGCACCCACATAAAGGAGTTTTAACGTGGCAAAGAAAATTGTCGGCTTTATCAAGCTGCAAGTGCCGGCGGGCAAGGCTAATCCTTCGCCCCCGATCGGTCCGGCGCTGGGCCAGCGCGGCCTGAACATCATGGAATTCTGCAAGGCCTTCAACGCTCAGACCCAGGGTCTGGAGCCAGGTCTGCCGATTCCGGTGGTGATTACCGCCTTCGCGGACAAGAGCTTTACTTTCATCATGAAGACGCCGCCGGCGACCATTCTGATCAAGAAGGCCGCTGGTATTCAAAAGGGTAGCCCGAAGCCCCATACCGACAAGGTTGGCAAGCTGACCCGCGCCCAGTGCGAAGCAATCGCCACGCAAAAAATGCCCGATCTGACCGCCGCCGATATGGATGCTGCGGTGCGCACGATCGCTGGCAGCGCCCGTTCGATGGGCATCACCGTGGAGGGCCTCTAACATGGCAACTCTGAGCAAGCGCCAAAAGGCGATGCAGGGCAAGGTTGACGGCAACAAGAGCTACGCCCTTGGCGAAGCGCTGAAGCTGGCCAAGGAATTTGCCACCGCCAAGTTTGACGAGTCGATTGACGTCGCTGTCAGTCTTGGTATCGATGCACGTAAATCGGACCAGCTGGTTCGCGGTTCCGTCGTGCTGCCGGCGGGTACCGGCAAGACCGTTCGCGTCGCCGTGTTCGCGCAGGGCGAAAAGGCCGAAGCCGCCAAGGCTGCCGGTGCCGATATCGTCGGTTTCGACGACCTCGCTGCCCAGATCAAGGAAGGCAATCTGAACTTCGATATCGTCATCGCCACGCCGGACGCCATGCGCGTCGTCGGTCAACTGGGCCAGATCCTCGGCCCGCGCGGTCTGATGCCGAACCCGAAGGTTGGTACGGTGACGATGGACGTTGCCACGGCGGTAAAAAATGCCAAGGCCGGTCAAGTCCAGTACCGTACCGACAAGGGCGGCATCGTGCATAGCACGATCGGCCGTGCGTCGTTTGACGCCGACAAGTTGGCGCTCAACCTCAAGGCGCTGGTTGAAGCACTGACCAAGGCCAAGCCCGCCAGCTCGAAGGGCCAGTACCTCAAGAAAATCGCCGTTTCCAGCACCATGGGTCCGGGAGTGCGCGTGGATTCGTCCACGTTGTAAGAAATGCGCGGAGTTGCCTTTTGAAGCAACTCCGCAACGAACTTTGGGCTGCGAATAGCGCTTGATCGCGCTATTCGCAGATCGTCAAAGACCGCAGGTGCCAAAAGACAGAGTCTTGTCCGGAAGCTTAAGTGTGTAAGCGGCCTGCGTAGACGGTGTGCCCCGAACAGGATTTCGCAGGGACAGGCTTCGGCCTTCCCTGTTGCTCCTGATCCAGGTCGCCGTAGGTGCGGCGTATCCAGCCGGATGCGCCGTGTGTTGACTTGATAGGAGGAAGGACCCGTGGGTCTCAATCTTGATGAAAAGAAAGCCGTCGTGGCTGAGGTGTCGGCTCAAGTAGCTAACGCCCAGACGATCGTCGTGGCTGAGTACAGCGGTATTGAGGTCGGTGACCTCACCAAGCTGCGCGCTCAGGCTCGCAAGTCTGGCGTTTATCTACGCGTGCTGAAGAACACCCTGGTGCGTCGTGCGGTCGCGGGCAGCGCTTTTGCCGGCCTTGCTGACCAGATGAGCGGTCCGCTGATTTATGGTATTTCAGCAGATCCCGTCGCTGCGGCAAAGGTCCTCAACGACTTTGCAAAAACCAATGACAAGCTGGTTCTGAAAGCTGGCAGCTATGCCGGTAAGGTACTGGACAAGGCCGGTGTGCAAGCACTCGCCTCGATCCCGAGCCGCGAAGAACTGCTCAGCAAGCTGCTCGGCATCATGCAGGCACCGGTTACCGGTTTTGCCTGTGCGCTTGCCGCGCTGGCCAAGCAACGCGAAGAAGCGGTCGCCTGATCGCCCTTTTGCAAGCCTACTGACAGCTTTTACAAGTATCCAGATTTAGGAGTTTATTGATTATGGCTATTACCAAAGAAGACATCCTCGACGCCGTTGGCGCGATGACCGTGATGGACCTGAACGACCTGGTCAAGGCGTTCGAAGAGAAGTTTGGCGTTTCGGCTGCTTCCATGGCCGTTGCCGGCCCGGCTGCGGCTGCTGCTGCCGTTGAAGAACAGACCGAATTCACCGTCATGCTCCTGGGCTGTGGCGAGAAGAAGGTTGAAGTCATCAAGGTCGTCCGTGCCGCTACCGGCCTGGGCCTCAAGGAAGCCAAGGATCTCGTCGATGGCGCACCGAAGGCCGTCAAGGAAGGCGTTTCCAAGGCTGATGCTGACGCGCTCAAGAAGCTGCTTGACGACGCTGGCGCCAAGGTCGAGATCAAGTAATCTCGATTCTGCAAGTTGGGCTGACGGCTTTTTGCCGTCGGCCCTTTTGTGTTTTCCGGAAACGCCTAGGCAGCAATTGCTGTTCGGCGATGTGACATGCGGTAATGCAGCGCGCAAACGCAAGCGCGACTGGCCTTCGTACGGCAAGCGAATATCGCTTCGTGCACGGCCAATCGATTTGCGTTTGTCCGTTGCGCACCGCTCAGGGTTTGACGACCCGGAGCGATACGCACTAGAGGATTTTGCTTTCTGAGTTCGGAGCGACCATGACCTACTCCTACACCGAGAAGAAACGTATCCGCAAGAGCTTCGCCAAGCGCGCCAATGTGCTTGACGTTCCGTTCCTGCTGGCGACGCAACTCGAGTCCTTTACTGCGTTCCTGCAGGCCGCCGTTCCGCCCGCGAAGCGCAATGGCCAGGGTTTGCAGGCGGCCTTTTCCTCGATCTTTCCGATCAGCAGTCACAGCGGTAACGCGCGGCTGGAATTTGTCAGCTATGCCCTTGCCGAGCCGAGTTTCGATGTCAAGGAATGCCAGCAGCGCGGGCTGACCTTTGCCTCGGCCTTGCGCGCCAAGGTTCGCCTGATCATTCTCGATCGCGAAACGCCGGATACGATCAAGGAAGTCAAGGAGCAGGAAGTGTACATGGGCGAGATTCCGCTCATGACGACGACCGGCTCATTCGTCATCAATGGCACCGAGCGTGTCATTGTTTCGCAGCTGCACCGTTCGCCAGGCGTTTTCTTCGAGCACGACCGCGGCAAGACGCACAGCTCGGGCAAGCTGCTCTTTTCGGCACGCGTGATTCCTTATCGCGGCTCCTGGCTGGATTTCGAGTTTGATCCGAAAGACATTCTCTTCTTCCGCGTCGACCGTCGTCGCAAGATGCCGGTAACGACACTGCTCAAGGCGATCGGACTGACTCCCGAGCAGATTCTTCGCGAGTTCTTCGATTTCGACACCTTCCAGCTGAGCAAGAAAGGGATTGAATTCGAACTGGTGCCGGAGCGCCTGCGCGGTGAAATTGCACGTTTCGACTTCAACGACCAATCGGGCAAGACCATCGTTGCCAAGGATAAACGCATCACCGCCAAGCATATTCGCGAGCTTGACGCCGCGGGTATCAAGCAGCTTGCCGTGCCCGAAGACTTTCTGGTGGGTCGCGTGATCGCCCAGAATATCATCGACAAGGACAGTGGCGAGGTTCTCGCCAACGCCAACGACGAGATCACCGAAGCGCTGATCGCCAAACTGATTGAAGCCGGGATCGAGTCGCTGCAGACGCTGTATATCAGCGACCTCGACCGCGGTGGTTTCATCTCGCAGACTTTGCGTACCGACGACACCATTTCCAAGCAGGCGGCACGTGTCGCCATCTACCGCATGATGCGTCCGGGCGAGCCGCCCACCGAAGAAGCTGTTGAAATCCTGTTCAACGGCCTGTTCTATTCCGACGAACGCTACGACCTGTCGGCGGTCGGCCGGATGAAGTTCAACCGTCGCGTCGTGCGCAAGGACGTCGTTGAATTCAAGGTAATGGTCAAGCACGTGCCGTCGAAGCACGAGTCGATCATCAAGGCGATCAACGACGCCGCGGGCGGATCCGCCGCTGCCGTCGAGCAACTGCTCTCCGAGCTGTCCTATGGCTGGCGCGCAGTTGCCGAAAACCTGACCGAGGCCGATGCGCTGACGTTGGCGGCTCAGCTGAAGAGTCTCAATGTCGTCTGCGAGCTGCGTCCGCAGCTGACCCTCAGTCCGCGCGACATCGTCGAAGTGATCAAGATCCTCGTCGAGCTGCGCAATGGCCGCGGTGAAATCGACGACATCGATCACCTCGGCAATCGCCGTGTGCGCTCGGTTGGCGAACTGGCAGAAAACCAGTTCCGCGCCGGTCTCGTGCGCGTCGAACGTGCCGTCCGCGAGCGTCTGTCGCAGGCCGAGTCCGACAACCTGATGCCGCACGATCTGATCAATGCCAAGCCGATCAGCGCTGCAATCAAGGAGTTCTTCGGTTCGAGCCAGCTTTCGCAGTTCATGGACCAGACCAATCCGCTCTCCGAGATTACGCACAAGCGTCGCGTTTCTGCCCTTGGACCGGGTGGTCTGACCCGCGAACGCGCCGGCTTCGAAGTGCGCGACGTGCATCCGACGCACTACGGCCGCGTCTGCCCGATCGAGACGCCGGAAGGTCCGAACATCGGTCTCATCAATTCGCTGGCCCTGTTCGCCCGAACCAACGGTTATGGTTTCCTTGAGACGCCGTACCGCAAGGTTATCGAAGGCGCGGTTACCGATCAGATCGACTACCTTTCAGCGATTGAAGAGGGCGGTTTCATCATTGCCCAGGCCAACTCGGCGCTCGACAAGGCCGGTGCGCTTTCCGACGATCTGGTGACCTCCCGTGCGAAGGGCGAAACGATTCTTGCCGAACCGTCACGTATTCAATACATGGACGTGGCGCCAAGCCAGATCGTCTCCGTTGCCGCTTCGCTGATTCCTTTCCTTGAACACGACGATGCGAACCGTGCCCTGATGGGCGCCAACATGCAGCGTCAGGCGGTGCCCTGCTTGCGTCCGGAGAAGGCGGTGGTCGGCACGGGTATCGAGCGCACGGTTGCTGTTGACTCGGGTACGGCGGTGCAGGCTTTGCGTGGAGGCGTGGTCGATTACGTTGACGCCTCGCGTGTCGTGGTCCGCGTCAATGACGAAGAAACGGTCGCCGGCGAAGTTGGTGTCGATATCTACAATCTGGTGAAGTACACCCGTTCCAACCAGAACACCAACATCAACCAGCGTCCGCTGGTTCGCGTTGGCGATGTGATCGCCAAGGGCGATGTGGTCGCTGACGGCGCGTCGACCGACAAGGGTGAGCTGGCGCTGGGCCAGAACATGCTGGTCGCCTTCATGCCGTGGAACGGCTATAACTTCGAGGATTCGATCCTCATCTCCGAGCGAGTTGTTGCCGAAGACCGTTTTACTTCGATCCATATCGAGGAGCTGACGATCGTTGCGCGCGATACCAAGCTCGGCCCGGAAGAGATCACCCGCGACATCGCGTCGCTCGGTGAATCGCAGCTGTCGCGTCTCGACGAGTCGGGCATCGTGTACATCGGTGCTGAAGTCGAAGCCGGTGACGTGCTGGTCGGCAAGGTGACGCCGAAGGGCGAGACCCAGCTGACGCCGGAAGAGAAGCTGCTGCGCGCGATCTTCGGTGAAAAAGCTTCCGACGTGAAGGATACGTCGTTGCGTGTTCAGTCCGGTATCGCCGGTACGGTGATCGACGTTCAGGTATTTACCCGCGAGGGTATCGAGCGCGACAAGCGCGCCCAGTCGATCATCGACGACCATTTGCGCGGTTACAAGCTCGATCTCGCCGACCAGATGCGTATCGTTGAACGCGATGCCTTTGCCCGTGTCGAACGTCTGATCGTCGGCAAACCGGCCAATGGCGGGCCGAAGAAGCTGAGCAAGGGCGCCGCCGTCAGCAAGGACTACCTTGATGCCATCGATCCGCATCACTGGTTCGATGTTCGTATGGCCGACGAAGAAGTCGCGCATCAGCTTGAATCGTTGCGTGAAGGCCTGGAGCAGACGCGCAAGGACTTCGACATCGCTTTTGAAGAAAAGCGCAAGAAACTCACGCAGGGCGATGAGCTGCCGCCCGGTGTGCAGAAGATGGTCAAGGTCTATGTTGCCGTCAAGCGCCGCCTGCAGTCGGGCGACAAGATGGCCGGCCGTCACGGCAACAAGGGTGTGGTGTCGCGCATCGTTCCGGTTGAAGACATGCCGTACATGGCCGATGGCCGTCCGGTCGACATCGTTCTCAACCCGCTCGGCGTGCCGTCGCGGATGAACGTCGGTCAGATTCTCGAAGTTCACCTCGGCCTCGCGGCCAAGGGTCTCGGTTTCAAGATCGGCGATATGCTGCGTCGTCAGGCCAACAGCAAGGAAGTGCGCGGTTTCCTCGAGCAGGTCTACAACAGCAACGGCAAGCCGGAAGATCTTGATCAACTCAGCGACAAGGAAATCATGGAAATGGCCGGCAACCTGGAAAACGGCGTGCCGTTCGCCACGCCGGTGTTCGACGGCGCCAACGAAGAGGAAATCAAGGCCATGCTCAAGCTTGCCGGCATGCCAGAGTCCGGTCAGATGACCCTGTTCGACGGCCGCACCGGCGAGCAGTTCGAGCGTCAGGTTACCGTCGGCTACATGCACGTCCTGAAGCTGCATCACCTGGTTGATGACAAGATGCACGCGCGTTCGACTGGTCCGTACTCGCTGGTCACCCAGCAGCCGCTGGGCGGCAAGGCGCAGTTCGGCGGCCAGCGTTTCGGTGAGATGGAAGTCTGGGCGCTGGAAGCCTACGGCGCTGCTTATGTGCTGCAGGAAATGCTGACGGTCAAGTCGGACGACGTGAACGGCCGGACCAAGGTCTACGAAAACATCGTCAAGGGCGACCACAAGATCGACGCCGGCATGCCGGAGTCGTTCAACGTGCTGGTCAAGGAAATCCGCTCGTTGGCGATCGATATCGATCTCGAGCGTTTCTAATCGGTTTTTGAGCGAGTTTCCTAGACTGTTGAATGACGGCGGTTGCGGCGAAAGCCGCAACTTAGAGAATTTTGATTCTCACCCGGAACGGAGTGAAAGATGAAAGCACTGCTTGATTTGTTCAAACAGGTAACCCAGGAAGAGCAATTTGACGCGATCACCATCGGCCTCGCGTCGCCGGACAAGATCCGGTCCTGGTCCTACGGCGAAGTAAAGAAGCCGGAAACGATCAATTATCGTACCTTCAAGCCTGAACGCGACGGCTTGTTCTGCGCCAAGATTTTTGGCCCGATCAAGGACTACGAGTGTCTGTGCGGAAAATACAAGCGCCTCAAGCATCGTGGCGTGATCTGCGAGAAATGCGGCGTTGAAGTGACGCTGGCGAAGGTTCGCCGCGAGCGCATGGCGCATATCGAACTGGCTTCGCCGGTCGCCCACATCTGGTTCCTGAAGAGCTTGCCGAGCCGTCTCGGCATGGTCCTCGACATGACCTTGCGCGACATTGAACGCGTCCTCTATTTTGAGGCCTTCGTCGTTTGCGATCCGGGCATGACGCCGCTCAACCGTGGTCAGTTGCTGACCGAGGATGACTACCTGGCCAAGGTCGAAGAATACGGCGACGATTTCTACGCGGCGATGGGCGCTGAAGGCATCCGCGAACTGCTGCGTTCGATCGATCTGTCGAGCGAAGTCGACCGTCTGCGCGGCGAGCTTGAGACGACCAGTTCGGAAACCAAGAGCAAGAAATTCTCCAAGCGCCTGAAGATTCTAGAAGGCTTCCAGAAGTCCGGCATCAAGCCGGAATGGATGGTGCTCGAAGTCCTGCCGGTGCTGCCGCCAGATCTGCGTCCGCTGGTCCCGCTCGACGGCGGCCGCTTTGCGACCTCCGATCTGAACGACCTCTATCGCCGCGTGATCAACCGCAACAACCGCCTGAAGCGCCTGCTTGAGCTGAAGGCGCCTGAAATCATCGTGCGCAACGAAAAGCGCATGCTCCAGGAAGCCGTCGACTCGCTGCTCGACAACGGTCGTCGCGGCAAGGCCATGACCGGCGCCAACAAGCGTCCGCTGAAGTCGCTGGCCGACATGATCAAGGGCAAGGGCGGTCGTTTCCGGCAGAACCTGCTGGGCAAACGCGTCGACTACTCCGGCCGTTCGGTCATCGTCGTCGGTCCGCAGCTCAAGCTGCACCAGTGCGGCCTGCCGAAGCTGATGGCGCTCGAGCTGTTCAAGCCCTTCATCTTCAATCGCCTCGAAATCATGGGCCTGGCGACGACCATCAAGCAGGCCAAGAAGATGGTTGAAGTCGAAGAGCCGGTCGTGTGGGACATCCTCGAAGAGGTGATCCGCGAACATCCGATCATGCTCAACCGTGCGCCGACCCTGCACCGCCTCGGCATCCAGGCGTTCGAACCGACTCTCATCGAAGGCAAGGCGATTCAGCTGCATCCGCTGGTCTGCGCCGCGTTCAACGCCGACTTCGACGGCGACCAGATGGCCGTTCACGTTCCGTTGTCGCTCGAAGCGCAGATGGAATGCCGGACGCTGATGCTGGCGTCGAATAACGTACTGTCGCCGGCCAACGGCGAGCCGATCATCGTTCCGTCGCAGGATATCGTTCTCGGTCTTTACTATGCGACGCGCGAGCGGATCAATGCCAAGGGCGAGGGAATGGTTTTCCCAGATCTGGCCGAGATTACCCGTGCCATGCAGGCCGGGGAGCTCGACGTGCACGCCAAGATTTCGGTACGCATCAAGGAATACGAGAAAGACGGAGAAAACGGCTGGAAGGAAAAGGTCACCCGCTACGAGACCACTGCAGGCCGTGCGCTGCTCTCAGAGATTCTGCCGAAGGGCCTGCCGTTCAGCGTTCTCGACAAGCCGCTGAAGAAAAAGGAAATCTCCAAGCTGATCAATACGGCGTTTCGTCGCTGCGGTCTGAAGGAAACCGTCGTTTTTGCCGATCAGTTGATGCAGAACGGCTACCGCCTCGCGACCCGGGCCGGTATCTCGATCTGTTCCGACGACATGCTGGTTCCGACCCAGAAGCGCGAGATCATCGCCGCAGCCGAAGAAGAAGTTAAGGAAATCGAAAGCCAGTACACCAACGGTCTGGTGACTTTCGGCGAACGCTACAACAAGGTCGTCGATATCTGGGGTCGTACCGGCGATCACGTGGCCAAGGTCATGATGGACCAGCTGGGTCATGAAGAAGTCATCGACCGTCATGGCAAGAAGGTCAAGCAGGAATCGTTCAATTCGATCTACATGATGGCTGACTCGGGGGCTCGCGGTTCGGCTGCCCAGATTCGTCAGCTGGCAGGTATGCGCGGTCTGATGGCCAAGCCGGATGGTTCGATTATCGAAACGCCGATTACGACCAACTTCCGTGAAGGTCTGAACGTTCTTCAGTACTTCATTTCAACACACGGCGCGCGTAAGGGCCTGGCTGATACGGCGCTGAAGACGGCGAACTCGGGTTACCTGACGCGCCGCCTGGTTGACGTGACGCAGGATCTGGTCGTCATTCAGGACGATTGCGGTACGGAAAACGGCGTCACCATGAAAGCCCTGATCGAAGGCGGTGAAGTCATCGAAGCGCTACGCGAGCGCATCCTTGGCCGTGTCACCATCGCCGACGTAGTCAGCCCGGAAACGGACGAGACGGTGATCGAGACCGGCACCCTGATCGATGAAGACCTGTGCGACCTGATCGACCAGCTCGGCATTGACGAAGTCAAGGTGCGCACGCCGCTTACCTGCGATACGCGCTACGGTCTATGCGCCAAGTGCTACGGTCGCGACCTCGGTCGTGGTACGCCGGTCAACATCGGCGAAGCGGTCGGCGTGATTGCTGCGCAGTCGATCGGTGAGCCGGGAACCCAGCTGACCATGCGTACCTTTCACGTGGGCGGTGCTGCATCGCGTGCTGCCGTGGCCAGCCAGGTCGATACGAAGAGTGCCGGTGTGGTGCGCTTCACTTCGACGATGCGCTATGTCACCAGTGCGAAGGGCGAGAAAATCGTCATCACCCGCTCCGGCGAAGTGCTGATCACCGACGAGAGTGGTCGCGAGCGTGAAAAACACAAGGTGCCGTACGGCTCCACCCTGCAGGTCTCCGACGGCCAGCAAGCCAAGGCCGGCACCAAGCTGGCAACGTGGGACCCGCATACCCGCCCGATCATCGGTGAGTACTCGGGTCTGGTGAAGTTCGAGAACGTTGAAGAAGGTGTGACCGTCGCCAAGCAGATCGACGAGGTCACCGGTCTGTCCACGCTGGTGGTGATCGATCCGAAGCGCGGCGGCAAAGCGCAAACCAAGGGATTGCGGCCGCAGATCAAGCTGTTCGACGCCAATGGCGACGAGGTCAAGATGCACGGCAGCGACCATGCGGTAACCATCACCTTCCAGGTCGGCGCGATCATTACCGTGCTCGATGGTCAGCAGATTTCAGTGGGTGACGTGCTGGCTCGTCTGCCGCAGGAATCGGCCAAGACGCGCGACATTACCGGCGGTCTGCCACGTGTTGCCGAGTTGTTCGAGGCGCGTACGCCAAAGGACGCCGGCATGCTGGCCGAGTTTACAGGCACCATGTCATTCGGCAAGGACACCAAGGGCAAGCAGCGTCTGGTGATTACCGACCTCGATGGCGTGACGCACGAGTACTTGATTCCGAAGGACAAGCACGTACTGGTGCATGACGGCCAGGTCGTGAACAAGGGTGAGTTGATTGTCGATGGCGCACCAGATCCGCACGACATCCTGCGTTTCCGTGGCGTTGAGGCGCTGGCCATCTACATTACCGATGAAGTGCAGGACGTTTACCGTCTGCAGGGCGTGAAGATCAACGACAAGCACATTGAAGTGATCGTTCGTCAGATGTTGCGCCGCGTCAATGTGCTCGACACCGGCGATACGAAGTTCATCAAGGGCGAACAGGTTGAGCGGGCGCATCTGCTGGATGAGAACGATCGCATGCTTGCCGACGGCAAACTGCCGGCTACTTACGAACACATCCTGCTCGGTATCACCAAGGCGTCCTTGTCCACCGATTCGTTCATCTCGGCGGCTTCCTTCCAGGAAACCACCCGCGTCCTGACCGAAGCGGCAATCATGGGCAAGCGCGATGAACTCCGTGGTCTAAAGGAGAACGTTATCGTCGGTCGTCTGATTCCAGCGGGTACCGGCCTTGCCTATCACACCGCGCGCAAGAAGCAGGCAGCGGGTGAAGACATTGCAGAAATTCAGGGGGCCGCCGGCGATGAGGCCGACACGCTCCACGATAGTCCTCAAGAAAGCCAGGTTGGTTGACTTGGGGTTTGATAGACCCTAGAATACTGGGTCTTTGTCGGCCGGGGCTAACCATTGCCCCGGCCTATTATAAAAAAATCGCTAAGGCGGCCTTTGGACCGCCTTGGTTTTTTGCAGTTGTGATGCCGTTCTTGCGGCTTTCGCTGCAGTGAATTTAGGGATAGAAATATGCCAACCATTAACCAGCTTGTGCGCAAGCCCCGTGAAGCGGTGCGTAGCAAGAGTAAAGTTCCGGCGCTGGAGAACTGCCCGCAGAAGCGCGGCGTTTGCACCCGCGTTTATACGACGACGCCGAAAAAGCCGAACTCTGCATTGCGTAAGGTTTGCAAGGTTCGTCTGACGAATGGCTTCGAAGTGATTTCGTACATCGGCGGTGAAGGGCACAACCTGCAGGAGCACTCGGTTGTCCTGATCCGTGGTGGTCGCGTAAAAGATCTGCCGGGTGTGCGTTACCACACCGTTCGCGGCTCGCTGGATACCCAGGGTGTCAAGGATCGCAAGCAGAGCCGTTCCAAGTACGGTACCAAGCGTCCGAAGGTGGCCTAAGCGCTGTCTGAGTAAGTGGTCGCTCCGTTATGAGTGGCCGGGAAGGGTGGGCGCTTTGCTCCATTCTTCAACTGAATTGTATTTAGAGGAACTGTTATGCCACGTCGTCGTGAAGTACCAAAGCGCGATATTCTGCCGGATCCGAAATTCGGTAGCGTTGATGTTTCCAAGTTTGTTAACACCATCATGATGAGCGGCAAGAAATCGGTTGCCGAGCGTATCGTTTATGGTGCGTTTGACTTGGTCGTCGCCAAAGGCGGCAAGGATCCGCTCGAAGTGTTCGCCCTTGCCATCGGTAATATCAAACCGCTGGTTGAAGTGAAGAGCCGTCGTGTTGGCGGTGCCAACTATCAGGTGCCGGTTGAAGTCCGCCCGAGCCGCCGTATGGCGCTCGCCATGCGCTGGTTGCGTGAGTCCGCCCGCAAGCGCTCGGAAAAGTCGATGGGCCAGCGCCTGGCTGCCGAAATGCTGGAAGCTGCGGAGAACCGCGGTGGCGCCGTCAAGAAGCGCGACGAAGTGCACCGCATGGCTGAAGCCAACAAGGCGTTCGCGCACTTCCGCTTCTAAGACCCTCTTCTAGCGCCACAGCCTGGCTGTGGCGATCGTTCTTTCTTCGCGAAGGTTTACTACTGTGGCACGCAAAACCCCTATCGACCGCTACCGCAATATCGGTATCAGCGCGCACATTGATGCCGGCAAGACAACGGCAACCGAGCGCATCCTGTTCTATACCGGCGTCAATCACAAGATTGGTGAAGTGCATGACGGCGCGGCCACCATGGACTGGATGGAGCAGGAGCAGGAGCGTGGTATCACGATTACTTCTGCTGCGACGACGTGTTTCTGGAAAGGCATGGCCAACCAGTACCCCGAGCACCGCATCAACATCATTGACACGCCGGGGCACGTTGACTTCACGATCGAAGTCGAGCGCTCGATGCGTGTTCTCGACGGTGCCTGCATGGTCTATTGCGCCGTCGGTGGCGTGCAGCCGCAGTCCGAAACCGTTTGGCGCCAGGCTAACAAGTACAAGGTTCCGCGCCTCGCTTTCGTGAACAAGATGGACCGTCAGGGCGCCGACTTTTTCAAGGTTGTCGACCAGATGGCGACGCGCCTCAAGGCGAATCCTGTGCCGATCGTCATTCCGATCGGCAAGGAAGATTACTTTGAAGGCGTCGTTGACCTGATCAAGATGAAAGCCATTTTCTGGGATGAGGCATCCCAGGGCATGAAATTCGACTATCGCGAGATCCCGGCCGAACTTCAGGCGCAAGCCGAGGAATGGCGCGAGAAGATGATCGAGGCGGCGGCCGAGTCGACCGAAGAGATGATGAACAAATATCTCGAAAGCGGCGATCTGAGCGAAGAAGAGATTATCAAGGGTTTGCGCGATCGTACGATTGCCTGCGAAATCCAGCCGATGCTCTGTGGTACGGCCTTCAAGAACAAGGGTGTGCAGCGTATGCTCGACGCCGTGATCGACCTGTTGCCGTCGCCGGTTGATATCCCGCCGGTAACGGGCGAGAAGGAAAACGGCGAGCAGGATGAGCGTGTGGCGTCGGACGATGCCAAGTTCTCGGCGCTGGCCTTCAAGCTGATGACCGACCCCTATGTTGGTCAGCTCACTTTTATCCGCGTTTACTCGGGTGTTCTGAAGTCAGGCGATACTATCTACAACCCGATCAAGGGGCGGAAAGAGCGTATCGGTCGCGTACTGCAGATGCATGCAAACAATCGCGAGGAAATCAAGGAAGTTCTGGCCGGCGACATCGCCGCTTGCGTTGGCTTGAAAGACGTGACGACCGGCGAAACGCTGTGCGATCCGTCGGCCATTATTACGCTTGAGCGCATGATTTTCCCGGAGCCGGTGATCCACATTGCCGTCGAACCGAAGACCAAGCCGGACCAGGAAAAAATGGGCATCGCCCTGAGCCGCCTGGCGCAGGAAGATCCATCTTTCCGCGTGCGTACCGACGAGGAGTCGGGTCAGACGATCATTTCCGGTATGGGTGAGTTGCACCTCGAGATCATCGTTGACCGCATGAAGCGTGAGTTCGGTGTTGATGCCAACGTCGGCGCGCCGCAAGTGGCCTACCGCGAGTGCATCAAGAAGTCGGTTGAGCAAGAAGGCAAGTTTGTCAAGCAGTCGGGTGGTCGTGGTCAGTTTGGCCACGTCTGGCTGAAGATCGAGCCGAATGAAACCGGCAAGGGCTACGAGTTCGTCGATGCCGTCAAGGGCGGTTCGGTGCCGCGTGAATACATCCCGGCTGTTGACAAGGGGCTGCAGGACTGCGTGAAGAGCGGCGTTCTCGCCGGTTTCCCGGTGGTCGATGTGAAATTTACGTTGTTCGACGGTTCGTACCACGACGTTGACTCGAACGAAAACGCTTTCCGCATGGCTGCATCGATGGCTTTCAAGGAAGGTCTGCGCAAAGCGCAGCCGACCCTGCTCGAGCCGATGATGGCCGTTGAAGTCGAGACGCCGGAAGAGTACATGGGCAACATCATGGGCGATCTTTCCGGTCGTCGTGGCGTGGTGCAGGGGATGGAAGACTTGCCGGGCGGAATCAAGGCCATTAAGGCGGAAGTGCCGCTGGCCGAAATGTTCGGTTACTCGACCACGGTGCGTTCGCTGTCGCAGGGGCGTGCCACCTACTCGATGGAATTCAAACATTATGTTGAGGCGCCGAAGAATGTCGCCGAAGCTGTGATCAACAAGAAGTGATTTTTGGTTTTTGAGGATATCTAAATGGCCAAGGCAAAATTCGAACGTACGAAGCCGCACGTAAACGTCGGCACGATTGGTCACGTTGACCACGGCAAGACCACGTTGACGGCGGCGATCACGACGATTCTGTCGAAGAAGTTTGGTGGTGAGGCCAAGGCCTACGACCAGATCGACGCAGCACCGGAAGAAAAGGCGCGCGGCATCACGATCAACACCGCGCACGTCGAGTACGAAACGGCCGGTCGTCACTACGCCCACGTTGACTGCCCGGGCCACGCCGACTACGTCAAGAACATGATTACCGGTGCCGCCCAGATGGACGGCGCCATCCTCGTCTGCTCCGCCGCTGACGGCCCGATGCCGCAGACCCGCGAGCACATCCTGCTCGCCCGTCAGGTCGGTGTGCCATACATCATCGTCTTCCTGAACAAGTGCGACATGGTTGACGACGCCGAACTGCTCGAACTCGTCGAAATGGAAGTGCGCGAACTGCTCTCCAAGTACGATTTCCCGGGCGACGACGTGCCGATCATTCACGGCTCCGCCCTCAAAGCCCTCGAAGGCGACCAGAGCGAAATCGGCGAAGCCTCGATCATGCGTCTGGCCGACGCCCTCGACAGCTACATCCCGACGCCCGAGCGCGCCATCGACAAGCCTTTCCTGCTGCCGATCGAAGACGTCTTCTCGATCTCCGGTCGTGGCACCGTCGTCACCGGCCGTATCGAACGCGGCATCGTCAAGGTTGGCGAAGAAATCGAAATCGTCGGCATCAAGCCCACCGTCAAGACCATCTGCACCGGCGTTGAAATGTTCCGCAAACTGCTCGACCAGGGTCAGGCCGGCGACAACGTCGGCGTGCTGCTGCGCGGCACCAAGCGGGAAGACGTCGAGCGTGGCCAGGTGCTGGCCAAGCCGGGCTCGATCAACCCGCATACCCACTTCACCGGTGAAGTGTACGTCCTGTCGAAGGACGAAGGCGGTCGTCACACCCCGTTCTTCAACAACTACCGTCCGCAGTTCTACTTTCGCACGACCGACGTGACCGGTGCAATCTCGCTGCCGGAAGGCGTCGAGATGGTCATGCCGGGCGACAACATCCAGATGACGGTCAAGCTGATCGCCCCGATCGCCATGGAAGAAGGTCTGCGTTTCGCCATTCGCGAGGGTGGCCGTACCGTCGGCGCCGGCGTCGTTGCGAAAATCATCGAGTA
>Ga0207952_1000886_pt1 | contig 16971 bp, 10 predicted proteins | sample SubbioR12Aug_8Ca_FD_184831 | JGI IMG/M metagenome (GOLD analysis project Ga0207952, IMG submission 184831) | Serpentinite rock and fluid subsurface biosphere microbial communities from McLaughlin Reserve, California, USA - CR12Aug_8Ca (SPAdes) | ecosystem: Environmental > Terrestrial > Deep...
TCTTCTCTTCGCTCCGCAGCTCGGCGCCGGTGCATGTGGAACTCGCCCTCGCGAAGGCGCTGGCCAAAGTACCTGCGGATCGGTTTGCGAATGCGGCCGAGTTTGCGGCGGCGCTGAGTGGGGAACGCGCGGTGACGCTGCCGATGAGTGCCACGCGAGCCACGGCAGCTCGCGGACGCGCCGGTGCCGGCTCGCGTGTCGGGATGCGAGAGGCCGCGGCATGGACTGTGGCTGTGATCGCGATCGCAGCAGCAGTCTGGTTCCGGCCGAGCGCCCAGCAGCCGAGCGCAGTACTCCGCGTGGGAGCTGATCCGCTCGACAGCATTGTCCCAACTCCGTCGCAGATGGGCGCGCAACTGGCCGCTGTGGCGCTCTCACGCGACGGAACGCTTCTCGCCTACATCGGAGGCGCCAGCAGGCTGCTCTATGTGCGCGATCTCGCCACTGAGACATTCCGGCACTTGACGGGGATCGAGCGCGTCTCAGCCCCGACGTTTTCACCGGACGGCCACTCAATTGCCTTCCTGGATGCGAGCAACGGCCTCTACCGCATTCCCGTTTCGGGTGGCGCGGCACGCAAGCTCGCCGACACTGCCGTCGCCCCGATGTGGGCCGATGACGACAGCATCTATTATGAATGGCAGGGTTCGCTGTTCTCTGTCGCGGCCAGCGGCGGGCCAGCCAAGGTCGTCGTGCAGGGTGGCGGAGGCGCGGGACAGTTCGCCAGACCGGACGTACTCCCTGGAGGTCGCGCGGCCCTTGTCAGTTTCCGGCGGTCTCGAGCGGATGAACCGCGAATCGCCGTGGTTGATCTCGCGTCCGGCAAAATGAATGATCTCGGTTTCGTGGGCGGCAAGCCGATGTATGTCGAGCCAGGATTCATCGTGTTCGGTCCGACGCAGGGTGTGATCGCGGCAGTGAAGTTCGACCTTCGGCGACTCACGGTCTCCGGCAGTCCAGTTCAGATGGCTTCGCTCGCGACGGGCGGTGGGGGTACGGCGGGCTGCGACTGCGCCGTTGCCCGCGACGGCGGCAGGGTGGTGTATCGGTGGCGACCGAGCGCCGCGGCAACTCCGACTCAGCTTGCAATCGTTGACCGACGCGGCGCAGGCCGCGTGCTTCTCGATGACGGACGCCGGTTTGACCAGCCTCGCGTGTCACCGGACGGCAAGCGCATCTCCGTGCGCGTGGGCGGAGTCGACTTCAACGACGGCGACACCTGGGTCTACGAGCTCGCCGGCGGCGCCATGAGTCGGCTGACGGCCGACAACAACAGCTTCCGCGCATCCTGGACTCACGACGGTTCTGATGTCCTGTGGATTGCGGGGGCCGGCAACGCACCGCGGGTGATGCGACGCCCCTGGGACGGCAGCGCACCCGCGACCGTCATGATCGACTCCTTAGATGTCGCCGAGTACCAGGACGGCTCGCCCGGAAGTTGGTCAGCTGTACGAACATGGACGTCCCGGGACCTTGCGATCCTTCCCCGCGATTCCGTGCGGGCAGGTCGTCGTTTGCCGCTTACTCGCCTTACAAGTACATCGGCAAATGAGACGAATACATCGCTCTCGCCGAACGGCGCGCTTGTCGCCTATCAATCCGACGAGACGGGAGAATTGGAGGTGTATGTTCGACCCGTGCCCGGGCCCGGACGGCGGCTGACTGTGTCGGTGGGGGGCGGGGCGCAGCCGCGTTGGTCACACGACGGCAAGACGCTGTATTACTCGGGCAGTGGCTACCTGAGGGCGGCGCAGCTCACGTCGGGAGCCGACCTTGAAGTGGTGCGCCGCGACTCCTTGTTTGCCTGGTCGAGCCAAAACGTCAGAGGCGATGCCGGCGGCGAACGGTGGTATGACGTAATGCCGAACGACCGCGAGTTCATCGTGGTGCGGCCCAAGGTTGCGGAAGCGCAGAACCCGCTCCGAACCTCGTTGCTGATCAACTGGCAGTCGCTGTTTGCTTCGCCGGCGGCGGGGCGAACCCCGTGAGCGGATCCTGATGCCCACATTTTTCATTGCAATCGTCCGTGACGCAGTCACCCGGTCGGCGCTCGCCTCCCACGCCGCGGCCGGTTTTGGCGATATGGTGAAGGCTGTCGTGGACGTTCAGCGCGGCGTGATGGCCATTGGAGCCGAAGTTCACGCGGACGAGGAAGCAGCGCTCTTGGAAGACGGCTCGCGCCAGACCGACCTCTGGGGGATCAACTTGTATCCGGCCGACCCGGGCGACGCGTGGGTGGAGTTCGATTCGATGATCAACATTCGCCCGGCCCAAGGCAACCGGAGCCGAAGCGTGGACGACCCTGCGATCCAAGTCGCGATTCGCCGCGTTGTCGCCACGTTGGTGAGCGGCGCATGAGCGCTCCGGTTCACTCCGGGCTGAGACCGAAGTGGCACACGTTGTCGCTTCTGCAGCAAATGGGCAACATCGGCAGCGAGGTGGGACGCGCCATCGGTGCGCATGCGTCCGGAAATGCGACTCGGTTCGACGCGGCGCTCGCGCGCGGGCTCGAGCTGTTCGACCTGACCGCCGCTGATCCTCGCTGGGCCGGCCCTCGCCGCCGTGAGATCCTGCGCGCGCGCGAAGAGTTCTGTCGCCTCTTCTTCGACGAGACGGTGGCTCCGGATTCCGCCGCCGGACTGGAGAAGTACTTCATGCACTTCGCCGCTGCCGCGAACCGCGAGCGCGTCGAACAGTGACGCACGATCCGCCGAAGCACACCCTCGACGACGCTCTCGCCATCATGCGCGACCTTCGCGCGCGAGACGCGTGGGACAAGGCACAGACGCACGAGTCGCTGCGCCCCTACCTGAACGAAGAGGCGCACGAGCTCGACGACGCCCTGCGTGACGGGGACGATGCCGCGATGCGCTCCGAACTCGGCGACGTGCTCCTTCAGGTACTCTTTCACGCAATCATCGCAGAGGAGCGCGGTGCGTTTGATGTAAACGACGTGGCTGGCTCACTCGTGCGCAAGATGACGGTACGGCACCCCTGGCTCTACGGCGATGCGCAGGAACGCGAGCCGTGGGAGCAGATGAAGTCCAAGAAGCGCACGACGCTGGCGGAGGGTCTGCCGAGCGGGCTCCCTGCCCTGCACCGCGCGCATCGGCTGCAGGAACGCGCGGCGGGCGTGGGGTTTGACTGGCCGGATGTGCACGGCCCCGCCGAGAAAGTGCGCGAAGAGCTCGCAGAAGTTGAATCAGAGATCACGAAGCACGGCGCGGCGTTTGACACGCACGGTGTGCCAAGTGCCGATCCGCGGCACGCGGCGCTGGAAGCCGAGCTCGGCGATCTGTTGTTCGCCGTCGTGAATCTCTGCCGTAAGGCCGGCGTGCACCCCTCGCTCGCGTTAGACAAAGCGAACGCGAAGTTTCAGGCGCGGTTTGAGGCGATTGAGCGGCTGGCCGCCGAGCGCGGGATCGACGTGAAGACCGCCGGGCTCGAGGCGCTCGACAAGCTGTGGGACGAGGTGAAGGCGGGCGAGGGCTGAAACTGAGAACGGGACGCCGCATAGGGTTTCCCCAAGTGCGGCGCCCCGTTTCAGCTGTGAATCTCGTTCCCTAACAGGTACAGGAAGATAGGTGCGACCCTTCGGTTGCGGCAATGGCGACTCGCTCGTGCTCGGACCGGGAATCGAACCCGGACTCCTGTTAAGGAACGGCATTCACAGTGCCGCGCGTCTACCAGTTCCGCCACCCGAGCCGAGTTCCCGCCGGCGTGCGTGCGCACACCGGCGACAACGACACGCGCGCTGTGACGCACGTGCTGCGAGTCGAGTTTGAATGTGGATGCAGGTGCGGCGAAGACCGTCACCAATTCATCGCGCGATGAACCGTTCCATTGCGTGGCACGTAGACCCGTGCGGCGCTACTTCCCCTTGAGCGCGTTGGTCCAGTTCACCACCACACGGAACGGACTGTCAAACGTTGTCGTATCACCGACCGCCGTGAACGCATTGAAGAGGAACTTTCGCCCATCGCGTGTCACCGCCCACTGCTCGATGACCGGATTGGGCGCCTGGATTGGCGACCGGAAGAGTGGCGTTGGCGTACCGAACTGGATCGGTGGGCCGGGAGTCACGGCCACTGCCATGACCATGCCATCCTCCGTGAGGTAAAAGAGTTCCTTTCCGTCACCGCGCCACCTTGGCTGCCCGCCCCCTGCGGCGGACACCTGCCGCCGGTCGCCAATCGCTGGGAACGTGGCGACGTACACCTCGAACCGACCCGACTCGGTGGAGATGTACGTGATCCACTTGCCATCTGGCGAAGTGTGCGCTTGGTCGATCCGTGGGATCCCGGTCGCGAGGACCGTGGGCGTGCGTGCCCCGTCGAATGAGAGGGAGAACAACGTGTCGGCCGCATGAAAAATCAGCGACTTGCCGTCGCGTGTGACGCCCTCAGGGTACTTGTCGGGGTTGCCGGACTCAAATAGAACCGAATCGGTCGCCCCGCCGATCGCCTTCCGATAGAAATCGTTGCTGCCGCCACGGAACGAGGAAAACCCGACGCTGCGCGAATCAGGAAACCAGAACGGTGCCCCGCGCGCCAGGGAATCGGTCGTGAGGCGGCTGGTGATATTGCTGCCGAGGTCGATGATCCAGACGTTGCGACCCGGCGAGGCGGCCACATCGCGATCGACCGCAACGAACCTCTCATCCGGCGAGAGGCTTATCTGCGTGTACGTGCCGGTGTCGCCCGCCGTGCCTGCCGGCCTGCCATCCCGGGAATACCATGCCAGATGCCGCGAGAAGGCCACGACGCCGGTTTGGCGGTAGACGAGGACATTATCGGACGAGACATCGAACCCCGTCACTCCGCCGCTGGTGTTCACACCAATGCTATCGGCAACAGGCAGCGGCTCGCCGGAAAGCTCCAGTCGACTCGCGTCAAATCGTTGCGCGTAGAGCGACGCGCCGCGGACGTAGAGGAGATAGCCCAGCGGCGAGTACACCGCCCGTGTGTCGATGGGCAGCAGCCGCCGGGTCGTCGAGTCGTCCAGCGATCCGACGTACAACCCGGAGGTCACTCCAACGCCGCGCGAGTTGAAGAGGAAATGGCGACCGTCGGGAAGAAGCTGGGGATTCGAGAATGAGCGGGCAGGAACCCCACTGATCGGAATCAGCGACGGCTCGCCCCCTGATGCCGCCACCCGGAACAACCTGGATCCGCTCACAAGTACGATGACCCCGCCCAAACCCCAGCTCCCGCCGGCCGATGGTCCGGGCCGTTCGACGTTTGCAACCACTTGCGATGCGCCGCCGGCGACTGCGACACGTCTCAGCTGTTCGCCCGCGAAGTACGCGATCTCCTTGCTGTCTGGCGACCAGAAAGGGCGTCCCGCGCCCTCCGTTCCCGGTAGTACGCGGATACTTGACGTTGCGAGCGAGCGGATCCACAGGACCGGTTTCCCGTCGGCGGTCTGCGGCGTGGTGAAGGCGACGTGCTTTCCGTCCGGCGAGACTGCGATTTGCAGTCCTTGAGTCTGACTCAAGACAGGAATGTCGAAACGGATTTCCGGCGCGTAGGGCGACGAGCCGAAATCGCGAAGGGCCGGCACCAATGTCGCGAGCCACACCACGACCATTGCCCCGAGCGCGATGGCCAATCGCCGTTCCCTTGCTGGCCTTGGAGTCACGCGATCACCGTTCGCGCCGGTGCCCGCCGATGTCACGGCCAGAATCACCTTGCCCGTCAGCGCATCGGCAAACTCCTTCGCCGTAGCGAAGCGATCTGCCGCGAGTTTTTCCAGCGCGTGGTCAACAGCGGCCTCGACGTGAGCCGGGACATTCGGCCGGCTCGCGCGTACTGCCCGCGGCTTCTCCGTCAGGACTCGCGCTATGACCGCCTGCGAGCTGGACCCCGTGTGCGGCGCCTCGCCAGTGAGCATCTCGTAGGTCACCGCACCGAGCGAGTAGATGTCGGTGCGGCCGTCCACCGCGCGGTCACCCGTGGCCTGCTCGGGGCTCATGTACTGCGGCGTGCCGAGTGAGAGCCCCGTCTGCGTGATGCGCCCCCCGCCGGCGTTGCTTACCGCCAGCGCGATGCCGAAGTCCGCCACGAGCGGCTGGCCTTCATGCATCAGGATGTTCTCGGGCTTCAAGTCACGGTGGATGACACCTTGCCGGTGCGCGTAGTCGAGCGCACTCGCGACCGCAGCTCCGATGTGCACCGCCTCGTCGACCGGAAGCTGTTTCTCGCGTTCGAGACGCGCGCGAAGGCTCTCACCCTCCACGAACGGCATCACATAGAACAGCAGCCCTTCCGCCGCACCGGAATCAAACAATGGCAGCAGATTCGGGTGCTGCAGGTTCGCCGTGACCTTGATCTCGGCCAGGAACCGCTCCACTCCGAGCACGGCGCCAAGTTCGGGCTTCAGCACCTTGAGCGCGACGCGACGGTCGTGCTTGAGGTCGCGTGCGAGGTACACCGTGGCCATGCCGCCGGCGCCGACTTCGCGATCGACTTCGTAACGGTCGGCGAGGGCGGCTTTGAGCTGGGACAGGTCGGTCATGGCGTGGCGGAGGTCACTGCGCGCCTAAGCTATGGGTCGGCGGACGAGGTCGCCAGACACGCGAGAAGGAGCGGTGGCACGAACTGAGAACGGGACGTCGCACAAGGTTTCCCAAGTGCGGCGCCCCGTTTCAGCTGTGAATCCTTCCTTCGCGGTATGCGAAGAATGTCATGCCCTTCCCGTCCAGTCAACAACGACTCGCACAGCGACTCGCTCGTGCTCGGGCCGGGACTCGAACCCGGACTCCCGCGAAGGAAGAGGATCCACAGTCCCCCGCGTCTACCAATTCCGCCACCCGAGCCGAGTTCCCACCGGCTCACCGGGGTGGCCAGTGACAACGACACGCGCGCTGTGACGCACGTGCTGCGAGTCGAGTCCGAATGTGGCGGCTGGGGCGAAGAACTTCGCCACCATTTCATTGCGCGGCGTACCAAGTCATTGCCTGCACGACAACGGTCGCCATTGTTCTGCGGACGCCTCCGGTTTACCGCCACCCGTAGTGCCGGTCGAGATACCGCGCGAGCGCTGTCGCAAGCATTCCGGCGAACCGTTCCCGGTTCGCCGCGATGTCGCGGATGCCCGTGTTGTGGCTCTCGATCTGAATGGCGTCCACCACGCCGCCCTGCTGCGATCCGTGGCGAGCAGTGTTGTAGCCGCCGTTGAAGTACTCGTCGCCTGCGACGGGCGCGCGATCGAGGTGCGACGGCACGGCGGGAATCCCAGCGGTCGCGAGCATCCCGCCAAGACTGTTCGGCCCGTTGAGCACCGCGATCGGCGCGTCACCGGCCACCGATGACCGCGCCACCTGTGCGATGCTCGACTGCGTTGTGGACGATCCGGCGACCAGCGCCGCATCGTCGAGTCGCAGCGTTGACGCGGGGATGAGATACCCAAGTTCGAGTCTGGGAATCGCGTGCCCGTGACCGTGAAGGTCGATCACCAATCCCTGTGCGGTTGTGCGCACGACTGTGGCTTTCGCCGTATCAATGACCGCATGCAGCCACAACCACGTTCGCTCGAGTGCTGCGTTGCCGCTGGTGGCCTCGACGATCTCGCGATTCGCGTCGAACTTGCGCCGGTTGAGCCGGTTCACCACCAGATGCGGGCGCCTGCCCGTACGAACGGCGAATGAGTCAACGATCAGTCGCGCGAGCTCCTGTGTGTTGCCGTCCGTGACGGTCACGCACGCCGCGCAGGCTCGGTCGGGCAGACCCGCTGGCAGAAGCGCGCCTCCGTGCGGCGCGATGATCACAAGCGGTGCAGCACCCGGCTGGTATTCGATGTAGCCGTCGGGGTCGAGATAGGTGCTGCCAACCACGAACGGCCCCGTCGGCAATGGAGGAGCCCCGCCGGAAGATGGCGGAGCGGCGCCGTCGCCATCCGGCTTTGCGCCACTCGTCGGAGTCGTGTTTCCGTCGGCGCACGCAGCGAGCAGCACGAGCCCGACGGCGGCAATCACCCCGGCGGTTAACCTGCACGCCGTGCGCGGCGAGCCCCGCATGTCGCCTACGGCCGGAGCCGGTGCATCATCCTCGGAAACGCAATGCACTCGCGGATGTGCTGCGAGCCGCAGATCCAGGCGACCGTGCGCTCGAGGCCAAGCCCGAACCCTGCGTGCGGGAAGGTCCCGTACTTCCTGAGCCCCAGATAGAAATCATAGGCCTCCTCGGGAAGTTTCTCCTCGCGCAGCCGGTGCAGGATCTTGTCGAGGTCATCTTCGCGCTGCGATCCGCCGATGATTTCCCCGTACCCTTCCGGCGCCAGGCAATCGTCACAGAGCACCGTGCGCGGATCGGCCGGGTTCTCCTTCATATAGAAGGCCTTGGCTTCCTTCGGATAGTTCTTCACGAAGACCGGCGTTGTGTAATCCTGGACCAGCAGCGACTCGTCTTCGGCACCGAGGTCGTCGCCCCACTGCACTGCGCTTCCCTTCTTCTGCAGCGTGGCCACGGCGTCGGTGTAGTCAATGCGCGGAAACGGGCCCTTGATTGCTTCGAGCTTTGTGACGTCGCGCTCGAGTTCCTTCAGCTCCGCCTGCCGACGCTCCAACACGCGAGCGACGATGAAGCAGAGCATGTCTTCCTGCAGCTGCATGTTGTCGTCGGAGTCGTTGAACGCCACTTCCGGCTCGATCATCCAGAACTCAGTGAGGTGCCGGCGCGTCTTGGACTTCTCAGCGCGGAAGGTGGGCCCGAAGGTGTAGATCTTGCCGAATGCCGCCGCGGCCGCCTCGCCGTAGAGCTGGCCGGTCTGTGCGAGATAGGCGTTGCCGAGGTCGAAGTACTCGGTCGAGAACAACCCGCTCCGTTCGCCGATCGCCGCGGTGAGCACAGGAGTGTCCACGCGCAGGAAGCCCTGTCCGTAGAAAAAGTCGTGGATCGCCTGCTCGATCTCGTTGCGCACGCGCGCGATCGCCACCTGGCGCGGCGTGCGCAGCCAGAAATGCCGGTTGTCGAGCAGGTGATCGATACCGTGTTCCTTGGGCTGAATCGGGTAGTCGAGCGGACTCGAACCAATCACTTCGAGGTTGCTGAGCCCGAGTTCATGACCTCCCACCTGTCGCGCATCGGCCTTCACTTCACCGGTGACGGCGATGCAGGTCTCTTGCGTGAGCTTGCCGAAGAGCTCCCACACTTCTGGAGTCACCTGGCTCTTCACGAGCACTGACTGGAGGAGCCCGGTACCGTCGCGCATCACGATGAAGGCGACCTTGCCGCTGGAGCGGAGGTGCGTCACCCAACCGCGAACGGTGGTCGTCGTGCCGACGTGTTTGCTGAGTTCAGAGATGCGTGTGGTCTGCATTGCGTGGAAGGCGGATTGCGCGAGGAGTTGGATGCGGACCGACTAGCGGCCGCGATAGCTGATCTTGTACACGGTTCCTGCCATATCATCAATGACGTAGAGCGAACCGTCAGTGCCCTGGGCGAGGCCCGCCGGACGATGCAGGCGGCCGTCGGTGCCCGGCATTCCGAGCTTCGAAAATCCGACGGCAAAGTCCTTGTGGGCACCGTTCGCACGCGCGCCGTTCATCGGCAGGTACGACACGCGATACCCGTCGTTCGGCAGCGGCGCCCGGTTCCACGACCCGTGGAAGGCCACGAACAATCCGTTCCGGTACTCCTGCGGAAAACTCGTGCCCGTGTAGCGCAGGATGTCCATCGGCGCCCAGTGACCGGGGAACGAGTACAGCGGCACTTTCTTGTCATCACAGCGATCGGTCTTCTTCTGGTCGCCGCCGTACTCCGGCGCGGTGACCAGTTTCTTCTCGTCAACTGACCAGTAGCAGTAGGGCCAGCCGAAATCATCGCCCTTCATCACGTGGTTCACCTGCTCACCCGGATTCTCCGCGCCGTATTCATTGGTGCCGTCCCAGAGCCCGTTCGGCGGCGACTGCAGGCCGTCGCGACCGTGCATGGCAACCAACAGTGCATTGGGGTTCAGTGGATCGACGTTCAGCGCGAGCGCGTTTCGGATACCGGTGGCAAAGCGCACACCATCCGCTGGCTTCTGTCCACTCTTGTTGGCGTCGAAGGTCCAGATGCCCGCGCGCGTCTCGAGTTCCGCGCAGGGATCCGGGCTCGGCGTCCGAGGCGTACGCTGCGGACCGGGCTCGCAGGCGTTGGAGCGCGAGCCGATGTTCATATAGATCGTGCCGGCGCGGACGACGAAGTTATTTGCCGCGTGCCCACCGGTCGGCAAGTCGTTGATGATCGTGTCTGCAGCGCCCACCGTCGTGGAGCCCGTCGTGTACCGATAGCGGACAATCGCACGGCCGGTGGACGAATAGAGGTATCCGTCTGCGAGTGCGATGCCCGATCCGCTCGCGACGGCCAGCTTGGTGACATTGTCTGCTTTTCCGTCGCCGTTGGCATCACGAAGCAGGAAAACAGAGCCGGGGCTCAGTGGTTGCCCCGATCGTCCGCCGCCGCGCGGATTTCCCACGATCAACAGGTCACCGTTGGGCGCGACAACGGCGTGCCGGGGCGACTGGAGGCTGTCGGCGAAGATCGTCGCGCAAAATCCCGAGGGTAGCGTGAGGCCCGCATTGCCGGGCGCGCAAGGCGCCTGGCCCTGCGCGGCTCCGCTCGTCGCGGGCGGTGCCGCAATCGCCGCGGACCCGCCGTACGACGCCGCCGAAACGGCGAATGCACTGCCGACAATGATTGCCACCGGCGCGAACCGGCGCAGGGATTTCGTGAACTGCATCTGGAAACTCCGGAGTGGGGCGCTGCGACCGCGATTCCGGGAAATCTATCGCGCCGGAATCACCGGGAGCACGACGTGCGACGGCCGGCTTCGGTCGAGATACAGCTGGTTGGCGGCGACCCGTGAACCGGTGGCCCGCGCCTCGGGTTCGCCGGTATTCGGATTCACGTCGAAGTGCGGGAAGTTGCTGCTCGAGACATCCAGCCGGATCCGGTGCCCGCGCGCGAACAGATTGCTCGTGGGAAATGCCGTGACCGTGATTTCATAGACCTGCCCGGGAGTCATCAGCGACGGCTTTTCCCAGGAATCGCGGTAGCGCACCCGGAGAATTCCGTCCGTGAGGTTCATGGCGAACCCTTCGGGATAGTCGGCATTCGGCGGATACACGTCTATCAGCTTGATGGTGAAATCGGTGTCGGGGCAGTCCGACGAAATCCAGAGCTTCGCAGTCAGTGGACCTGTCAGCTCTACCGCCTGCTCCAGCGGCGCCGTCTGGAACGTGAGCACATCGGGCCGCGCCGACAGCGGCCGATAGGGCTCCACTGAGCCGAAGAAGCGCGGTCCCTCGCGCTGATCGTATGCCCCGCCCTCCATCACAGGCCGACCTGACGTGATCGTCCCGCCGATGCTCGGCACAGGATGTTTGGGATCGAACCGGTAGCCCAATGCCGCGTCGGCGACAGTCGGCCGGGCGGTAGTCAGCCCACCATCGGCGTGCAGGTAGTACGGCGTCCACTGCGTATCCGGAATAGGCCAGTCGCGTTCCGATCGCCAACGCCCGCCGTGCTCCATTCTGCCGGCGGAGTTCTTTCGCCCGCTGCCGCCGCCCATCACAAAGAGCCGGACGCGCGGTTCATCGTCCACGCCGTTGCGTTCGCCCTTCACGTAGCGGTCGAACCAGCGCGCACGGAGCGTCAGAAAATCGGGCGCGACGTTGCCGTCGATCACCGCCGCGGCGCCGAAGTCCACGTCACCAGCGTAGGTCAGCTGGCGATCACCGTGCGTCCACGGGCCGAGGAGCAGCCGCACGGGGCCGCGCTTCTTCTTTGAGAGCGCGACGTAGTTGTCAGTCGCCGTGCGCGGGTAGGGATCGTACCACGACGACATATGCACCATCGCCGCATCGGCGTACTGATCGTAGAACCCTTCAGCGTAGATGCCGAGTTGCTTCCAGTATGAGTCGAACTCCCCGTGCTCCCACTGCTCGAAGAGGTAGTCCTCGTACTCCTTTGCCAGCGTGACGGGTGACTCACCACGCTTCCACGGCAACCGCGCAAACCAGTCGCGAATGTTGACGCGCCTCATCGCGGCAAGTTTGGCGGGATCGCGCGCAACCTCCGGATCCTCTACCGCGTTGCTGTACGCCCAGGTCGCCTGCTTGAGCTCGAACGCGCCGCCCTGCCTGATGCCGCCTTGGTACGCGTTGGAGAACCCGCCGGAATCGAGCCACATCGCGACAACGCCGGGCGCCCCCGCCGAGCCGAGCGCGCCCTGCGTGTGCGCGGCGTACGAGAGTCCCATCGTGCCGATGCGCCCGTTGCTCCAGGGCTGCTCAATGATCCACTTGCAGCAGTCGAATCCGTCGTTGCCGTCGTTCAGGTACTTCACGAACTCGCCTTCGGACTTGTAGCGCCCGCGGCAGTCCTGATAGACGAACGCGTATCCACGCTTGACGAAGAACTCGGCGACGGCGGCCCGACCCAGAGGCGTCGGGTTGGTCGGCGTCCGTTCCGATCGGCTAGGCGCTTCCTTGTTGTACGGCGTGCGCTCGAGGATGATGGGGTACTTCGTGCCGTCGTCGGCCGGGAGATAGACATCGGTGGCGAGGCGGACGCCGTCGCGCATCCGGACCATGATGTCGCGCTTGATGACGGTGGCCGACCCCGCTGCAGCGGGCGCCGCCCATGCGGGCAGACGAATCGCCGCAGCGGCAGCCATCAAGGAGGAGAATTGGCGTCGGTCCATCGCCGTGGAAGGTACGACGGCGTAGTTTCTGCCGCGATGCCGCGACCCGGGCTCTTCGCCACCGCATTGATTCTCGTCGTTCACGCCGCCGCGCGGCTGAGTGCGGCACAGGGCGCGCCTCCGGCATCAAGCGCGCCCGACCTCACGATCGTCGCCCCGGCAGCCCCCGGCGGCGGCTGGGACCAAACGGCCCGCGTGATGCAGCAGGTGCTGCGCGAGAGTGGGCTCGCGAAGTCGGTGCAGGTCGTCAACGCCGCTGGCGCGGCTGGGACGATAGGCCTTGCCCGTTTCGTAAGTGCCGATGCCGGGAATGGCAACGCGTTGCTCGTCACCGGTCTCGTGATGGTGAGCGGCATCGCGACGAACAACTCGCCGGTCACGCTCGCCGACGTGACGCCGATCGCGCGGCTGTCGGGTGAGTACGAGGTGATTGTCGTGCCGAAGGGGTCGCCCTATCAGACGCTGAGCGATCTGGTCGCTGCGTTCAAGGCAAATCCCCGCGCAATCTCTTGGGGCGGCGGGTCCGCTGGCGGCACGGACGAAATCCTCGTGAGACTCTTGGCCGACGCAGCCGGGGTTCCGCGAAGCGGAGTGAACTACATCGCATACTCCGGCGGCGGTCAGGCGCTGGCAGCAGTGCTGGGCGCGCACGTGAGCGCGGGCGTGAGCGGACTCGGCGAGTTTGCGGCGCAGCTGGAGTCAGGGGATCTGCGGGCGCTGGCGATTTCGGCGCCGGGGCGAGTCGCGCCCACCGGACATGACTCCGCTGGCACGGGAAGCGGACGAACCGCGCGCGGGTTCAACGCCTCAGCAGTCCCCACCATCCGCGAGCAGGGGCTCGATGTCGTATTGATGAACTGGCGCGGCGTTGTGGCGCCGCCGGGGATTTCGCGCGCGGAGCGACGCAGTTTGGAATCGCTGATCTCCACGATGTCCAAGAGCCGCGAGTGGCAGGAGGCGTTGACCCGCAACGGGTGGACCGACCTGACGCTGGTCGGCGACGAGTTCGGGAAGTTCATCACCGATGAAACGCGCCGAGTGGTGCCGTTGGTGGTCGCGTCAGGGGGCGAGTCGAAGCGCGACTGGTTCGGGACGTTGGTCCTCGGTGCGCTCATAGCCGCCGTGGCGACTGCCGGGATGCAGCGGTTTCGACAGCGGGCGATGGAACCAGCGATCCACGCGACGCATGCGCCGCTCAACCGACGTTCGCTTTCGCTGGTTGCAGCTGCCGTGGTGCTCGAGGCCGCGCTGATTGTGCCCGCCGGGTTCGTTGTGGCGTCGGCGCTGGCGTTCACACTCGTTGCGCGCGGATTCGGCAGTCGGCGTATCGCCCTGGACGCGGCGATCGGGTTCGCACTCGCGGCTGTGGTCTATCTCGGATTCGCCAAGGGACTCGGCGTTTCGCTGCCAACCGGGCCGTTCGGCTGATGGAATCGCTCAGCCCGCTCTTCGACGGATTCCGGGTCGCACTCACGCCGGCGCATCTCGGCTGGAGCCTGATCGGCGTCGTGCTCGGCACGGCCGTCGGCGTGCTCCCGGGGATAGGCCCTGCGCTGACCGTGTCGCTGCTGCTGCCGGTCACCTTTTCGCTCGATCCGACATCGGCCTTCATCATGTTCGCCGGCATCTACTACGGCGCGATGTATGGCGGCTCGACGACATCGATCCTGCTCAACACGCCCGGAGAAAGCGCGACGATCGTCACGGCGCTCGAAGGCCACCAGATGGCCAAGGCGGGGCGCGGCGGCGCGGCACTGGCGACTGCGGCGATTGGGAGTTTCGTGGCCGGAACTCTCGCCACCCTCGGCCTGGCCCTGCTCGCCCCGCCGCTCGTGAAAGTCGCGCTTCTACTTGGCCCGGCAGAGTACTTTGGCTTGATCGTCGTCGCCTTCGCCGCCGTCACCAGCGTACTCGGCCGCTCGCGCACGCGCGGGGTCGTGAGCCTCACCCTCGGCCTCACTCTTGGGCTTGTTGGCCTCGATCCGCGCGACGGCCAGGCGCGCCTCACCTTTGGCATCCCCTACCTGCTGGATGGCATCGACCCCGTGATCGTGGCCGTGGGCCTCTTTGCTGTTGGCGAGACCTTTTTTCTTGCGGCCCGCCACGGACTCGACATCGACGAACTGGTACCGCTGAAGGGATCGCTCTGGATGACACGCGAAGAATGGAAACGGAGCTGGAAGCCCTGGTTGCGCGGAACCGCGCTGGGATTTCCCCTGGGTGCGCTCCCTGCCGGGGGCTCGGAGCTCCCGACCTTCCTGTCGTACGGAATCGAAAAGCGATTGACGAAGCACCCCGAGGAGTTCGGCCGGGGCGCAATTGAAGGCGTGGCGGGCCCCGAAGCGGCGAACAATGCCGCAGCGGCTGGGACGCTCGTTCCATTACTCACGCTGGGCCTGCCCACATCGGCAACTGCGGCAATGCTCCTCGCCGCCTTTCAACAGTACGGCCTGCGTCCCGGCCCGCTGCTGTTCGAGCAGGAACCGGCGCTCGTTTGGGGCGTCATCGCAAGTCTCTTCATCGGGAACACGCTGCTGCTCGTGCTCAACCTTCCGCTCGTCGGACTCTGGATCAAGATGTTGAGCGTGCCGCGGCCACTACTCTACGGTGCGATTCTGGTGCTCGCTTCAGTCGGCGCGTATTCCGTGCACAGCTCACCGGCCGATCTCGTCATGCTCGGCGTGATCGGGGGAATCGGACTCGCGCTTCGGCTCGGAGATTTCCCTGTCGCGCCGGTGATTATCGGACTGTTGCTCGGTCCAATGGCGGAGCAGCAGTTCGGGCGCGCGGTGTCTGTGGCGTCCGACAGCGTGACGCAGGCGTTCGCGCGGCCTGTGGCGGGGTCACTGCTGGTAGTTGCGGTGCTGCTCGTCGCGTGGCCGATGCTCGCTGCGACGCTCAAGCGGTTTCCGTTAACCGTACGCCGTAAGCCGTAAGCCGTCTACTCGCTGTTGTTGTTCACCCCACCCTGAACAACTCCATCGCCCGGTCGTAGCGCCGCCGCATCACCTGTTGCAACGGCGCGTTCTCCTTGGACGTGAGCAGCGGGTCCTTGCCGAGCAATCGCAGCGCCGCTTCGCGCGCGATTTCGTTGAGTTCCACGTCACGCAGCGGGTTGGCAACCTTGAACGTCGCCTCGCCGGACTGCCGCTGCCCGAAAAGGTCGCCCATGCCGCGCAGCTTGAGATCGGCCTCGGCCACCTTGAACCCGTCGTTCGTTCCGACTACGACGGAGAGCCGGTCCTCGGTATCGGGTGACACGTCACCGAGCAGGATGCAGAAACTCTCTTCTGCGCCACGACCCACGCGCCCGCGCAGTTGGTGGAGCTGACTGAGTCCAAAGCGCTCGGGGTGCTCGACGCACATCACCGTGGCATTCGCCACGTCGATCCCCACTTCGATGACCGTTGTAGAGACAAGAATATCGATCGCGCCGTCGCGGAACCGCCGCATCACCTCGTCCTTTGTATCGGCATCCATGCGCCCGTGCAGCAACTCCACTCGGCGGTGCTTGAATGGGCCGGTGCTGAGTTCCTCGTGCGCCTTGGTCGCGGCGCGGAGTGCAACCTTGTCGCTCTCCTCGATGAGCGGCAGCACGACATACGCCTGCCGTCCCTTCACCAGCTGAGCCTCGATGAAGTCGTAGACTTTTGCGCGTGACTTCTCGAGGCGCCGCACGGTGGTCACCGGCTGGCGGCCCGGCGGCAGCTCATCGAGCACGCTGACGTCAAGATCGCCGTACACCGTGAGCGCGAGCGAACGCGGAATGGGCGTGGCGCTCATCAGGAGCACGTCGGGCCGTTCCCCCTTCTTGCCAAGCGCGAGCCGTTGCTCCACGCCAAACCGATGTTGCTCGTCAACAACGGCGAGGCCAAGCCGGGCAAACGACACCGACTCCTGGACGAGCGCGTGCGTGCCGACCACGAGCACCGGCTCCGTACTCGCGAGGCGAGTGGCCGCTGCCTTCCGCGCCTTGGCGCTGAGCGACCCCGTCAGCAACAGGGGGGAAAGTCCGAGCGGCGCGAGCAACTTGGCCATGGAGCTGGCGTGCTGTTCGGCGAGCAGTTCGGTGGGCGCCATCACGGCGGCCTGGAATCCGTTCTCCATGGCCAGCAGTGCAGCGAACAATGCCACGACGGTCTTGCCGCTCCCGACATTCCCCTGGAGCAGCCGGTGCATCCGCTCGGGGCCGCACATGTCCTTCACGATCTCACGCGTGGCGCGCACCTGCGCATCCGTCAACTCAAAGGGCATCGCCGCCTTGAGCTTGGTCGTGAGGTCGCG
>Ga0207952_1000887_pt1 | contig 16968 bp, 17 predicted proteins | sample SubbioR12Aug_8Ca_FD_184831 | JGI IMG/M metagenome (GOLD analysis project Ga0207952, IMG submission 184831) | Serpentinite rock and fluid subsurface biosphere microbial communities from McLaughlin Reserve, California, USA - CR12Aug_8Ca (SPAdes) | ecosystem: Environmental > Terrestrial > Deep...
CGCGCCGCGCGCATGACCGGCCCCTCCCGCCGCCTGAGCGGCGAGCTGGGGTCGGGCGGCACCGCCAGGTTGACATTGGCGGCCGGCCGCGGTGCGGGGAGCGGTTTCGCCATGGGCCTACCCTGCGGCGCGAAGGGCGCGGTTGGCGGCGCAGCTCACCGCCTTGAGCGAGGCCGTCACGATGTTGGCGTCCATGCCGACCCCCCACAGCACGCGGCCATCGGCGGTCTCCGCCTCGATATAGCTCACCGCGGTGGCGTCCGAGCCCGCTCCGGCGGCGTGCTGATGATAGTCACGGACCTTGATCTTGACGCCGCAGTTGCCGGCGAGAGCGTCGACGTAGCCCGCGATCGGACCGTTGCCGCGACCGCTGATCGTCTGGTCCTTGCCGTTGAACGTCACTTTAGCATCGAGAAGACGCACGTCGGGATGGCCGGGTTCGGGCACCGTGGTGTGGCTGACGAAATCGACCGGCGTCTTGTTCTCCAGATACTCCTTGCGGAAGGTCTCCCAGATCAGCGCCGGCTGGATCTCCTTGCCGGTCTCGTCGGCGATCTGCTGGATCACCTTGGAGAACTCGACCTGCAGGAGGCGCGGCATGTCGATGCCGTAGTCGCTCTTCAGGATGTAGGCGATGCCGCCTTTGCCCGATTGGCTGTTGATGCGGATGATCGCCTCGTAGGAACGGCCGAGATCGGCTGGGTCGATTGGCAGGTAGGGCACTTCCCAGACCTTGCTGTTCGAGGCTTCGAGCGCCTTGAAGCCCTTGTTGATGGCGTCCTGATGCGAGCCCGAAAAGGCGGTGAACACCAGGTCGCCGCCGTAGGGATGGCGCGGATGGACCGGCAGCTGGTTGCAGTATTCGACCGTCTGGCGGATCTCGTTGATGTTCGAGAAGTCGATCTCCGGGTCGACGCCCTGGGTGAACATGTTGAGGCCCAAGGTCACGAGGTCGACGTTGCCGGTGCGCTCGCCGTTGCCGAACAGGCAGCCTTCGATGCGGTCGGCGCCGGCCATGTAACCGAGTTCGGCTGCCGCCACGCCGGTGCCGCGGTCATTGTGCGGATGCAGGCTCAGGATCATCGAGTCGCGGTACTTGAAGTTGCGATGGCACCATTCGATCTGGTCGGCGTAGATGTTGGCCGAGGCCATCTCGACGGTCGCCGGCAGGTTGATGATCATCTTCTTCTGTGGCGTCGGCTTGTAGACGTCGCCGACGGCAGCGCAGATGTCGCGCGCGAATTCCAGCTCGGTGCCGGTGAAGCTTTCCGGCGAATATTCGAACACCCACTCGGTCTTGGGGTCGGCGTCGGCCAGCTGTTTGACGAGCTTGGCGCCCGACACGGCGATGTCGATGATGCCGCTGTAGTCCAACCCGAAGACCACGCGTCGCTGCAGCGTCGAGGTCGAATTGTAGAGATGGACGATGGCGCGCTTGGCGCCGCGGCAAGCCTCGAAGGTGCGCTCGATCAGCTCGGGCCGGCTCTGTGTCAGCACCTGGATGGTGACGTCGTCCGGGATCATTTTCTGCTCGATGAGTTCGCGCACGAAGTCGAAGTCCGTCTCGGACGCCGCCGGGAAGCCGACTTCGATCTCCTTGAAGCCCATCTCGACGAGGAGCTTGAACATCCGCGTCTTGCGGTCGGAATCCATCGGCTCGATCAGCGCCTGGTTGCCGTCGCGCAGGTCGACGGCGCACCAGATCGGCGGCCTGGTGATGACCGCGTTGGGCCACTTCCGGTCGGGCAGGGATACGGGCTTGTAGGCGACGTATTTTTCGCCGGCGGTCGGCATCATCGGTTTCTGGGGTGACATGACAGGCTCCTCGCGCCGCGCACGGCCATAAGGCTCTAAGCGAACACTGCGATGGAAAGGATGAAGTGGCGGCGACTGGTGAAGGTATAGAGAGACGAACGACAAGCGATCCGCAGGGCCCCTCCCAAGTCACCCTGGGTGGGGCGGCGGATCAGCCAATAAGTCGAAGCGTCGTCAGTCGCAGCATGATGGGGGCGAACTTCCCCGATTTGGGCGCGCCCGTCAACCCGCCACGCCCGTGGGCGTGGCGGTCGTCGATGAAATCCCGCCTATCGCAGGGGTATGTTGATGTTCACGCCGGGCGGGCCGTAGACCGGCGCATATCCCATCGGGGGAGGGTACATGATCATCGGTGGCGGCGGCGCGTAATAAACCGGCGCCGGCGAGTAGTAGTACACTTTCGGCGGCTTGGGGTAGTACGGCTGATAATAGTGAGGATAGTAGCCGTGACGATGGCCCTTCTTCCAGCCGCCTTCGCCGGCTTCGGCGCCGCCGGCGAAGCCCAGGACGGCCACGCTCGCTACGCAGGCCGCCAGAATGCCTCGGCCGTTCAGTCCACTCCGGAGCTTGTTCAGGTCGCGCATCGCAGCCTCCTTCAACTACACGAATAAAACGCCGGCACGCCCCTGAACGTTGCGTCTGGATTATGGCGGCTATGAGCACGAACCCGCGTCTATACAGGCAAGAATGGCAACGACCTGTGACGAAGCTGTGGTAGTCGGGAGGAAAGCAGGAGGAAGCAGCGATGGCGGGTCCGTTGGCTGGCGTCAGGATTCTCGATTGCACGACGGTGGTGCTGGGACCATGGGCTGCGCAGCAGCTGGGTGACCTCGGCGCCGACGTGATCAAGATCGAGCCGCCCGAGGGCGACACGACGCGGCAACTCGGGCCGGCGCGCAATGCCGGCATGGCCGCCTTCTATCTCGGCTGCAACCGCTCCAAGCGCTCGATCGTGCTCGACCTGAAACAGGACTCCGGCCGCCGGGCGCTGTTCAAGCTGGCTGAGACCGCAGACGTGCTGATGCACAATTACCGACCCGAGCCGGCCAAGCGGTTGGGCGTGGAATACGAGGCCTTCGAGAAGATCAACCCGCGCCTCGTCTACCTCGCCACCTACGGCTACCGCGCCGCCGGGCCGATGGGGCCGAAGGCGGCCTACGACGACATCATCCAGGCGGGCTCCGGTCTTGCCTCGCTGCAGAGTGTCGTGGCCGGCCAGCCGCGCTTCCTGCCGACCATCGTGGCCGACAAGACGAGCTCCAACGGCGTTGTCTCGGCCCTGCTGGCCGCCCTCTACGCCCGAGAGAAGACGGGCGTGGGCCAGTCGGTCGAGGTGCCGATGTTCGAGACGCTGGTCTCCTTCGTGATGGTCGAGCATCTCTACGGCGAGACCTTCCGGCCGGCGCTGGAAACGGCGGGTTACAAGCGCGTGCTCAACAAGGAGCGCCGGCCCTATCCGTCGAAGGACGGCTACTTCGCGCTGCTGCCCTACACCGACGGGCACTGGAAGGAATTCTGCGGCCTGATCGGCCGGCCCGAGCTCGCCGCCGATCCGCGCTTCACCTCGCTCGCCAACCGCCTGAAAAACGTCGAGCATTATTATTCGGCGCTGGCCGAGATCTGCGCCACCAGGACCAACGCCGAATGGGTGGCGCTGCTCGGGAAATCCAACGTGCCGCATGGGCCCGTCAACACGCTCGACGACCTGTTCGTCGATCCGCAGCTCGAGGCCACCGGCTTCTGGAAGGAAGTCGATCATCCGACCGAAGGCCGCTTGCGCATGCCCGACATCCCGCCGCGCTTCAGCAAGACCAAGCCCGAGGTCACGCGCCTGCAGCCGCGGCTGGGCGAGCACAGCGTCGAGGTCCTCAAGGAGGCCGGCTTTACGGCCGGCGAAATCGCCGCCATGCTGCAGACTGGCGCGACAAAGACGGCATAGACCGTCGCAGTAAACCCGTCGCGCCGCAGGGAGGAAAGAATGGTCGTTCGCTCGTCGCGGCGTGAAGTGCTGCGTTTTGGTTCCATTGCCGCCGCCGCGGCGGTCCTGCCGGCTCCGGCGATCGCCCAGGCACCCTGGCCGAGCAAGCCCATCCGCATCATCGTCGGCTATCCGGCCGGCGGCCTTACCGACACCTTCGCCCGCGCCTACGGCGACTTCATCTCGCAGAAGACCGGCCAGCCGGTCTCGGTAGAGAACAAGGCCGGCGCCAGCGGTGCCATCGCCGCCGAGCAGGTGAAGAACGCGGCGCCCGACGGCTACACGCTGATGTGGACGATCTCGACCACGATGATCATGAACAAGGTGCTGTTCAAGAAGCTGCCCTACGACCCGGACAAGGACTTCGCCCTGATCTCGTGGATGGATGCGGGTCACTTGCCGTTCATCGTCAGCAAGAACGTGCCGGCGAAGAACCTCGCGGAGTTTGCAGCCTACGCTCGCAACAACAAGGTCAGCGTCGGCACCTACGGCGCCGGATCGTACAGCCATGTCGCCGTCGAGGCGCTGAACCGCCATTACGGCCTGAAGATGGAGGCCGTTCACTATCGCGGCGAGGCGCCGATGTGGACCGACGTGATGTCGGGCGCCATCCAGGCCGGCAGCGGCAGCTTTGCCGCCGCGTCCAGCGTGCTGCAGAGCGGCAACGGCCGCGCGATTGCCGTGCCGACCAAGGAGCGGATGAAGAAGCTGCCGGACGTCGGCACCTTCTACGAGCAGGGCGTGACCGACATCGCCTTCCAGGTCCAGGGCTTCATCTGCCTGGTCGGCCCGGCCGGCATGCCCAAGGAGATCGTGAAGAAGCTCTCCGACATGATGGTCGAGGCCGGCAAGAGCGAGCGCATCCAGAAGATCCTCGACACCTTCGGCATCGACCGCGCGGCCCAGGACCAGGCCTTCTTCGAGAAGTTCATGGCCGAGCAGGGGCCGGTCTGGATCAAGCTGGTCAAGGATCTGAACCTCGAGCCGCAGTAAATCCGGCAACGCGCCATATATCTGCCATGGAGAATATCTATATGAGTATGCTACTTTAAGTAGCATACTCATAGGAGACGGCCGTGGCTTTCGATGTCTATGCAGGACCGCTGACGCTTTACTACGCCGGCCAGTGGGAGAACGTCGCTCAACGGTATGCTCGCGAGCGTGGCGCCACGTATCATATGATCCGGACCGAAGGCGTCGATGATCGAGTGACGGCCCCGGGGGTGTTGCGGCCCGCCCTTGTCGAGTGGCGGAGGCAACTGAGCGAAGCCTTGGGGTCGAACATTGCCGAACCCCTGGATTGGGATGAATCGAACAGCGAGTATGCTACCGAGCGGCCGAATTGGGATGGTTACGTCTCCCTGAGGCTGTGGGCGGCCTACGCCGAGCATCCCGATCTGACGCTGCCACTACGGTGCGGCGAACTGGAAGAAGATCCGGCCTATCTGCGTTCGACGGCGAAGGACGTGGAATCGCGTTTTCCCGTTATCATCAGGAACCTCGAGTTCTGGCTGCCGAGCCCTTTCGAGTTCACCTTCAAGGCCGGGAGTCCGAACGGCGCTCTGGTGGAGTTTGGTTCGGCGATACATCTCCTGAAGCATCTGCAAGAGTTGAACCGTGCCACCTGGAACGCGGATCAGGCGACGATCTCGGCGTGGGGTACCGTTGCGCCGAGACCCGAAGCGCCGTTCGAGCAGGCCGCCAAGCATGGCTATTCCACCATGCTCACTTTGGCCCAATACGCCTGCGAAAAGCGAATGCCGATAAAACTCGACTACTGACGGATTTGGCGCGGCGCTGGATCTGCCGCCTGTGCGTTTTGCGCATCAAGGTATTTGCATTCGAGTCTTTTCACGGGATACCGCATCCTGTATATCAACTGCAAGTAGTATCTCTCTGATGTACCCAATCAATGGAAGAAGGACCCCTCGTCCATGGCTCTCGACGTCTATGTCGGGTCGCTCGCCCATTATTACGCCGGCGCCGGCTACCGGATCGTGCAGGTTGACGTAGCGGCGGATCACGTAAAGCCGAAGGATCCCGAACGCATCCACGCGACCATCCTGGCGTGGCGTACGGCCTTGAGCGACTTTCTCGGCGACAACATTCCGGCCCCGCTCGACTGGGACGAAACACCTGCGGCGCCGCGCTACACGGGCCGGCCGGGCTGGGACGGGTGGGCGGCGCTGGTGCTGTGGGCGGCCTATGCCGAGCATCCCTTGCTCGGGCGGCCCGACACCCTGTCCGATGAGTGGGAGAACGACCCGGCGCTCGCGCGCAGCAACGCCGAGGGCTTCCGCTCGCGCTACTCCCATCTCGTGCGCCATGTCGAACTGTGGTTGCCCAGTCCGTTCCCGTTCACTTTCGACGGCAAGGACGTCGACGGGCACCGGGTCGTCCTCGGTTCGGCGCCGACGTTGCAGCGTCAGCTCGCCGATCTCAACGGTGCGACCTGGAAGGCCGCGGACGACACGGTGGCGGGCTGGGGCCGGAAGCCGCCGTCCGATGGCGCGTCGCTCGAGCTGCGTGCCCGCTACGGCTTCGCCGCGATGGTGAAAGCTGTCCAGCAGGCGATCGATCACCGCCTGCCGATGAAACTGGACTACTGACGCGAAACCGCCCGCAACGCGGAGGGCGTTGCGGGCGATCGATGCCGCCAATCAGGAGACTGCGATCAGGCCGTGGGGGGCGCGGCCGGCGGCGGCTCGGAAACCGGACGATTGCGGCGCTCGGCCATGAAGTCGTCGAACTCGGCGCGGTCCTTGGCGGCGCGCAGCCGGTCGAGGAAGTCACGGAACTCGCGCTGCTCCTCGTCGAGCTTGCGCAGCGTCTCGTCGCGATATTCGTCGAAGGCGACGTTGCCGCTCGGGCCGGCATCGCGGCCCCAGCGGTGACGGCGGCGCCAGGCGCGGAATTCTTCGCGCATTTCGCGGCCGCCCTCGGAGCGTCCGTCCGGCGTGTTCCAGTGGCCCCAGCGGGCGTGTCTCGAGCAAAACATGCGACCACTCCATTTCAGGTAGATGAGAAGGGCGAGGCCAATCGGCCAGAATACGATGAAGCTCACGACCACCAGGGCGATCCAGGCAGGCCGGGGCAGGTCGTCCAGTTTTTCCATCAGGCCCGTCATTGCGGCCTCCAGTTAGAGTGTTAACGATGTAAATGTTAACGACATTTACATTGGGCATTCCCGCCCGGGGAGTCAAGGCCCCCTCAGGCGTTTTGGGGAAAACCGAGCCCCTGCAGGTAAATGAGCATCTCGGACTCGAGCAGCTCCTCGGCCGTCATGGGCAGGGTCCGCCGTCCGGCGTCGCCGCGTCCGAACAGCGAGGCGATGCCGTGGGCCATCGACCAGATGTGCAGGCTCATCATCAGGGCGGGCGGGCGCTTGCCGGTCGGCAGCTGCGTGACCAGCGCGTCCGCCGCGGTGCGCAACACGGCGAAGGCACGGTCGGCGGCGGCGCGCAGGTCGGGACTGAGGTCGGGCGGCAGGCCCGATTCGAACATCGCGGCATAGTAGGCGGGCTCGGCACGGGCGAAGGCGAGGTAGGCCTTGCCGACATTGTTGAAGGCGGTCCGTGAGTCGGGCTTGCCGCCGTTCCAGCCGGTCGACAGCATCGCCTCGAAGCGCTGGAAGCCCTCGCGCGCCACGTCGGCCAGCAGCGCCTCGCGGTCGCGGAAGTGGCGGTAGGGCGCGGCCGGGCTGACGCCGGCGGAGCGCGCGGCGTCGGCGAAGGTGAAGCCGCCCGGGCCCTTCTCCTTGATCAGCTCGCGCGCCGCCTGGATCAGCGCCTCGCGCAGATTGCCGTGGTGGTAGGCGCGTTCGGCGCGACGTTTCCAGCTCATGTTAAGGGAGTTTACATCAAAGGTTGGCCGCGCAACAGGCGCGGGATATGCGCATAAGCTGCGTGTACTGCTCTCGCACTTTTTCTACTCTGTCCGCTCGTCATCGAAAGCGGGGGCCCACGATGCATCATGGAGAAGTAAGTCCGGAGATCGCCGCCGGTCTGCTGGCGCTCAAGAAGCGCATCGCGGCTGCCAAGATTCCACCTTCGCAACTCGATCAGACGATCAACGTCGCGGTCTGGAACATCCGCGAGTTCGGCAAGAAGCGTCGGACGCTGCCGGCCATCCACTACATCGCCGAGATCCTGGGCCAGTTCGACCTGATCGCGCTCGTGGAGCTGCGCGACAATCTCGAGGACTTCGGGCGCGTCTGCGAGTTCCTCGGCCCGAGCTGGGACCTCGTCTATTCGGACTGGATTTCCGATTCGGGCGGCAACCGCGAACGCACCGGCTTCCTCTACGACCGCCGCGCCGTCACCTTCAACGGCCTCGCCGCCGAGGTCGATGCCCCGCGTGGCAAGAAGGGTATCGAGTACCTGGCAACCCAGTCCTTCTGGCGCGCGCCCTACATGTGCTCGTTCCGCGCCGGCAATTTCGACTTCGTGGCCGTAGCCACCCATACCCGCTGGGGAGACAGTATCGCCGGTCGCGAGGCCGAGCTCGGCATGCTGGCCGACTGGCTCGACGTCCGCCTCAAGGACAAGTCGTTCGAGGACGAGGATCTCATCGTCATGGGCGACTTCAATACGCCCAAGCTCGATGACAAGCTCTTCAAGGCGCTGTCCCGGCGCGGCCTGCAGGCGCCGGACTCGCTCCTGAAACTCAAGGTCGGCGACGTCACGGTCGGCGGCTCGAACCTCGGCAAGAATGCGCGCTACGACCAGATCCTGCATATGCCGACGACGAAGAGGCGGTTCACCAACTTCGGCGGCACGCTCGATTTCCACATCTCCGACGCTCACATCAAGGAGCTGTTCCCCGGCAAGGGCTATACGCGCACCGAGTTCAGCTACCAGCTCTCCGACCATTTCCCGGTGTGGGTTCAGATCAAGACCGACATCGATGGCGAGCGGTTGAACCAGATCGTTCAGAACGCCAAGAAAGGCTAGACCTCGGCTCGCCGCCGGTGGCAAATCGTGCGGCAGGAAACGAGCGGAGGAAAAACGTGCAACTGTGGATCACCGGCGTCGCCTCGGCGCGCGGCGCGGCGCGCACCGCGCAGGAGATCGAGGCGGCCGGCTGGGACGGCATGCTGGTGGTCGATTCGCAGAACCTCTCCGGCGATCCCTATGTCTCGCTCGCCCTGGCGGCGACCGTCACCACGCGGATCGGCCTCGGCACCGGCGTCACAAACTCGGTCACCCGCCATGCCGCGGCCACGGCGACGTCGATCGCCAGTGTCGATCGCATCTCGAACGGCCGCGCCGTGCTCGGCATCGGCCGCGGCGATTCCGCGCTCGCCCATCTCGGCCGGGCGCCGGCGCGCCTCGCCCAGTTCGAGCGTTACCTGCGGCAGCTCCAGCTCTATCTCGGCGGCGAGTCGGTGAGCTTCGAGGAGATCGACATCCCGCACGAGGCGGCGCCGCCGTTGTCCGGCCTGCATCTGCACGACGCCCCGCCGGCCAGCCGCATCGCCTGGATCGCCGATGGCCTGAAGGGGAGCGGCCCCCAAGACAGCAGCAAGGGCAACAACAAGGTGCCGGTCGAGGTCGCCGCCAGCGGCCCCAAGGTCATTGCCCTGGCCGCGCTCCATGCCGAGCGGGTGATGTTCACCCTCGGCGCCGACGTCGAGCGCCTGGCCTGGGGCATCGAACTCGCAAGGAAGACCCGCCGGGACGCCGGCCTCGATCCCGACGCCATCGCCTTCGGCGCCTATGTGAACCTGGGCTGCCACGGCAACCTGGATGCAGCGCGCGGCCTGGTGCGCGGCGGCCTCACGACCTTCGCGCGCTTCTCGGTGATGCACGGCAAGGCCAGCGGACCGGTCTCGACCGGCGACCGCGACGTGCTGGAAAAGCTGCGCAGCAACTACGACATGAAGGCCCACACCCGCGGCGACTCCCGCCAGGCCGGCACGCTGACCGACGACTTCGTCGACCGCTTCGCCATCGTGGGTTCGCCCGAGCGCTGCATCGAACGCCTGCGCGCGCTCGAGGCGCTCGGCCTCGACAAGGTGGCGATCAGCGGCGGCACCCGCGGCGCCTCGGCCGAGGATGCCGCGGTGAGCAAGAAGCTCGTCGCCGAGCAGGTGTTGCCGGGGATGCGGGAGCGATGACGGAAAGACCATGACGGGCGGCGCCCTGACGCTGCCGGCGCGGCTAAAACCCGGCGAATCGCTGGGCGACCGGGTGATGAAGGTGAATCATGCCGGAGAACAGGGCGCGGTTTGCATCTACAGAAGTCAGCGATGGATAGCGGCACTGGTCGCACCGTCGATTGTCCCCGAGCTGGCTGAAAACCAAGTTCACGAGGAACGGCATCGAGCGATCTTTGCTGCAGAACTGGCCCGTCGCGGCGTTCGTCGTTGCCGAAGCTATTGGCTGTGTGCGAGCGGCGGAACGGCGCTTGGAATCGTCACTGCAATCCTCGGACGGCGAGCAATCGCCGCGACGACTGTCGCTGTCGAACAGGTTGTCCTGCGACACCTCGATGCGCAGCGAGCCGCCCTTCAGCAACTCGATGTTCTTGCCGTGGCCGCCATCGACGACATTGCGCGAGAGGAGCGGGAACACCATGACGCTTCGAGGCGCGCGATGGGCAACGCGTCCTGGCCGCTCCGGATGCTGATGTCTGTCGTTTCAACGGCGACCGAAACCGTCATATGGCTCGGTATGCGCCTGTAAAGAGCGCTACCAAATGGCCTTTCCACTGCCCGGCAATCCCAGCTCACTCCACATCGCGTCGACCTTGTCGACCACAGCCTGGTCCATCTTGATCTGCCGGCCCCATTCGCGGTTGGTCTCGCCGGGGAATTTGTCGGTCGCGTCGAGGCCGATCTTGGAGCCGAGGCCGGACACCGGGCTCGCGAAGTCGAGATAGTCGATCGGCGTGTTCTCGATCACGGTGATGTCGCGCGCCGGGTCCATGCGCGTGGAGAGCGCCCACATCACCTGCTTCCAGTCGCGGGCGTCGACGTCGGCATCCACCACGATCACCCACTTGGTGTACATGAACTGCCTGAGGTAGCTCCACACGCCCATCATCACGCGCTTGGCGTGGCCGGCGTAGGCCTTCTTCATCGAGACCACGGCGATGCGGTAGCTGCAGCCCTCGGGCGGCAGCCAGAAATCGACGATCTCGGGGAACTGCTGCTGGAAGAGGGGGATGAACACCTCGTTCAGCGCCTCGCCGAGAACCGAGGGTTCGTCGGGCGGCCGGCCCGTAAAAGTCGAGAGATAGATCGGCTTCCGGCGCATGGTGATGGCGCTGATCGTGAACACCGGGAACTTCTCGACGCTGTTGTAATAGCCGGTGTGGTCGCCGTAGGGGCCCTCGTCGCCGTAGTCGTCGAGGCTGACATGGCCTTCGAGCACGATCTCGGCCTCGGCTGGCACCTTCAGCGGCACTGTCTTGCAATCGACCAGCTCGACCTTCTTGCCGCGCAGGAGCCCGGCGAACTGGTATTCCGACAGCGTGTCGGGCACGGGCGTGACGGCGGCCAGGATGGTGCCGGGATCGGCGCCGATGACGGCGGCCACCGGCAGCGGCTCGCGCTTGCCGGCGCCCTTCCAGCGCTGGTGATGCTGCGCGCCGCCGCGATGCTTTAGCCAGCGCATCAGGGTGGTGTTCCTGCCCGTCACCTGCAGGCGGTAGATGCCGAGGTTGAAACTGTCCTGCTTGTCACCTTTGGGGTTTGGCCCTTGTGTGACGATCAGCGGCCAGGTGATCAGCGGCGCCGGTTCGCCCGGCCAGCAGGTTTGTATGGGCAGTTTGCCGAGATCGATGTCGCTGCCGGTCAGCACCACTTCCTGGCAGGGCGCCGAACTCACCGTCCTGGGCTTCATCGCCATGACGGTGCGCACCATCGGCAGCATGTCGAGCGCCTCGCGCCAGCCACCGGGTGGTTCGGGCTGGCGCAGGAAGGCGAGCGTCTCGCCCACGGCGCGGAGCTGGCCGGGCTCGCGGTCCATGCCCCAGGCCACGCGCTCGATCGTGCCGAAGAGATTGACCAGTACGGGGATATCGGAGCCGACGACGTTCTCGAACAGCACGGCCGGGCCTTTTTCGGCCAGCAGCCGGGTCTGGATCTCGGTCATTTCGAGGACGGGAGACACCGGCGCCTTCACGCGCACGAGGCGTCCGGCCTTTTCCAGTCGGTCGATGAAGTCGCGCAGCGAGGCGAAGGGCATGCGGATCTTTAGAGGAGGAAGCCCTTGGTTGTCATCCCGGCGGGCACCATCCCAACACCCGTCGCCCCGAGCGTAGCCGAGGGGCCTTCTCTCTACGGGGGGCAGCTTATTGTGGAGAGAAGGTCCCTCCACTGCGCGCTTCGCGCTCCGGTCGGGACGACGGACATTTGCCTTAAGCCGCCTGCGCCGCCTTGACCGGTCCCCACGACTTCAGCACCGGCAGCACTTCCTTGGCGAAGAGTTTTAGTCCGCGCTCGGAGACCTCGTAGGGCGTGCCGCCGAAGCGGAAGGCGACGTTCATTTCGAAGTCGCCGACCACCTTCCGGCGCGCCTCGATGCCGCGCAGGATCTTGTCGGGCGTGCCCCAGGACGCCGCCTGCATGAAGCCGGTGACCGCGCCCTCGATGCCGCCCTTGCGCGCGATCTCGGCCTTCTGCTGGTAGGAGTCGTAGCCCTTCACGGTCTTGAAGTGCTCGCCAAGGAATTCGTAGTGGTAGAAATTGCTTTCGACGAACTTGCCTTGGTAGCGGCGGGCCTCGTCCTCGATCGTGGTGGCATCGGGACCGCAGACGCAGAACTCGGTCAGCAGGATGCGCGGCGGCTCGGTGCCGTGATACTTGCGATGAAGCTCGCGGCCCTTCTCGATCATCGGCGCCCGCATCTCCCACGGCCGGTCGGCGAACATCACGATGTGGGCGCCGAGCTTGGCGGCCGAGTCGATCGAATCTTCGCTCGACGCCACGGCGTAGATGCGCCCGTCGAAGGAGTTCTGCGGCCGCGGCCGGATTTCAATGCGTGGCTGCTTATAATATTTGCCGTCGCCCTCCATGAAGCCGGTCTTTAGCGCCTCGATGATCATCGGCGCCGCCTCGTCGAAACGGCCGCGCGATTCGTCCATGCTGAGCCGGAAGGCATTGAACTCGCGCCGCGCCAGGCCGCGGCCCATGCCGAGGCGCAGCCTACCCTTGCTCAGCATGTCGAGGACGGCGGCGTTCTCGGCCACGCGCAGCGGATCATGCCACGGCAGGATCACAGCCGCGGTGCCGACGTCGATGTCGGGGCAGAGCGCCGTCAGATGGGTCATGAGGGCGAGGTTGTCGGGCACGAACGAGTAGTCGTTGAAATGGTGCTCGGCCGACCACAGGCAGTCGAAGCCTGAATCGGCGGCGATCCGCGCCAGGCGAATCTCCTCGTCCCACACGCGCGCATCGGGGCAGTCGTCCCAGCCGTAGCTGGCGAACACCATCATCATGCCGACGTCCATGGGACTTCCTCCTGGGTCGCTTCTTGTCTTGGAGAAATGCTTTCATGGGAAGGTGCTTCGCGTCACCCGCCATGGCATTCTGGCGTTTGGCATGCGGAACGTCGCCATTCCGAAAGAGTTCGAAGACCTGCTGAGCCGGGCCGGCCGGCGGGTGCTGGCGGGTACGCATCCCTTGTGCGGGGCGCTGGCTCAGCCGCGCACGCGCTTCCTCGCCGCGGACGATCTCCTCGACAAGACGAAAGCCACGCGGCTGCGCCGCGCGCTCGAGGAGAGCCTCACCGACACGCTCGAGACGATCGAGAAGCCGATCCCGCCGGAAAGCATCTGGAGCATGCGCCACGACTATGGCGAGCAGCTGCCCAAGACCAGCCGCGCCCGCACCGTCTATTTCGAAAGCCGGCGCGAGCCCGGGGTGAAGGTGGCCGAGAAGCTCGGGCTTGCCCGCATGATGCGTTCGCAAAGCTTCCGCGCCTTCGCCGAGGCCTTGGCCGGCCGCAAGCTGGCGTCGGGCTGGGGCCTGCAAGTGCTGCGCTACGGGCCGGGCGACTATGCCGGCCCGCACAACGACCACCATCCCGAGAACAAGGATGCGAAGGGCGGCTACATCGACCTGCACCTGAGCCTCGCCTCGCCCGCGGTGGCGCACCAGTGGCTGGTCTACAGCCGCGCCGGCCATTTCAGCGAGATCGTGTCGGTGGCCGGGCCGGCGGCGGTGACGGCCTATCGCCTTCCGTTCTGGCACTACACCACGCCGTTGGTCGGCACGGCGACGGCGGCGCGCTGGGTGCTGCTGGGGACATTCCTGTACCGCTGACTCCGACGCAACCTCCCCGCGCCGGAGGTCGTTTTTCCAGAAGCAGTGGAAGGAGCCGACCATGGTTGCGCTTGCAAGACAATTCGATCCGCAAACCCTTCATCACTTACAGTTTCCCAATGAGACCGCAGCCTATCGCGGGGCGCGCAACGTCCTGCTCGCCGAGGAGATGGAATTGCGTCGGCAAATCGAGCGGGTTGCCGCTCACCGCCGGGCGCTGCCCGAAGGAGGGCAGATTCCCGAGGACTATGTTTTCGACGGTGCCGGTGCGGGCGGGCAGGCGACGCGCGTCAAGTTCTCGACGCTGTTTGAGCCGACCAAGGACACGCTGGCCGTCTACAGTTTCATGTTCGGGCCGGAGAGGGAGCAGCCTTGCCCGGGGTGCACTCCTTTCCTCGATGCGCTCGACGGCGCCACGCCGTACATCCTGCAGCGCGTGAATTTCGTGGTTGTCGCCAAATCACCGCTGCCGCGCCTCCTCGACCTGGCAAGGAAGCGGAGCTGGCGGAACCTCGTGCTGCTGTCGACGGCGGGGAACACCTACGACCGCGACTATTTCGGCGACTCGACGGCGTTGCCGGCGGCCGTGCGGCGCCAGCAGGACTTCACGGACGGCGAGGAATGGGACATGCCCATGCTCAACGTGTTCCGCCGCGACGGCGACACGATCCGCCATTTCTGGGGGTCCGAGCTTCTCTACGTGCCGCCCGAGCCCGCCCAGGAATACCGGCACAACGACCTGCTGAGCCCGCTGTGGAACATGCTCGACCTCACGCCGGAAGGCCGCGGCGATTTCCGGCCGCAGGTCGCCTACGGTTGACGTCCCTGCTGCTAGCAGTGCCAGCAGTTCTTGAATTTGCCGGTTCAACAGGTTTTTGCTAGTATTTCTGTCATGATGGGAGACGCCCGACGGAGAGATCCGCCGGGCGTTTTCATGGTCCCACTTTCGACGCTTCCGGCGATCTTTTTCCGGCACACTCATCCCGCGAAGCAGCCGGGCTCGGTGGCACAGTCCATCAGGGGGCGATCGGGCAGCCGGATCAAGGACTTGACCCGGGTTTCTGGCACAAGGTGCGGTACACCGCGTGGCACAACGAGGTGTGCCGCGGAATGGTCCACTATTTGAGCCCGACGGGCACGACGCTGATCGAGTTCTTCGGGCTGCCCTCGATGATGCGGTCGGTGTAGCTGAGATAGACCAGAACGCGCCGCCTGGCGTCCCAGAAGCGCACGACCTGGGTGGTCTTGAAGATCAGCGAGGCGCGTTCGCTGAAGACTTCGTGCGGGCTCTTGATGCCGTCGAGCCTGGACGCGTCGATCGGGCCGACCTGGCGGCAGGCGATCGAGACGTCGGACGGGTCTTCGGCCAGGCCGAGCGCCCCCTTGATGCCGCCGGTGCGGGCGCGCGAGATGTAGCAGGTGACGCCCGCCACGTCGGGGTCGTCGAACGCCTCGACGGCGATCCGGTCGTTGGCCCCCAGCCACTTGAAGCGGTAGCCGACCGAGCCGATGTCCTCGGCGAAGGCGAGCGACGGGATCAGCAGCAGCGCGGCGAGCAGGATGCGCATGTCAGGCTCCTTTGGCGGGCGGGCGCGTGGCCAGGAACAGGCCGGGCAGCACCAGCAGCGTTCCGATCAGGTGGTACCACTGCGGTGCTTCGCCAAGGGCCGCCCAGGCCATCAGCCCGACATAGAGCGGCCCGAGATACATCGAGACGCTGGTGACCGAGGGGCCGAGCTCGCGGACGCAGAAGCCGAAGGCGCCGTAGGCCCCGACTCCGGGCACGATGGCGAGCACGATCCAGACCGCCCAGGTGCGCCAGTCGGCGAAGTCGGGACCGTGCCAGAAGGCGGCCTCGCCCAAGGCGAAGGGCAGCAGCACCAGCGACCCCGCGATGGAAATGGCGCAGAGCCTGGTCAGCGGATCGAGCGCGCTCGGCCTGTGCTTCAGCAGCACCGAATAGAGGCCCCAGCAGGCCGAGGCCGCGGCGATCCAGAGATCGCCTTCGGCGAAGTGGACGGAGAGCAGATTGTCGAACCGGCCCTTGGCGAAGACCGCGGCGACGCCCGCCAGGCAGAGCACGATGCCGGCGATGCGGGCCACCGTCAGTCGCTCCCGGTAGAGCAGGCGGCCCAATGCCACGACCAGGATCGGCGAGGCGGCATAGATCAGGCCGATGTTGAGGGCAGGAGTCGTACGGCCGCCGATATAGACCCAGGCGCCGCAGATCCACATGCCGATCGCGCCCAGCATCAAGAGGTCGGGCCATTCGCGGGCCAGCGCATGACGGTGGTGGACCAGACGCGGCCAGGCGAAGGGCAGCAGGAGCACGGCCACCAGGAGCCAGCGGCCCAAGGCCAGCGCGTTGGGCGGCACGAAGGTGGCGTAACGCGCCATCAGCATGTTCACGCCGAAGAAGGCCGGCGACAGAAACAGCAGGATCCAGGCGAGACGACGACGGTTCAAAGGATGTCAGCTCGGACGAAGGCCTTCCTTGGGCACTTCGCCGCCGGCTTCCTTCACTGCCTCACGATATTCCTTTTCGGAGGTGAAGGGCGCGGCCTTGGGGAAGTCCTTCTTGGCGCCCCGTCGGATCTCGCCGGTCGAAGGCGCGACGATCAGCAGCTCGCCGTCGCGGCCGAGCAGCGGGATCTCGCGCTTCCAGCGCGAATAGACGCGCCGCGCCGAGGCGGAGAAGTCGACATAGGTCGCGAACTCGCTCGCGTCCTTGACGAACAGCGCCTCGTAGGTGGCGATGAATTCGCTCACGAACTTGGCGTCGACGATCTCGAGGTTCGACATCATCCAGCAGCGGTCCTCGAACACCCAGTAGGTGCCGACGCCGACGAACTGCCGCTCGCGCGTGATGTAGGGATAGAAGGGGAAGCCGCGGCAGGCGATGGTG
>Ga0207952_1000888_pt1 | contig 16950 bp, 17 predicted proteins | sample SubbioR12Aug_8Ca_FD_184831 | JGI IMG/M metagenome (GOLD analysis project Ga0207952, IMG submission 184831) | Serpentinite rock and fluid subsurface biosphere microbial communities from McLaughlin Reserve, California, USA - CR12Aug_8Ca (SPAdes) | ecosystem: Environmental > Terrestrial > Deep...
CGGCGATGTCGAGGGGCGCCAGCGAGGCGCCCAGACCGACGATGACGAGGCCGAGGGCCGGCCGGATCGCCACCTCTAGAGGTGCTTGCCCAGGAACGTCATCATCCGCTCCCACGCCTGCTTGGCCGCGACCGCATTATGGGCCGGGCTCTTCTCGTTGGCGAAGGCGTGGGCCGCGTCATAACGATGGATCTCGGGCTTGTTGCCGCCTGCCGTCATCGCTTTCTCGAAGTCGTTGACCACCTGGGGCGTGCACCAGTCGTCGGTGTTGGCGAAATGGCCCTGGATCGGAATCCTGATCTTCGCCGGATCGGCGAGCTGGCCCGGCGGCACGCCGTAGAACGGCACGCCGCAGGCGACGCCCGGCACGCGCGCCGCTGCCGCGATGGTGAGCGCGCCGCCCATGCAGAAGCCCATCACGCCCACCTTGCCGCTCATCGCGGCGAGATGTTTTACGGCGCCGGCGATGTCCTGGTCGGAGGCGCCGACGAAATCGAGGCCGCTCATCATGTGGTTGGCTTCGTCCGGCGTCTGCGTCACGCGGCCCTTGTAGAGATCGGGCGCCAGCGCGTTGTAGCCGGCGGCGGCGAAGCGATCGGCCACGCCCTTGATCTGGTCGTTGAGACCCCACCATTCCTGGATCACGACGATGCCGGGTTTTCCTTTGCCCGCTTCCGCGACGTAGCCCTTGCAGGTCGAGCCGTCGGGACGCTTGAAGTCGATCATGCTGCCCATGGTTTCCTCCTCGTTTATGTCGTGAGCTTAGAGCTTCGAGCGCAGTTCCGTCTTGAGAATCTTGCCGTAGTTGTTCTTGGGGAGAGCGTCGATGAACTTGTAGTCCTTCGGCCGCTTGAAGCGCGCGATGTTGTCAAGGCAGAGGCGGTCGAGCTCGGCCGGCGCCACGCTGGTGCCCGGCCGCGTCACCACGAAAGCGACGACGTCCTCGCCCCATTCGGGATGCGGGCGGCCCACCACCGAGCATTCGGCGACGGCGGGATGCAGGTTCAGGACATCTTCAATCTCGCGCGGATAAATGTTGGAGCCGCCCGAGATGATCATGTCCTTGGAACGGTCCTTCAGCGTGAGCAGCCCCTCCTCGTCGAAGGCGCCGACGTCGCCGGTCCACAGCCAGCCGTCGCGCAGCGATTTGGCGGTAGCGTCCGGGTTGTTCCAGTAGCCCGCCATCACCGGATCGCCCTTGCAGATGATCTCGCCCACCTCGCCGACGGCAAGCTGGCGGCCCTCCTCGTCGACCACCTTCACTTCCATGCAGGAATCGGCGCGGCCCGCAGAGGCGAGCCGCTGCTCCCAGCGCGGATGCGCGCGATCCCAGTGATACTCACGGCTGAGATGCGTGATGGTCATCGGGCTTTCGCCCTGGCCGTAAAGCTGCATCAGCTTGTTGCCGAGGAGGTCGAGCGCGCGCTTGAGGTCCGAGACGTACATCGGCGCGCCGCCATAGGTGATCAGCCGCAGCGCGTCGGGCCTGAGGTCGGAGACGCTGCCATGCTCGATCAGGCGCTTCACCATGGTGGGCGCGAGGAAGATCGAGCACTCCGGCCAGCGGTTCATCAGCTCGACCGTCTCCGGCACCTCGTACTTGCCGCTTTCGGGAAAGACCTGCACCGAGCCGCGGCCCAGCATGGCGAAGTTCCACAGGCCCGAGCCGTGGCTGATAGGCGCGGCATGCACGATCGAGCCGCCCGGCGGCGGCCGGTCGACATCGGCATAGTAGTTGAGCGTCATCGCCAGCAGGTTGCGGTGTGTCAGCATCGCGCCTTTGGGCCGGCCGGTGGTGCCCGACGTATAGAACAGCCAGGCGAGGTCGGTGGGCTCCACCTCGGCCATCGGGCTGGGATCGCCCACCTCCATGAAGGTATAGGCGCGCGTCGTGACGTCCACGATCTCCCTGAGCTCGGGCGCGTCCTTGGCAGCCTCGGCGATCGCGTCGGCGAGGTCTGAGGTCACGAAGCAGAGCCTGGCGCCGGAATTCTCCAGGATGAAAGCCATCTCCTTGGGGTGCAGCTTGGCGTTCATCGGCACGGCCGCGAGGCCGGCGTGCCAGATGGCATACATGACCTCGATCGATTCGACGCAATTGGTCATGGCAAAGGCCACGCGGTCGCCGCGCTGCAGCCCGAAGCGGACCCGCAGGTGCGTGCTCATGACCGCGACCTTGCGCCAGAGGTCGCGGTAACTGAGATAGGGTGAGGCCCCGCGCGCCAGGGCGGGCAGGTCGCGGAATTCCTGGGACGAGCCCAGTAGCAGATGAGCGATGTTCATGGCGCCAGAACTATTGCAGGCGCGGCATCAACCTTGCAATGTGCGGCTCATGCAGGATTTCGATTTCGCCATCATCGGCGCCGGCATCGCCGGCGTTTCCGTCGCCTACCACCTCGCGCCCCAACTCGCATCAGGGGCCAAGGTCGTCATCCTCGAGCGCGAGCATGTACCGGCCTATCACACCACCGGGCGCTCGGCGGCGCTGCATTCCGAGACCTACGGCAGCGCCGAGATCCGCGCCATCACCGTGGCTTCGGGCCATTTCTACCGCAAGCCGCCGCCCGGCTTCACCGACCATCCCCTGCTCACGCCGCGCGGCGCCCTGATCGCCGGCCGCGCCGAGCAGAAGGCCGACATGCAGAAGGCCGCAGCCAACTATGCCCGCCTGGTGCCCAGCGTCCGCTGGCTCGCGCCCGAGGAGGTGCTTCGCCGGCACCCCCTGCTCAAGCCGGAAGCTGCGGCGGGCGGCGCGATCTTCGAGGAAGCCGAGGACATGGACGTCGCCGCCATCCACGCAGGATTCCTGAAGGGCGCCCGCGCCGTGGGGGCGGTGCTGAAACTCAGTGCCGAGGTCATCGGGCTGGAGCGCAAGGACGGGCGCTGGACCATCAATCTGCGCGGCGACGAGAGCGTGAACGCGGCCAACATCATCAACGCCGCGGGCGCCTGGGCCGACGTGCTGGGCGCGCTCGCCGGCTGCACACCCGTCGGCCTGGTGCCGAAGCGGCGCACCGCCTTCACGTTCGACGCCCCTCAAGGGCTCGATCTCACGCATCTGCCGATGGTCATCGATTTCGACGAGACCTGGTACTTCAAACCCGAGGTCGGACAGTTCATGGGCTCGCTCGCCGACGAGACGCCCTCGCCACCCTGCGATGCCCAGCCCGAGGAGATCGATGTCGCCACCGCCGTCGAGCGCATCGAGACGGCGAGCACGCTGGCCATCCGCCGCGTCAAGAACAAGTGGGCAGGGCTGCGGAGCTTCGTCGCCGACAAGAATCTGGTGGTGGGCTACGACCCCAGGATAGAAGGCTTCTTCTGGCTGGCGGGCCAGGGCGGCTACGGCATCCAGACCGCGGCGGCGGCCGGACGACTGGCGACAAGTCTGGCGCTGGGCAAGGGACTGCCGGCCGACATCCTCGAGCTCGGCGTCAGCGAGGCGGCCCTGTCGCCAGCGCGCTTCACGCGTCAGTGATTGAATGATCACAGAACATCGCCAAGCCCTGACTTCCCGGTGAGGCTTAGGTGGGTGCATTGTTACGGTGTGGAGGGGCCTCTGCGCCCTCCGCGACAGATCTCAACCAGGGAGTGATACATGACCAGGAAGACCCTCATCGCCACCGCGACCGCGATCTTCGCCGCCGGCGCCTTCGCCACCTCCGCGCAGGCCGCCGGCGTCAAGTGCAGCGGCATCAATTCCTGCAAAGGCACCAGCGCCTGCAAGACCGGCTCGTCGGCCTGCAAGGGCATGAACGCCTGCAAGGGCCAAGGCTGGACCGAGACCTCGGACGGCGTGAGCTGCACCTCGAAGGGCGGCAAGGTGATCTAGCTTCCTGGCTCCCCCCGGGGGCTCGGGCGTCGCGGGAAACCGCGGCGCCCTTTTTCTTTTCGCCGCCTCACCAAACTGTGAGGAAATCAGACTGATCGGTGATTTGTCCCCCGCCGTACCCGAAGCGCAGGGTCGTCCTGCCGCGTCGGCGGTCCCCGCCGATGCGGGACCAATCTGGGAGAGAGAACAATGACCAAGCGCACCATGTTCGCCACCGCTGCCGCCGTTTTCGCTGTCGGCGCTTTCGCGCCCGCGGCTTTTGCCGACGTTCCGTGCCCCGGCGCCAACGCCTGCAAGGGCCAGAGCGCCTGCAAAACGGCCAAGTCGTCGTGCAAGGGCATGAACGCCTGCAAGGGCCAGGGCTTCGTCAACGCCGGCAGCTCGTTCGAGTGCACGGTACTCAAGTCCAAGTAGTTTCGGATATGCCGAGCCGCGGGCGTCCCGGGAAACCGCGGACGCCCGTCCCGCTTGCGGAGTAGAATGGGTCCCATGTCTACCGCCGCCGTCGACTTCGGGTTGGGGCTCCGACCCGAGCATTATGAGGAGATCGCCGCCAGCCCCGGCCGGGTGAGCTGGTTCGAGGCGCTGTCGGAAAACTACATGGTGCGGGGCGGCGGCCCGCTGCACTGGCTCGATCGCATCCGCCGCGACTATCCGATGGCGTTGCACGGCGTGTCGCTGTCCATCGGCTCGATCGATCCGCTCGACTCCCGCTACCTCGACGATCTGAGAGCGCTCGCCGACCGTGTGCAACCGATGTGGGTCTCCGATCATCTCTGCTTCACCGGCCTCCGCGGCCTCAACATGCACGACCTGCTGCCGCTGCCTTATACCGAGGAGGCGTTGGACCATGTCGCCGAACGGGTGATGCGCGTGCAGGACCGGCTCGGCCGCCGCCTCGTGCTGGAGAATGTGTCGAGCTACGTCACCTACGCCGCCTCGGAGCTAAGCGAGTGGGACTTCATCGCCGAACTCAGCCGGCGAGCCGACTGCGAGATCCTGCTCGACATCAACAACGTCTATGTCAGCGCCTTCAACCATGAATTCGACGCGCTTTCTTTCCTGCGCGCCATGCCCCGGGAGCGCGTGCGGCAGTTCCATCTCGCCGGCCACACCCACAAGGGCAGCCACATCATCGATACTCACGACCATCCCATCGTGCCCGACGTCTGGGCGCTCTATGCCGAGGCGGTGAAACTCTTCCCGGGCGTGCCGACCATGATCGAGCGCGACGCCGACATCCCGCCCTACGAAGAGCTGCTGGCCGAGCTCGATGTCGCGCGCGGCATCGCCGCCGGCGTCCGCCGCGAGGCTGCTGAATGAGCGCCAATACAGGTTCCAATGTGGGTTCCCTGGGCGACCTGCAGCGCGCCTTCCAGGACTATCTGTTCGTCACCAGCGATGCCTTGCAGGCCGCCGTGCGCGACACCAGGAAGGCCGATCGCGTCGCCCTGCTCGATGTCTATCGCGACGGCTATGCGCTGCGCCTGATCGAGGTCCTGACCGCCGATTATCCCGGCCTCATGGCGATGGCCGGTCCGGCCGATTTCGACCATATGGCGCGTGCCTATATCGCCGCCCATCCGTCGCGGCAGCCGTCGGTGCGCTGGTTCGGCAAGGGGCTCGCCGATTTTCTGGCGCGGACACCGCCCTACAACGCCTCGCCGGCCGCAGCCGAGATGGCACGCTTCGAATGGGCGTTGGGCGAGGCCTTCGACTCGGCCGACGTGACGCCGATCGCCGCCGACGCGCTGATGGCCTTGCCGCCCGAGGCCTGGGAAACGCTCGTCTTCACGGTCCTGCCGTCACTGCACCGTTGCACCTTCGTCTTCGAGGTGGCGCAGGCCTGGCAGCAACGCGACGAGGTCGAGCCCGGCAATCTCGAGGTCGCGCGCGCGGCCGAGCCCGTGACCTGGGCAGTCTGGCGGCCTGAACGCGTGTCCAACTTTCGCTCGCTCGAGACCGATGAGGGCGCGATGCTCGACGCGCTGGTCGCGGGGCGTGCCTTCCCCGAGCTCTGCGAGGCCGTGGCCCCCTTCACCGGCGACGATCAGGCCCCGGCCCGCGCTGCCGGGCTGCTCCGCGCCTGGGTCGAGGGCGGCATGCTCGCGTCGTTCCGGTACTGACGCTTTCAATTCCGCCAAGCCGCCCCTAAGGTCGCCCGCGACCTGCCCGCTTGATGGAACTGGTAGACATACGAGACTTAAAATCTCGAGGCCCGAAAGGGCCGTGCTGGTTCGAGTCCAGCAGCGGGCACCATCCAGCTTGAACCGAAGGCCTCGATGATCTCTCGTATCGCAACGGTGTGCCTGCTGGTCGCAACCACCTTGCCAGCCTCCGCTCAAGCACCGCCCTCCGACAGCTGGATCGAGGACAGCAAGACCGGCTGCAGGATCCGCAATCCGGCGCCGCAGCCGCGCGAATCGGCCACCTGGTCGGGCATCTGTCCGAATGGGATCGCCGAAGGGACGGGGGTCCTGCAATGGTTCGACGACGACAGGCCGACCGACCGTTACGAGGGCGAGATGCGCGACGGCTGGGAGAACGGCCGCGGCATCGCCACCAGCACCGTGATTGCCGACCGCTATGAAGGCGAATGGCGCGACGGCTGGCGGCATGGCGAGGGTGTGTACAGCTTCGCCAACGGCGATCGCTACGCGGGCGACTGGTTCGAGGGCATGAGGACCGGGCGGGGCACGATGGTGTGGGCCGACGGCGCCCGCTACGAGGGCGAGTGGCTGGACAGCAAGCCGAACGGGCAAGGCGTCTATACCGATGCCGCGGACGCCCAGTTCTCGGGCACTTGGCTCAGGGGCTGCTTCCGCGATGGCAACCGCAAGCTCGCGGTCAGCACGACCGCCAAGGAATGCGGCTTCGACTAGAGCCGCGCGCCTGCCCTCTGCCCTAGCCTCTGTAGTGGCACGACACCCAGTGTCCCGGCCGGCTTTCGCGCAGCTCGGGCACGCGCGTGGCGCAGTCGGGCTTGGCGATCGGGCAGCGGGTGTGGAAGTGGCAGCCCGACGGCGGATTGATCGGGTTGGGCACGTCGCCCTGCAGCATGATGCGCTGGCGCTTCACCGTCGGATCGGGGATCGGCACGGCCGACAGGAGCGCCTCGCTGTAGGGATGCAGCGGCGTGTCGTAGAGGTCGCGCGCCGGCGCGATTTCGACCACGCGGCCGAGATACATCACGGCGATGCGGGTCGAGATGTGCTCGACCACGCTGAGGTCGTGGGCAATGAACAGGTAGGTGAGGCCGAACTGCTCCTGCAGGTCCTCCAGCAGATTGATCACCTGCGCCTGGATCGAGACGTCGAGCGCCGAGACCGGCTCGTCGCACACGATCAGCTTGGGCTCGACGGCAAGCGCTCGGGCGATGCCGATCCTCTGGCGCTGACCGCCGGAGAATTCGTGCGGGAAGCGGCGCATGTGGTCGGGCTGCAGGCCCACGGTCTCGAGCAGCTGGACCACGCGCTCCTCGTGCTCACGCCGCGATTTGGCGAGGCCGTGGATGGTGAGCGCCTCGCCGACGATGGCGCCCACGGTGAGGCGCGGGTTGAGCGAGGCGTAGGGGTCCTGGAAGATGATCTGCATGTCGCGGCGGAGCGACCGCAGCGCCGTGGCGTCCATCCTCTTCACGTCGGCGCCCTTGAACAGGATCTCGCCCGAGCTCGGCTCGATCAGCCGCAGGATGCAACGCCCCGTGGTCGACTTGCCGCAACCCGATTCACCCACCAGGCCCAAGGTCTCGCCGGCGGCGATGTCGAAGCTGACGCCATCGACGGCATGCACCTGATCGACCACGCGCGACAGTATCCCGCCCTTCACGGCGAAGTGCTTGCGGAGGTCGCGGACGGACAGCAGGGCGTCGGTATTGCTCATAGGATGCACGCCACCTTGTGACCGGGTGCCACTTCCTTGAGCGGCGGTATCGCCTGCGTGCAGGCCGGCATGACGTAGCGGCAGCGGGCGGCGAAACGGCAACCCGGCGGCGGATTGAGCAGGCTCGGCACCGTGCCGGGAATGGATTCGAGCCGCGCCTGGCGGCCGGCGCTGCGGTCGACGCGCGGGATCGAGCGGATGAGGCCCTGCGTGTAGGGGTGGCGCGGATCGCCGAACAACGCGCCGACCGGTGCCTCCTCGACGACCTTGCCGGCATACATCACCACCACGCGCTGCGTCGTCTCGGCGACCACGCCCATGGCATGGGTGATCAGCATGATCGCCATGCCGAAGCGTTCCTTCATCTCCTGCATCAGCTCCAGGATCTGCGCCTGGATGGTGACGTCGAGCGCCGTGGTCGGCTCGTCGGCGATCAGGAGCTTGGGCTGGCAGGAAAGCGCCATGGCGATCATCACGCGCTGGCGCATGCCGCCGGAGAACTGATGCGGGTAGTCGTTCACCCGCCGCTCCGGGTTGGGGATGTTGACCAGCTTCAACATCTCGGCAGCGCCGACCATGGCCTGCTTGCGCGACAGCTTCTGGTGCAGCTCGATCACCTCGGCAATCTGGTCGCCCACGGTGTAGACCGGATTGAGCGACGTCATCGGCTCCTGGAAGATGATGGCGATCTCGCGGGCGCGGATCTTGTTCATCTCGGCTTCGTCGAGCGGGATGAGGTCGCGGCCTTGCCACAGGATCTCGCCGGCCTCGAAGCGGCCGGGCGGCATGTCGATCAGCTTCAGTACCGAGCGCGCCGTCACGGTCTTGCCGCAGCCCGACTCGCCCACCACACCCAGCGTCTCTCCGCGGTCGATGCTGAGGCTGACGCCGTCGACCGCGCGGACCATGCCGTCGTCGGTCTTGAACCAGGTTTTCAGTCCACGAATATCCAGCAGGGGTTCAGCCACTCTACGCTCGCTCTACAGCACGCGGCGCGGGTCGAGCGCGTCGCGCAGGCCGTCGCCCATGAAATTGATGGTGATCACGGCGAGGAAAATCGCTGCGCCCGGGAACAGTGCCCAGTGCGGCGCGATGTCGAGATAATCCTTGGCGTCGCGCAGCACGCTGCCCCAGGTCGGGATATCGGACGGAAAGCCCAGGCCCAGGAAGGACAGCGTCGATTCGGCGATGATGGCGGCGGCAACGTCGATCGTGCCGGCAACGATCACTGGCCCCAGCGCATTGGGCAGGATGTGCCCGACCACCAGGCGCAGCTTGGAGGCGCCCAGCGCCCGCGCGGCCTCGACGAACTCCTTTTCGCGCAGGCTGAGGAACTGGGCGCGCACCAGGCGGGCGACCTGCATCCAGCGCAGGCCGCCGATCACGACGACGATCAGGATGAACGCGCCGCCTTCCACTCCGAACAGTCTCTTGAAGTGGTCGCGGAACAGATACATCAGCAGCAGCAGAAGCGGCAGCAAGGGCAGTGCGAGGAAAAGGTCGGTGAGCCACATCAGGGCGGCGTCGACCCAGCCGGCCGACATGCCGGCCAGCGCGCCCACCACGACGCCGACCACGACCGCCACGACCATGGCGGCGAGACCGACGGCAAGCGAGATGCGCCCGCCATAGATCAGCCGCGCCAGGAGATCCTGGCCGAGATCGTCGGTGCCGAGCGGATGCGCCCACGACGGGCCCTGAAGCTTGGCGGCGAAATCGATGTCGTTGATCGCCACCGGCCAGATGAACGGCCCCAGCACGACGGTCGCGATCAGCAGCAGCAGGACGACGCCGCTCGCCACCGCGAGCCTGTGTCGGCGGAAACGGCGCCACGCCTCCTGCCACGGCGACGTCGGGCCGCTCTTGCGCGGCGCGGCCGCGACGGACGCCGGCGCGTCAGCGGTAAGAGATGCGGGGGTCGAGCCAGCCATAAATGATATCGGCCAATAGGTTGAAGAAGACGACGAGACAGGCGATCACGAAGGTCACGGCCATCACGACCGGGGTGTCGTTGGCGAGCATCGCCGAGATCAGCAGCGAGCCGATGCCGGGGACACGGAAAATCTGCTCGGTGACGATGGCGCCGCCGAACACGATCGGCAGCTGCAGCGCCACCAGAGTCACCACCGGGATCAGCGCGTTGCGCACCACGTGCTTGGTGATGACCTTGCGCTCGCCGATGCCCTTGGACCGCGCCGTGGTGACGTAGTCGAGCTTGATGACGTCGAGCACCGAGGAGCGCACGAACCGCACCAGCGACGCGCCCTGGAACAGGCCCAGCACCATGACCGGCATGATCGACTGCTTGATGTGTTCCCAGTAAAACTGCCAGCCCGTGGCGTCGATGTTGGCGCGATAGACGAAGGGCAGCCAGTCGAGCTGGATCGAGAACACCAGGATGAACAGCAGGCCGGTGAAGAAGGTCGGCAGCGAGAAGCCGACGAAGGCCAGCGTGTTGGCGACCTGGTCGAACAGCGAATAGGGTCGTGTCGCGGCCAGCACGCCGACCGGCAGCGCCACCAGGATGGCGATGATCTGCGAGGAGCCGATCACGATCAGCGTCACCGGCAGGCGCTGCAGGATCAGCTTGTCGACGTCCATGCGGCTGACGAACGAGAAACCCCAGTCGCCCTGCAGCATGGCAACCAGCCAGTGCAGGTAGCGGGTCCACACCGGATCATCGAGGCCGAACTTGGCGCGCAGGGCCGCGCGTACCTCGGGCGGTATCGCCGGATTGGTCGCCAGTTCCTCGAACGGATCGCCCGGCGCCATCGCCAGGACCGTGAACAGCACCAGGCTGATCCCGAGCAGACTCGGGATCATGATCAGGATCTTGCGGATGACGTACTGACGGGACAATCGATGCCTATTGCGAAGATCGAGTCATCCCGGGCCGATGGCCCGGGATGACACATGTTCGGCTGTCTATGCTTCCTTGAACCAGTCGGACAGGTCCCAGGTGTTGTTGTCCCAGCCGCTGATACTGGCGTTGAGCTTGGCGCCCAAGGCAGTGACGGTAGGCCGCTGCACGATACCGAGCACCACGCCGTTCTGGACCGCCATGTCGTTCATCTTGATGAACAACGCGGCGCGCTTGACCGGGTCGAGCTCGTTCTCGGAAGCGCGGAAGATCTTGTCGTACTCCTCGTTGCGCCACCGCGTGATGTTGCGGCCCTGCCACTTGTTGTCCTTGGTGGAGACTTCCCACGAAGTGAACTGGTTCATGAAGAGCTGCGGGTCCGGCTGCGACATGGTGGTCGTGTACATCTGCAGGTCGCAGTAGAACTTGGTGTAGGTGTCCGGATTGGCGACGTCGGACGAGAAGAACACCGATGCCGTCACCGACTTCAGTTCCATTTCGATGCCGGCCTTCTGGGCGGCCTGCTTGATGATCGCCTGGGTCTTCTGGCGCGGCTGGTTGATCGACGTCTGGTAGACGAACTTCAGCTTCTTGCCGTCCTTGGCGCGGATGCCGTCGGAGCCCTTCTTCCAGCCGGCCTTCTCGAGGATGTCGGCCGCCTTGTCGACGTTGAACTCGATCGGATTGGCCTTCGAGCGGAAGCGCGGCGGGTTGTTCAGGAAGTCCCGCGTCGCCGGGCCGGTGCGGCCGTAGATGTGCTGCTCGACCGACTTGCTGTCGATCAGCAGTGCGAGCGCCTGGCGCACCGCCGGGTCGCTGAGCGTCGGATGCTTGGTCTTGATGCTCGAGCGTTCGCCGTCGACCTCGGTCCACGGATCGGTGGTGTTGAGCTGCAGATGCTCGATATTGCCGCCCGGCGTCACCGCGACGCGGCCCTTGCCGCCCTTCTCGAGGCGCGACAGGATCTCGTCCTCGACCTGCATGTTCCAGGCGAAGTCGAACTCGCCAGTCTGCAGCACGGCACGCGCTGCCGAGATGGCATCGCCGCCGCCCTTCATTTCGATCGAGTCGAAATAGGGCTTGTTGGCCTGGTGATAATTCGGGTTGATGACACCCATCACCATGTCGCCCGGCTTGAAATCCTTGAACAGGTAGGGCCCGGTGCCGACCGGCTTGAGATTGGTCGGAGCGTCACGCGACTTGGCGCCGATGTAGTCGGCGAACAGGTGCTTGGGAATCATCATGCCGCGCGTGCCGACCAGGGCATCGGCCCAGAACGGCGTCGGCTTGGCGAACTTCACGATCACCGTGTACTGGTCGATCTTCTCGATCACGACGTCCCTGTAGGAGCCGATGGTGACCGAGGCGGTTGCCGGATCCTTGGCATACTCCCAGTTGAACACCACGTCGTCGGCGGTGAACGGCTTGCCGTCGTGCCAGGTCACGCCCTGCTTCAGCTTCCAGGTTACCGACTTGCCGTCGGCCGAGAGGCCGCCGTTCTCACGGCTCGGGATTTCGGCCGCCAGCTTGGGCTTGAGGTTGCCTTCGGCATCCCACGCCGCCAGCGGTTCGTAGAACAGGCGCGAGCCGTCCTGGTCCTTGGTGCCCACGGCAAAGTGCGGATTGAGCAGGGTCGGCCCCTGCCACCACAGCACCTTGAGCGGGCCGCCGCCGCCACGCTTGGTCGGCTTGTAGGTGTCCTTGGCCTGCGCCATGGCCACGCCCGAGTGGACCAGAAGCTGGGTGGCGAATGGCGCGGCGATTCCCACCGCCATCATCCGCTGCACGAAGCCGCGTCGCGACAATTTTCCGGTCTTCACCTTCTTGATGAGACCGCGCAAGTCATGTTCGTTCATCACATACCCCTATCGATTCCCAGGCCGTCCCCGTGCCGCCCTCGCTATCCTGCAAGATGCGTGCAAGTCTTAATCAGAACAGGCTCTTACACCGCCGTCAACGACGGCGCGACCACAAAGGGGAGGAAGTGGAATGCGGATGACGGGCAAAGTGGCGCTGATCAGCGGCGCCGCCAGCGGCATGGGGGCGGCCACGGCCCGCTTGTTTGCCGCCGAGGGCGCCAAAGCGGTGATCGTGGCCGATATTCTCGACCAGGAAGGCAAGGCCGTGGTGGCCGAGATCGGCAAGGCCGGGGGCCATGCCGCCTACGTCCATCTCGACGTCACCGACGAGGCCCAGTGGAAGGCCGCGGTCGAGGGTGCCGTGGCGGCGCACGGCCGGCTCGACGTGCTGGTCAACAATGCCGGCATTTCGGGCTCGGCGGAAACCGATCTCTACGACACCGCCGCCTGGAACCGGCTGATGGGTATCAATGCCACTGGCGTGTTCCTCGGCATGAAATACGCCACGGCGGCCATGAAACAGGCAGGCGGCGGCTCGATCGTCAACCTGTCGTCGATCTCCGGCCTCGTCGGCCAAGGCTATATCCACGTCGGCTACAATGCGTCCAAGGGCGCGGTCCGGCTGATCACCAAGGCCGGCGCCGCCCAGCACGGCAAGGATGGCATCCGGGTCAATTCCGTCCATCCCGGCCTGATGCCGCCGATGCGCACCTCGGGCCGCACCGCCGACCCGGCGATGCGGGCCAAGACGCTGAAGGGCGTGCCGATGGGCCGCGCCGGCGAGGTCGACGAAGTGGCCCGCGCCATCCTGTTCCTGGCCTCGGACGAGTCCTCCTACGTCACCGGTGCGGAGCTGGTGGTCGACGGCGGCTGGACGGCAGTCTGACGTGACGGGCGACGGCAAGACCATCGCACCCTGGAAGGTTCTCGAGTCGAAATACGCCTACAAGGACCCCTGGCTGGCACTACGTTCCGACACCGTGCAGCTTCCCAACGGGCGCATCCTGTCGCCTTTCCATGTCATCGAGCAGCCCGACTGGGTGACCGCCATCGCGCTGACGCACGACGGCAACATCCTGCTGGTCGAGGAATATCGCCACGGCGCACGGCAGACCGTGATCGAGCTGCCGAGCGGTATCCACGACAAGCCCGGCGAGCCGCTGGCGGCGATGAAGCGCGAGCTCCTCGAGGAAACCGGCTTCGCCAGCGAGCAATGGCATCCGCTCGGCAAATTCTTCGCCAATGCGCCGCGCCTCGACAACACGGTTCACTGCTTCGTGGCGCTCGACGCCCGCAAGGTGGCCGAGCCCACCCTCGACGACGGTGAGGTGCTGATCACCCACGAGGTGCCCTTCGCCGCCTTCCTGGCCGACCTGCGCGACGGACGCCGCACGTTCCACGGCTTCCAGGGCGGCGCGATGTGGCTTCTGCACACTTATGCGCACAAGACCGGCGATTCCAGGCTCGCCGCCCTTCTTGCCTGATCAGCCCTTGGCCCTGGCGCGCCACCGTCCGGCGACGGCGAGCGCCATGAAGCCGCCGATCAGCGAGATATGCTCCATCGCGACCCGGAAATTCCACGTGCGCTCGGGTTCGACCATCGTCCAGAAATTGTGGGCGAGCACGATGGCGACGACGAGGAAGCCGCTCAGGATCCCGGCGCCCAGCCACAGCCAGCGGTCGAGCAGGATCAGGATCGAGCCCACCAGCAGCGTGATGACGAGAAGCACGTTCATCAGCGGCGCCGGCTCAATCTTGAGCGCCTGCAGTTCGGCGACGCTCGGCTGGAAATCGACGAGATGGCCGATGCCAGCGCCCCAGAAGACGAACGTCAGCACAAGGCGTGCGACGAACCAGCCGGCGCCGCTGTCCAGAATGGCCGCGATCACCGGCGGCATGTCCGTTCTACCCATCGATCGATACTCCCTCGCAAAAAACGGCGGGGAAGATAGTCCGTCATCATGTCCCTGTCGAAGTGGCGGATGCCGAGGCTTTTTGCCGACGCCCCGGTGTCGGGAAAATCGTGTCGGAAAATTCAAGGCCTTGATCGGCAAGGCTTTTCGCCGGCCGTTTTCCGACACCCGCGTGTCGATAAATGCGAACCGTGTCGGAAAATCTCCTCACGCCGAGCGGGGCATGGCCAAAGGTTCGGATCGACGTTGCTCGCTGCACTCGAACGACAGCGGCGTTTGTGTCAGAAGTTGTTCGGCGTTGTCTGCTCCACGCGGTTCTAGAGTCCCCTGAAGACCGGCAATCCCCCTCTTCGTCCGAAGACGGGCTGGGAACAATCCGCCACCCAGGACCCCCAACGTGACCGCGTCCTGAGACTTGGCCCCTTGCATCACTCGCGTGGAGAACGGGACGGCGCCAGTCACGACAAGGCGCCGTCCCGGGCAAGTGAACGGGCGGCCCGGCCTTCTAAACAGACCTCGTGCGACGATAGCGGATTTATAGGACGAAATCGGCAAAACCTGCAACTATCCTATTTCAATCCTGCCATGCGATTTTCGCCGACGTGCCAGCAGTGCTTGCATCACCTTCAAGTGCCCTTCGGCACAGGATAATGATCCGATCCGTCTCGGGGCACTATCTGCTGCTTTTTTGTTCCATGCATCAGGCACCTAGCGCCTGGTGCGACACGTTCGGCAAATCCGGAAACGCCCCGTTTAAGTTGGGTTTGCCGAGCGCGCCTTCACTTAAGTCCCCTTTCGCTTGATAGCGACGGCACGAAGACGACGAGTCGCGTCCGATTTGTGCCGGAATCCAGCAGGCACGTCGCAGTCCACTGCCTGGCAGCCGATCAGATAGTCATGCCTCCGACGCGGGTCGGCGGAAGACCAACACGGCGATCGCCGTGGCGACCGCCAACACGATCGCGATCGATGTGGCGGGAGCCAGTGGCAACGACGTGGCCGCGGTCGTCGACAGCGCAGCACACGACATCTGCAGGAATCCAAGCAACGCGGAAGCAAGTCCAGCCCGGCTGCCGAAGGGCTGGAGCGCCAGTGCAGTGCCGAGGGGATTTGCCAACCCCATGCCGAACAGGAACACGGTCAACGCCAGAGTAAACCAGATCAGAGACAGCCCTGCGGCTACCGACGCGAGCACCAGGGCACTTCCGGCAAACGCGATGAACGCGCCTCGTGAGGTCGCCCGTACGTGCCCCAGACGGCGCGCGAACCACGGCGCCAGCAGACCGCCACTGAACACGACCACGACTGTCGCGGCGAAAAATACGCTCAGGCCGAACGCGCCAACCCGAAAGCCGTCGATCAATACCGCGGGTGCCGCTGCGAAGAAGGCGAAAAGGCCGCCGATGATGAGGCTTACAGTCAATGCAGGGGCTAAAAATCGAACATCAGTGAGCAGCGCGGCATAGCCGCTTGCCACTCTCGCGATGGAGATCGACGCCCTGCCGCCGGACCCGAGCGACTCACTGACGAGCATTCGGTAAGCCACCGCCAGGACGATGCCCGCTGCGCCGACCAGCAGGAACAGCGTTCGCCAGCCAAGAAGGCCGTCGATCGCCGTTCCAAGCAACGGCGAAAATCCGGAAGCCGCCGCCGTGGCCACCGTCGTGAAGGACAGGGCGCGGGCCAGATCCTGCCCCTCGAAAAGATCGCGTGCGATCGCACGCGACAACACGGAGGCCGCGCAGACACCGATCGCTTGCACGATGCGCGCGGCGACCAGCATTCCAATGCCCGAGGCGCCGGCCGCAACGACGCTTCCGACGATGAAGATCAGCAGCCCGCCCAGCACCACAGGTCGCCGGCCAAAGCGATCCGAGAGTGGTCCGACAACGAGCTGGCCGAGCGCGAAGGCGACAAAGAAACTGCTGAGGGTGACGCCGAGGTCGAGCGTGGTGACGCCAATTGCATTCCCGATCGAGGGAAAGGCAGGCAGGATGACATTGGTTGCGAACGAGCTGAGCGCGGCAAGCGCCGCCAGCAGCACCAGCACCGTCGTGTCCGGCCGGAGACGCGCCAGACCGGCGGGAGCTCCCGGGGCTTTAGCGTCGACCACCATTCTCTCCGCAGACTTGCCGGCGCTTGCCCATCCCGGTCATCGTTGCGTCAATTTCTTCTTGGTCGCCCGCAGAATGTCGTCCGACAGCTTCGGGTCGTTCACGGCGCGGGCAAGCACGAGTGCGCCGATCAAGGACGCCGTCGCCGCAAGGGCTGCCTCGTCGCGTTGCTTCGGCTTCAAGCCGGTCGCCATGCAACTGCTCAAGCGACCGATCATGCCGCGCACGCCAGCGGTGTATCGTTCCCGCACACCCTCGCCTTGCCGCGCCGCGTCACAGCTCAAGGCGGCCAAGGGACACCCTGTTCCCTGCGCGTCGCGATGCGCAGCGGAGAGATATTCCGAAACGTACGCACCCATGGAGAGTGCCGCCGGCAGCTCCCTTCCCTTGGCTGCCACAGCGTAGCCCACCGTTTCCTCGACGAGCCGTTCCTTCGAGCCGAATTGACTGTAGAGGCTGCCGTGGGTCATCCCTGCGGCTGCGGCAAGTT
>Ga0207952_1000890_pt1 | contig 16879 bp, 15 predicted proteins | sample SubbioR12Aug_8Ca_FD_184831 | JGI IMG/M metagenome (GOLD analysis project Ga0207952, IMG submission 184831) | Serpentinite rock and fluid subsurface biosphere microbial communities from McLaughlin Reserve, California, USA - CR12Aug_8Ca (SPAdes) | ecosystem: Environmental > Terrestrial > Deep...
TCATGACCCCTCCGTCGCCCTAAGAGGGCGCCACCTCCCCTTCGCGGAGTCCGCGAAGGGGAGGGGTATGAACTCAGGTGAATCGCATGCCGACGGCGAGCTTGACCGCTGACGCAAATTCTCCGGCGCCGACCTTCGGGCCGTCGGCAGGTTTCACGCGCAATACCTTGATGCGGCCGTCGGCGCAGACGACGGTGAAGCCATCGGCTTCGACCGCAACGATTTCGCCGTACTTGCCGCCGATTCCCTTGGGATCGCGGGCGGGCAGGGGCTGGATGTCGAAGATCTGCAGGATCTTGCCGTCGAGCGTCGACCAGGCGCCGGGCGCCGGGTTGCAGCCGCGGATCAAGGGATCGATCTGCCGCCACGACTTGCCCCAGTCGATGCGGGCGATGTCGGCGGTGGCGCGGCCCTCATAGGTGGCGAGAGCCTCGTCCTGCTTGATGCGCGGCGCAGTCCCAGCCTTCACCAGGTCGACCGCTTCCAGCATGGCCTCGACGCCCATCGGGAACAGCCGATCGAAATAGACCGTGCCCAACGTGTCCTTGGGCCCGATCGGCGTCTTCTTCTGCAGCAGCACGTCACCGGTATCGAGGCCATTGTCGGGCCAGAAAATCGACAGGCCGGTTTCCTTCTCACCCAGGATGATCGGCCAGTTGATGGCGCTGGCGCCGCGGTAGGCCGGCAGCAGCGAGGGATGATACTGGATCGAGCCGTGCGTCGGGATGTTGAGGAACTCCTCGGGCACGAACAGGGTGACGAAGGCCATGACCTGCAGGTCGGGCTTCAGCGCCTTGAACTCTTCCCAGACCTCGGGCTTGCGGTAGGACGCCGGCTGGAACACCGGCAGCTTGGCCGCCAGCGCCGCTTCCTTGAGAGGATCGGCCTTCTGGCCGGGCTTCTCCGGCGCCACATAGACGCCGACCACGTTCTCGCCGCGCTTCAGCAGCGCTTCCAGCACGGCCTTGCCGAAGGCCTGCTGGCCATGAACGACGATGCGCATGTCTTACTCCGCCGCCTGGGCTTTTGGTGCCTGGCCGGTCGCGCCCGATGCCTTGATCTCGGCGATCTCGCGCGGCGTGAACTTCAGCACCTTGGTGAGGATCTCGTCGGTGTGCTCGCCGAGCAGCGGCGAGCGCGCCACTTCGGTGATGCTGTCCGACATCTTGATCGGGTTGCCGACCGACAGGTACTTGCCGCGCGTCGGGTGATCGACCTCGACCACCGTGCCTGTCTCGCGCAGCGACGGCTCCTCGGCGATCTCCTTCATCGACAGGATGGGGCCGACCGGGATGTCGAGCGCGTTGCACTCGTTCATGACCTCGAACTTGGTCTTGGTCATGGTCCACTGCTCGATCCGGCCGAAGATCTCCGTGAGCCGCGGCAGGCGGGCCGGCGGCTTGGCGTAGTCGGGATGGGTCTTCCAGTCGGGCTGGCCGATCAGGTCGCAGATCTTCTCCCACACCGGCGCCTGGGTGATGAAATAGATGTAGGCGTTGGGATCGGTCTCCCAACCCTTGCACTTCAGGATGACGCCGGGCTGGCCGCCGCCCGAATCGTTGCCGGCGCGCGGCACCGACTCGCCGAACGGGATGTTCTGGCCGAACTGGGTGTATTCCTTCAGCGGACCATGGGCGAGGCGCTGCTGGTCGCGCAGTTTCACGCGACAGAGATTGAGCACGCCGTCCTGCATCGCCGTCAGCACGCGCTGGCCGCGGCCGGTGCGCTTCCTCTGGTAGAGCGCCGAGACGATGCCGAGCGCCAGATGCAGGCCGGTGCCGGAGTCGCCGATCTGCGCGCCCGTCACCAGCGGAATGCCGTCATGGAAGCCGGTGGTCGAGGCCGAGCCGCCGGCGCATTGCGCCACGTTCTCGTAGACCTTGCAGTCCTCGTAGGGGCCCGGGCCGAAGCCCTTCACGGAGGCCACGATCATGCGCGGGTTGAGGGCATGGATGTGCTCCCAGGTGAGGCCCATGCGGTCGAGCGCGCCGGGGGCGAAATTCTCGACCAGCACGTCGCAGGTCTTCACCAGGCGCTCCAGCACCTTCATGCCCTCCTTGCTCTTGGAGTCGAGCGTGATCGAGCGCTTGTTGTGGTTGAGCATGGTGAAATAGAGGCTGTCGGCATTGGGCACGTCCTGCAGCTGGCCGCGCGTGATGTCGCCCGTGCCCGGCCGCTCGACCTTGATCACGTCGGCGCCGAACCAGGCCAGCAGCTGTGTACAGGTCGGGCCCGACTGGACGTGCGTGAAGTCGAGGATCTTCACGCCATCCAGCGCCTTGCCATCCTTGCCCCAGGGCTTGGACGACACCTTGGGCAGGCCGTTGCCGTTGGCCTTCTTGGCCACGACCTTGAGCACCGGACGCCCGGTACGCTTGAGGGCGGGCTTCGCCTTCACCTTCGCTTTGGTCTTCGTGGCTTTCGCCTTGCTCTTCGCCTTCACGGCTTTCTTCTTCGCCATGGTCATTCCCCTATTTCTTCTTGAGCTGGCTTTGCGGATTGAGATTGCCGATGCGGCCGCTCTCGCTGCCGGCGGCCGGATCGATCGCCGCGTTGATCAGGGTGGGTTTGCCGGAGTCCATCGCCGCGTTGACGGCGCGCTTCAGCTCGTCGGGTGTCGTGGCGTGGACGCCGACACCCCCGAAGGCCTCCATCATCCTGTCGTAGCGCGAGCCTTTGACGAACACGGTCGGGGCGGGATCGCTGCCGACCTTGTTGACGTCGGTGCCGCGATAGATGCCGTCGTTGTTGAAGATGACGATGCAGACCGGGAGGTTGTAGCGGCAGATCGTTTCGACCTCCATGCCGGAGAAGCCGAAGGCACTGTCGCCCTCGATCGCCAGCACCGGCTTGCCGGTCTCGACGGCGGCGGCGATGCACTGGCCCATGCCGATGCCCATGACGCCCCAGGTGCCGACGTCGAGCCGCTTGCGCGGCTTGTACATGTCGATGACGCCGCGCGTCAGGTCGAGCGTGTTGGCGCCTTCGTTGACCAGGATCGCGTCCGGACGCTCCTTGATGATGGTGCGCAGCACGCCCAGAGCGCCGTGATAATCCATCGGGTTGTTGTTGTTCATCAGGCGCGGCGCCATCTTGGCGACGTTCTCCTCGCGTTTGGACGAAACGGCGCCCATCCAGTCCGCCGGGCCCTTGGTCCAACTGCCGCCCATGCCTTCCAGGAGTGCCGCGACGCACGAGCCGATATCGCCGACCACGGGCGCCACGATCTCGACGTTGCTGTCCATCTCCTTGGGCTCGATATCGACCTGGATGAACTTCTTGGGGGTCTCGCCCCAGGCCTTGCCCTTGCCATGGCTGAGCAGCCAGTTGAGGCGGGCGCCGACCAACATGACGACGTCGGAGTCCTTCAGCACCGTCGAGCGCGCTGCGCCGGCGCACTGCGGATGGGTGTCGGGCAGCAGGCCCTTGGCCATGCTCATCGGCAGGAACGGCACGCCGCTCTTCTCGACGAAGCTGCGGATCGAGTCATCGGCCTGCGCGTAGGCGGCACCTTTGCCGAGGATGATCAGCGGGCGCTTGGCGCTCTTCAGCACGTCGAGCGCGCGCTTGATGGCGGCGGGCGCCGGGATCTGGGCCGGCGCCGCGTCGATCACCTTGACCAGCGACTTCTTGCCGGCCTCGGCATTCATCACCTGGCCGAACAGCTTGGCCGGCAGGTCGAGATAGACGCCGCCCGGACGGCCCGAGACTGATGCGCGGATGGCGCGGGCGAGGCCAATGCCGATGTCGGCCGCGTGCAGCACGCGGAAGGCCGCTTTGCAAAGCGGCTTGGCGATGGCGAGCTGGTCCATCTCCTCGTAGTCGCCCTGCTGCAGGTCGACGATCTCGCGCTCGGACGAGCCCGAGATCAGGATCATCGGGAAGCAGTTGGTCGTGGCATGGGCAAGGGCGGTCAATCCGTTCAGGAAGCCGGGGGCCGACACGGTGAGGCAGATGCCGGGCTTCTTCGTGAGAAAGCCGGCGATCGCCGCGGCATAGCCGGCGTTCTGCTCATGCCGGAACGACAGAACGCGGATGCCCGCCGCCTGCGCCATGCGGCCGAAGTCGGTGATCGGGATGCCGGGCACGCCGTAGATCGTGGTGAGGCCGTTCAGCTTCAACGCGTCGATGACGAGGTTGAAGCCGTCGGTCAGGTCCTGCGTCTCTTCCGCCTCAGGCTTTTTCAGTGCCGCTTCGGCCATGATGTCCTCCCATTGGGCTCAATCCAGGTAATCGACGTGCTTGGCGACATGCGCGGCGAGGCCGAGCGCATGCTGGCGCACCAGGTCCTCGGCGCGCTCGGTGTCGCGCGCCTCGAGGGCCTGGATGATGTTCATGTGGTCGCGGATCGACCGGTCGACCCGGTCTTCCTCGCCGATCGTCTCGCGGCGGATCATCCGCATGTGGGTGAACAGGTTCTCGGCCAGACGGATGAGCACCTGGTTGCCGCTCAGCTCGATGATCGTCTGGTGGAAGGCGATGTTGACCTCGGAGTATTCGTCGAGCTTGGCATGGAGCTTGTCGCCCTCGAAGGTGGCGAACATGCGCCTGAGGCCTGCGATGTCGGCGTCGCTGGCGCTCTCGGTGATCAGCCGCGCCGCCATGCTCTCGAGTGCTGCCCAGGCGGTGATCATCTGGATCACCTCTTCCTTGGTCTTGCGCACGACATAGACACCGCGTCGCGGCACCGAGCGCACGAATCCCTCGCGTTCCAATTGCGCCATCGCCTCGCGCACCGGGGTGCGCGAGATGCCGAAGTCCTGCGCGAGCTGGCGCTCGTCGAGGCGGATGTCGCTGCGTGAGCGGTAGATGTCGGACGACACGATGACGTTCCGCAAGGCCACATAGGCCTTGTCCTTGAACGTCTCCGGACTGTCGATCGGACCGACCACCACACGACTTTCGCTCACCGCCCGTCCCTCCCTTCGACCCCTATAATACATAATGCCACCGAGCCGGAGGGCGTCAATCGCCCACCCCGGCAGGGCGCTAAAAGGCTGTGGTTACTTGCGTAGTGCGGGCGTCAGGACCCGGCCGTAGAGGTTCGACAGGAACGGCCAGAACAGGGCGATCAGGCCCAGGCTCATGATCGTGGAGACCAGACCGCTCGACCAGAACACGCCCAGGCTGCCCTGCGAGATCAGCAGCGACTGCCGGAAGGCCTCCTCGGCCTTGTCGCCCAGCACGATCGCCAGCACGAGCGGCGCCAGCGGGTAATTGCACTTCTTCAGGAAATAGCCGGCGACGCCGAAGACCAGCATCATTATCACGTCGAAGCTGTTGTTGTGCACCGTGTAGGCGCCGATGGCGCAGATCACCAGGATGACCGGCGCGATGATGGCGAAGGGGATGCGCAGGATCGCCGCGAAGAACGGCACCATAGTGAGCACGACCACGAGGCCGACGATATTGCCGAGATACATGCTGGCGATCAGGCCCCAGACGAATTCCTTCTGCTCGACGAACAGCAGCGGACCGGGCTGCAGGCCCCAGATCAGGAGGCCGCCCAGCAGCACGGCGGCGGTGGGCGATCCCGGCACGCCGAGCGACAGCATCGGCAGCAGCGCCGAGGTGCCGGCGGCATGTGCCGCGGTCTCGGGCGCGATCACGCCCTCGATCTCGCCGGTGCCGAACTTGTCGCCGTTCTTCGACGCCCGTTTGGCGATGCCGTAGCTCATGAACGAGGCGGGCGTCGCACCGGCAGGGGTGATACCCATCCAGCATCCGATCAGACAGGAGCGCAGCGAGGTCACCCAGTAGCGCGGCAATTCCTTCCAGGTCTGCAGCACCACGGCGGGATTGATGCCCGTGGCCTTGCCCTTGAAGCTCAAGCCCTCTTCCATGGTCAGCAGGATCTCGCCGATGCCGAACAGGCCGATCACGGCGATCAGGAAATCGAAGCCGCCCAGCAGTTCGGTGGAGCCGAAGGTCAGGCGAAGCTGGCCGGTCACGGTGTCGGTGCCGACCGCGGCCAGGGCGAAACCCAGCATCATCGCCGCGATGGTCTTGGTCGGCGGCTCCTTGCCCATGCCGACGAAACTGCAGAACGCCAGGAAAAATACCGAGAACTTCTCCGCCGGACCGAACTGCAGCGCGAAGCTCGCGACCAGCGGCGCCGCCAGGGTGATGACGATGACCGCGAACAGGGCGCCCACGAAGGACGAGGTGAAGGCCGCCGTCAACGCTTCGCCCGCCTTGCCGTTCTGCGCCATGGGATGGCCGTCGAAGGTGGTCGCGACCGACCACGGCTCGCCCGGAATATTGAACAGGATGGACGTGATGGCGCCGCCGAACAGCGCGCCCCAGTAGATGCAGGAGAGCAGGATGATGGCGGATGTCGGCGGCATGCTGAAGGTGAGCGGCAGCAGGATCGCCACGCCGTTGGCGCCGCCGAGGCCAGGCAGCACGCCGATGATCACGCCCAGTACGATGCCGATCACCATGTAGAGAAAGTTCTGCCAGCTCAGGACGACGGCAAAGCCGCCCATCAAATCGCCAATGCTTTCCATCGAATCCCCGGATTTCCCTATTGTCCTCGGGTTCTACAGGCCGAGCAGGTCCTCGAGCGGTCCCTTCGGCAGCGACAAGAGGAACCACTTTTCGAACGTCACGTAGATGACGACCTGCAATCCCAGACCAATGCCAAGGCAAAGGGGCCAGCCATAGCGGCCGAGCCAGCGCATGAAGCCGACGATCAGCACCGCGGACGAGACGTAGATGCCGAGCCACGGTACTGCCGCGACATAGATCGCCATCGGCCAGACGATCTTGAGGACCTGGGCGATCTGCCCCCATTCGGCAAACAACTTGCGGTTGGGGGTGGCATAGGCCCGGACCAGGTTGAAACTGCTGGTGCCGACGATCAGCAGTCCGATCCAGAAGGGAAAGAAGCCGGACTTCGGCCCTTCCGCCCCCCATCTGATGCCGACCTTCAGGCTGCCGAAGATGGTGATGGCGCCCAGCACCATCATGAAGGCAGCGACACCCATCTCGACGTGGCGCTGGCGTGGTCCGGCCAAGTTGGGATCATCCGGCGATTGGGACATGGACGACCTCTCGTTGGCTCTATCGGTGCTCAGGCGAGGCTAGCCGGTTGTGATCAATTGGTGGCCAGGAATCCCGCTTCCTTCATAAGGTCGCGATGGCGCTTTTCCTCGTTCTCGACCCACTTGGCGTACTCGGCGCCGGTCATGAAGGACTGGTTGAAGGCGCCATCCTTCATGAGCTGCGCCCATTCCGGCGTGGCGCGAACCTTCTTGAACAGCTCGACATAGTAGTCGACCACATCCTTCGGAACGCCCGCCGGCATGAAGACGCCGCGCAACATGACGTACTCGATGTCCAGCCCCTGCGACTTGCAGGTCGGGATGTCGGCCCACGATTTGTCACCGGCGATCTTGTCCGTGTACGGCAGGGTCTTGCCGTCGAACACGCAGAGCGGACGCAGCTTGCCGGCACGCCACTGCGCCACTGCTTCGATCGGATTGTTGACGGTGGAATCGACATGCTTTCCGACGAGCTGGACCGCGACCTCGCCGCCGCCCTTGTAGGGGACATAGGTCATTTTCTTGCCGACCGCTTTTTCAATGGCGACGGTGATGATCTGGTCTTCCTGCTTCGATCCGGTGCCGCCCATCTTGAACTTGCCGTCCGGGGCCGCCTTGATCGCCGCCACATATTCCTGAACCGTCATGTAGGGCGAGTCGGCATTGACCCAGAGCACGAACTCGTCCAGCGCCAGCATCGCCACCGGCGTCATTTCCTTCCATGAGAAGGGTATGCCCGTGGCAAGCGGCGTGGTGAACAGGTTCGAGAGCGTGATGACCAGCTTGTGCGGGTTGGCCTTCGCACCCTTGATGTCGAGGAAGCCTTCACCGCCGGCACCACCTGCCTTGTTGATGACCACCATGCTCTGCTTCATCAGATTGTGCTTGGCGACGATGCCCTGAATCATGCGGGCCATCTGGTCGGCGCCACCGCCTGTGCCGGCGGGAACGATGAATTCGACGTTGCGCGTCGGCTCCCAGGCCGCCGCCGGTGTCACGCTGAAAATCGACGTCGCGGCGGCGAAGGCCGCAACGACAAGTGCACGCAACCGAAGTGACTCGATCATGGCTATGGTCCCTCCCGAAGTTCTTTTCTTGGTAGTTCTTGTAATAATTCTACAATGGTTTTTGCAACCGGTCGAGCGCCGGTACTCGAATCCCGTGCAGGCGACATGATCGACAAACTCGAATTCCTTCTCGCCCTGGCGCGGGAGAAGAATTTCGGCAAGGCCGCCGAGCAGTGCGGCGTGACCCAACCGACCTTTTCGGCAGGCATCAAGCAGCTCGAGGCGACGTTGGGCGTGCTTCTCGTTCATCGCAAGTCGCGCTTCATCGCCTTCACTGCCGAGGGCGAACGCGTCCTCGAATGGGCGCGCGGCATCGTGGCCGACAGTCGTGCGATGCGGCAGGAGTTGCGGGCCCTCAAGCACGGCCTGATCGGTCGGCTGACGGTCGCGGCGATCCCGACCGCACTTCCCATGGTATCGGCGCTTACCACGCCCTACCGCGCCAAGCACCCGAACGTGACCTTTACCGTCCTGTCGCGGACCTCGATCGAGATTCTCTCGATGCTCGAAAATCTCGAGATCGATGCCGGCCTCACCTACATCGACAACGAGCCGCTCGGCCGCGTGCGCGCGGTGCCGCTCTATCTCGAGCAGTATCGGCTGCTGACCTCGGAGACGAGCCCGCTCGGCGACCGCGACAGCGTCACCTGGGCCGAGATCGCCAAGATCCCGCTCTGCCTGCTGACGCCGGACATGCAGAACCGGCGCATCATCGATCAGCTGTTGCGCGAGGCAGGCGGCGGCGCGCCCGATCCCACGCTCGAATCCAACTCGATGATCGTGCTGTTCTCGCATGTGCGAACCGGCCGCTGGGCGAGCGTGATGCCGGAGAAACTTGCCGACACTCTGGGCCTGACGGAGCATCTTCGCTCGATCCCGATCGTTGAGCCGGAGGCGGTTCACAGCATTGGGCTGGTCTTCCCGGATCGCGAGCCCATGCCGCCGCTGGCCGCCGCCTTGGTGGCCGAGGCAAAGCTGCTGGCTGAGACGTTGCGGTAGAAATCCCTTTATTATCAACGTATTAGATAATATACGGCCTCAAATCCGACCAAATAGTGTTCAATGATAGAAATGTTCTATCGCAACACCCAACAGCTTTATTGATCAAGCTCTACCGCGAGCAGATTGTCCCGCAATACAAGGGAGACAGAGCTTGCCCAAGGCAGCCGCGTGGGACGAAGCCGAGGCCAGTGAGATCATCCACCGGCACGACGGGCGGGAAGGCGCAATGCTGCCCATCCTGCACGATCTGCAAGCCGTCTTCGGCTGTGTGCCGCCGGCAGCCGTGCGGCTTGTGGCCGACACCCTCAACCTCACCCGCGCCGAGGTCCACGGCGTGGTCAGTTTCTATCACGACTTTCGCGAGCAACCGGCCGGCCGTCACATGCTGAAGATCTGCCGCGCCGAGGCCTGTCAATCGATGGATGGCGAGCGCCTGGCGCGCGAGGTCCTCGATCGGCTGGGCCTCGAATGGGGTGACACCACGCCGGACGGCCGCCTCACCGTCGAAGCAACCTACTGTCTGGGTCTCTGCGCCTGCGCGCCCTCGGCCATGCTCGATGGCGAGCCGGTCGCGCGACTGACGCCTGCGTCGCTGCAGGACATCGTGCAGGAGGCCGGGCGATGACGACGCGGATCTTCGTGCCGCGCGATGCCGCCGCCCGCGCGGTTGGCGCCGATCGCGTCGCCGCCGCCATCCTTGATGAGGCCAAGCGCCTCGGTCTTGCCGTCGACGTGGTCCGCACCGGTTCGCGCGGCCTGTTCTGGCTCGAGCCGATGGTCGAGGTCGAAACGCCTGGCGGGCGCATCGCCTTCGGGCCGATGACGGCCAAGGACGTTCCGGGTCTCTTCGCCGGTGGCCTGCCGCTCAGTACAACCCATCCGCTGTGCGTCGGCCGACCCGAGGATATTCCCTTCCTGAAACGCCAGACGCGGATCACCTTCGCGCGCTGCGGCATCATCGATCCGCTGTCGCTCGCCGACTATCGCGCCCATGGCGGTTATCGCGGCCTCGAGCGCGCCAAGAGCCTGGGCGCTGCGGCCACCGTCGAGGAGGTCACGAAATCGGGCCTGCGCGGTCGCGGCGGCGCGGGCTTCCCGACCGGCATCAAGTGGAAGACCGTCGCCGACACGACGGCCGACCGCAAATACATCGTCTGCAACGCCGACGAAGGAGACTCGGGCACCTATGCCGACCGCATGATCATGGAAGGCGATCCCTTCCTGCTGATCGAGGGCATGACGATCGCGGGCTTCGCCGTCGGCGCGACCAAGGGTTACGTCTACATCCGCTCGGAATATCCCGACGCCATCCGTGTCATGGAACGGGCCATCGTGCTGGCCGAGGCCGAGGGTTTGCTGGGTGCCGCGGCGAAGTTCGACATCGAGATCCGCGTCGGCGCCGGTGCCTATGTCTGCGGCGAGGAGACCTCGTTGCTCGAAAGCCTCGAGGGCAAACGCGGACAGGTGCGCGCCAAGCCGCCGCTGCCGGCGCACAAGGGCCTGTTCGGCAAGCCCACCGTCATCAACAACCTGATCTCGCTCGCCACGGTGCCCGCCATCCTGGCCGACGGCGCCAAGCATTATGCCGATATCGGCATGGGCCGCTCGCGCGGCACCATGCCGATCCAGCTCGCCGGCAACGTCAGGCACGGCGGGCTGTTCGAGGCGGCCTTCGGCCTCACCCTGGGCGAGATCGTCGACGACATCGGCGGCGGAACGGCCAGTGGCCGGCCGGCGCGTGCGGTGCAGGTCGGCGGGCCGCTGGGAGCCTATTTCCCGCGCGCCCTGTTCGACACGCCTTTTGATTACGAAGCCTTCACTGCCCGCGACGGGCTGATCGGGCATGGCGGCGTCGTGGTGTTCGACGACAGCGTCGACATGGCCAGGCAAGCGCGCTTCGCGCTGGAGTTCTGCGCCATCGAATCCTGCGGCAAGTGCACGCCCTGCCGCATCGGCTCGATCCGCGGCACCGAGACGATGGACAAGATCATCGCGGGCGATCGGCCCGAGGCCAACCTCGCTCTGATCACCGATCTTTGCCAGACGCTGAAATTCGGTTCGCTCTGCGCGCTGGGGGGCTTCACGCCCTATCCGGTGATGAGCGCCCTAAAACATTTCCCCGAGGACTTCACCCGCCCGCGCCTTGCGGCAGCGGCGGAATAGAGAGGAGAGCGCCATGTCTCTCGTTCATGAAATCGACTACGGCACGCCCGCCCGCACATCGGCCGAAACCGTGAAGCTCACCATCGACGGCAACGAGGTGATGGTCCCTGCCGGCACCTCGATCATGCGCGCCGCCATGGACGCCGGTATCCAGGTGCCGAAGCTCTGCGCCACCGATTCAGTCGATGCCTTCGGTTCCTGCCGGCTCTGTCTGGTCGAGATCACCGGCCGCCCCGGCACGCCCGCCTCGTGCACCACGCCGGTGGCGCCCGGCATGGTCGTGTCGACCCAGACCGAACGGCTAAAACAGATCCGCAAGGGCGTGATGGAGCTCTACATCTCCGACCATCCGCTGGATTGCCTGACCTGCGCGGCCAACGGCGATTGCGAGCTGCAGGACATGGCCGGCGCCGTCGGCCTGCGCGACGTGCGCTACGGCTACGCCGGCGAGAATCATCTCGAGCTCGAGAAGGACGAGTCGAACCCGTACTTCACCTTCGACGCCTCCAAGTGCATCGTCTGTTCGCGCTGCGTGCGGGCTTGCGAGGAAGTGCAGGGCACCTTCGCGCTCACCATTCAGGGCCGTGGCTTCGAGTCCAAGGTCTCGGCCGGCATGCTGAGCGACAATTTCCTGAGTTCCGAGTGCGTGTCCTGCGGTGCCTGCGTGCAGGCTTGTCCGACCGCCACGCTGTCGGAGAAAACCTTGATCGACATCGGCCAGCCCGAGCATTCGGTGGTCACGACTTGCGCCTACTGCGGCGTCGGCTGCAGCTTCAAGGCCGAGATGCGCGGCGAGGAGCTGGTGCGCATGGTTCCCTACAAGGAAGGCAAGGCCAATCACGGCCATTCCTGCGTAAAGGGCCGCTTCGCCTGGGGCTATGCCAACCACAAGGAGCGCATCCTCAATCCGATGATCCGCGAGAGTATCGACCAGCCGTGGCGCGAAGTGAGCTGGGAGGTCGCGATCGATCGCGTCGCCTCGGAGTTCAAGCGGCTCCAGAGCAAGCACGGCCGGCTGGCGATCGGCGGCATCACCTCCTCGCGCTGTACCAACGAAGAAACCTATCTGGTGCAGAAGCTGGTTCGCGGCGGCTTCGGCAACAACAACGTCGATACCTGCGCCCGCGTCTGCCATTCGCCGACCGGCTATGGCCTGAAAGCGACCTTCGGCACCTCGGCCGGCACGCAGGATTTCGATTCGGTCGACCAGGCTGATGTGATCATGGTGATCGGCGCCAATCCGACCGACGCCCATCCGGTGTTCGCCTCGCGCATGAAGAAGCGGTTGCGCGCGGGTGCCAAGCTGATCGTGATCGATCCGCGCCGCACCGACATCGTGCGCATGCCGCACATCGAGGCGCTGTATCACCTGCCGCTGCGGCCGGGCACCAATGCCGCGATCCTGAACGCGCTGGCGCATACCATCGTCACCGAGGGCCTGGTGAACGAGGCTTTCGTCCGCGACTTCTGCGACCTCGATGCCTTCGAGCATTGGGCGAGCTTCGTGGCGGAGCCGCAGAACAGCCCGGAGACGGTGGGCCCGATGGCCGGCGTGTCGCCCGAGGCGATCCGCGGCGCGGCGCGCCTCTACGCGACCGGCGGCAACGGGGCGATCTATTACGGTCTCGGCGTCACCGAGCACAGCCAGGGCACCACGGCGGTCATGGCGCTCGCCAATCTGGCGATGGCCACCGGCAATCTCGGCCGCCAAGGCGTCGGCGTGAACCCGCTGCGCGGCCAGAACAACGTCCAGGGTGCCTGCGACATGGGCTCCTTCCCGCACGAACTGACCGGCTACCGTCACATCTCCGACGATGCCACGCGCACCATGTTCGAGAAGCTGTGGGGCGTGCCGCTCGACGACGAGCCCGGCCTGCGCATTCCCAACATGTTCGATGCGGCGATCGACGGCAGCTTCCGGGGCATCTACGTCCAGGGCGAGGACATCCTCCAGTCCGATCCCAACACCGTCCACGTCAAGAAGGCGCTGGCGGCGATGGAATGCGTGGTAGTCCAGGATCTGTTCCTGAACGAGACGGCGAACTACGCCCACGTCTTCCTGCCGGGCTCGACCTTCCTCGAGAAGGACGGCACCTTCACCAACGCCGAACGCCGCATCAACCGCGTGCGCAAGGTGATGACTCCGAAGAACGGCATGGCCGACTGGGAGATCACGCTCGCCATCGCCAAGGCGATGGGCTTCGAGATGCCTTACAACCACCCGTCCGAGATCATGGACGAGATCGCCGCGCTGACACCGACCTTCGCCGGCGTTTCCTACGACCTCCTCGACAAGGAAGGTTCGGTCCAGTGGCCGTGCAACGAGAAGGCGCCGACCGGCACGCCGATCATGCATGTCGGCGGCTTCGCCCGCGGCAAGGGCAACTTCATGATCACCGAGTATGTCGCCACCGACGAGAAGGTGGGGCCGCGCTTCCCGCTGCTGCTGACCACGGGCCGTATCCTGTCGCAGTACAATGTCGGCGCCCAAACCCGGCGCACCGGCAACGTGGTGTGGCACGACGAGGATGTGCTCGAGATCCATCCGCACGACGCCGAGGAGCGCGGCGTGCGTGACGGCGACTGGGTGAAGCTCGACAGCCGGGCAGGCGGCACGGCCTTGCATGCACGCATCACCGACCGTGTGGCGCCGGGGGTGGTCTACACGACCTTCCACCATCCCGAGACCCAGGCCAATGTCGTCACCACCGAGTTCTCCGACTGGGCGACGAACTGCCCAGAGTACAAGGTCACCGCCGTCCAGGTCTCGCCGTCCAACGGTCCCAGCGACTGGCAAAAGGATTACGCCGAGCAGGCCGAGCACAGCCGGCGGATCGCCACCAAGGTCGCGGCGGAGTAGACGACCATGTCCGGGTCTGCCGACAAGCTGGTGATGATGGCGAACCAGATCGGGCGGTTTTTTACGCCCCAGCGCGACGGCGATACGGTCGCCGCCATCGCCGACCATCTGCAGAAATTCTGGGACCCGCGCATGCGGGCCGCCATCGTCGAGCATCTGGCCAAAGGGGGTGCCGGTCTCGATGGCCCCGTTCGGGAGGCCATCGGACGGCTCAAGGCGGCAAAGGTTTCCGAAAAGGGATTGTCAGCCTAGAGGACGTCGGCCACACCACCTTCGCGCCGATCAAACGCGCGGAGATTGAGACAATGGCTAAGCTCGAATTGGTGTTCGACCCGGCGGAGAACAGTCCCTCGGCCGAGCGGGTGAAGAACGGCGTCATCTTCCATAATTTTGCCGCGACAGGCGTTTCAGCCTACTACCTGACCAACTTCTTCCTGAAGAACGAGCGCGGCGAGGTGGTGGGCGGCTTGCTTGGCATGATCTGGGGCGGCTGCCTGCAGATATCGATCCTGTGGGTGGACGAGGCGGCGCGCGGCCAGGGCAATGCCACGCGCCTGATGGATGCCGCGGAGGCCTATGCCCGCGAGCGCCACTGCCATATGGCCACGCTCGATACGCATTCCTTCCAGGCGCGGCCGTTCTACGAGAAGCGCGGCTACGAGGTCTTCGGCACGCTCGACGACTACCCGAAGGGCCACAAGAAGTTCTTCCTCAGGAAGAAGCTTTAGCTCCGAGTTCCCTGAGCTTCTCATCGATCGCCAGCAGATCGAGCCAGCTCTGGCGCTTGCTGGCGGGCGTCCGCAGCAGATAGGCGGGATGAAAGGTCGGCAGGGTCGGCACTTCGGTGCCGTCGTCGAGTCTTAGGGTCGTCCATTTGCCGCGCAGCCGCATGATGCCTTCGGTCGTGTCGAGCACCGCTTTGGCCGCGGTGCCGCCGGCCAGCACCAGCAGCTTAGGTTTTGCGAGTTCGATATGGCGGCGCGTGAAGGCGAGGCAGATCGCCTGCTCGGCGAGCGTCGGTGTGCGGTTGCCGGGCGGCCGCCAGAACAGGATGTTGGTGATGTAGAGGTCACGCCCGCGGCTCATGCCGATGGCGTCGAACATGCGGTCCATGAGCTGGCCGCTGACGCCCACGAAGGGCTTGCCGAGGCGATCCTCGTCGGCGCCCGGCGCCTCGCCCACGACCATGACCGGCGCGCCCGGCACGCCGTCGGCGAACACCGTGTTCTTGGCCGTGCGCTTCAAGGCGCAGCCTTCGAAGGCGCGGACCGCTTCCTCGAGCTCGGCGATGGTGGTGCAGCGCTGCGCGAGCTTGCGCGCATCCTCGACGAGCTGCGGCGATTCGAGCGGCACCGGCGCGCGGGCCGCAGGCGGTGGCGCGGGGGGACGGATCGGTGTCGGCGCCGTAGCGTTCTGCGGCGGCGCGGCGGCGGGAGGCGGGGGCAGGGCGAAGCGGTCGACCGCATCCTCGCCGATGGTTTCGTCGAGACCGTGGTCAACGTACCATTTCAGCAGGACGGCGAGGTCCTCGCGCGGCACGGACGCGGCGTCCATCACAGACTCTTCATGAAGGCGCCGAGGAGCGGCGCCCACATGGCGGCATCGGCGTGGCTCGCCAAGTGGCCCTTGTCGGAGGGCAATTCAACGTAGGTGATGTCGATACCCGCCTTGCGCATGTCGGTCACATACGCCGGGCAGAGGGCGATGTCGAAAAGCTTGTCTGTCTTCGATTGGACATACAGGACCTTGGACTTCAACTTCGCGTACTGGTCGGTGATATCGAAAGAGTCGATCGCCCGGCGTAGCGCGACGAGAGAATGGGCATCGTAGACCTTGGCCCAGCTTTTGGCAGCAGCCTTGGCCACGGCTTCGGTCTGGCCGTAGTTGAGCAACGTTTCGTAGCGGATCCGTTCCAACGTCGCCCCAACGCCGCCGTTGTCATAGTACCAGCCGCCGTTCCAGTTGGGGTCACCGGCCAGCCGCTTCTGCAGCTGCTCCAATCCTCCCGGACGCGATGGCGCACGCGGCGCCGAGACCGACGCCACGATCGCCTTCATGAATCCGGGATAGGAGGCCGCCCATTGGAACGACTGGAAACCGCCCATCGACGGACCGACGACGGCGACGAGGTTTTTCAGTCCGAGCGAATCGACCAGCAGCTTCTGGCTCGCCACCATGTCGCGCATGGTGATCTCGGGAAAGGTCGGACCGTAGGGCTTGCCGGTGCGCGGATCGGTGCAGTTGGGGCCGCTGCTGCCGTGCGCCGAGCCCAGCGCATTCACCGAGACGACGAAATGACGGTCGGTGTCGATCGCCTTGCCCGGTCCGATCAACCCGTCGAACCAGCCCGCTGCGCCCTCGGCAACACCGCGGCCCTGCCTGCCTGCGGCGTTGTGGCCGGCGGCGTGATGGCTCGATGTGTAACCATGGACCACGAGGACGGCGTTGTCCTTCCTGGGGGATAGCGCACCGTAGGTCTCGTAGGCGAGTTCGAGAACCGGCAGCGTCTGGCCGCTTTCCAGCCGGAATTCGCAGGCAGAGAAGATTTTGCTGTCGATATCGGTCAGTGCCGCCACGGGAATTCCCCTTTTCCGCGGGTGGCGATCCTGCCCCCGACAGGCTATCTACACCTGAAGGATCGCCGCCGGCCGGCGGCGCGTCCATCTGGAAAAGGCATTGCAGAGCGAGACCGGCATGACGCGCGAGGCGATGGAATACGACGTGGTGATCGTGGGTGGCGG
>Ga0207952_1000892_pt1 | contig 16806 bp, 12 predicted proteins | sample SubbioR12Aug_8Ca_FD_184831 | JGI IMG/M metagenome (GOLD analysis project Ga0207952, IMG submission 184831) | Serpentinite rock and fluid subsurface biosphere microbial communities from McLaughlin Reserve, California, USA - CR12Aug_8Ca (SPAdes) | ecosystem: Environmental > Terrestrial > Deep...
AAAAACAATACCGCTTTAGGAGCAATTTTAGGTGCTGCCATTGGAGGCGTAGCAGGAGGTATTATTGGTAATAAAATGGATAAGCAGGCTGAAGAAATTAAAAACGCTATACCTGGAGCAACAGTTGAAAGAGTAGGGGAAGGAATCAACGTGACTTTTGATGAAAAAAACCCTGACGGTTCTCAGGCAGGTGTATACTTCTCCAATAATCAATATACAATCAACAGCAATTCTCAATTAGCATTAAATAAATTGAATAAAGTATTTACTGAATACCCAGATACCAATATTTTAATAGAAGGACATACAGACAATACAGGCTCAGCTACATATAATATGTCTTTGTCTGAACGCAGAGCAAATGCAGTTGCAGCAGCATTACTTGCAACAGGCGTTTCATCTAACAGAATTACCACAAAGTGGTATGGTGAAAGTCAACCTAAGTTAGAAAATACCAATGATGAAAATAGGGCTTTAAATAGAAGAGTTCATTTTGTGATAACGGCAAATGAAAAAATGAAAGCAGAAGCTAAGCAAAACCAATAAAACTTACTGGCAAATCTCAATCATATGATTTGCCAATTTGGTAGCCCAATGCAAGTGGGTTAATCCAGAATAATGTAACTGATCTGAAGCAAGAGCAGCAGGGTTTTTACTCTCTTCTCTTGTTTCTTCAGTTATATTAATAAATCCTGTGTGGTATTTTTTTGCAAATTGATTACATACATGATTGTAAGAATCAATTTCAATCCCTATTTCAATTCCATTTTTATCTGCTGCATAAGGGGTACATCCCCAATCTGGTATAGATAGAACAATTACACGTTCCGATTTCCCTCCAGTTAAATGAATCGCTTTTTTAAGCAAATATTCAAAATCGTTTCTAAAATTATCTAAAGACAAGTGTCTGTATTGATTATTCACGCCAATTAATAAACTTACAAAATCATACTGTGGTTGTAACTCTGTTTTAAGTAATTGTTCTGCTAATTCTGTACTAGTCCATCCTGTTTGGGCAATAATTTCTGGCGCATGAATTAATATTTTATGCTTTCTAATAAGTTGAGTAGTAATATATGGGAAAGACTCATGTAATGGAACTGACTCTCCTATAGTGTAAGAATCACCTAAGGCTAAATAATTAATGGCATGATGCATATTAAAAATTAGTTTTTAATATTTCATAAAATTTAAATACATCTTCAAAACTACAATAAAGAGGAGCAGGTGCAACCCTTATTACTCCGGGTTCACGATAATCAACAATCACTCCATTGTCAATTAATTTATTGTGAATTTCTTTAGCTCTTTCTTTAAAGAATAAAGACAATTGAGCGCCTCTTTGATCTTTGTCTTCAGGTGTGATGATTTCGAAAGATATTCGATCTAATTGATTGAGTAGAAAAGATAGATAGGCTGTTAAATCGATACTTTTTTCTCTCATCCGATAGATGTCTGCTTGGTCAATAATTGAAAGCGATGCTTTTAATCCAACCATATTAAACACTTGTGCCGTACTTATATTCCAGCCACTTGCATTGGTTTTTGGAATGAATCCTTTTTCCATTTTAAATCTTTCCTTCTCATCGTTCCCCCACCAACCTGCAAGCCTTGGAATATTGGGGTCTAGCACATGTTTCTCATGAATATAGAAACCACCAACAGCACCAGGCCCTGCATTTAGGTATTTATAGCTACACCAGGCTGCAAAATCTACATTCCAGTCATGTAAAGCAAGTGGAATATTCCCTGTTACATGAGCAAGATCAAATCCTGCAATGGCTCCAACTTTATGAGAAGCAAGCGTAATTGCTTTTAAATCAAAAAATTGTCCGGTATAATAATTGATACCCCCAAAAAGAACCATGGCTAATGAATTTCCTGTTTCTTCAATAGTATCTATTATTTGGGCTGTACTTAGTGTTTTTTTGCCTTCCAAGGGAGCAATCTCAATGATTGCATCAGAAGGATTGAAGCCAAAATGTTTTACCAATGTTTCAACAGCATATTGATCAGATGGGAAAGCTCCCGCTTCCATAATAATTTTAAATCGATCTTTTGTAGGATGATAAAAACTAAGCATTAATAGGTGTAAGTTCACTGTTAGTGCGTTCATGGCACTTACTTCTATTTCTTTTGCTCCAACTAGCTTTGCTAAGCTCGGTTTTAAATATTCTTGGTAATATAACCATGGGTTGGGGCCTTTAAAATATCCACCCACTGCCAATTCTTTCCATGTTGTTAATTCTGTTTCCACTGCTGATGCAACAGATTTTGGCTGAAGACCTAGAGAATTTCCACAAAAATAAATAGCAGGTTTATCCTGATGCTGAGGGAAATGGAATAAATTTTTAAAATGAGCAAGTGAATCTTGCTTGTCTAGCTGTTGCGCAAAATCCATTGAAGCTTCAAAATGAGGCAGCATAGTCTTATTTTACCGCAAAGTAAAGCTATCCACCGATTATTTGATAAATGGTGCACACTTAAAGCGCGAAACCTTTATTTTGAGCATCCAAAAAATCAATATACTGTTATGAGACTATTCCAAATGTTACTGCTATTGCTAATAAGCAGTTCAGTTATGGCACAGCAAACTCCAGTTACCAAGGCTAACTATGCATTGGCAGCTCGATTTTCGCCCAGTAAAGTACAAAAAATGATTTTTAGTTTAAATGTAGATCCACATTGGCTAAAAAAGTCTGACCGTTTTTGGTACATGTATGAAACGACAGAAGGCAAAAAATGGTACATTGTAGATGCTGCAAAGGGAGAGAAAAAGCAATTATTCGACAATGCTTTACTTGCAGCTAAACTCACTCGAATTACCGATGATCCTATGGATGCTCAACATTTGAACATCGATAGTATGAAATTCATTAGAGATGAAAATTGGATTAGTTTTGAAGTAAAAACAACCAAAGATGTTCCCAAAAAAGATACTACAGCAAAAAAAGGGACTCCTCCAGTAATGGAGAAAAAGGTCTTTTATTTTGAATACAATATTTTAAATGGAGACTTGGTACAAATTACTGATCCTGTAAAGACTAAGCGTAAACCAATGTGGGCAAGCATTGCGCCAGATAGTTCAATAGTTGTATTTGGTAGGAATAACAATCTATATTCAATGGATTGGGCAAACTATAAAAAAGCTTTAGTAAACGATAAAGATTCAAGTATTGTAGAAACGCAGTTAACCAAAGATGGTATAGAGAATTTTGGTTACCACAATAATGGCAATGGAGAAACCAATGTAGACAGAGAAAAGAACAAGGGTATAAGAAGACCTGCATTTATTCTTTGGTCTCCCGACTCAAAATATTTTGTGGTAGATGTTACTGATAATAGAAAGGTAAAAGATCTTTGGGTAATTAATAGTATTGCTGAACCAAGACCTACATTGGAAACCTATAAATACTGGATGCCCGGCGAAAAAGAATCACCAGTTGAGCACCTTAGAATGTATGAAGTGGCTACCAAAACCATGAAAGAAATTAACACTGGAATGTACAAAGACCAAACGGTGAATGTTTGGAGTACACCAGCAAAAGTAAGCAGTAGAGATGATGAAGGTCGTCCGAATACCTGGTTGGGAACTGCAGATAAATTTTATTTTAGTAGAACAAGTAGAGATTTAAAAAGAATTGATATTGGTTTAGTAGATGTTAAAACAGCTACTGCTAAAACCTTGATTGAAGAGAAAATGAATACTTACGTAGAAATACGTAGAATTGGACTAGTGAATGAAGGAAAAGAATTGATTCAATGGAGCGAAGACGATGGTTGGGGACATTTTTATTTATATGATGAAAATGGTAAGTTAAAAAATCAAATTACATCTGGTGCTTGGCATGCGGAAGATATTTTGGCTATTGATGAAAAAGCCAGGGTATTGTATTTCTCTGCCAATGGAAAAGAAGCAGGAGAAAATCCTTACTATTTGCATGCTTATAGAGTCAATTTTGACGGAACTGGTTTGAAACTATTAAACCCGGGCGATTTTGACCATAATGCATCAATGGATGATAATAAAAAGTACCTAGTTAATACCTATTCAAGAGTGAATACTGTTCCTAAATCAGTTTTATTGGGTGCTGATGGCAGAAAAATTCTTGACTTGGAAACAGCCGATTTAAGCAATTTAATGGCGGCAGGATACAAGTTTCCTGAAATATTTAAAGCTAAAGCAGATGATGGTATTACCGATTTATATGGAGTGATGTACAAACCTTTCGACTTTGATAGTACAAAGAAGTATCCGATTGTTGAGTATGTTTATCCAGGACCACAAACTGAAGCAATGAATACCAGCTTTGGGAGAGGATTTGACAGAACCGATCGCTTAGCGCAGTTAGGTGTAGTTGTAATTACTTTAGGTAATAGAGGTGGTCATCCAAGCAGAAGCAAATGGTATCATAATTATGGGTATGGTAATCTTCGCGATTATGGTTTGGCTGATAAAAAAGTGGTTGCAGAACAATTGGCAGATAGGCATAAATTTTTAGACATTAATAGAGTAGGTATTCATGGCCATTCTGGTGGTGGTTTTATGAGTACAGCTGCTATTTTGGTTTATCCTGATTTCTTTAAAGTGGCTGTATCTTCAGCTGGTAATCACGACAATGCTATTTATAATAGATGGTGGAGCGAGAAACACCATGGAGTTAAAGAAATTATAAGTGAAAAAGGGGATACTACATTCCAATATAATATTGATAAAAACCCTGAATTAGCTAAGAATTTAAAAGGAAAATTAATGTTGTTTCATGGAGAAATTGACAACAACGTACACCCTGCTAATACCATTCGTGTAGCCAATGCATTAATTAAAGCCAATAAGCGTTTTGACATGAAAATTTTACCAACTCAAAGACATGGATTTGGTGATATGACTGAATATTTCTTTTGGGGTATGAGCGACTATTTTGCTCAACACTTGATTGGAGATAAAACAGAACGTCCAGTAGATTTAGATGAAATGAATAGAGATATTCCGCAGAACAGTAAAACTGGAGCTGCTGGTGGATTTGGTAGAAGATAGTTTTATTCAAATATTTAATTATGATCCCCGTCAATCATTTTATTGACGGGGATTTTGTTTAATAAAGCATTGGTTTTATTTCATAGGAATTAATCGGATAAACTGTTTCGGGTAACTTAAAATTGTATTTTTGCAGCATTCTTTTAGACTTAAAATAAAGTGCGATGGCTGCCAGAACAGATTTATTTCAATCCCCAGACTATTATCAGTTAGATGAATTACTTTCCGAAGAGCATAAACTGATTCGTGAATCGGTAAGAGCTTATGTTAAAAAAGATATTTCTCCCATCATTGAAGAGTATGCACAACGCGCTGAGTTTCCAGAACAAATTGTTCGTCAACTAGGAGACCTAGGTTGTTTTGGACCAACTGTACCAACAGAATATGGTGGGGGTGGGTTAGATTATATAAGTTATGGTTTGATGATGCAAGAATTGGAAAGGGGAGATAGTGGTGTAAGAAGCACAGCTTCAGTACAAGGTAGTTTAGTGATGCATCCAATTTATGCATATGGCAACGAAGCTCAAAGACATAAATATTTACCAAAGCTTGCATCTGGTGAGTGGTTGGGTTGTTTTGGATTAACAGAACCTGATCATGGCAGCAATCCTGCAGGAATGATTACTAATATTAAAGATGCAGGAGACCATGTAATCTTAAATGGTGCTAAAATGTGGATCAGCAACGCACCTTTTGCAACAGTTGCCGTTGTATGGGCGAGAAATGAACAAAACGAAATTCAAGGAATTATCGTTGAAAGAGGAATGGAAGGATTCTCAACGCCAACAACTCATGGCAAGTGGAGCTTAAGAGCAAGTGCCACTGGAGAATTGGTGTTTGATAATGTAAAAGTTCCCAAAGAAAATATTTTGCCCAATGTTAAAGGGTTAAAAGGTCCATTGGGTTGTTTAACCAAAGCACGTTATGGCATTGCATGGGGAGCATTAGGGGCTGCAATGGATTGTTATGATACTGCATTAAGATACAGTATGGAACGCCAACAATTTGGCAGACCAATTGGAGGTTTTCAATTACAGCAAAAAAAGCTTGCCGAAATGATTACTGAAATCACTAAAGCCCAGTTATTGGTTTGGCGTTTAGGAGTGTTAATGAATGAAGGTAAAGCTACCCCACAGCAAGTGAGTATGGCAAAAAGGAACAGTTGCGAAATTGCTGCTAATATTGCCAGAGACGCTAGACAAATGCTCGGAGGAATGGGTATTACTGGAGAATACAGCATCATGCGACATATGATGAATTTAGAAAGTGTTATTACTTATGAGGGAACCCACGATATTCATTTATTAATAACCGGCATGGATATTACAGGTTATAATGCGTTCAAATAATGAAAGTTTTTCTTATTGGAATGATGGGGAGTGGAAAAAGTTTCTGGAAACATCGTCTTTCTGCAAAATTAAAAACGGGCGGTTACGATTTAGATAATATTATTGAATCTGTTGAAGAAAAGTCTATTGCAGAATTGTTTGAAGAAGAGGGAGAAATTTCATTCAGGAAAACGGAAGCTAAACTCCTTAGGTGGTTTGGGGAGAAAAAATCATTTGTTTTAGCAACAGGTGGGGGTACACCTTGCTTTCATCAAAATATAGAGTGGATGAACCAACAGGGTATAACTATTTGGTTAGATGAATCTGTAGATGTAATTGTTGAAAGATTAGTAACAGAAATGGATCATAGACCACTGCTCAAAAACCTTTCAATAAATGACTTGCATTCGTTTATTCAAAATAAGTTAAATGAGAGAATCCCTTTTTATAATCAAGCTAAATATAAATTATCGGGTACTGAAATTAATTTAAAAAACTTAACAGCAAATATTAAATAACATGCATAAGGGGTTCATTATCATAGCATCTTTTCTCGGAGCATTAGCTGTAGCCTTGGGTGCCTTTGGGGCTCATGGTTTAAAAAATTATGCAACTCCAGCAATGTTAACTACTTATGAAACCGCCGTTAAGTATCAATTTTACCATGTTTTTGCTTTGTCTTTTACAGGTATTCTTTACGCGTATTTCCCATCTACTTTATTAGTGATGTCTGGTAAATTTTTCATTGCCGGCACAGCAATTTTTTCGGGATCACTTTATTTATTAACCCTAGTTTCGATTGTAGGCCAAAATCAGTATAAGTGGTTAGGTGCCATTACGCCAATTGGGGGACTTTTATTGATTATTGCATGGATATTAATGGGTATATCATTGTTGAGATATAAAGCTTAGTGGAAAACCTAAGATTGTTTTAGTCATTTTTGCACATTGAAGCTTAAGTGCTGTTTATGGCTTTCTCAAACAGTATATTTGGTATATGGCCAATAGTTTAAAAAAGAAGACACCGCCTCCACCAGATCCTGAAGAACTGAATCCAGATAAGGATGCTGATGTAACGGTGGCAGAAGTGGTAAAAGACGAAAGAACAGAGAAAATTATCGGTTCAGTTTGTTTATTACTCACTGTTTTCTTATTTATTTCTTTTACATCCTATTTATTTACTTGGCAAGAAGATCAAGATAAAGTACAACAATTTGGCGTTCGTATTTTTTCTACCGATGATATTAGAGTTAATAATTTATTAGGTGTATTAGGCGCATATGTTTCTCATACATTGTGGTACAATGGATTTGGGTTAGCTTCTTATTTATTTTGCACAGTATTTTTTGTTTTAGGCGTTAATCTGCTTTTTGGAAAGAAAGTCTTTAAATTATTGCGGAATTTAAAATATGTTTTAATTGGGTTGGTGGTATTTAGTATGGCAGCTTCTTTTATTGCTAAAGGGGGAAGCTTTTCTTGGGGTGGTGCTGTAGGTGAATATTTAAATGATTGGTTTGAAAAATGGATCGGAAGAATAGGAACGGGTGCATTATTACTGCTTACGGTATTTAGTTATTTTATTTGGAGGTTTAATCCTGTTTTTAAATTACCCAATTGGAAATTTAATTTATTAGACAGCAAGGAAGAGCCAATGTCTAAAAATCTTGCTGCAGATATACAGGAAGAGCCAATGGATATGCACCAATTCAATGATGAAGATGTATTGAATGACGAAATAGAAGAATTTGATGAAGATGGATTGCCAATCAGTAAGAACAAATTAAAAACGAATTTGAGTAGTGTTTCGGTAATTATGCCAGCAGTAGAAACAACTGTCAATCCAATGAATGATTTTGATATGGTTGAGAGAGAAGAGTTGGTTATTGATGAAGAAGATATAAATGAAGCCGAAGAAGTAGACGAAGAAGAATTGGAGGAGGAATTAGAGGAAGCCGAAGAAGAATTAATTGCTGCAATTGAAGAAACTAAATCAAAGGGTGAGCCTGAATTAGAGTTAGAAATTAAAGAAACTCCTGAAGCAGAAGAGGAAGAAACATTGGCTGCAATTGCTGTTACAGTTGGAAGTTTAGCTAGTAAATACGATGTCACTTTAGATTTAAAAAATTATAAGTATCCGGGATTAGATTTATTAGAGACACATGGTAGTGAAAAAATAGTACACGATCCTACAGAACTAGAAACACATAAAAATCAAATTATAGCTACTTTAAAGAACTATGATATAGCCATACAAAGAATAGCTGCAACCGTAGGGCCAACTGTTACTTTATACGAGATTGTGCCTGCACCTGGTGTTAGAATTAGTAGAATTAAGAACTTGGAAGATGATATTGCATTAAGTTTAGCTGCATTAGGTATTCGTATTATTGCACCCATACCTGGTAAAGGAACAATTGGTATTGAAGTACCCAATGTTCGCAAAACGGTGGTGAGCATGAAAACATTATTGGCTAGTGAAAAATTTCAGAATAGTAATTTCTCACTACCCATAGCAATTGGGAAAAAAATTGACAATGATAATTTTATTGTTGATTTAGCAACCATGCCTCATTTGTTAATGGCAGGTGCTACAGGGCAGGGTAAGTCGGTTGGTTTGAATGCTATTTTGGTATCCTTGTTATATAAGAAGCATCCTTCTCAATTAAAATTTGTTTTAGTTGACCCCAAAAAAGTAGAATTGAGTTTGTATAGGGTTATTGAAAAACATTTTTTAGCTAAACTGCCAGGAGAAGAAGAATCTATTATAACCGACACTAAAAAAGTAGTGTACACTTTGAATGCATTGTGTATTGAAATGGACAATCGCTACGATTTATTAAAGGAAGCTGGTTGTAGGAATATCAAAGAATACAATGAAAAATTTACAGCAAGAAAGTTGAATCCTGAAAAAGGACACCAATATTTGCCATTTATTGTTTTAGTGGTAGATGAGTTTGCAGATTTAATAATGACTGCTGGAAAAGAAGTGGAAATGCCAATTGCTCGACTTGCTCAGTTGGCAAGAGCTATTGGCATTCATTTAATTATTGCGACTCAAAGACCATCTGTAAACATTATTACAGGTACAATTAAAGCCAATTTCCCTGCACGGATAGCATTTAAAGTTTCTAGTAAAATTGATAGCCGTACTATTTTAGATGCTGGTGGCGCTGAACAGTTAATTGGTAAAGGGGACATGTTAGTGAGTTATAATGGAGAAATTACCCGTTTACAGTGTGCTTTTGTAGATACACCAGAAGTGGATGCGGTTTGTGAATTTATTGGGAGTCAAAAAGGGTATCCTCAAGCATTTTTATTGCCAGAATATGTTGATGAAAAAGAAATGGAAGGAAGAGATTTTGACGCTAATGATAGAGACCCTTTGTTTGAAGATGCGGCAAGATTAATCGTTAGTAGCCAAATGGGTTCTACTTCTTTAATTCAAAGAAGAATGAAACTTGGTTATAATAGGGCAGGTAGACTTATGGATCAATTAGAAGCTGCTGGTGTTGTTGGGCCTAATCAGGGGAGTAAAGCAAGAGAAGTGTTGTTCAAAACTGATTCAGAATTACAATCTTTTTTAGATACAATGGGTTAGTTGAAGATAGGCTTAGTTAACCTATTTTACCGAAACTTTAATACTCTAAATTACCCGAAATCAGCTGAATGTGTATATTTGCAACCTAATACGGAAACATGCAGAAATTTTACATAGTCAGTATTTTTATATTTTGTTCTTTTTTGTTTACCAATGCCCAAAATGACCCCGCAGCAAAAAAAGTAATAGATGCTTTTGGATCTAAAGTCAAGACTTCTAAAGGTATTACGGCATCTTTTTCCTTAAAGTCTTTCAATAGCAAAGGGAAAGCAAATGGCACTAAAGCTTTATCTCTTTCAATGAGAGGAGAAAAGTATTTGTTAAAGCAAGGTAAAACGGAAATCATTTGTGACGGTAAGAATGTGTATAATTTTGATGGTGCTAAAACCATCACTAAATCGGCCGTTGAAGAAAATAGCCAAACTTTAAGTCCTCAAAAACTCTTGGCAGGATCTTATGATAAAGATTTTAGTTATAAACTAACCAATTCAAAGGGTAATTTCAATGAAATTGAAATGGTGCCTTTAGACAAAAGAAAAAATTTCCAAAAAGTGACACTCTTTTTCAATAAAAAAACAAGTGTTTTATCAAAAGCTTCTATTCTAGATAAAAGTAATAATATTACAGAACTAGGAGTAAGCAATATTAATTTAAATGCAAAACTTGCTGATATCCTTTTTGTTTTTAATAGGGCTAATTATCCTAAAGATGTAGAAATATTAGATTAATTCACTGTCATAAATTTATTATAAAGCCCCTCCATTTTTTTAGAGGGGCTTTTATTTTGCTTATTTTTAAGGAATGAGAACTCTTCTATTATTTATTGTCTTATTTGTTGCAAAAGGTTTGTTGGCACAATTTAGTGCAAGGTTTGTAGTAACTAATATTGCCACAAGAAGTAACGAAGACATTTATTTATCAGGAACATTTAACAATTGGAACCCACAAGACCCTCAATATAAATTGAAGCCATTTAGTGGAGGGAGAAAAAGCATTGTATTGATTAATCTTGCAGCGGGTACTTATGCTTTCAAGTTTTCACGTGGAGAAAATAAATTAGAGTCTTCAGCAGACGGAAGAGATATCCCAGATCGGATTTTAGAAGTGAATGGGGATGTAAGTAATGAATATACTATTGCTGGTTTTAAGGATGATTATCCAGAAAAACCTAAACAATACACTGCGAGTCCACAGGTACGAATAATGGATACTGCTTTTGCTATTCCACAATTAAACAAGAAAAGAAGAATTTGGATTTATTTGCCTAAAAATTACCAAATAACTGGGAAAAACTATCCAGTTTTATATATGCATGATGGACAAAACTTATTCAATGAAAAAACTGCATTTGCTGGGGAGTGGGGAGTAGATGAGTGCTTGGATAGTTTACAACAGAAATTGCAAAAAGAGTGCATCATTGTTGGTATAGATAATGGGTTAGACAAAAGAATAAATGAATATAACCCGTATGATCATTTTCAATATGGAAAGGGAATGGGGAATGAATATGTAGATTTTATTGCACAAACGTTAAAACCATACATTGATAATAAATACAGAACAAAAAAAAGCAGAGATTATACTTATCTAGCAGGTAGTAGTATGGGTGGGCTAATAAGTTGGTACGCTCAATTAAAATATCCAACTGTATTTGGAGGGGCTGCAGTTTTTTCTCCTTCTTTTTGGATTTCCCCACAAATTGCTGTTGATGCAGAAAAATGGGATGGAATGGAAATGCTCCGTTTTTATTTTTATACAGGGGGTAAAGAAGAGGCAAATTCGGTAGCTGATATGCAGAAGATAGCAGCTATCTTGCAAAAGAAAAAACAATCACAAATTAGAACTGTTGTAAATCCTATAGGACAACATAGTGAGAAATATTGGCGACAAGAATTTCCTGCATTTTATATTTGGATGGCTAATAATTGGAAAGAATGAGAAAATTAATAATAACTAGTTTACTACTAATTTTTTTTGCCAATCTTCAATCTCAGTATCGCAATCCATTGCCTACTAATGCTCAATTGAAATGGCATAAAAATAATTTTTATTTTTTTATGCATTTTGGCCCCAATACATTCACTGGTAAGGAATGGGGAGATGGGAAAGAAAAGACGGAAGTGTTTAATCCCACTCAGTTAAACACAGACCAATGGTGCAAAGTTGCCAAAGAATCTGGAGCAAAGGGTATTATTATAACTGCGAAGCACCACGATGGCTTTTGTTTGTGGCCAAGTAAATACTCTACTCATACAGTTCGAGAGAGTGGATTTAAAAGAGATATTTTAGCTGAATTAGCGGCTTCCTGTAAAAAAGCAGGACTGCTGTTTGGCGTTTATTTGTCTCCATGGGATAGAAACCATCCCAACTACGGCACTGAAAAATACAACGATGTTTTTGTGAACATGTTGGAAGAAATTTTTCAACAATATGGCCCAATTTGGGAGCTTTGGTGGGATGGGGCAAATGGAGAAGGGCCAAATGGGAAAACACAAGTGTATGATTGGAAAAGGTATGAGCAGTTGGTTAGAAAGCTGTCTCCTCAAACAATAATCTTTAGCGATATTGGTCCAGATGCAAGATGGGTTGGTAATGAAAGTGGATATGCAGGTAAAACTAATTGGAATTTATTGGATACAGCGGGGTACAAAAGAGGGCTTGGTTCGCCCAGCCAAGACACATTAGGTACTGGGAATTATAAAGGGACAAATTATATACCAGCAGAAGTAGACGTGAGTATTAGGCCAGGTTGGTTTCATCGCAATGGGGAAAATGATAAAGTGAAAACGGCTGATCAATTGTTTAAAATTTATTTAGAATCCGTTGGGAGAGGAGCTAATTTATTGTTGAACGTTCCCCCAGATGTTCGAGGCTTAATTCATGAAAATGATATTATTGCTTTAAAGGGATTAAAAGCTAAAATTGACGAGATTGAAATTAAAGATCATTTTAAAAATGCTGCCTTAAATGAAGCTGGACCAGATAAAAATAATCCAAAGAAGAATAGTACTTGGTATTATATGTTGAAATCTCCAGCTAACATAAAAGGAATCATTTTAGAGGAAGATTTAAAATATGGGCAAAAAATAGCATCCGCGAATATCAGTTTGTCTTTAAATGGGGAGCAAGTATTTCAAGAAACTATTACCACTGTTGGCAATAAAAGAATTATTTTATTACCTAAACCTGTTCAAGCAACAGAATTGTCTATTGTAATTAATGAAGCCAAAGGGTTTCCGGTATTAAAAAGAGCAAAAGCCTTTTAATCAAGAAATTAATTTGTGTTCGTAAGCCCATTTAACCAACGAGAGTAAATTATTGGTTCCAGTTTTACGAAATATATTTTTTCTGTGGGTTTCTACTGTTCTTACTGCAATATTTAGCGTATCTGCAATTTGTTTATTTGTGAGATCTTTTTCAATTAAACTAATGACTTCAATTTCACGATGGGTTAAATGAGCGGCTTCAACTATATCTTTTTTATTTGAATGAATTTCTAAAGCTTCAAGTATATTGTCTGAGAAATACTGTCCGCCGTCAGCAATTTTTTTAATGGCTATTACTAATTCATCTGCATTAGATTGTTTTAATAAGTATCCACTTATTGAAGCTTTATTTATTAATTGATCTATAATTACACCTTCACCATTCATACTTAATGCAATAATTTTTGTATTAGGGTACATATTACTTACTAATTCAGCTAATTCAAGCCCGTTCATATGAGGCATCATCACATCAGTAAGTAATACGTCAATTTTATTTTTTGCTAAATGGTCTAGCATTTCTTTACCATTATTGGCAGTACAAACTATCGAAATATCCTTTTGATTATTGAGTAAGGCTGAAAGGCCATCAATAACAATTTGGTGATCATCTACAATTCCGATGTATATCATTATAATTAATTGGAAAATTGTTTAGTTAATGGAATAAAGATAGCTACTAATGTGCCATTGTTTTCAATGCTATTCCATTCTACTGTCCCTTCAAGGTATTGAATTCTAGATTTAATATTAGATAAACCTATCCCTAAACTTTGAGTTGCTTTATTTACATTAAATCCAATGCCGTTGTCTTCTATCATTACATCAATTCCGTCTAATGACTTAATTATGGAAATATCCAACTTGCTTGCGTTTGCGTGCTTTATAACATTGTTTACACTTTCCTGAATAACTCTATATAAAACCATTTCAATATGAGAAGGCAAGCTATCAGAAAGCCCTTCAGTAGTTAAATTGATTTTTAAATTTTTTTGATTTATTTGTCCTATAAACTCCTGAACAGCTTTAACTAATCCCTTTAGTAATAAAGCATTTGGCATCATATTATGACTCACTTGTCTAACTTCATTGCAACTTTCATTTACAAGAGCTAAAGATTTATCTAATAAGTCAGATTCGGTTGAATCTAAATTGCTCATTTGATTTTTTAATGCTTGTAAATTCATCCAAGCGGCAGACATTAATTGGCCTACTCCATCATGCAAATCGCTAGCAATTCGTTTTCTTTCTTTCTCTTCGGAATCAATTACAGCTATCGCAGCATTTTTTTGCTGTTCTAATAGTTTTTGTTGATACGCTTTTTCTTGGTTTGATTTTTTTCTTCTATAAACAAAATAGACAGTAAAAGCTAAAAAACTCATACTAATTAATACAAGTACAATTTGATTGTTCTTTCTACTAACTTCTAATTCTTTGATTCTATTTTGTTCTGCAAGTCTTACAATTTTCTCTTCTTTAAAACTTGAGTCTAGTTTTGCTAACAATAATTGCTTATTTTGTTCAGACAGTAATAAACTATCTGAAATGATTTGCAAATTGGCATCTGCTAATTTTAGTTTTTGCTCTGCTATCTTGAACAGACTTTGATTAATAGCCAATTGTTGGTTAGCAATTTCTAAAGACTTAATTGAATCGGATTTGTTTAAAAGTGATATGGCGTATTCTTTTTTCTGTGTTTCATATTTAGTTTGCAATTCATTTACTTCTTTTATTACTTTATCACCCATGAATTTTTCATTGATTCGCATGTACTTGGTTCTATACACTAATGCGCTTTGGTAATTACCCATTGCTGAGTCTAAAGAAGAACGATGATTGTAAATTTCTCCAAAACTATAATCGTCTGCCTTGGTATCAATAGCAGTTTGCTCCGCTTTTTCAAACCATTCAAGTGCTTGCTTATATTGCTTTAAACCTGCTAATGAAAAGCCAATATTCTGTTCAATTAATGCAACTCCAGCCCTAGATTGATTTAAATTGGCAAGTTCAAGCCCTTTTTTAAGCAGTGGTATTGCGGCTTCATAATTTTGTTGTCGAATATTCATGGCGCCCATATTATTGTATACCACTTGCATACCACGCTTAAAATCTACTTTATTAAAATAGGCTAAGCTTTTGTTCAGTTCTTCAATTGCCTTGGGATAATCATTTAAGTCTACATATACATTAGCAATATTAACATGTGCAATTCCTAAATTTCTCCAATCTTGAGATTGATAATTTGAATGAATGGCTTTATTAAAATATTCAATTGCTTTTGGGAAGTTTTTGGTTTGATAAAAAAGTCTACCAATATTATTTTGAGTTGCTCCAATTGTTTTTGTGTCATTTAGTAATTCTTGTATTTCTAGCGACTTAATCAAATAAATCAAAGCAAGTTTAGGTTCGGTTTTTTCAGTAAACATAGCTCCAGCATTATGATAGAGTACGCTTAATGCTTTTTGATCATTTAATCTTTTGTATATCAATTCTGCTTTTTCAAAATAATTGGCCGATTCCTCAAAATTTCCAATTAATGAAAATGCCTGTCCTAACATGGTATAATTGGCTGCCATTTCCTTTGGCCTTTTAACTTGTTGCCATATAAAAGCTTCTTGATTTAAATAAGGGATGGCTTTTTGGGGAACTCTTTTGATGATAAAATAATTTGCTTTAGCCCTAAGTGAAGCGGCAATACCTGGTTTATAAGAGAAGATGTTGGCATAATTGCTGACCAGGTTGGAATAGTTAAATGTATTGGTAGAGTCAATAAATGAATAGTAAAATGCCAATTGCGAAAGGTTGTTTAATTGATGGGTGTCTTTAATTACCGTTGGGGTGATTTTTTTTAGACTATCAATTTCTTTTTGGTATTGCGCATTACTGATGGTAGCGGAAAAAGTAGTAAGGAAGATTAATAAGACAAATGGCCTTATAAAAGTTTGTTTCATATTCTAAAAGTGACACCTTCTATAGCTAATTGGGTTTTTGGAAATACTTCTAATGCTTCTTTTAAATAGTCGTGTAGTTCTTCAAATTTGCTACTAAAATGCCCTAATAATAATCCTCCTGCATTTGCTTTCAAGGCAATATTTGCAGCTTGAGCGGTAGTAGAATGAAATCTAGCAGCTGCTCTTTCTTCCATACCATTTAAATACGTGGCTTCATGATAAATCATAGTAACATCTTTTGCAATTTCTATTAGACGCTCATCGTAAATAGTGTCTGCGCAATATGCATAACTTTTTGCTGGTGAATTGGGCACAGTTACTTGATCGTTATACACTACAGAACCATCTTTTGAAGTATAATCGTACCCCATTTTTAAGGAGGAATAATATGCCGCAGGAATATTAAAGTCGATGGTTTTTTCTTTGTCTAGTTTTCTTGGATGTTTTTTTTCTTTTATCAAAAAACCCCAGCATGGAATGCGGTGTTGGGTATGAAAAGTTTCTACCGAGAACTTTGGGGTATCTAAAATTACTTCTTCCTTATTTAAAGGGTGAAAAACCAATTCATAGGGTAGGGTTGTTGAAGCAACTTTTAATTGAAGAGCAATAATTTCCTCTAAGCCTG
>Ga0207952_1000893_pt1 | contig 16790 bp, 13 predicted proteins | sample SubbioR12Aug_8Ca_FD_184831 | JGI IMG/M metagenome (GOLD analysis project Ga0207952, IMG submission 184831) | Serpentinite rock and fluid subsurface biosphere microbial communities from McLaughlin Reserve, California, USA - CR12Aug_8Ca (SPAdes) | ecosystem: Environmental > Terrestrial > Deep...
GACGCTGTGGCCGACACGCGGTGTCATCGCGCTCTCTCGCGACGGTGTGGAAGCGCAGTCACGCATTTGGCCGAGCCGCCCAGTCCGCCTCGTCTATCCCGGCGTGTCGCTGGATGCGATAGACGGCGTTCGTACCCAATCGCCCGACGCGGTGCGCGGGCGCCTTGGGTTGCCGACCGACCGTCCGCTGGTGGGCCTCGTGGGCCGATTACAGCGGTGGAAGGGAGTCCACGTGTTTCTCGATGCCATCGCGGCGGCGCGCCGTTCGGTGCCGACCCTGCACGGGGTCGTCGTGGGCGGGCCGCACGAAACCGAGCCGGGCTACGCGGACGAACTTCGCGCACAGGCTGAGCGTCTGGAGCTCACGGACGCGGTGACTTTCGCCGGATTTCAGTCGAACTCCATTGAGTGGATGCAGGCGATGGATGTTGTGGTGCATGCGTCGGACCATGAACCCTTTGGCATCGTCGTTGTCGAGGCGATGGCGCTCGGCAAACCGGTGGTGGCCGGGGCGGGGGGTGGGCCGGCTGAAATCATCACAGACGGGACGGACGGACGTCTGGTGCCATTCGGCGACTCGGCGGGGATCGCCGTCGCCGTAGCGCGTCTGTTGGGCGATAAGGCCGGGGCACGCGCGATGGGAGAGGCGGCTCGTCGCCGCGCCGCGAACTTTGCCGAGCCGGCCTACGCCGCTGCGGTCGTCGCGGCCATGCAGGCATTCGCGCGCGGGTGACGGTGCCGGGCGTCGCGGCGCTTGGGATGGCGCCGCACCCTGGTGTGCGAGGCGTAGATTTGGGAGGTCGGCCCCCTCGATGACCGAACTTCCCGTTCAGATCACTGTCGTCATTCCGACGCGCGACCGTCCGGATATTCTCCGGCGCACGCTCGACCACCTCGCGCCCGGCGTCCAGACGCTCAACGCCGACCGCTATGAAGTGATCGTCAGCGATGATGCGCGGCCGCAGAGCGCGGCAAACGCGATTCGCGAGTCGCATCCGTGGGTGCGTGTGGTGGAAGGGCCCGCGCAGGGCCCGGCTTCCAATCGCAACGCCGGCGCGCGCGCCGCGCGATACGCCTGGATCGCATTCACCGATGACGACACCGAACCGTCGCCGGGCTGGTTAGCGGCATTGGTCAATGCACTCGCCACTGGTGTGGATGTCTGCGAGGGCAGGACGACTTGCGATGGCGGGTTTGGGTCGCCGCTCAACCACGCGCCAGTGAACGAGACCGGAGGGCGTCTCTGGTCGTGCAACTTCGCTGTCCGCGCCGACGCGTTTTGGCGCGTGGGCGGATTCGACGAGACGTTTCGGTTTCCGCACATGGAGGATACCGACCTCCGCGTGCGACTTGAGCAGGCAAACACGCGGCGGGTATTCGTGCCGTCGGCCGTCGTGAACCACCCGCCTCGTCGTCAGCCATCGGCTGCACGGCTCGGCGCCTATCGCGAAGCAGAAGTGCAGTACCACGTGAAGCATCACGGCCGGCCGGAGGGCCGGCGCGCCTTGCTCACTCGCGTTGTGCGGTATCGGCTCGGGGTCATCCGCGACACACCAAAGTCATTCGACACCCTCCTCGCGCTCGCATCGCTCGCGGGTGAGCTGGCGCACGTCATTGCCCATGTCGGTGACTGGGAACGACGGGCGATGGCTGCGCGCGTCACGGCCGGAGGTCAGGCGTGAAGCCGGTGACACCCGCTGCGGACTGGCCGGAAAGCTGGAAGCATGTGTACGGTTTCGATCGCGTCGAAGTGTACGGCGACCGGTCGAATCCGGGTCACACACGCGCGTACAACAATCGCGCACATCAGGTGCTCGAGATGGCGGCGTCCGTCCTGCGCCCGGGCGATCGCGTGCTGGACATCGCCGCGGCGCAGGGGAACTACACGCTCTGGCTCGCCGAGCGCGGCTACGATGTCACCTGGAACGACCTGCGGAGTGACCTCGAGGGATACGTGCGACTCAAGTGGGAACGGGGCACCGTGCGGTACGCACCGGGCAACGCATTCGACCTCCGATTCCCCGAGCCGTTCGACCTTGTGCTGATCACCGAGATCATTGAACACGTGGCGCATCCCGACGAGTTCCTTCGCGCGAGTGCGGCGCTGGTGCGCCCGGGCGGATTCATACTCCTCTCCACGCCGAATGGCGGGTACGCACTGAGCGACCGCCCGCGGTTCTCGGAGACCGTCGACCCGGCGAAATACGAGGCGATGCAGTTTCAGCCGGATGCGAGCGGGCACATCTTCCTGCTGCATGAAGACGAAGTCGCGCTGTTGGCCGCTGCTGCAGGATTGACTGTGCGCGACCTCCGCCTGTTCACCAATCCACTGACCAACGGCCACCTGAAGACGGCGATGCTGCATGGCCTGTTGCCGGGAGCCGCGATTGATGCGGTGGAGCGGCTGACGCGACGACTGCCGCGTGCGCTGGTGCGACGCCTCCACACGGCGATGGCCGTACTCCTCCAGCGGGTGGCCGCGTGACGGCCGGCGCGCGCTGGTCGCTGGCGTTCATCGCGCACGAGGTGCATCGGCGCGGCGGGCAGGAGCGCGCTGCGGCGGAGATTCTCTCGCGGGTCGCCCAGCGGGCGAGCGTGACGGTGATTGCGCGCGCCTGCGAACTGGTCGGTGTCGAATGGATGCGGATCGACGTTCCGTCGCGTCCCTCCGTGCTTCGCACCTGGGCATTCGCACGAGCGGCGGCCGCGGCGGAGCGGCGCGCCGGGTGCACGATCTTGAATGCGATTGGAGCCGCGGCGCGGGAGGCCGACGTGATCACGGCGCAGTTCTGCCACGCCGCGTTTACGGCGCGCTATGGTGGCCTGCGCGGAGGATCAGGTGTTGGAGCGGTCTACCAGCGCTTCGCGCAGGAGCGGTTCGTTGCCGAAGAACGCCACGCGTACGGGGCATCGCGCCTGCGGCGTGTCATCGCGGTCTCGCAGGGCACGGCTCGCGAACTTCAGGAACATTATCGGGTGCCTGCGTCGGTGATCCGCGTGGTACCGAACGGTGTGGATCACGCAGTGTTTCGGCCTGCAGCTGATGCGGCGGCAAAGCGCGCGCTCCGCGTGCGCCTTGGCTTGCCGACCGATGCGTTTCTGGCGCTGTTCGTGGGCGGCGACTGGGCGCGGAAAGGCGTGCGCGATGCGGTGGACGCGATCGGGCCACTTGCCGATGTACATCTCGTGGTCGTTGGCCGCGGCGACAGTGTTGCGTTGCGGGCCCACGCGGCGCGCGCGGGCGCGTCGGATCGGGTGCACGTCGTGGTGCCGACACCGAAACCCGAGGAGTACTATGCGGCGGCCGACGCCTTCGCATTTCCCTCACGGTACGAAGCGTTCTCCCTGGTGACGCTGGAAGCAGCGGCCAGCGGACTTCCGCTCATCTGTCACGCCATCAACGGCACGGACGAACTGGTCGCGCAGGGGGTCAACGGTTGGCTGGTGCCCTTCGGCGCCGAGGCGATTCGTGAGCGGCTGCACGAGTTGCGTGATGACGTGGCGTTGCGCACCCGCATGTCGGTCGCGGCGTTGGCCTCGTCGCAGCGCTACGCCTGGGATCGCGTGGCCGACGAGTACTATGCGGTGCTCGCCGACGCGGCGGGTGCCACGCCATCAGGCACGCGCTGAGATGTGCGGCATCATCGGCGTCATCGGCGAGTCGCCGGTGGAACGGGCCCGGTTCATCGCGGCGCGCGAACTGATGCGTCATCGGGGGCCGGATGATGCCGGCATTTGGGAAGCGCCCGGCGTCACGCTCGGCGCGCAGCGCCTCTCGATCCTTGACCTGTCGGTGCGCGGGCACCAGCCGATGGCTGCCCCGGACGGACATCGCGCGATCGTCTTCAATGGCGAGATATACAACTTCCGCGCGCTCCGCCGCGAGCTTGAGCCGCAGTTCCGTTTCGTTTCGGATACCGACACTGAAGTCGTGTTGCACGGATATCGTCATTGGGGGTTTCGGGGACTGCTGGACCGACTCGATGGCATGTTTGCCTTCGCGATCTGGGATGGGGATCGGCGGCGCCTCGTCGCTGCCCGCGATCGGGCGGGCAAGAAACCGTTCTTCTACAGGCACCAGGGCCGTTCCTTTCAGTTTGCGTCGGTCCAGAATGCGCTGACGGCGCTGTGTGACCGAACGCCGAACGTGGACCTGCGCGCCCTGGATTCGTATCTCGTCTATCAGGCCGTTCCGGCGCCCTTGAGCATTTTCGAGGGAATCCGGCAACTTCCTGCGGCGCATGCCCTCACGTTTGACGGCGACACCGGTGCCTGCCGCATCGAGCGGTACTGGGACGTGTCATACAGGTCCAAGACGCGGGAGACCGAAGGCGAAGTAGTCGAGCGCGTGACGGCGCTGGCGCGTGAGGGTGTCCGCAAGCGACTCAACGCCGATGTTCCGGTGGGCGTGTTTCTCTCCGGCGGGGTGGATTCATCCATCGTGGCGAGCCTCGCCGCGCAGGAGAGCAGCTCAGCCGTGGAGGCGGTGAATCTCGGCTATCGCGAACCGCAGTATGACGAACGACGTCACGCGCGAACCGTCGCGTCACACGCAGGTCTCCGGCTGCACGAGGAGTTGCTGCGTCCGGAACTCGTCGCCGACCTGCCGAGCATCGTCTGGCACTACGGCGAGCCGATCGCCGATGTCTCGATCGTACCGAACTACTACCTGGCTGCCGCTGCGAAACGGTGGATGCGTGTGGCGCTGAACGGCGATGGCGGCGACGAATTGTTCGGCGGATACGCGCGTCCGATCATTGAATGGGTTGTCGGTCCATATCGCGATGCGGTGCCGGCGGCGACGCGCGAGCGCATCGGCCGTGCGCTTTCGCCGTTCCGCGACGGGCCGTTGCGCCGCGTGGAGATGCTGGCGCGGGCCGGCGCGGTGTCTGCGATGGAGGCATTCCACTATGACCGCGCGTTCCGTAGCGTACGCGACGAGAGCTACGGACCGGGGTTTCGTGGTGCCGTTGCAGACTGGCATCCGGATGCACTGTACCGCACTGCGTGGGAACTCGGCGATGCTGGTGACGATGTGGATCGCGCGCTTGCCGGCGACTTCCACACGTATCTCCCGGATCAACTCCTGTCCAAGGCCGACCGGGCGACGATGGCGCACGGACTTGAGGCGCGATCACCGCTGCTCGACACGGCGCTGATTGAGTACGCGGCCCGAATCCCCAATCATTTGCGGTTCCGCCGCCTGCAAACGAAGCACATCCTCAAGCGCGTGGCGGAACAACTCGTGCCGGAGCACGTGGCGTATCGCCGCAAACGGGGATTCGTGATGCCCGCGTCCGAGTGGCTGCGGGGCGAGTTGGCACCGTATGCGCGCGCCGCGCTCGACAACCGCACCTTCTTCGATCGGGGATGGATCCGCCCGGCGTTTGTGCGCAGCATGCTCGAAGAGCATTTCACGGGCGCGCGGAACTGGGGCGAGCAGATCTTCACGCTGCTGGTGCTCGAGGTGTGGGCGCGGATCGTTCTCGATGGCTCGATGGCGCGGGATGCCCGGATGGACGCGTTTCTCTCGACTCCGCAGCGCGGCCCACGCACACCGGTGCAGACGCCGCTGCGGACACTGCAGCTCGGGATGGAGTGGTTTCCCGAGCGGCCCGGTGGCCTGAATCGTGTGTATTACGAGTTGATCAAACATCTCCCCGATGCGGGCGTCGGGGTTCGCGGACTTGTGGCGGGGACAGCGAACGTCGCGCGAGATTCGGAAGGTCGGGTCGAGGGGTTCGCACCTCATGCGGAAGGGCTGGTGCCGCGATTGTCAGCGGTGTTTCGGCGATCGCGCGCGGCTGTCCGCAGCGACACGACACGGCTCATCGTCTCGCACTTTGCCCTCTACACGTATCCCGTGCTCGGCGTGCTTGGTGACCGCCCGCTGGTGGTGCATTTCCAGGGGCCCTGGGGGCTCGAGGGGCGTGCTGAGCGACAGGGCGCCCTGTCGGTGCTCGCCAAGTCGTGGGTGGAACGGGCCGTGTACCAGCGCGCGACGGCGTTCATCGTTCTCTCGTCGCCGTTCGGGAGGATTCTCGAGGAACGGTTCGGGATTCCCGCTGAGCGGATTCATGTGATTCCCGGCGGCGTGGACGTGAACCGCTTTGCGATTGCCGAATCGCGCGACGCATGCCGCGCGACGCTCGGTTGGCCCCGCGACCGGAAGATTGTGCTCGCCGTGCGTCGGCTGACGCGCCGGATGGGGCTGGACAACCTCATCGAGGCGGTGCCCCGCCTCGTGGAGCGGGTGCCCGACGCGCTCGTATTAATCGCCGGGCGCGGGGCGATGGGCGCGGAACTCGCCGAGAGCATCCGGCGTGGCGGGTTGGGTGACCACGTACAGCTCACGGGGTTCATTCCGGACGATGCGCTGCCAGCTGCATACCGGGCTGCTGATCTGAGTATCGTGCCGACAACCCAGCTCGAGGGATTCGGGCTGATCGTCGCAGAATCGCTGGCCGCCGGTACACCCTGCATCGTGACGCCGGTGGGCGGACTCCCGGAGGCGGTGAACGAGTTGTCGCCAGATCTGGTGCTGCGCGGCAGCGACCCCGAAGCACTTGCCGATGGAATGTCGCGCGCGCTGACCGGCGCACTCCGGCTACCGGATGCGGCAACCTGCCTCGCTTTCGCGCGCCGACACTACGATTGGCCGGTCATCGCCGCGCGTGTGCGCCGCGTCTATGAACAGGCTCTGGGACAATGAGCGCGGATCGCAGGATCCTGTTTGTCGATCATGCCGGCGTCATGGGGGGTGCCGAGTTTTCCCTGCTCGACATCATCGGTGCGTTCGGCCGGCAGGCATCGGTGGTGCTGCTCGCCGACGGCCCGTTTCGCACCGAGCTCGAGCGGCGCGGTGTATCCGTTGTGGTCGACCCCCTCGGCGCGGCCGCGCGCGTACGAAAGGCGGGCATCGTACCGTCGCCAGCTGCGCTCTGGGATGTGCTCGGCGCAGCACGCCGCCTTGCGGGCCGTGCACGCGATGCGGATCTGCTCTATGCGAACTCGCAAAAGGCGTTTGTCGTCGCGGCGCTGGCTGGTTGGCTCGCGCGGCGGCCGGTTGTGTGGCACCTCCGCGACATCCTCGGCCCGCCGCACTTCAGCGCGACAAACGCGCGTGGAGTGGCCTGGCTCGCCAATCGCTGTGCGCGCAGCGTGATCGCCAACTCGCAGGCCACCGCCGATGCCTTCGTGCGGTCAGGGGGTCGCGCGTCGCTCGTGCGGGTGGTGCACAATGGAATCGATTCCGGTCCGTTCGACGCAGTGACCGCCGACGCCGCGGCCGGCGAACGCGGCAAACTCGGCGCCCGCGAAGGCCAGCCTCTGGTCGTGCATGTCGGGCGATTTCACCCGTGGAAGGGACAGCAGGTGTTGCTTCGTGCGTTGGCGCTTGAGCCGCGTGCGCAGGCCTGGATCATTGGCGCACCGCTCTTTGGCGAGGAGGCGTTTGCCGAGGAACTTCACGCGCTCGCGCGCGAGTTGAACCTTGGCGACCGTGTGCGGTTTCTCGGCATGCGCAGCGACGTGCCGCTGCTCCTCGCTGCGGCCGACCTTGTGGTCCACTCCAGCATCTACCCGGAGCCTTTTGGGCGCGTGGTCGTGGAAGGGATGCTGGCGGGCAAGCCGGTCATCGCGGCGGATGCCGGTGGCGTATGCGAGATCGCCCGCGACGGCGAAACGGCATTGCTCGTAGCACCGGCAGATTCAGCAGCGCTGGCTCGAGCCATCGGTTCGGTGATCGACGATCCGACTCGCGCGCGCGCGATGGCGCTACGGGGCAGGGATCACGCCCGGAGCCGGTTCACGCGTGAAGCAATGCTGGGTGGAGTTCGTGCCGTGATTGACGCGGCGTGCCTGCCCCGAGGCGACGGCGACTAGCGGCTGCCACCCATCCGGAAGCCGCCAATGCCCACCAAAACGCGAACGCTTCCGCCCGTCGGTCCCGCATCGGGCCCACCGAACACTGTTCGCCCTTCGTAGGTCCACGTGGTGCGGTTCGGCGAAATCAAGCTCGCGAAGCGGGCGCCAAGCGTCAGCCCTACGCGGTCCGCCGTCTGGCGTAGCATCAGGACGTCGATTGCCACGCCGGGTTGTACCATCAGGTAACTCCCTTCGATGACGCTGCGGGCGCCCGATGACAGGATGATTTCGTCAAACGTCGGATCGATACTTGGCGACACCGTCGGTCCGCCGTCACGCGACGTCAACGTCAGTTTGACCTTGCCAGGGCCGATCCCGGCGAACCCTGCCACGTTCACGCGCCAGGATGTCCAGATCGCGAATCCCAGTGTGCCCATCACATAGCTCGTCGAGAGCGCGTTGGTCTTGCCCGATGGGCTGGCCTCCTCGCCCAGTTGCGCCGTGTGCCACTCACCGCCCGCCAACAGGCGCTGGAACACAGGGCCATACCCGCCGAAGCCCAGTGAGTAGCCGTCGTTTGAAATGGTATAGAAACCCGGACGCTGGTTCGCTGGGAGGTCAGGACGTTCGAAGTGCGGATTCAAGCGGGACACGTCCATCAGCAGCGTGCCAGTCGTCGCGTAGAACGTCGAAAAAGCGGGAATCGGTTTTCGTTCTACGCTCGTCTGAGCTGACGCCACCGATGGTGCGGCGACGCCGACTACCAGGCAGACAGCGCTGCGAACAACAAAGTGACGGTAGGCGATGCTGACGGGCATTGCTCGGGCGCTCCGCGATTGAGTCACAATTCTGTACAGTGGGGAAATATGTGACGTTGCAAGTCCCCGGTCACGGACGCGGGAGTCCGATAAAAGTCACTGTGCCCACTGCCAGAGAGAAATTCGTGCCGACTGGCTAGATTTGAGTCACTCGGCCCGGATTCACAACGGCCTGCCGAATTGGAGTGAGAAATGCCCGTCGTAAACTTTGACGCCCTTCCGGATGATGCTCGGATCTGGGTATTTGGCGCTGCGGCTCCCATTGATGAGGTGGACGCGGCAAAGCTTCTGGCGGCCGTAGACGCGTTTCTGTTGCAGTGGAAAGCCCACGGCCATCCGCTGACCTGCGCACGTCATTGGCGCGACGACTCCTTTCTTGTCATCGGAGTCGACCAGAACAGCGAAGGCGCGTCCGGGTGTTCGATTGACGGACTCTTCCGTACGCTGCAGGGACTCGAGGCGGCAATCGGCACGACCATGATTGGCGGCGGTCGCGTGTTCTTCCGCGATTCACTCGCGTTGGTGCACTCAGTGACGCGCGCCGAATTTGAGGCGATGGCTCGCCGCGGGGAGGTTGGTGCGGGCACGCGGGTGTTTGATACAACGCTCACGTCGGCGGGGAGTTATCGCGCCTCGTTCGAGCGATCGGCTGCAACTGGATGGCACGCTGAACTGCTCAGCGGCGTGCGCTAGCTCAATCTGCCGCGTGGCCTAGCGCGTGGCCTAGCGCGTGGCCTAGCGCGTCGCCGGCACGCGCGTAGCGCGAAGCATCAGCCAGGCAGCAAGTCCATAGGCGCCGAGCGCCAGCCAGTTGAGCGCGTCGATCCCGAATGCCATCGAACCGTATTCCAGCACACCCCCGGCCACCGCGCCGAGGATGTTGAAGGCGAGCGCGCCCGTGGGGTCACGCTCGGCGGCATAACTCTTCGAGAAGATGAATGACGCGAAGAGCACCGGGATCCCCACATAGAGTGCGGCGACCACCCATCGCATGCCGGGGATTGACGACGCCAGATCAGCAGGGCGCACGATCATTGACGCAATCAGGCAGGCCGCGAGCACGATGATGCCGACATGGATTGGCGGCGCGCGCCCGCGCGCCGTGAGGATGGTCGCCAGCAGCGCCACACCGAGAATCGACGCGATGACCGCTGCATTCACCGTCCAGGTCGATCCAAAAAGGAGCGAGAGCATCGTGATCCCCTTTGTTTCCAACAGGAGAAACCCGGCGCCGACGAGGAAGAGTGGCCAGTTGGGTTTCCGCAGCACGGTGCGTCCGGCACCCACCGCGACGAATGCGAGCCCGAGCACGAGCACCGCTGCGAGAACGACGGTGTAGTGCGAAGGCAGCCGCCGGCCGCGCAGGTACGGGAAGGGCCAGTCGTCCGTGGACAGCCGGAGCTGCATGCGCAACGGTGAGTTGGCGGCAAGCGCCGGCGCGCCCACGGCGGCCGCACCAGCGACAAACGTGTAGTTGAAGTGATATGCCTCCTCGTAAAACACTCGTGGAGGCATGTCGAACGCTGCGGCGAGGTTTTGGTACAGACGGGCGGCGACGAACCACAGGCCCGACATGTGGTACAGCACCACCGATCCGCCGGGTCGCAGGGCGTCGTGGGCTGCACGGAACGACTCTGTGGTATACACGTAGTTGTCGAGCCGCACCGAACTCGCACCACCAAGCAATGTGTGGCTGTCGAGCGTGCCGAACACGATGAGGTCGTACCGATGCGGCGGGCTGCGCAGAAAGGCGCGCGCATCAGTAATCGACACGTGCACGCGCGGATCGTCGTACGGGCGCATGGGATGCATGTCGCGTCCAATACTCGCGATGTCGCGATCGATTTCGACCGCATCGATATGCTTTACCCCAAGCGCCAGCAGGATTGCCAGGTCGTTTCCAGTGCCGGCGCCAACGACAAGCACCGTGTCCGGAACCGAAATCAGCCGGTAGGGTCGCTCGTACGCCTTGCGCACCGAATCCATGCGTGACGATTCGGTTGCAGCGTTGAAATCCAGCATGACCTGGTGGATGGCCCCGTTCACATCCAGCTGTGTGCTTCCCACGTGTTCCAGAGCCGGCCGCAGCGTAATTCGATAGTACGGTGACCAGCGTTCCTGCTGCCGGTCACCCAGCCATGCGGTCAGAGCAAGTACCGCGCCGATTGCAGGCACGGAGAATCCCAAAAGCCGCTTCGATGGCCAGGAGAGTCCCAGCCACACGGCGGCCGCCGTGGAAAACCAGACCACCGGTCCGAGTCCCCACGAGCTCATGCCCGCGAAGGCGATTACGCCGCAGAGGCTACCGAACAGGTCGGCGGCATACGCCGACAATGCGCGTCCCTGCGCCATGGCAGCGCCGAGCAGGGCACCAAGCGGAACGAACAGTGCAGTACTGAGCGCAAACAGAGCGACAACGGCAGGGGCCAGCGGTACATGCGCTTCACCTTCAGCGGCGCGCGTGGCGCCCCACAACCATTGCAGGTGATCCGGGCGGACATCGATCACGACAGTCGAAAGCCATGTGGCCACGCCAACCAACGCGACGAACAGCACGGGAAACGCCCAACGCAGCCTGTCGGCGGATGCACGGCGCAGCATCCCCGTGCCCATGCCGAGAAATGCGGCGATGATGACGAAATTCGTGTAAAACGCGAACACGCGCACATACGCCGAGAGGAAGCGGATGAGCGCAAGTTCGAGAAAGAGGATCAGCCACGCTGTCGCAGCGATGCGGACGGCGAGTTTCCAGCGGTCCTCCGGCGCCGGATGAGCGGCGGTCACCAGATCAAGCCGGTGTTACCGGAGCGGACGGTGTGTCGCCGCTGGCTGAGTCCGCCGCAGGTGCGGCATCCGGCGGGTCAACAAAGCCCACCGATCGATGGGTTCCATCGCAAAACGGTTTCTTTGCCGAATGTCCACAGCGGCAGAGCGACGTATTTGGCTTGCCGACGGGGCGCACGATCTCACGACCTTCATGATCGATGAGTGTGAAGTCGCCCGTCACGAGGAGCGAACCGTTCTTGCGGACCTTGATCTCTACGCGATTCGGCGCGGAGGGTGGCGTGGCGGGGATGTCGGGGTTGGTCATGCGCGGAGCCAGTCGGGCTGCCAGTCGGTGATTGCCTTCTTGAGATCGCTCGTTCGCGCAAACTCTCCGGCCAGGCAGCGCTCGACGAGTTTTGGAAGCTCAGCGTCCCCGGCGAAACGCAGGCCCACCAGGTGCCGCAACTTGAGCTCGCCGATCCGCGCAGCGAGCGGTGCGGGCAACACCTCACGAAGGCGGAGCCGCATCTCCAGCCGAATGACTCGATTTTGCACCGTGAGCGCCATCACACGCGCGCTGAGCGCCAGCGCTTCAAGGGCGACGGTGAAGATGACAATCCAGAGGTTCCACACGGTCGGTTCGCGCCAGGCGTTCAGCGTGGCGGCAACAAACGTGGCCACGATGAGTGGTTGGGCGATGAAGTGATGGAGTATGGACCACTGGGTGTGGTTGTCGTAGTTCTGCGATTTGGCGTTGGCCATGCGTGTACTGCCTTGTCAGGGTGGGGACTCGCCTAAATCTCGCCAGTGGACCTAGTTTTGGTCATGCGCCCGACCACCGCCGCTTCTCTCATTTCTGCGGCACTGCTCGCGGCCTGCGCCGAGCCGGCCCCCGATTCGATTGAAGCGACCGGCACGCTCGAGGTCGTCGAAGTCCATGTGGCGGCCACCGTGCCGGGCCGCGTGGTGCGGGTCCTGGTTGACGAGGGGGCCGTTGTTCGCGCTGGCGACACAATCGCAGTCCTCACACAGCCCACTCTCGCAGCGCAGCAGCAACAGTCGGGCGCACGGGCCCGTGCCGCCCGCGCGACGCTCGACGAACTGGAGCGCGGATCGCGGGCTGCCGAGGTGCTCCGTGCCGAGGCCGATGTCGCGGCGGCCGAAGCCGAAGCGGCGCGCACACTACGGGACGCGGAACGGCTGAAAGGTCTTGCCGAGCGTCAGGTCGTGAGCGCGCAGCAGTACGACGCGGCGCGCACCCTCGCCACTTCAGCGGCCGCGCGCCGTGACGCAGCTCGGGCCGCGCTGGCGCTGGTGCAGGAGGGTGCCCGTGCAGAGCGAGTCCGCGCTGCGCGGGCCGAGGTGGACGGCGCAGATGCCGCCACCGAATCCGTTCGGGCCACGGAGCGTGACCTGGTGCTGCGTGCCCCCTTTGATGGGATGGTCTCGTCGCGCAACGTGGAACCCGGTGCAGTGGTGGTGGCGGGAACCCCCGTGGCAACGCTGTCGCATACCGGCCGGCAGACGGTGCGCGTGTTCGTTTCGCAGGCATCGCTCTCGCGCGTGCAGCCAGGCCAGCAGGTGCACGCGGTGCTGGACGCCTACCCCGACCGCGAGTTTCAGGGGCGCGTCGCCTCCATCGCGACAAAAGCCGAGTTTACGCCTCGTGTTGCACTCACCGAGCGAGAGCGCAATGACCTGCTCTTTGCGGTCAAGGTCGAGTTCGCGGATTCCACAGGAATGTTGAAGGCCGGCCTCCCCATCACGGTGCACATCGAGGCGCCAGTCGCCATCCCGCCGAGCCCAAAGGCGCCGTGACGGACGCGGGCCGGCACCCCGCGGCCGTTGTCACCCGCGGCCTGCGCAAGGTGTTTGGGGACCGCGTCGCAGTCGAAGGGCTCGACCTGACCATCCCGCGCGGCGAAGTGTTCGGCCTCCTCGGGCCGAATGGTTCAGGCAAGACGACGACAATCCGGATGCTCTGCGGACTGATGGCGCCGACGGCCGGGTCGGCGGATGTCGTCGGCTTCGACGTCGCATCGTCCGGCGAGCGTGTACGCGAGCGAATCGGATACATGTCGCAGCGGTACGGGCTATACGATGACCTGACGGTGTTCGAGAACCTGCGATTCTACGGCACGGTGTACGGCCTGCACGGTGAGGCGCGCAGTACCCGGCTTGAGGCGCACCTCAGGGCGCTTGGGCTCGACGAGCGCCGCACACAGCTGGCAGGCACGCTGTCCGGTGGTTGGAAACAGCGCCTCGCGCTGGCCTGTGCCACGGCGCACGAACCGGAGATGCTCTTCCTCGACGAGCCGACCGCCGGGGTCGATCCTGCCGCACGACGGGCCTTCTGGGATTCGATCTACGAACTCGCCGGTCGAGGCACGACGATTCTTGTCACCACGCACTACATGGACGAGGCCGAGCGCTGCCAGCGACTCGCCTTTCTCTCGCGCGGCCGCCTGATCGCGCTCGGCACAAATGCCGAGATCAGCGCGCAGTTCAACCAGCCGCGCATCGAGGATGTGTTCATTGAATTGCAGCGCCGCGACGAGGCCACGCACCGATGAGCCTCATCCGGCGGCTCAGGTTCTCGCGGTTCTGGCCGATGCTCTGGAAGGAGTTCATCCAGATGCGCCGCGACCGTTTGACGCTGGCGCTGATCACCGTGCTCCCTGCCGTCCAGCTGGTGCTCTTCGGCTATGCGATCCAGACCGATGTGCGCAACCTGCCGACGGTGGTGCTCGACGAGTCACGCACGTCGGACAGCCGTCGGTTGATCAGTGTCATCGGGAACACCGGCAACTTCAAGATTGTGGGCGACGTTGCCACGCGGGATGAGGTGCAGACGGCCGTGCTGAGCGCGCGCGCAGCCGCCGCGCTCATCATTCCTCCGGAGTATGCCCGCGACGTGCGCGCGGGACGCACGGCCACCGCGCAGATGATCGTCGACGCCTCGGACCCGCAGACCTCGGCCGCGGCCATGAGCGGGGCACAGCTTGCTGCGGCGGCTGTTGCCACACAAATCGTCTCGGCGCGATTCGCCGCTCCGCCGCCACTCGAGTTGCGGGTGCGTCCCTGGTTCAATCCTGCGCAGCGTAGCGCCGTGTTCATCGTGCCCGGCGTGATTGGCGTGCTCTTGACCATCACCCTGACACTCATCACCAGCACTGCCATCGTGCGTGAGCGCGAGCGCGGCACGCTCGAGCAACTGGTCGTCACGCCGATCGGCAAGACCAGCCTCATGCTCGGCAAGCTCGTGCCGTTCATGCTCGTCGGCTTTGTGCAAATGACGGTCGTGCTGGGCCTGGGCAAGCTCATCTTTCGGATTCCTATCGAGGGAAACCTGTTGATGCTCTATCTCCTCGCGATCCCTTTTATGATTGCGAGCCTGGGCGTCGGGCTGCTCATCTCGACGGTTGCGCGCACCCAGGCGCAGGCGATGCAGCTTTCGTTTTTCTTCATGCTGCCGAACATCCTGCTCTCGGGATACATCTTCCCGCGCGTGGCGATGCCCGAGCCGGCGCAGTGGGTGGGGCTGGCGCTCCCGCTGACCTTTTTTCTGAAAGTGCTGCGCGGCATCCTGCTCAAAGGGGTCGGGTTTGCCAATGTCTGGTCACCCACCCTCTCGCTGCTTGCGCTCGCGACGGTGCTGATCGCGATCAGTGTGCGGCGGTTCCGGAAGACGATCGAGTAGCGTCGCAGCCGTCGGGCGGGGATGGCGTGGCTCCCACGACGAGCAGCCGATACCCCGTGTCCCCCAAGGGAGTGAAGGTTTTCGGCGACGGGAATAGTTCAACGTCCTTGAGGACCACGGCGCGAATGCGCGCGCCACGCATGGCATCGATGAACGACGCCAACCGGCAGCGATCCTCGAGCTCCACGAACGTGCGGTCAAGCGGATAGGTGAGCTCGGGGACGTAGGCCCGCACGACGAGCCCCGCACGCTGGGCCCAATCCACATTCCACAGTGTGTTCACCGTGGCCACGCGGTCGCCCGCTTCCAGGCCGCGCGCCCGCAGTTCGCGCGCGACGACGACAGACACTTGTTCCGGGCGCGGCGCCCCCCGGAGTTCGTGCAGTGTGATCGCCAACTCCACGCGCTGTTGCGTGGCGACGCGCCGGGTGCCATCGATGCCGGCCGCGACGGCAACCGCGACCAGCAGCGCCAGCGCCCATGCCGTCCGGCGCCGCACCAGCGCGGCGAGCGCCCAGACCGCCATGCAGAGGATGAATGGCACGATATGCCGGAGTTCGACGTAGACGATCAAATACGCCGCGATCGGTAATACACCGAGTGCCAGAGCGGGCCATTCGGTGCCGACGCGCCGGGCGCCAGCGGCGGCTCCAAGCGCGCCAGCGAGGGCAAGCCCCAGTGCAATGGCGGCAATCGGCAACGACTCCGCAAGCGCCGCGCGGATGTACTCGAGGTCGTTTCGTATCGCGACGGCGAACTCCCTGACCCGCGGATGGTTCGTGGCGTTCGCATACCACGGCGATGGATCGTACCAGAGCGGCAGGGTGGCTTCAGGGCCCAGCTCGCGAGTGCCGCAGGTGAGCGGTCGCGCGAGGAGCACCGGCTCCGTGGGCACGGTGCCATTCTCGCCGGTGTTGAGGCGTCCCTCTGGCGAAATGCACAAAGTGGCGACGGCCGGGACATTGCTCACAAACCAGAGGTGGTTCAGCCGACCGGTCTCGCCGAAGGTTGGGCGGCCGACGTGAAGGCTGACCGGGACGGCGAGCAGCAAGGCCACGACGGCGAACGCAGACGATCCTGCGATCGCCGGTTTCCACGGGTCGCGCCTTCGCAGCACAATCCAGCCGGCAAGGGCGAAGACGACAGCTGCCACGGGGAACAGGATCGCCTTCCACCAATAGCCGATTCCCAGACACACGCCCAGGCGACTCCAGCGCGCGGCATTCCATGGCGCCGACGCGAGGGCAACGAGTTCCGCAGCCACGAAGAACACAATCGCCGCCACGCCCATGTCCGGCGTCGCCAGGTGCATGCCGATAGCCTGCGTGACGAGCAGGAAATAGAGTCCCCACAGGCCAACCAGGAACGCCAGCGCCGTCCAGTGTGATGTGTCGTGAGCCGCCTGCAACTCGGCGTGGCCTGCAACGACCATCCGGACCAGGCGATCAAACGCCCATACGGCGATCACGGCGACGACGAAGCCGATCGCACGCACCAGTGGATAACTCCAGTCCGGTCCCGGGGAGAACAGCTGCAGGCCGAGTCCGATCGTTGCCGGGTACAGCGGACTCCAGTATCCGTTGATCAGCGCCGCCGGTCCGTGCGCCGCAAAGGCCCGCGCGATATCGAAGTAACTGACG
>Ga0207952_1000894_pt1 | contig 16783 bp, 15 predicted proteins | sample SubbioR12Aug_8Ca_FD_184831 | JGI IMG/M metagenome (GOLD analysis project Ga0207952, IMG submission 184831) | Serpentinite rock and fluid subsurface biosphere microbial communities from McLaughlin Reserve, California, USA - CR12Aug_8Ca (SPAdes) | ecosystem: Environmental > Terrestrial > Deep...
CCTATTACGACTTGCTGCCAATCGTTAAAAAGGCAGCCTAACCAACAGCAGGGATTTCACTTTAATTTTGGATTCTACTGTTCATACGATTGGGGCCACTTCTGTAATCCAATATGGCCTAATGGTGTCTGCACGGTTACGCGGGCTATGGAAGAGCGGGATTATGTTCAGTCCTTGTTAAACAACTTGGCGGCGACCCCCTGCGAAGATGCCGCAAAGGTTCTCGCCGATTTGCTCGAACAGCCCAGATTGATTGCTTGGCACGAGCTAATCCGCGACGCGCAACAAACCCAGCAAATCAGCCGCCGAGAAGCGTTGTATAAACATCCCGACGCATCGCAAGTCATCGAAACGTTGAATAACCGAAAACCGGCCAATGTCGCCGATCTGGCCGTGCTGGCATTGGATTGTTTGCGGCAATTGGCGGCGGAAATGCATACCAGTAGTACCAATCCCTACCAGCATTTCTGGAATTTGAAGGGCAAAAAAACCGCTGCTCCTATAGAACTTTACTCCGAGGATGACCCTAGGTACGAAGAGGTTGGCCGCAACTATCTGGTTGATCGCCTCAAGCCGATGCTGGCGAAATACGATATCGCTGTCGAACCGGAAGCATTGCAAGCCGCTGAGAAGCGCGCCGATATCAAATTGTCTTTCATCCATGAGGGCCTATCTTATTACCTGCCCATCGAAATCAAGCGCGATTATCACCGGGAAATGTGGAAGACCATTCACCAACAGCTGATTCCGCTCTACACCATCTCGCCGGAAACCGAAGGCCGTGGCTTGTATTTGGTGCTATGGTTTAATTTCAAAAAGCTGCCCACTCATCCTCAAGGCCTGCCGCCACCCAAGTCCGCCGCCGAACTGACGGAAATGCTGAATGCTACATTGACCGAGCAACAGCAAAAATTGATTGAGGTTTTTGTGCTTGATGTGGCTGCGCCGGAGCGAACCGGGACGTGAAATAGAAAATATAGAGCTCAATAGCTTATTAGCTGCTGCTATAGTGTTGCAATTCATAAAAATTAACCAAAATTCTTTTAGTTAATAGTCGGATGAAAAGGAAAATTTCCTTGGAATGAGCTGTTGATGTTTTGAAAATAGCGTTAGGCTTGGGTCTATCAAAAAGTAGTTCACCCAAGCCTTGATTCTTCAGTGGTTTGTTCTTGATTTCAATATTGCTGCTCGAATGTTCTGCGATTGACTCAAGCGCATAGAATTACAGTTTCTTGACCGCTTCCACCACGATGTCCATTAAATCCGTGCCGCCTTTTTCTAGGTATTCGACAATCTCTTTGCGCATGCGCGGTTCCCAAAAATTTCTGATGTGTTGCTCCACGCCCTGAATGGCGAGTGCTCTGTCGGGTTCCGATTTGAAGAATGAGCCGATGTCGTTAGCCATTTTGATTAAATTGCTTTTATCCATGTTATGCGACCGATGCTTGGGTATGTTGTAAACGATGTGGGTGAGTATAAATAACGTGATTTTCGTTACGGGCAAACCCGACCAGGGTTAATCCGCATTCGTCGGCCAATTGTATGGCCAGGCCGGTGGGAGCCGAGATGGCGGCCAGCAACGTGATGCCGACGCTGGCGGCTTTTTGCACCATTTCAAAACTGGCGCGGCTGGTGACTAATAACCAGCCTTCATTAAAGTTACAGTTGGCCTTGGCCAACGCGCCGATTAATTTATCCAGGGCGTTATGCCGGCCGACATCCTCGCGTACGGCAGTGATGCCGCGTAGCGGATCCAACCAGGCAGCCGCATGCACGGCGCCTGTTCTTTGATTGAGGGCTTGTTTGTTGGGCATATCCCGCAGGGCTTCGGCTAGTTTCTCCGCGTCCAGCGGCAGGCCGGTGCCTACGGGTTTTGGTCGACGAATCGCCTGTTCCAGCGAGGTGGCGCCGCACAGGCCGCAGCCGGTACGGCCCGTCATATTACGGCCCTTGTCGTGCATGCTGTCGCAGCGCTGTTCGGGAATGCCGAGCCGCACTTCAATACCTTTGGATCGTTGCACGACGCGCACCGAGTGCATTTCACCCGGATGTTGAATAATGCCTTCTGTCAGGCTGAATCCCAACGCGAAGTCCTCCAGGTTCAACGGCGTGGTCAGCATGACCACGTGCGGGACGGTGTTGTAAACCAACACCACCGGCACTTCCTCGGCTACCGAATCTTCCTTGCGCTGGTGAGCCGGGCCGCGCCAGACATCGTATTGACCTTTTCGATAACTGGCCCAGCCCAACTCGCTGATGGCATCCATAGACACGTGGAAGGGTTATTCCACAGCGGAGATGCGATTGTCCAGCAACGATTGTTGCTTGTCGGAGAAGCTGCGATATTGCTGTTGCCACTCCGATGGTTGCGCCACTTTAGCCACATGTACGGCGGTGACTTTATATTCCGGGCAATTGGTGGCCCAGTCCGAATTATCGGTGGTGATGACGTTGGCGCCGGAATGCGGGAAGTGGAACGTGGTGTAGACCACGCCCGGTTGCATTCTGTCGGTAATGATGGCGTGCATCACGGTTTCGCCGGTACGGCTTTTTACGCCGACCCAGTCGCCATCGGCTATGCCCAATACTTCAGCATCGTGCGGATGGATTTCCAGACGGTCTTCGTCGTGCCATGCCACGTTCTCGGTGCGGCGGGTTTGAGCGCCGACGTTGTATTGCGACAAGATACGGCCGGTGGTCAAAATCAACGGATACTTGCTGTTGGTGCGCTCCTGGGTCGGAATGTACTCTGTCAGCATGAAACGTCCCTTGCCGCGCACGAAGTGGTCGGTATGCATGGTAGGCGTACCGTCGGGTGCCTCTTCGTTGCAAGGCCACTGAATGCTGCCCATGGCGTCGATTTTTTCATAGCTGACGCCGGCAAATTGCGGCGTCAGGCTGGCGATTTCCGCCATGATTTCCGATGGATGGTTGTAATTCATCGGATAACCCAGCGCATTGGCCAAATCCTGGGTGACTTCCCAATCTTCCTTGCCGGCCAGCGGTGTCATGACTTTGCGTACCGGCGAAATGCGGCGTTCCGCGTTGGTAAAGGTGCCGTTTTTCTCCAGGAATGAGGAACCCGGCAGGAAGACATGGGCAAACTTGGCGGTTTCGTTAAGGAAAATGTCTTGCACGATCAGGCATTCCAGCTCGCGCAATGCATGGTGTACGTGTTGGATGTCCGGATCGGATTGGGCGATGTCCTCGCCTTGCACATAGAGGCCTTTAAAGGTGCCGTCTATCGCAGCGGCAAACATATTCGGAATGCGCAGGCCGGGTTCGGATTCCAGCGATACGCCCCAGGCCGCTTCGAATTGCGCGCGGGTTTCGCTGTCGGATACGTGGCGATAGCCGACGAATTCGTGCGGGAACGAGCCCATGTCGCAAGAGCCTTGCACGTTGTTTTGGCCGCGCAATGGATTCACGCCGACCCCTTCCCGGCCGACGTTGCCGGTAGCCATCGCCAGATTGGCGATACCGATCACGGTGGTCGAGCCTTGGCTGTGCTCGGTCACGCCCAGGCCGTAATAAATGGCGCCGTTGCCGGCGTTTGCGTACAGACGGGCCGCGGCACGCATGGTTTCCGCGTCGATGCCGGTGATTTCCGCGACCGCTTCCGGTGAATTTTGCGGCAGGGACACAAAGGTTTTCCATTTGCCGAAGGATTCGACATCGCAACGTTCCAGTGCAAACGTTTCGTCGGCCAAGCCTTCGGTCACAATTACATGTGCCAGCGCAGTGACGACGGCAACATTGGTGCCGGGGCGCAGTTTTAAATGGTAGTCGGCTGTTACGTGCGGACTGTTGCGCACCAGATCGATGCTGCGCGGGTCGACGACGATCAATTTGGCGCCTTGACGCAGACGGCGTTTCATCATGGAGCCGAATACCGGATGGCCGTCGGTCGGATTGGCGCCGATCACCATGATCACGTCGGCTTTCATCACCGAGTCGAAGGTTTGGGTGCCCGACGATTCGCCGAAGGTGTTTTTCAGGCCGTAACCGGTTGGAGAGTGGCAAACCCGCGCGCAGGTGTCGACGTTGTTGTTACCGAAACCGGCGCGTATCAGTTTTTGTACCAAATAGGTTTCTTCGTTGGTGCAGCGGGAGGAGGTGATACCGCCGATTGAGTATTTGCCGTGTTTGGCCTGGATTTGTTTCAGGCGGTCGGCGGCAAATGTTATCGCTTCTTCCCAGCTGACTTCGCGCCAGGCATCGCTGATTTTGTCGCGCACCATCGGTGCGGTGATACGGTCTTTATGGGTGGCATAACCGAAGGCAAAACGGCCCTTGACGCAGGAATGGCCGTGGTTGGCTTGGCCGTTTTTATCCGGCACCATCCGCACCAACTGTTCGCCCTTCATTTCCGCTTTAAAGGAACAGCCCACGCCGCAATAGGCGCAGGTAGTGATGGTGCTGTGCTCCGGCACGCCGTTATCGATCACGGATTTTTCCATCAGGGTCGCGGTCGGGCAGGCTTGTACGCACGCGCCGCAGGACACGCATTCGGAGTCCATGAAGTCCTGGTTTTGGCCGGGCGATACCTTGGACTCGAAGCCGCGGCCGTCAATCGTCAGTGCAAAAGTGCCTTGGGTTTCTTCGCAGGCCCTTACGCAACGCGAACAGACGATACATTTGGACGGGTCGAAGGTGAAGTAGGGGTTACTGGTGTCTTTTTCGGCGCCGAGGTGGTTTTCGCCATCGAAGCCGTAACGCACTTCGCGCAAGCCGACTTGGCCGACGGTATCCTGCAATTCGCAATCGCCGTTGGCGGCGCAAGTCAGGCAGTCCAGCGGGTGGTCGGAGATGTACAGTTCGGCGATACCGCGACGGATATTGGCCAGTTTGTCGTTTTGAGTGCAAACTTTCATGCCTTCCGCGACCGGCGTGGTGCAAGACGCGGGATAACCGCGCGCACCTTCGATTTGCACCAGACACATGCGGCAGGATCCGAACGGGTCCAGGCTATCGGTGGCGCAGAGTTTGGGAATGCTGATCCCGGCTTCCGCGGCGGCGCGCATCACTGAACTGCCGGCGTTGACAGTAACCGAGTGGCCGTCGATATCCAGAGTGACCTGATTTTCTGATGCGCTTACGGGGGTACCGTAATCTATTTCGTTATTGGCTGACATAAGCTAACTCCTGGTAATCGATCAGGCTTTGGCTGCGGGCTGCAGGCCAAAGTCTTCTGGGAAATGATTCAACGAGCTCAACACCGGATACGGTGTCATGCCGCCCATCGCACACAAAGAGCCGTAGACCATGGTGTCGCACAAATCCCGAAGCAGTACGGTATTTTTATCCTTTTGGACATCATTGACGATGCGGTCTATCACTTCAACGCCGCGCGTTGAGCCGATGCGGCAGGGTGTGCATTTGCCGCAGGATTCTTCCACACAAAATTCCATCGCATAACGGGCCATGTCGGCCATGTTGACGGTGTCGTCATGCACCACGATGCCGCCGTGGCCGAGTACAGCCGAAATGGCGGCAAAGGCTTCATAATCCAGCGGGGTATCGAACTGGCCTTCGTGCAAATAAGCGCCCAGCGGCCCGCCGACCTGCACCGCCCGGATGGGTCGGCCGCTGGCCGAGCCGCCGCCGTAGTCGTACAGCAGTTCGCGCAAGGTCATGCCGAAAGCCACTTCAAACAAGCCCGGATGCTTGATGTTGCCGGCCAGTTGCAAGGGCAGGGTGCCGCGCGAACGGCCCATGCCGTAATCGCGGTAGTATTCGCCGCCTTTGTCCAGAATCACCGGAATCGAGGCCAGTGAAATGACGTTGTTGACGATGGTCGGTTTGCCGAACAGGCCGACGATGGCGGGTAGCGGGGGCTTGAACCGCACCAGTCCGCGTTTGCCTTCCAGGCTTTCCAGCAAAGATGTTTCCTCGCCGCAGATATAGGCGCCGGCACCGCTGCGCACTTCCAGGTGGAAGGTTTTGCCGCTGCCTTGGATGTTTTCGCCCAAGTAGCCGTTTTGGTACGCGGCCGCTATGGCTTGATTCAGTGCAACCTTGGCATGTGGATATTCGATACGCAGATAGATATAACCCTGAGTGGCGCCGACCGCCAAACCGGCGATGGTCATGCCTTCGATGAGTACAAACGGATCGCCTTCCATGATCATGCGGTCGGAGAAGGTGCCGGAGTCGCCTTCGTCGGCGTTGCAGACGATATACTTTTGCTCTGCCTGTGCGTTTAGTACGGTATTCCATTTGATGCCGGTCGGGAATGCCGCGCCACCGCGGCCGCGTAAACCGGAATCGGTAACTTGTTTGACGATATCGGTTTGGGACATGTTCAAAGCATTTTTCAATCCACGATAACCGTCATGAGCAAGGTAGTCGTTAAGATTGACGGGGTCGGTCAGGCCGACGCGGGCAAAAGTCAGGCGGTTTTGACTTTTAAAGTAGGGTAGTTCTTCGATGTTGCCCAGGCAGAGTGGGTGCGATTTGCCTTCCAATAAGCCGCATTCTAATAATGAGGCGACACTTTCGGGTTGTACGGGACCGTAAGCAATGCGGCCGGCAGGGGTTTCAACTTCAATTAACGGCTCCAGCCAAAACAGGCCGCGCGAACCGTTGCGTACTATTTGAACATCGAGTCCTTGTTGGTCGGTTTGTTCCTGTATGGCTTTGGCGACCTGTTCAGCACCCAGGGAGAGCGCGGTGGAGTCGCGGGAGATGAATAAACGGGTCATTATTTAGCACCTTTGCATGCAGCTACAAGTTGATCGAATTTTTCCGGGGTGACTCGGCCGTAGACTTCGTTATCGATGGTCATGGAAGGCGAGCAGGCGCAATTGCCGAGGCAATAGACAGGCTCCAGGGAAAAATGTTCATCCGCGGTAGTTTCGTGAAAATCGATACCCAAGGTTTGTTTGGCGTGATTTTCCAGCGCTTTGCTGTTCATGGCCTGGCAAGATTCGGCCCGGCAGATGCGAATTGTATGTTTACCCGGTGGGGTGGTGCGGAAATAATGATAAAAACTGATGACGCCGTGTACTTCGGCCTTGGAAAGATATAGGGCTTTGGCTATGTCTTCAACGGCGGCGGAGGGAATATAGCCCAAGGTATCCTGAATGCCGTGGAGGATCGGCAGCAGATTGCCCGGCATGGTTCTATGGGCATCCAGTATGTCAAGCACGATAGGTTTTTGGCTTTGGTAGTCTTGCATCATGGGCTCTGAAATAATGATGAAATATTTAGCGGGCTATTTAATCATGAACAAATGCGCTTTTGCAATGAAAGCCAATCCCGCAATCCCGCGTATTTCCTAATGTTTGCGTGGTTTTTTAAAGGTTTACCGATTTGGTTTCAAAATTGTGAACAATTTGTTAATCAGGTGCTTTACTTTTAAATGATAATTGTTATCATTAGTACCGTGTATTGGTTAGCGAGGTCGCTATGTACGTTTGTGTTTGTAAAGCTGTTACCGACAGCCAAGTAGCTCAGGCAATCGATCAAGGCGCATGTACGCGCAGGCAGTTAATGCAATGTACCGGCGCGGGTGGTGTTTGCGGAAAATGCAGCCAGAGCCTAAAAAGCTTGCTGGATGAAAAGACCTGCCGGCAACATGTAATGCAGCCGGCATGACACTGATATTTGTGTAAGAGTATCTAAAATACTTTTCCGATCAAAAAGCAGGGTAGGTTTCCACCCTGCTTTTTTTTGCCTATTTATTCGGCCGGCTTGGGTTGAGCTTGGGGAGCTTCGTCTGCCGGAGCTGCTCCCGCCGGGGCGGTAGAGTCGGTTTCCGCCGCGGTAGGGCTGCCGTCGGCAGCTGTTTGTGCATCGGGGGCGGTTTCTGTTTGTGGCGTCTCCGATGCAGCCGCTGGTTCCTCGCTAGCCTGAGGCTCCGCGGGCTTCGGTTCCGGCGCCAGCAGGATCTCGACTTTAGCGTTGTTACGCAGGTTTTCGATCATGGTCTGGGCTTTCTGGCGTTGCAGCATGGGGCGGATTTGTTCTTTAACCGCGTCGAACGGCGGCGGTGTTAGGGCTCTGGCTTCTTCTCTCAAAATGACGTGCCAGCCGAATTGGGTTTGCACCGGTTCCTTGCTGAATTTGCCGTTTTCCAGAGCGACAACGGCTTCCGAGAACGGCGGCACCATGCGGTCGGGGGTAAACCAGCCCAAGTCGCCGCCTTCCGAGCCCATCGGGTCGATGGAATGCTTTTTGGCCAGCGCTTTAAAATCGCCGCCTTTTTCCAGTTCCGCGATGATTTTTTTGGCTTCATCCTCGGTTTTAACCAGAATATGGCTGGCTTTATATTCTTCGCCCATGTTGGCCATTTTGGAGTCGTATTCGGCCTTGATTTCCTCGTCGGTCACCGGGTTGGCTTTTAAGTAATCCTGCAAGGCCGCTTGCGACAGCAGGGAATTTCTGACGGTCGCCATGCGTTCGATGACTTCCGGCGATTTGTCCAGTTGTTTTTGTAGGGCCTGTTGGATCAATAGTTCGCGTTGAACCAACTCTTCCAGTAATTGTTCTTTAGGGAATGTTTGGCCCTGGCTACGCTCGGCAATTTCTTTTTCCAAGGTATCCAGGGTTTTTTTGCTGATATATACGCCGTTGACTGAAGCTACCGCGTCTTCCTTGCTGACCGCAGGGGCTGTGGTGGCGGCATCATTGGTTTTTTCTTCAAAACAGCCGGGTAACAGAGTTGCGCTAGCCAGTATCAGTGGGATCAGTTTCAGTTTCATTGCTTAATTTCCTTTGCTATTTTCTGTGGGGGTTAATGCATTAATGCCGAGAGCGTGGATTTCATCTTTCATCATGTCGCCCATGATTTGGTATATCAATTGATGACGTTGGACCAAGGATTTGCCCTCGAATTGTTCGGAAACGATAGTGACATTGTAATGTCCGCCGCCCTTATTGCCGGCATGGCCGGCGTGAGCGGCGCTATGGTCGACAATCTCTATTAACTCGGGCTTAAGAGCGTCTTCCAGTTTTTGTCTGATAGTGTTGGCTGTCATTGCGGAAATACTTGTTTGAAAGGTTTGACGGTAACGCGGGCATAAACGCCTGCATCGATATATGGGTCGGCATCGGCCCAGTGTTGGGCGTCGGCCAAGTCGCTAAATTCGGCAACCACCAAGCTGCCGCTAAAACCGGCTTCGCCGGGGTTTTCCGCGTCAATAGCCGGATGAGGGCCGGCCAAAATCAAGCGGCCCTGATCTTGTAATGCTTGAAGCCTGGCTAAGTGGGCCGGACGCGCATTCAGCCGTTTGGACAGGCTGTCGTTTACATCTTCGCTGATGATGGCGTAAAGCATTATTTTTTTGCCTCGGTTTCGGGGGCGTATTTATATAAGAAAGCCATTTGTATCACAATAAAAACCACCATCAAGCCCGGTACGCCAAAGGTTTTGAAGTTAACCCAATCGTCGGTGCTGAAATGGTGCATGACATATAGGTTTAAGAAGCCGATACCTATGAAAAATAGAGCCCAGCTCAGATTTAGACGTTTCCAGATGTGGGCGGGTAATTCCAGGTTTGCGCCCATCATGCGTTCGATAAAGGTTTTGCGGCCGATGAACTGGCTGGCCAGGAACGCGCAGCCGAATAACCATTCGATGATGCTCAGTTTCCATTTGATGAATTGGTCGTCTTGCAGATACAGCGTCGCGCCGCCCATGACCAGAATCAGTCCCAATGTTATCCACTGCATGGTTTCCACTTTGCGATACATCAGCCAATAAGCGGCCACTTGAACAACCGTGGCGGCGATCACAACCGCAGTGGCTATGTAGATGTCGTAAAGTTTGTAGGCAATGAAAAACAGGATAATCGGGAAAAATTCTAAAAATGGCTTCATTTAAGGCTGATGGCTAAGAATGGATGGAAGATTAAGCGTAATAATCTACGCCGGTTATTAGATTTTCAAGCCGCTGCTGGTCGGCTTGTTCGCGCGTTTGGTTGTATGCCTGTATAGCTTTGTTAGAGCGTGTGTCGCCGGCTTGGAATAGGCTTATCCGCTGGTTAAAACCCGATTTGGCCAAAGCCGTTTCCACTTGTTCGGGAGTGGAGGCCGGCACTTCCGGCCGTCTTGGGAAATCGGTTGTTTGTTTGTCCTTGGCCTGGATCCCGGTCGGCTTTTGGGTAAAACGATCCTGCTCCGGTTTCACATAACCGGCGGGATAAGCCGCTAAGGATGAGCTGTGGATAGTGTTCACACGGTAATGGCATATACAGCTGAATTAATCGACAATTGTAGAATCTTTGTCTGCAAATGTACATGAGCCGAACTGCTTTACTGATAAAATGCAAGATTTAGGAGGATAGTTATGCAAGAAAAAACGGTTGAATTGGAGGCGGCGGCATTCCGGCAATTACTGGCGCATTTACAGCAACATACCGAGGTGCAGAACATCGAATTGATGATACTGGCGGATTTTTGCCGCAACTGTTTGGCTAAATGGTATACGGCGGCGGCCGTCGAACGAGGTATGGATATCGATTACGAGCAAGCCCGGGAGATTGTGTATGGCATGCCGTATAGCGAATGGAAAGACCGCTTTCAAACCGAGGCCACGGCTGAACAGCTGGCGGCTTATGACGCAAAACAAAAATTAAAATCCCAATCATGATGGCCGCTAATACTTTTGATGCGATGTTTTCCGGCGTAATAGGCCAGGAATATCAGCTGTTGAAATTGATATGCCCTTTCGCTACGGAAATGAGCCGGCTGGTCGGTGTTGAAGTGGGCGAATATTGCAAGTCCAAATCCGAACCGCAAGCGATAGTTGAACTGGGCGGCGGTACCGGTATAACGACTTTAGCGATTTTATCCGCTGATGAACGGTCATCCGTGTTAAGCGTGGACAACGAGCCGGCCATGCAAAATCAAGCCAAGCAAAGTTTGCAACGTTGGGCGGATAACGGCCGATTGGGGTTTTCGGGCGACGATGCCTTAAGCGCGCTTACGCAATTGGAGAGCGGTAGCGTCGATATTGTGGCATCGGCTTATACCTTACATAACTTCGAAGCCGGCTATCGCCGGCAAGTCATACAAGAAATTTTCCGGGTATTGAAAACGGGCGGACAGTTTATCAACGGCGACCGGTATGCGTTGGATGAAGTCGGCGTTCACACGCGAAATACGCAAAAAGAAGTGGCGGGTTATTTCAAGGCGTTAAAGGAAATCAATCGCCTGGATTTATTGGAACAGTGGATTATTCATCTTTTTAACGACGAATCGGAAAATCACATCATGCGCGAATCGATAGCCTTACAGCAGATGATAGAAGCGGGTTTCGAACGGATCCAGTTCAAATCCCGCCACGATGTCAATGCGTTGCTGACAGCCCAAAAATGATAGGCCATTTCGGTTTTCCATACTCATTCGAACAATCGCGAGGTTAGTCATGGCTCAAGCTAAAAACGACAAAAACTCAAAGCCGCAAGATAGTTTTGCGGACGATTTGGATTCGATGCTGGAACTCGATGGCGCGACCGGGCAGGATGTGGGCTTGATTGATGACGATGACGCGATAGACAGACTCCTGATGGGGGATGCCTTCGAAGCGGAATTGCCCGAAGAAAATGCAGCGTCGCAATTCAACGACATCGATCGGCTTATAGATAGCGAAGTCAACCAGGACGGTAAAGTGGTGCCCGATTTCGACGAGTTTGGCGACGATTTCGACGATTTAATCGCGGATATCCAAATTAATCCCAAACAAACCAGGGAGGCCGAACCGGAGCCGCTCAACGCTTTGAATACGGGCGGCGGCGCCGGCTTGGGGGGTGTGGAGGCGATCGAAACCTTCCCGGACGAGGAGCCGGCCCTGGCGGAAATAATGGTGGAGGCGGATGCCGGTAACGATGTGTTGGAGAAGATGACGGAAATTGATGAGTTCTCGGAGGAGCCGGTCCAAAATCAATCCGGTAATGCCGATTTTTTATTGGCCGATTTTGATATTTCCGTGGATGACGAGTTTGGCGAGGATGATGACAGGCCGGAAAGTGCCGGTGAGACGCTGTCGGAGCCCGAGCCGGTCATTCCCGAGGATGTGCCGGTTGTAGAGCCTGAAAATGATCCGGTAACCGAAGAACTTATTCCGGCTGAAGAGGCTGAGATAATCGATAGCGGCGCGGAAACCGAAGAAGCTGCGGTGATCGCTGAAAATGGAGCGTTGGACGTTAGTGATGATGAACCGCAACCCGCGCCCAAGGACAGTAAGCCGGAAGTGGATTATGCCGGTTTGATCGCCGGCTTAAGCAAACAAATCGGTGACTTGGTCAAACAGCAGGCGCATGTTAAGCATGAAGTGCAGCTTAAGAGCGGTAAGGACGAGTTGACAGCCCTTGCCGATGCGATCGATACCTTGCAGAACGAGCAAAAAAAGGCCAAGCGGAATATCGAAACCTTAACTAATAAAAAACCGGTATCGGCCTATGTGGCCAATGGCATGGCCGTGGCGGCTCTGCTGGTAGGCGGCGGTTTGGGGTATCAGGGGTATGTCGCTAAATCCCAGGTTGCTCAACTTATTGAGTATGTAGGGAAAATGCAGACTCAAATCAATGAGGCCCCCACCGCGGATGCCGCCGAGAAAGAAATGTTGCGCAAACAGCTGGATGAATTGTCCCGTGCCAATAGCGTGGTCAGCGAACAGATCGCCGAACTGACCAAATCCATGCAAGGGCAGGTCGGCGCCGGCAAACCCGCCGGCGAGTTGGGCAAACAGTTCGCGGACTTGGATAATCAAGATATGCAAATGGGGGCCGCAATCGAAGCGCTGCAGAGCAAAGTCGCGGCATTGGAAAAAAGCAAGGCGACGACAGTACCCGCGGCAAAACCCGTGGCCAAGAAACCGCCCGTTGTGGCGGACAACTGGGTAGTCAATCTGGTGGCATTTAAACAGGATTGGTATGCCCAGCGGAAAGCGGAAGAATTTGCGGGGAAAGGCGTGCCGGCCAAAGTAGCTAAAACCGAGTCCAAGGGTGAAACCTGGTACCGTTTGAGTGTCGACGGTTTTAAAAGCGAGTATGAAGCGGCGGCCTACGCGGCCCGCGTGAAAAAAACCTTAAATTTGGATTCGGTTTGGGTCAATAAGAACAAAAAATAACCGAATCGAAGTGGATTTTTGACAGTTTTGTCACCTTTTCTGTCATGTCTGACACGCTTGGCGCTCATATTCGGATTTTTAAAAGCGCTTTTGACAGGCATGGTTTTTATGTGATTGATTTCAAAAAAATTAAAAAAAATGGCTTTGCTTATGCTGCTTGCTTAGTGTGATCAACCCGTTTTATAAAGGTGAACGCCATGGAAACTTCAAATGAAATCAATGAAATGTATGTAGAACGTTTCGCGTTTATAGAGACCCTGAGTCGGGAGTTCGTGGCCATGACTGGTTGCGGTGTCTATGTGTTTTTGAATCCGTTGGACCTGGATCAGTTGTTCGATAAATACCAAAATCTGGGATTATCGATTCGGGTGTTTGCAAGGCAGTGCGTCAGGAATTTAACTTAGTTTTTAACGCCTTATACGTTGAAAAATAACGGGACCGGTATGGATCAGACATTTTGGCATGAACGTTGGCAGCAAAATCAAATCGGTTTTCACGTTGCGGCGTTTAATGAGCATTTGCAACAGCATTGGCCGGCGTTACAGATTAGTAAAGGCGAGACGGTGTTTGTGCCATTGTGCGGCAAAAGCCGAGACATGTTATGGTTGATGGCCCAAGGCTATCAGGTGAAAGGCGTCGAACTGAGCCCGGTGGCGGTACAGGCGTTTTTCGCTGAAAACGGCCTGTCGGCGCGCGAATGCCGGAAACGGCATTTCACGGTTCACCAGCTGGACGGCCTGAGTCTATGCTGCGGCGATTTTTTTCAGCTTGGCGCCAATGATCTTGGCGACATAGCTGCGGTTTGGGACCGCGCATCGTTAGTGGCGTTGCCGCCCTTGATGCGTGCCGAATATGCGGTGCGCATGCGGCAATTGCTTAAACAGGGTACCCGGATTTTGTTGGTTGCTTTCGATTATCCTCAACACGAAATGCAAGGGCCGCCCTTTTGCGTGCCAAGCGCCGAAGTGCGGGCGCTTTACGGCGGCTGGTGCGAGGTCGAGTTGCTAAGCGCTAAAGAAGTCTTGGATGACGAACCGCATTTCCGCGAGCGGGGTTTGAGCCGCATGCAAGAACAGGTCTATAAGCTAACGGTAGATTGATGACTACTGCTACCAGCTCAACCATATCCGCGCCGATACTGCATTCGCTCTGATCAACACTGTCTTCCTGGAATAGATTTTTTCTGCTAATTCAACGAAAAAAATGTGGACTGCATAACGGTTTTCGGTCAAATTCACCGGGAAATCGGGTTTTCGGTCGTCTCATGGTTGAACCATACCGAATAGCCGCTAATTTTGGGCGCTAGAAATATTGAACCGCAACTTCGGCTTGTGCCCGTACTGATTTAATTACCGTGATGCTTGGAGGAACTGTATGAACCGGTTTATGGAATTATGCCTTAGCGTGAGAATCGATCCTAAATGGATTGGTTGTAATACTTGCATGTCGTCTCGGCGAGTTTTGCACCCGCTTAGCGGCATCCTGCTCTTGCTGTCAGGCATGAATTTGAGTCATCCTGCACAAGCCTGCTCGCTGCAATTTACCTCGCCGGCGCGCGGGAGTACGGTCGCGTCATCCCAGATCGGCGTCTCCGGCACCGGTTCCGGCAATGCCAATTCGGGCGATCAAGGGCAGGTCACTGCTTACATTAACGGGACGCCGTTTTTCAGTCAGAGCGGCACCTTTACCACGCTGATCAATTTCCTGGGTTCGGGTGCCGCCTCGGTCACTCTGCAAAAAGGCGCCAACACGCTGTCGGTGTCCGGCAGCGTTAACGGTTGTTCCGCGTCCGATAGCATGGTGGTGTATTACCAACCCACGCCCGCGCAAGCACAAAAAAATGCCGGTGCGCCGGAGGTTTGCAATGGCACTAACCCTATCAACGATGCCACCGGTAATAAGTTTCAGCTGGAAGCGGATTATCAGGGTGTCGGCGACTTCCCCTTGCAAATGGTGCGTTACTACAACAGTGCCTACAGCGATGTACGCGCCCTGGGCAAATCCTGGCGGCACACTTACGAACGCGAGCTGTATTTCGATAGCGCCAAGACCAATGCCTATGTCATCAGGCCGGACGGCAAGGCCTACCGCTTCACGAAATCGGGTGGTTTGTGGCTTTCCGAAAGCGATATTAACGACCGTCTCCACCGCTCAGACCGATACCGCCGGCACGCTAACCGGCTGGCAACTGTTCAAAGGCGATGAAAACGGTTTCGAATATTACGATTCGACAGGTCGCTTGACCGCGCTGACGAACCGGCATGGTCAAAGCCAGGACATAGACTATGACGAGGTAGGCCGAATTGCCACGGTGACCGATCGCACCATGCAACGGGCATTGAATTTTACCTACGACAGCAACAATCGCCTCAGCACGGTCACCGATCCTGGCGGTGCGGTTTATACCTATGCCTACGACACCAGCGGACGCCTCGCGCAAGTCGTATGGCCCGGCGCGATACCCGGCAATCCCAGCCGACAATACCTTTACAATGAGCCTGTCAACACGTCCAACACCAATTTACCGTATGCCTTGACCGGCATTCTGGACGAAAACGGCGGTCGCTATGCCACGTATCGATACGATGCCCAAGGCAGGGGCATCGCCAGCGAACACGCCAATGGCATAGAACTACACCAATTGAGCTATAATGCCGACGGCAGCACCCGGATTACCGATGCCTTGGGCCACGACCGCACATACCGGTACCAAACCGTCCTGGGGGTTAAGCACAGTGCCGGCCAAAACCAACCCGCCGGCCCCGGCTGTCCCGCGTCCGCCAGCCACCTCAACTACGACGCCAACGGCAACATCGCCAGCCGCACCGACTTCAACGGCAACCTCGGCTGTTACGCCTACGACCTGAATCGCAACCTGGAAACCGCCCGCATCGAAGGCTTGGCGGCGGGATCGACCTGCCCGGCGGACTTGGCCGCCTACACCCCGAGCGGCAGCCAACGCAAAGTCACCACCCAATGGCATGCCGCCTACCGGCTGCCCAGCCAAATCGACCAAGCCAACCAGCGCAGCACCTTCGGCTACGACGCCAACGGCAACCTGCTCGGCAAAACCGTCACCGACACCGCAACCCAGCAAAGCCGTACCTGGACTTACACTTACAACGCCCTCGGCCAACTATTAACCGCCGACGGCCCCCGCACTGATGTCAACGACGTCACCACCTACACCTACTACGCCGATACCACGGCCAACCACCATCCCGGCGACCTGCATACCGTCAGTAATGCTCTCGGCCACGTCACCACCTTTACCGACTACGACGCCAACGGCCGCCTACTCAGTCTGACCGATCCCAACGGCTTGGTTGTCAGCTTTGCCTACGACCCGCGCGGCCGCCTGACCCGCAAAACCGTCGACGGCCATGCCACGGACTACGACTACGACAACGTCGGCAACCTGATCAAAGTCACCCGGCCCAGCGGCGTGTATTACCGCTTCACCTACGACGCCGCCCACCGCCTGACCGACATCACCGACGCCTTGGGCGGCAAAATTCACTACACCCTGGATAACATGGGCAACCGCATCCAGGAAGACATCAAAGATGCGGCGGGCAATATCGTCAAAACCCATAGCCGGGTTTACGATGCCTTAAACCGCTTGGCCCAGGACATCGGCGCCTACAACCAGACCACCCAATACCAATACGACCCCAACGGCAACCTGACCCAAATCACCGACGCCGC